>Ga0116118_1000702_pt1 | contig 18464 bp, 15 predicted proteins | sample June2015DPH_11_5_FD_89723 | JGI IMG/M metagenome (GOLD analysis project Ga0116118, IMG submission 89723) | Peatland microbial communities from SPRUCE experiment site at the Marcell Experimental Forest, Minnesota, USA - June2015DPH_11_40 | ecosystem: Environmental > Terrestrial > Soil > Wetlands...
AGATTTTATCACACGAGGCGGCTTTGTCGAACCTCCACCGGGAGTTGAAACGGCGGTTGTTGGTTCAGCGGGTTTGTCCGGCAGTCAGCTCATTCGCGCTCAACGCGCCGAATGGCTGTCAGCGGCCTGTCGCGACTGGCGCTCCCGTTCGACGATGCGCGCCACGTACGCAGCCTGGGCATCGGTTGGGTCTCGTTTCAGGGCCAGCGCCGCCAACCGTCCGGCCGGTTCCAAATCGCCAAGGCTGAGTGCGGCGGTTGCGGCCAGCGCCACCCAGTCTGCAACCAATCGGTTTGTGGACGATGACTGTGCTTCCACGGCTGATTCGATCAGCGCGATGCCCTCGCGCCGTTGTTGGATTGTGCCGCCGATCAGGGTGGCGGCACGGGTCAGATTGGCGGTATTCGTCGGGCTGTCGGCGGGCAGGGCGGGGATGGTTGTCCGCGGTGAATTTGTGTTGAACACGCAAGGCACGGTTGCCGCCGGCGCCAGACCGCGCACGGAAACGAACAGTTCGGAGTTGATGGTGGTGAATTCCGAGAAGATGGATTGGACTTGTTCCGGCGGGAGCGATTGGAGAATTGCCAGTTTGTCGGCGGGGGCGAGCAATTGCTGGCGCGTGCGTTCGTCAAATTTTTCCAGCATCCGGGAATTGTCGCCCAGGTATAAAGCGCGGGGCGCGGCGTATTCGAGCACGGGAAAAAGGTCGCTTTGGATCGGGCCGCCGCCGGTGATGGCGAAGGCGGTGCGTTGGGAGGCGAGCTGGCGGGCGAGCAACGCTTCGGGCGAGCGGATGCCGATTTGCGCGAGATCCAACCGGACGCCGGGAAGGTTGAAGCCTTGCCGGAAAACGTCGGGCCCGGTTTGCCAGGACTGCAACGAGCCGAGCAGGATGATGTCGCCGCTGCAGGAGTCCCAGATTTCAACACGCGGGAAAACGGAGTTGAAGGTGCGCAGAACGAGTTCCACGATGCCGTCGTGCATTTCGTAAACGTGAAACCATTGCGCCATGATGCCGCCGGGTTTAAGGCGGCTGGCGGCGAGTTGATAAAATTCGCGGCTGAACACACTGCCGATGCCAACCGTCCACGGATTTGACGGTTCGGCCACGATCACGTCGTAAAGCTGTGGGTTCAATTTAAGCACGGTGCGCGCATCCTCGCGCCACAGGTGTGTGCGCGAATCGTCGAGCACACAGCGGTTCCAGTTTGTGAAAAACTGCGAGGCGCGGACGACGGGCTCACAGTTTTCGGCAATCACAATTTTTTCAACGGGATATGACAACAACGCCCCGGCGGAAATCCCCGAGCCAAGTCCAAAGACGAAAACGTCCTTCGAACCGGGTTTGGCCAGCATGGGCAGGTGCGCGAGGAGCAGTTGCGTGCTCGAATCTGAATGGGCCGTCGCGTCCGTCTTGCCGTTGACGCGCAGGCTGCGGTCGGTCGCCGCGGGGACGCCAGGAATGTTGTCACCTTGTTCGACTGACACGGTGGCATCTGCCGAATCTTCGTAGAAAAGAATTTTAACGTGTTGTTTCCGCAGCGGCATGGCCGTCGGGTCAAATTCTTTTTCCCGCCCCCGGAATACGCCGGAGCTGATTACGCATCGCCAATCTTCCCCGCCAAAGACAAACAGACATCCGGCAAACACGGCGGCCGACACGGCCAAAATTTTTCCCGTGCGCCAGGCGGAACGCCAGGTGACGACCCCTGTCCCCAATGCCAACACCAGCGCCAGTATGCCGAAGGCATTGCGCAAACCAACCAATGGCATCAACACGAAACCTACGGTCAGCGTGCCCGCCACCGCGCCCAGCGTGTTCCAGGTGAGCAGCGTGCCGACCTTGTCGCCGAGCGTGACCGTTCCTGCCGATTCAGCGCGGATCATCAAGGGCAGCACCGCGCCGATGCACGCGGCGGGCAGACCGAGAATCACCAGCGAAATGCCCGTGGTCAGCCACTCGTGATAAACATAGCCCACACTCGTGCGACCGATGCCGGTTTGTGCGATGCGATAAAAATCCACCCACCGCTCGAGGTTAAAAACGAGCAGCGTGATCCATCCCGCCGCCACGCACAACAACAGGGCAACCATTTTTGCATCGGGAATTTTCCGGCGGTGTGACGACGCAATCCACGCGCTGCCCAGCCCAATGCCCAGGATGAATGCCATGAGCACGACGGCGAAGGATTGCAGCGACGAACCAAAAATCATCGCCAGCGAGCGGGACGCCAGCACTTCCAGTCCCATTGCGACTGCGCCCGTCATGGCAACGACGGCGCAGGCCCAACGCCGCGTTGGCGACGAAGCAACGCCGTTCGCGGTCGTCACCACCGGTTCCGCCGGGCTTGCAATTCCAATCAACCGGGTGCGGCTCAACCATCCCGCCGTTGCGCCGATGATGACATTCACCATCGCCGTCATCTGGAGCGATGAGACCAGCCCAAGGTTTTGCACCAGCCAGAAGCCGGCCAGCCCCGCGCCCACCACCGCGCCGAGGCTGTTCACCGAGTAAAATAATGCGGAACGGCGGCCGGCGTCCGAAGAAAATTTTTGCAACCACGCCGCGAGCAGCGGCAGTGTGCCGCCCATCAAGATCGTCGGGCCGAGCAACAACGCCGCGCTCAAAAAACCTTTCCACGCGAGAAGCCACCCGGGGTGTTCCGCAAGGCCCGTTCCCACGGCGACAAAAATCCGGTCAACCCACCGGTCCAGCGACGGGAAGAAAAAAGCATAGAGCCCGATGGCAATTTCAAGACAACCATAAACGCGCACGGGCTGCCTCAAGCGATCCGCCCGGCGGCCAAAAATTTTATTGCCGAGCGCCAATCCGCCCATGAATGCCGCGAGGACGACCGTTTGCGCGTAAATCGTGCTGCCAAAAATTTGCGAGAGAAATTTCGACCACACGACCTCGTACACCAGCGCGGTCGCGCCGGAACAAAAAAACAAAACCAGAACCAGCCAGCTCCAATCCTGTCGTCGCATGAGCAAATGCTAGTGGCGGGCTTGGCACGCCTACAAGCTGTAAAACGGATGGCTCCGGCGGAAAGAAAATATCGCAAGATTCAAACTGGCGGAAGGGGTCGTTTCTGAACCCATTTTGCCATCTGGTGATCAAGGCCGTACGGGTTGATTCGCCTCCTTGCCAAAACAACACCCAATCGCTCGCAGAATTACTGACGAAACACCGTGTGAAATTAAGCCTTTCCAAGGCAACCATGGCCGTGAAACTGGGCGTGAGTATGGGCACTTTCAAAAACTTGGAACATGACCGGACAAGACCTAGCAAGCGGTTTTGGCCTGCTTTAAAACTGTTCCTCAAGCAGAATGATAACTCCATTTGAAACTGAAATAGCTGCGCCAATTAGTTCAGCAAACGGTCGCCGACCATATCTTTTTGCAAGTAAGAATGTCCTTGCGGTAATCGAATCGTTTCATTTTTTACTTGAAAAACAGGATCCAAAGTTGGAAATTCTTACCATGACGAGCACCATTACAACCAAGGGTCAGACGGTTGTGCCAAAGGAATTGCGCCGGAAATTTGAACTCGACTCCGGCGCCGTATTGGATTGGCGCGCCGATGGTGATTCCATGCGCGTGGTCAAATTGACACGATCCGCAAAAGGCAGCTTCATCCAGGCACTGCGTCGTTTGGGTCGCGTGCCCGCCGCTCCGCGCGACTACCGGCTTGTGGAGGACGTTTGAGATTCCTTCTCGACACCAACATCATTACCGAAGTCGCCAAGCCACGACCCAATGCCCGTGTGTTGAACTGGCTTTTGGCGCATGAAGTGGCGAGCGGCATCCCCAGCGTGGCTGTCGCCGAGCGATATCAAGGAGCGCATAACGCACCCAAGGAACAGCGCGTTCGTTTGCTGGCAGAAGTGGATCCTTTTATCCGCGAGTTCGGGGAAACCGTGGTTCCGTTTGACGCGGAAGCGGCCAAAGTATGGGGCGAATATGTTTCGCGCCCAGCCTTGAAACAAAAACCTCGCAGCTACCCTGACACACAGATCGCCGCCATTGCCTTGAGCCGGGGATTAACCGTAGTCACGCGCAACACACAGGATTTCCCGGAAGTGCCCGTGCTTAATCCGTTTGAGGATTAAACTGCAACAGACTTTTCATTCCTGTCACCCACCCCGACTGCGGCTCTCCATCAATCTCCATCCTGAATTTGGTAACCGACTGCTTCATAACCGCGCACACGCTTTGAATACATCGCGGATAGTTGATTGAGCCGCCGCTTCGACCAGTGGAAGTACCAAGCGCTCGCGAAGCTGCTGGTTTTCACCGCGCAACCGTTCACATTCCGCGAGCGCGTCGGCGAGTCTTTGTTCAACGGGCAAACTCACTTGGTCAAAGTCCTAAAATCCAGAGTCAAACGCGATTCAAAACATCGCTTGCGAGTTGAGTTGACTCCCGATCACACTTTTTGTGTCGTCAGCGAAGAAAACAATAAAGGCCATGTAAAAATTACTCTAATTATAAAAATTAGAAAAACTGGCGGAAGGGGTGGGATTCGGACGACTTTTGGAAGTTTTTTCAATTTCCATTACTCCGCGACCACCACTTCACTACCAGAGGCGAACAGCCTCATAACTAACGAACGCCAGTAGAGTCGGGCATTTTTTCCTGCGTGTCAAGTCACCGACATAACACAGAAAAAAACAATCAACTACTCACCAAATACTCATTTACCACCCGTTCACTGGCACTTTCACTGGCACTTTTTTGATCGTTTTTTGGTCGCATTTCGCGGTGGTGGGGTGGGTTCTCAACCACCGGCTGCAAGTTTTAGGCTTCTTTGGAAATTCAGCCAAAATGATGACGGTTTCACGGGGAATCACTGGCACTTCCACTGGCACTAATTTTTTGGGTTGCTGGCAATTTTGCTGAATGCTCATTTTCGCGCTCCCGTGAATGGAAATCCGCCACCGGTTGATAGCTGATTCTGCCGTCATCCGTTGACGAGAACTTCATCTGTGTTCATCCCGTCTGCACCCGCGCCTCTGGTTGCTCCGCGCAACATCGCGCCGGCGGTCGCAACATCTTTGCGCCCGCCGTCACTCAGTTGCTGATGCTCCGCTGCCCGGCGGCGCGGGCACAGCCGGGTGCGTTTTGTCAGGAGCGGTCCTGCTCTCTCGGGGCGGGTGAAGAGAGCAGTCCCGCTCCTTCAGAACAAAACGCAAAACATGAACACAAATGAAAACCTCATCTCCACTGGATGCCCCGCAACCGCTCCGCAACCCGTCAACCAACTCGTCAAGCCGGTAAAATTCCCGGCTCAACCGCAGGAATGGAAAATCGTTTCATTGAGGGAATGTCCCACTCCCGACACCATGCAACAATGTGAAACACCTGAACAGGCAGCCGCCTATTGGAAAACGCATATCGCCACTCATCCATACTTCAATCCTGAATGTGAATGTTTGGTGGTATTCATCCTCAACACCCGCCGACGCATAAAAGGTCACTACTTGGTGTCCATTGGCACGATGGATACAATCCTTTGTCATCCGAGGGAAATTTTCAGATTGGCAATAATGGCAAGTGCTGCCGCAATCATTATCGCGCATTCTCACCCGAGTGGCGATCCAACTCCATCGGAAGCCGACATAAAAATCACCCGCGACCTCATTCGAGCCGGTCAACTTCTCAAAATCGAAGTTCTCGACCACATCGTAATTGGAAATCCAAATCATTCCAGTCTTCGCAGCCTTGGGTATTTTTTCTCCTAGCCGACAACGGCTCCCTGAAAAAGGGAGGCTGATTTTGATCGAGGAGAGCGTGGTGCGGCACGCTAATAATCGTGACTCAAAGGCACTAAAACACGATACTATTGGAGGCAAGAATTTGTCCTGTATGGAAACGGTGACCAACCCAGCAACGACAGGTGGATCTGGTCCCAGCTTTGAATTCAAAGTCGGGGCAGCGTGCTTGACGCTTCTGTTGACACGCGGTGCACCACTGTTCCTCGAAACTGGCGCACTGAGCGCGGTTCATTTTCAAACCAAATACTTGGGTTGGGAAACAGACGACCTTTTGTTGGAAGCCGTCAATGAGCACGGTGTAGTCAGCAAGGCTGCCATCCAAGTTAAACTCTCCTTTGTTCTGAGCGATAAGGATGCAGAATGTATCAAGACGGTGCGGCGCGCGTTTACAGATTTCAGAAATACGACGCTCTTCGACCAGAACCGTGACGTGGTTGGGGTTGTTACTAGCAGCCTTTCGGCGCGACTCGCTAGGGGAATGCGTTCACTGCTCGATTGTGCCCGTGCTTCGACTGATCCCGCTGATATGGTTCAGCGGTTGCAAATCCCCGGCTATCTTGGAAGGCCCGCCCACGATAACTACAAGACAATTGTGTCGATTCTCCAAGAATTGGAGGGACAACAACCGACAGAAGAAGAAATCTGGCGCTTTTTGAACCGATTCAACATTGTGGACTTGGATCTCAACATCGAGAGCGGAATCACTGAAATATTATTGCGTTCACTGCTGGCAGTCACGGCTCGCGATGGCAATCCATCTTCCGCCAATGCGACTTGGAACGAACTCCATACCTGTGCGGCTACGAGATCAGGCAGCGCGGTGTCTTTCACGTATGCGAAACTCCCCGAGCACATACGGCAACGGCATGATCGGGCAAGCGGCTTCCCTGCTGGCGTAACTCGATTATTGGAGGATACGCGCGTCGTATTGGAAGGGATTCGCACCACAATTGGTGGACAGACCGAAATTCCTCGGCGCGAACTTTTCGGGCAACTTTGCCAACTCATCGAAGAGAATTCCCTCGTTTTTGTAACAGGGGAGGCCGGGTCGGGAAAATCGGTGCTCGCAAAAATGGGATTTTCGCTGGCAACTCAAGGTGCATTGGGCTTCGCGTTTCGGGCTGAAAGTCTAGCTGGCACTCACATCAACGAGGTTCTCGCAAAGTTTGGATTAACGCTCGACGGCCTTCGTGCACAAACAGCATTGCACGGACGAAAAGTTCTTTGGGTTGAAAGCCTTGAACGATTGATGGAAAAAGATGCGGAACAGCGAGCGGCATTTCTTGATCTGCTTCGAGCCCTAAAAAAGGAGCCAACCTGGAGGGTGATCGTCACTTGTCGCGACTATTCGGCGGAAACTGTAAAAAGCGCATTTTTTGGTGAAGTGGGCATACCGTATGCGGACCTCTTTGTGCCAGAATTGGACGACGCTGAACTGGACGAGGTGATAGCAAAATTCCCCAACTTGCAGCGCCCGATGTCCTGTGATGCGCTTCGCCGACTGCTTCGGAAACCATTTTTGTTGGATAAAGCGGTGTTGATGCAGTGGCCTTCGACAGAACCGCTTCCGCAGCATGAGCGAGCATTTCGAGAGAAGGTCTGGCGAGAGGTTGTTCGCCGTGTGGATGAGGGATTGGCAATTGGATTGCCGAGATTGAGAGGCGAGGTTTTGGTTGAAGTAGCATTGCGCCGTGCAAAAGCAATGGAGCCATTCGTCTCCGTTACAGACCTTGATGCTCGCGCATTGCACGGACTCGTCCGCGATAGTTTACTAACCTCACCCGCTATTGGTGATAACCGGTTTGCCCCTGCGCACGATGTGTTTGAAGACTGGGCTTTGGCAGATTGGTTAGATGTGGAGTTCGAACGAGGCGGGCGGCGGTTGGATGTGCTTTTTGTCCAAGTTGGAACGTATCCCGCGCTGCGGCGTGCCTTCCGAAAATGGCTGACCGAGTTGCTGGATATTTTCCCGCAAGCAACTGACCCGCTTGTAATCGACACGATTTGCAACAGTTCGGTCGAAGCGCACTGGCGAGACGACACACTTGTGGGAGTGCTTCTGTCAGCAGATGCCGGCGGTTTTCTGCGACGGAACGCCGCACTGTTGAACGCCAATGGTGCGAAATTCCTGCGGCAAGTCATTCATCTTCTTCGCGTCGCGTGCAAAGCAGCGATTCCCCGGCGACTGTTCGGAATTGAAGGAACCGGTGATGTCTTTTTGCCGCGTGGAAATGGTTGGAACGGCGCGGCAGAGTTGATGGAGACATCTCGGACACTATTTGGTGAAACAGATTTCCCGTTCGTTCTTCGTTTCTTGGAAGACTGGGTGCAATTGACACGGTGGGGCGTGCATTACCCAAAAGGTGCGAAGTCCATTGCAAAGTTGGCGTTGTATTGGTTACCAAAAGTTGAGTCTTGGCGTTGTCCTGTTCGCGACGGTCGCGAGCGATTATTCAAAATTCTGCTCAGTATGCCACTGGCTGCTGAACCAGAATTATCGCAGATGGCGATGACCGCGATGAAGGACAAGGAGCGCTATCACGATTATAGAGAATTGCTTGAGCTCATGTTTAATCACTTTTACGCGGATGCCCTCTGCCGCGACATGCCTGACTTGGCTGTCAGTGTTGCCGAATACTCGCTGGGATTGCATCTTCCCTTGGAGCAAGCTCTCTCATCTGGGTCGGGATATGAAATGAACGCAATGAATGACGCTTTCGGACTCGGTTTCAGGCTGTCGTCGGATGATTACCCAGCGAGCGCATATCACGGGACTTTTTTCAAATTCCTTTTACACCACCCTCAACGTGGTCTCGATTTTATTTTGAAATTTGTTAACCGAGCGTGTGAAGCATACGCACATCCGTCCAATCGGAGACGTGGAATGCATGGTCCTACACGCGTTTCTATTCGCTTTCCAGACGGCACAACACAAAAGCAGTATGGAGATGGCCGTCTATGGGAACTGTATCGAGATTTCACCCAAGGCCCTGATATTCTGAAGAGTGCCCTCATGGCTCTGGAACGATGGTTGTTGGAAAAAGCAAAGCGTAGAGAATCTGATTTGTCAGACATTTTGAATCGCCTTTTACATCAAAGCAACAATATCGCAGTAACGGCGGTTGTTGCGAGCGTAGCGACAGCCTATCCAGACCAGGCGGGCGACGCGGCATTTACGGTTCTAACCTGCAAATATTTCTTCGAGTCTGATTTGAATCGGTCGGTAAGTGAATCCATGAATCCCCGGCTAAATTCGGGTATGTGGCTTGGCATCGAGAAGAAACTGTATGATGAGGAGCGTGCTGAATCTGCGCAACTGCCGCATCGCCAGCAAAATCTCGAATACCTAGCCGTAATGTTGCAAACGTTTCCAGTTCGTGAACGTGTCTGGGAACTGATTGACGCCTACAAAGCGGAACTTCCTAAAGAAAGCGAGCAGGATGAAGGCGCAAAGGTATGGCGGTTCAGGCTTCACCAAATGGATACACGAAACTTTGTCGTAGCAGGCAAAACTGAAGATGGGCAGGTGCTTATCCAAGCCTCAACACCGCCGCCTGAACTCCAAGAGATGATTGATGCGAAGAAACCGCAGAGAGATGCTTGGGAGACGGCAATGAACTTGGTCGTCTGGGGACAGTCGGTCTTTACGGGCAAGAGCCAGCATAGCATTGACCCTAAACAGTGGAAGGCAAAGCTTGCTGCGGCACAAACACAACTGGTGTCTGCTAGTGGATTCACTGACGAAGTTCACGCTTCAATCGCCGCCGCTGGGCCAGCCTACATTGCCGCTGTGTGCATCCGCGACCATTGGGCCGAGTTGAGCGACACCGAACAGAAATGGTGCATACTGTTGATTTGCGATTCGGTTGAAGCGGACGCAAACAGCACTGATCAATTCAAGATAGCAGCGATGAACCCTATGAATGCAGCTCGCCCTGCGGCTTTTATCTTACCAGTATTGTTTGAAAAGCAGTTACAGCCGCCCATCAGTCTTCGATTATTACCAGCTCTCGCAAAAGCCGTGACTCATTCCGTGGATGAGGTTGTGAAATATGTAATTCAGGGCATTGGAATCTATTTGTGGAAGACTGACCGGTCGTTAGCCCTGACGTGCATCCATGCGCTTATTTTGAAAGCGACTGAACAGCATCAGTTTTGGAGTGAGCGACGTCGGCAACCGTTTGGAGATAGGCCAGCCGAAGACCAATTCGCTGCGAACCTACAAATGCGTTTGCGCGGATTCGTGGAAAAGCGTCAATCTGGCGACGATGCGGCAATTCTTCAACTTGACTTAACAAATTGGCCAGGGCGACAGATTGCGGCACACCTTTTTACGATTCTCGGAGAACAAACTGCTGACGCGCTCGCTCGCGAGTTTTTCAGGCGCGATGCCACAATGCTCGCCGCGAGGTGGGAGGCAGATAATGAGCGACAACGGTCACGTGCCGGGAATTCAAACGATGACAAAGTTTTGGACTCTGGAGTGGAACATCTCTGCGTGGACTCTCTGACTCAATTCGTCCTTCAACTGCCCGCGCAGGAGGCTATTGCCATTTCTGAACCGATCCTCACCATTGCCACCCGCTTTCCAGAAAAGGCGGCTGAGTTCGTAAAATGGCTCGTGATCCGTCAAGGCGATCGAATTCCGGCCTCTACACTTTGGTCACTTTGGCAAAGGTTTGCGGATGATTTCTCCGCAAGTTCGTTGCCGACTTCGGTGGACGATAAACATTCAGATTCCGCCAAGCTCATGCGGGAGCTTTTCCTTGGCGATAATTGGGGGGAGGCACGCGACTGGAAGCCGCTCCACGGTGAAGAGCAACGCATACGGATGCTATTTGACCGCCTTCCGGCAAGCCAACAAGGTTTCGAGACTTATGCTTACTTCCTCGCGACAATTGGTTCTCCAGCGCTGCCAGACGCGCTCCTTAGCATCGCCGCGAAATTGCCCCCGACAGAAGCAGTTGCGCTGTTTTCAGAGACAGCCGTGTTCTATCTCGAATCCATCTTAACTCGCCTCATATACGGCGGCAATCGCCGGATACGTATCGAGCCCAAACTTCGCCAAAGTGCGATGATTCTGCTGGACGTTCTGGTAGCTGTAGGTTCGTCAGTCGCTTACAAGCTAAGAGATGATTTTCTGACCCCCGTTCCGAAGTGACCATGCGTGATGCCTATACGAGGCGTGTGTTGAGCAATGCTTGGAGACCAATCAAGCCGTGTTAGGCGATTCCTTGTCTCCTTGGGAGCACTTACCTTGCGCGTCTATTTCACTTACGACGATTTCAAGAATCACCGGTTGGCCTTCCGTGATCAGTTTCCGCTGATTGCCTGGCAATTTGGCAAGCAGCGACAATTCCATCCGTTGCAAGACCGTTTCAATCCGTCGCAAATGATGTCCGCGAACGGTAATCTCGTGCGTAGTGAAGACGAGCTGAAGGTTTTGCTCGTCGCCGCCGCTGTCGAGTTCCGCAAAGATGAAATGATTGTGCGGCAGCAACAGTGAACGCTCTGGTGTTACTTCAATGCGTAATCCGCGTGCCTGTGGGTCGCTGGCCCAACATTCGGGTGTTTTTGTGCTCATGTTTTTGTATGGTTTGATGTTTTGGTTGATGTTGTTGAGCCAGATGGAGACGGAAAATTCGTTCAGCGGCTCGACGACCGAAGCGAATTAGATAACCGTGCAGGCGATTCCAAAGCCGATGCTGTCCGCGCGGGGCAAAACCGGCCGCAAATTCCATCGCCAGTGGCCGATGACCGGAGCGGGTGATATTCTCACGAAGTTGCTGCTTGTCCGGCGTGAAAATGCGAATGCCGCGCCGCCCGCGCGAAATGGTCACATACCATTGTTGCGCGTTCGTTGCCGGCTTCACCGTCGAATCGGAAAACAGGACGTAATCCACGGTTTTGCCCTGTGAACCATAGGACGTGACCGCGTAGCCGGGAAGAAATTCACGGAATGATTTGTCCAAGACGCGGCCATCAGTCAGTTCAAGTCCGCCATCGGCGCGGACAGATTTCACGGTGACGAGTTCACCATTGGTGACACGCCCGCCTGACGCCAGCTTGCGATTGGCCTTGAGATGCAGGCGGTCCCCTTGAGCGACAGAAATCTCGCGCGCCTGGCAGACCGTGATACGGTCAAGCAATCGGTTCGAGACCATCACGAATTTGCCGCCGACTTCAACAAGCACGCTCGATTTCAAAATTCCCGCCAGCTTGCCCTTCGCGCCCGGTTGGGCATTGCGGACTTTCTGATTGAAAACAATGACGGCATCTTGCGGATAAAAACGCATATCGCGCTTCTGGGCGTTGGTGAGGTCCATCCTCTCCAGTGCTTGAACAGCCGAGTCAGCCGCGCCAAGCAATCCTTTGCCTTTCAACGCATCACGCACGCGCGAGTTGACGTGATGCACTTCACCCCAAGTTTGCGAGACGACGACTGCCGAAGCGTTTTGCTCTGCGAGCCGGAGATATTCGTCGGCGAGCCTGTCGGCTTGTTCCCCGATGCCACACGCGACAATTGCGCCCATTTTGTCGAGGCGTTCAAAAGAATCGCTCAACTTGCCCGCCGCAGCCGCTTCAACTGCATTTCGATACATCCTGATGCGATTGCGTTCCTCGACATCGCGACCGAGCGCCGGGTCTTGCCGTCGAATCTTGTGCAGTTCGACCGGTTTCACACCGGCATGGCGTTCGATGGCAAGCAAGGCATCCGAAGCCTCAACCGCACCGTGTTGCCGGGTGTCGCCGGAGAGAACCAGCCGTCCGTGTCGCTCATGGATCAACCGGACAAGTTCCAACATTTGCCGTCCGCCAATCTGTCCCGCTTCATCCACCACGATGACGGCGCTGTCAGCCAGTTCACGCTTGATGAGAAAATTGGCGACCGTCGTTGGCGACGGGAATCCGGCCTTCTCCATTTCTACGACTTGCTGACGTTGCGGCGCGAGGACGACCACGCCCCGGCCAGACTGCCGCAGTTGTTCCACCAGTTCGCGAAGGACAAAACTTTTTCCCGTGCCCGCACCGCCACGAAAAACAGAAACTCCATTTGTCGAACGCAGCAACGATTCGAGGGCTTGGCGTTGTTCATTGTCGAGTTGCGGATTCGCCGGACGGGGATTCGCAACCAGCGGGAGACAATCACCGACGCCCTCTTTCGCGGTCTGGACGATTTCCCATTCGCGGAGCAGAACTTCACGCAGGGTCACTTCACCTGGACGCACTTCGTCCCGGATATAGCCACGTCGCTGGGTTAATTCCTTGAGATCGGAAACCGAAAAACCTTCACCCCGCGCCCGGCCCAATGCCTCCTGCCACACCTGACATTCCAGCACAACCGAGTTCCGGTCGAACAAATGTTCTTCCGCCCACTGGACGGCTTCATTCACGTTGACAGATTTTTGTTCCTCCACTTTGACCGCTGGTTGGTTTGGAAGCTGGCGCATGAACGCACGTTCAGACTCGCTCAATTGGGCATCCCACAACGCCCGAAGTTCATCGCGGCTTAATGTCTTTTGCTTTCGAGTTCGCTCTGATTCTGCAAGCCGTGACCTCAATTCGGCAATGTTGCCAGCTTTGAGTTCTGGTTTTTCGGCCAGCAATTTGTCCAGCGCCGCATCAATTTGTCCGCGCCGTTTGGAAAACCGCTCGCACAATTCTTGAGGGATGCCTTCGATTTGAAAATCACCACGCGCACGGTTGCGTATCTGGTAGCCGAAAGACCGAAGGTCGCGGGCGAGTTCGTGATAATAGACATTCTCGGCAAATTTTCGGGCGCGAAGAAGCTCGTGATTTTCCAACGCCTTCCAGCGGTTTTCCACCGGGTCAAACGTGGCGTTGAAAACAATGCAGTGCGTGTGAAGATGCGGGTCGAGCGCGCGTGAGGTGTCGTGAGTGAACAACGCGGCGGCAAAATTGCCCGTCAGCCGTTCACTACGCGCGCCACCTATGCGAACACGGGTTGCCGCGAAGTCCTCGAAGTTTTTTAACGCCACTCGCGCCGCCCGGTCGTGAGCTTTGAAAATCCGCTCGTCGCCGCCGAGGAAGCCCGCCAGCGAAACCGATTTCGGCGGGGAAAATGTGAAGTCATAAAATATCCGCCGGTCAGCCACGGTCTGACCATCCTTAATCCGCGTGGTTTTCAATTCCGGGGTCAATTTCTCACCAGTGGCTGGATGCTGGTTTTCACAGAGCCGCATGAAATCTTCAGCGCGGACTTTCCCGGACAGTCCAAGCCGCTCCGCCCCCACGCCAACCCATTCGCCGGCCACGCGTTGCCCTTCGTTGTAGTAATCCCCGGCGCAAAGGTGTTCCTCGAAGTATTCCCGCGCGTTTTTCAGGTTGTATTGTGTCTTTGCCGTAACCACACCCGGACATTACACGGACTGTGCGCGGTCATTGTGTGCCTGACACACCATTGCTCCCTCGGATTATGATGAACTGCCTCCATGAGAACGAACGCGACTCTGAAGCCGGGCAACCAACTGTGGGGCATTTACCACACCGACCGGGAATATGCCCGCGTGATGGGTGATCCACTTCGCACCGTGGTTGAAGCTCCCACAAAGCTCGCAGCCGAGGAAGAAGCCGCCCGACTCGGTTTCAGTGAGCCGTGGGCGCATCCGGTCGCGGCAACTGAAATGCGACGGGCACAATGGCTTTCAAAACGCCGGCCAGGACACCGGCAAGAACTCGCGCACCAACCATCTCACGGCATCCGCATCTGAACATCTGATTATGCAAACTCCATCCACAGCCCAAATTCGCACTGCCATCGAAGTGCTCAAAAAATTTGGCGAACACATCAATCACAACGCCGTCAACACGATGGTCGAATTGTCCGACTCACAGCTTCACGACCAACAACCTGGTCGCATTGAAGCCCGGACGATTGAACAAACCACACGCATCGAAACTGTCGCCGCGCAACTGGAATCCTGGCGTAACGAGTTGCTGCAACAGGGGAGGCAATGTGTTTCTCATCATGTTTAAGACAGGGCACGCCTTACTCCTGCCGGGAGGCAGGTTTTTGAGTCCGCGAAGTGGTCGCGGTTCGGACGCGGAATGTCCGCGCCATCGCCCGGCCTGCTGGCCGTGGCCGTGTCCAGTCCGCGACCGCGTCCAGTCCGAAACCAGTCCGCATCCGTGCCACGCCCGTGGCCGTGTCCAGTCCGTAACCGTGTCCTGGCCATGCCCGCATCCGCGTCCGCAATCAGTCCATGTCCGTGACCGTGTCCGGGCCGCGAATGTCCGCGTCCAGCCCGTGTCCGTGAACAATCCGTGTCCGCGTCCAGTCCGCATCCGCGCACAGTCCATGACCGTATCCAGTCCGTGTTCGTGGACAGTCCGCGACCGCGCTGAATCCGTCAAATGTCCGGGTCACGGTTGCATCGCATCCGCACTGCGGACGATTCATCTCCATATATTATCCGCGTATGTCCGCATTTGATCCAAACAATGTCCGCAAAGCGGTGTCGGAATTTACGCCGCGTCACCAACAGAAGTTCGAGAACTTGCTGCCGGCCAAGGATGTCATTATCGAGTTGCGGCAGAGACGGGCTTCGTTTCGTGCCATCGCTGAATTGCTCACGCAACATTGCCTGCCAGCCGGCAAGACGGCCATTGCTGATTTCTGTCACGAAGTGCTGGGCGAAAACATCCGGCCACACCGCCGCACACCCAGGAAACGGCTTCCCGCCGTCGAACCGCAAGGTGAAACCAAGTTCGTTCTCCCTGCGCCAGCCACCACTGTGCCCGGCGGTCCGCCCGACTCCGAGGCTGCCGCAGATCGTCCACGCGGACCGCGCATAGCCCAAATCCGCAAACTCACCCCAAAAAACAATGAAAAGACTGATTCTCATCCTTAACGGCAAAGGCGGCGTTGGCAAAAGCTTCTTCGCCGTCAACTTCGTCCAGTATCTCAAAGACAAGGGCATTGCCCATGTCGCGATTGACAGCGACAACGAGAACTCGACGTTGAAACGGTTTCATCCCGACACCCGCTTCCTGGACTTGTCCAAACGTCGCGCTCTCGACGGCATCTTCGCCGCGTTGGAAAAGGCAAATCTTGTCGTCATGGACTGCCGCGCCGCGTCCACCGACCTGTTCATTGAATTCTTCGCCGAAATTGACCTGTTCGCCGTGCTGTCCGCGCTCGGTGCAAAGCTGACGCTCGTCATGCCGGTGAACCACGAGTCGGACAGCGTGGAACAAATCCAGCGGCTTACGGACGAGTTCGGAGACAAGTGCGGCTACGTTGTCGTCCGCAATGCGGCGCACAGCGACAGTTTCACGATCTTTGAAACGTGTGAGGTTCGCGCGCTGCTCAAAGACAAGCTCGGCGCGCGGGAAATCGGCATGAGCCGGATGCAGGACTGGCTGGTTGAGGCGCTTAACACCGAGAATCTGACCATCACAGCGGCGGCGAAACATCCCGCGTTCAGCCTGCTTGACCGGCAACGACTCCAAACGTGGCAGCGCAAGTTTTACGCTGAAGTCGAATCTGCCTCCAACCTGTTACTGCCTTCAAAGTGATGTCCAAGCCCAGCACACAGCCGCCGGACTTCGACGAGGAATTCACCAAGGCCGTTGCCGAGTGGCGCGATAAACATCGGCTGCGAGAAGACGACGCGGTGATATTGCTTGTCGAATTGTTCCGCATCCACCAGCAGCATTGGGATCAAATCCGCCGCCGGGAAATACCGTCTTTTGAGCAGTTCCGCGCTGACATCACGAAGCTCGTCGGCGCGACGCAGACATTTCAACAGCAGTCATCGGCTTTACTGGAAGCGCTGCGAAGCCAGTCACCGGCTCACCGTGCCGCGAAAATCACCCGCGCCGCAGCGATCTTCGCCGCGCTCGCCGCGTTGCTGGCCGGTTATTTTATTGGGAGGGCATGGAAATGAAACTCAGCCTCGTTCCGTTCGGTCCGATAATGCCTCCACCAGACATCATGCTCGCGTTGCGGCATCCGCAATACTTCTTGGCGGCTGGTGGGATTCTTCTGGCGTTCATCGCAGTTTGGCTCTTGTTCGATCCTCGAAATCGCAAAGGCTGCGTCGCGCGGCTCGGCGGTTTGAAGTGGAAGCGCAATCAGTTCTGTCGCGGCTGGCTCATCACCGGCGACACTGGCTCTGGCAAGACCAGTTCGGGCATCAACCAACTGGTGCATCAAGTTTTTCAAAACGAGCCGACATGGGGCGGGCTGTGCGTTGACGAAAAAGGCGTCTATTGGGAAGCACTGGCTGCGATGGCTCGTCACTACGTCCGCGAACACGATCTGATTCATCTGCAAATCCGCGCAAACGACACCGATGCGCAGTGGACCCCGCCGAATCGCTACAACCTGACCGGCGACCGCAGTATTCCGTTCTCCACCTACGCCAAGTTCATCGTGGACACCGCCACGAGTCTCGGCCAGGGCGGGGACAAAGGTTTTTTCAAAAGCCAGGCACAGACCCACATTGCACACGCGCTCGAAATGCTTTTTGAATTGAACCGCCCCGTGACTTTGCTGGACGCCTATGAATTATTATCCAATCGCGACCTGCTCGAAGAAGAAATGGAAAATCTCGAAAATCTCACCGAAACGCCACGCCGGGCTGCCGTTTACGCACACTTTCTCGACCGTTTTCTTACCCAGCCTGCCGAGCAATTTGGTGGTGTCCGAGAAACCATTGGCAACTACCTGCAATACTTCCTAACCCCGGAAGTTGCCGAGGTATTTTGCACCGGCGAAAGCACTTTTGATTTTTCGGCGATTGACCAAGGCAAAATCATCCTCACGACGATGCCGCAAAAGTTTCAGACCGAACGGCGTTATGTGAACACATTCCTGAAGCTGCTTTATTACAATCACGCCTTGCGCCGTTTCGACAAATCCAAGGCCGCCCGTGCGAAAGACAACTTGCTCATCCTCTGGGCCGATGAGGCGCAACGGTTCATGACGGCCAGCGAGGACGGCACGAGCGATTACAACTGCGTGGATGTGATCCGGGAGGCCGGCGCCACCGTCGTTGCCGCCGCGCAAAGCACGACTTCGCTGATTCCACCGCTAGGCAATGACAAATCAAAAGTCCTGACCTTGAATCTTCGCAACCGGATGGTTTTCCGCTCCGCCGACGAAGCCGATGCCGTTCAAGCCGCCGACTTCATCGGCAAAAAGCGGGTGGTAAAACGCTCATGGGGTTACAGTGCCGGCAAACGCAATGTCAATTACAACGAAACCGAGGAACACAAAATCAAGCCGCACAAGCTGCGCAATCTCCGCGACCACGAATGCGTTCTCGTCCACTGCGAACGCGGTTTTCGCCGCGTGACGCTCCCGCCGCTCGAACCTGACGGATTGGTTGCAAAATGGTTTTCTTGGTGGAGAAAACTGCTTTGAACCGGAAGTCGCCGTAACCAGCGCAATTTTTGCTGCGCTTCACAGGCTTGACGGTCGCCCCGTTTCCCCTGCGACCACGCCTGTTCCGCTACGCAAAAACCACGCTCGTTACGAGCTGGCATCGGCAGTTTGCCGCAAAAGCGTCAGGCTTCCGTTATGCCGAATTCGGCATAACGGAAGTTATACCGCATCCCGTTTTATGCCGCATGGTTTGCGATTTAAGCCGGTTTGATTGGGCGACCGACTTCCCTGATGCGGCATAAAACGGAAGCTTGTCAGAGCCCTTTGAGATAGCT
>Ga0116118_1000739_pt1 | contig 17945 bp, 25 predicted proteins | sample June2015DPH_11_5_FD_89723 | JGI IMG/M metagenome (GOLD analysis project Ga0116118, IMG submission 89723) | Peatland microbial communities from SPRUCE experiment site at the Marcell Experimental Forest, Minnesota, USA - June2015DPH_11_40 | ecosystem: Environmental > Terrestrial > Soil > Wetlands...
CTTACGTCCCATCTTTTCCTCCCTGCCTTGCGGACCAAAACGTTCCATCACCGGAACGCACAGTGCATCACAGCAAAATCGACCTGTCGAGGTCCGGTTTGGGTCATCAACTGCCGCGCCGGCCATCGACCCAGCGCGGCAGCTAGACACCTAATAACGGACACGAACGCAGGCGATCGGCGCGGCAGAGATGGGCCAAAGGCCGACATCGTGAACGTTCCAAAGAAGGTTTTGCGGCGCAGCCCGAAGTCGTCTGACGTTTGAGGTCACCCGCATCGACGTAGTCACACACAACGGCGCGATGAATCGGGCTATCAGACCTTCGATGTTCGCCTGTCTAAGTTAATCAGCGTGGGAATCAGCGTCACGCGCAGATCGCGTTTCTGAGTGAGGCGCTTTTCGTAGTCGGAATAGTCTGCCTCCGATATGCCGAGTGAACCGTCTTCGCAGGCCAGCACAAAGACTGCGGCATCAATCCCATGTGGCCCTAGTTTCAGACATTGGTCGACAAGGGCCTGAAGAAGTCCACGACGTTCTTGTCGCTCGCTTATTCCTTGAAGGGCTACCAATCTAGCCCCGAGCGCACGGTAGAACGCCTCTCGGCCTTCTGATCTGATGCGCTTCGGGTCGGGTTTCTCGTTTGTGCCGTGCACTTGGGTCGATTGCAAGGTGGTCGGCATCCCTGTGTTGCATGCCGCAGATCGCCGTTATTCGCCTCGAATTGCACGAGGCATCGGAGGCAATGCCCGCAATGCTCCCGATGCGCTCTGGTTCAAATTTTTCGCCCGGCAGCACGCTCAATTGTGTCGCTGCTGATATCGACGAAAGGCACGTTCCGGTTTTTGCAGTCGCTCTTAATCCACTCGCTCACCTTCGCGCACAGTAGGGCGTTGGGCAGTGCGGCCTCCGCAGGAATACCGCGCGGCCATAACGCGGCGATGGCCGCCTTGGCGCGATCGCGCTTATTTTGCCTGCGAGAGTTCGCCGCAGTGGTCGTCTTTCGCCGTATTAGATCAATCGAGCCTTTCTGCTCATGTAGCCACGCCTGATAGTCGTTTTCCTCGAGATCGACGCGGCCCATGCGTTCGCCACTGGCCAGGATTACGACATTACTCGCTACGTCGATGTCGGCGCCTTCCCATTGCGCACGCGTCATCGGCCGCCACGGTTGGGAGTAATGTCCGCGCCAGCATGCTCGGATGCAGCCGGCGTGAAGCGGATCGAGCAGTTTGACCTTGGCGGCTCCGATACTGATGCCCAGGCGCTTTGCAACTTCTTCAACCGCATCGGCGATCGGCTTGCTCGTCATTTCGTCACCGCCTTCTGCATGGGGACGACTTCGGCGCCCGGCTTCCCCGCTCCGGTGATGACGCTGCCGATCTTCTCGGCGGCCTCGCGGAGCGGGTCATCGGCAAAGTGCGCGTATCGCTGAGTCGTCCGCGACTGGGTGTGACCGAGCAGCCGGCCAATGATCGGTAAGCCAAGCCCCCCGCCGGCGCTGACCGATGCGAACGTGTGCCGCAGATCATAGAGCCGGGCATCCTTGCCGAGCCCGGTCTCCTTCCTAACGAAGTGCCAGATGTGCCACAGCGCCGCCAAATGTTCGCCCGGCTTATCCCCTGGGAAAATCCAATTGCCTTTGCGCTTTTTGCGCAGTCGATCGATCAATTCGATTGCCGGCGGATTCAACGGCAGCCGGTGCACCTTGCGTTGCTTGGTGTGGGCGCTGGGCTTGATCCAGTAGCCGGGCTCCTTGTCGAACTCGTCCCAACTAGCCTTCAATGCCTCTGCTGGCCGGCACCCGGTCAGCATGATCAGCCGCGCGCAATCGGCCGCGACGCCGGGATATTCCGCCAACGCGTCCGTGATTGCGGCCAACTCCGCTTGGCTAAAAAACCGTTCGCGCCCTTCCTCGTGATTGCGCTCGATGCCCTTGCAGGGATTGCCCTGCGCGGCATTTCGCCAAGGCGTGTTCTCGCCGGGCATCGGAACGAGCGAAAGCGAGAACATCTTTGAGCCGATGGCCAGGATGCGGTTGGCCCGGACGGGTCGCCCGGACTCGGTGACCTTGCGGTGCATCGCGCGAATGTCACCGCCATGCACGTCCGCGATCGTGGTGTGCGGCCCGAGGAGTTTGCCGATCTCTTCAAGCATCCTCTTTTCGTCCTGGATGCGATGCTCGGCGGCGGACTTCCGCGGCAGATGCTCCTCGATGTAGCGGTCGATCAGGTTTTGGACGGTCGGCGCCTCGCGGCGCTCGCGCTTCTGGCCGGCAGGATCGTGTCCCTGGTCGATCAGCGTGCGCAATTCCTTGGCCCGCTCGCGGGCCGCGGTGACCGACCATCGCGGGAATGAGCCGATCGTGTAGCGGCGCTCGCGCCCGTCGATCCGGTAATTGAGGAAAAAGGACTTCGAGCCGCCCGCATAGACGCGCACGCCGAAGCCGGTCACCTTGGGGTCGTTATCCCAATAGGTTGCCGTTCCGGTCTTGGGAGCCGGAACGTCGCGGACAAACTCATGCGTGAGCCTATCCGGTTTCTCTGTCCGCTTACCCATGAGCCCTCCCCGCGATCGGCCAAGTCAGAGATTCGTCAGTGTCGCGACGTGCCGCGACGTGCCGTTAAACTGTCACAGCGTTCCGCTTACGTCAACATATAACCGCGATTTTCATGGGCTTATTTTGGCGATCTGTGGAAAATTCGTCAGTATCAGAGGCTTGCGTCAGTGCCATCGAGCCGACTGCAAAACCGTTTACCCCGGTTCAATTCCGGGCGTGGCCTCCAGCCTTCACTGCTCCGCAGCTTCGGCTCGGCAAGCCCTGATACGAAGGCTGCCGCGCCGTAGCATTAGCGAAGGCGGGCGTAACAGGATTTATTGGGGCCTCATGCTTTCAAAGCCGGCGCGGCTTTGTTATAGGCAACCGCGCTTACGCCGAGTGGGCATCATCGTTCCCCGGTAGCTCAGCGGTAGAGCAACCGGCTGTTAACCGGTTGGTCGCTGGTTCGAATCCGGCCCGGGGAGCCAAACTAAATCAAAGACTTAGTTGCGACTTAAAATTGCTCGATCTTGCACAAGGATGGTGTTTGGCAACATCGGTGGCAACATCCTGCGGATTTCGCGAAGGGATAAGGACCCGCTCTTCCGTATCGCCTCAACCATCTCGTCGGTGAACACGATGGGACCAAAGGGAAGCCATCCTCCATGCCCGAGCTGCGAAAAACCAAATACTTCGTCACAGACGGAGAAACCGGCTTCGGATTTGCGTTCGAATACGAGGGGCAAGACGATTTCGATCGCGCAAAGTAGGCGCGCGGGACGCATCCGCGATCAATGCGTCGATGTCACTTTGAGCCAAAACCCAGCTGGGCGAGCGCGGCGGCGACGACCTGATCGCCGGTCAGGTGGCGGTGCTGCAATAGTGCTTCCGCCACGACTTCGATGGCCGCGCGCTCATGCTCGACCAGCGCTCGAGCGCGGTGCCGATAGCGGGTGAGCACGGCATCATTCCAATTCAGGCGCCGCCGGCGCAGCATCGTTTTGATGACTAGTAGGTCGCCCTGCTCGTCAGCATCACCGAACGCGGCGATCTCGGCCTCGGGCCCGGCGAACGCAGCCACGGTCCAGCCGGCAACCTCGGCGGAGCCGAGACGGCGCCGCATAGCGCGTGCCGCCGGTGCCATCGTCGCGGATGTAGACGGCCGCCAACGGCAACGCGAAATGCATTGGCGCTGATAGTGTGGCCGCTCTCGTGTGTTGCGGCGCGGGCGAGTAACTCCGCTTCGCCGCGCACCTCAGCGCCGGTGCACAATGCGTCTGAACGACAACCTGTCCGCCTCGCTTTTCGTGGCACGAAAGACGGCGAAGCCGCGTAGGTTGCCTTCCTCGGTTTTCAGCGTGACGGTGGAGCAGCTCTTGCGCTCGGCGGTGTCCTTGGCGTGGCGCTCATGCCGGTTTTTCATGTTTCGTAACCTTTAGCGTGACGCATCGGTGGACATCGTGAAAACCCTTGGTAAATATGGATTTCTGTTTTCAAAAGGGGTTTCAAACTGGTTTCAAACCCGCCGCACCTCGCGGGCGTGCCGTCCGCGCCGCTTGCTCATTCGGGTTTCGAGAAGATCCAACTTCACCAAACGGCCGACATCGCGCAGCAGGACTCGTTCGCGGTAGACGGGGTTCATGCCAGCATACGCCGGGACAGCCTGGCCGGTATTCGCCGCCATGTCGCCGACGGAGACCCAGTCGTCCTTGCTGCCGAGCCATTGCCAGAGCGAGAATTGGCGCTGATATGCGGCCATGTCGGCGCCACGAGCGGCGGGCGGTATAATGAGCTCGCCCGAGCTCGGCGTCGTCGGCACCTCGATCTCGTCGGCGCTGTTGTAAACGTACCTCGTCAACGTCCCATCGACATCGGCAAACCACGGCGTCACGCGCATTTTTAAGGACGATAGCGGGACCGGCTTTGCACCAGCAGCCCGGACGGGGCGCCTTGCCGCAAGCCGACTTTCGAACTCGTCTTCTGGAACGGCGGCACGCGCTTTCATGCGGGCACGCATCCGCTTGTCGATGCCGAAGTCGAGAAAAGTCGCACGGCGGCCGCTGTCGCGCACTTGTCCAATTTCGCCGCGTTTGACCATTTGCTCCAACAGCAGCCCGCCTTGCCTCTGGGCTCGCGCCACGATCTCGGCGATCTCAGTCCGCGCCGCGGCGTCGGCTGCCAGCTCCACCGCTCTCTCTTTCGGCTTCAACCTCTTTCGCGCCGCCTTCTTTGCTTTGGTTTCCTTCAGCATCTCCGCGAGGTCAGTTGCGGCGCCAAGCACGGCGAGGATGTCGCCGATGGTCGAGGCGAAAGCTAACCGTTGGCGGAGAGCAGCAGGATCGCGCCGCTGGGCTTCGGCTGCATCAGCGGCGGCCAGGGCGGCAAGCGGCGGCGGGTCGATGTTTGGCTCGATGGTGAACGTCCCGTCCGCCATGGCGACGGCGACAGTCGACGTCACGGCTATCATCCGAGGACCCACTGCCATACCCCAGCAGCCGCCAAGACCACGGCAATGACGAGCCCGGCGGTGATGGCCTCCCGCAGGAGCGCGTCGGTGGTGGTACGCTCGTTCATCGCAGCACCACCTCAGCCGCCCCTATAAGGCCGCCGGAACATATCGGTCGCGTTCGGGTCGAGCTCCTTCTGCCGCTTTGCCGCCCTGCGAAGCATGGCCGCTTCAAGCTGTTTATTGCTGACTTCAGCCTCAAGCTCGGCGACCCGCGCGCGCAGCGTTTGGTTTTCGATGAGCAAATCGTTCTCCGCCACAGCAATCCTCCTATCAGATCATGCCGGCGGCAGCGGCAGCTGATGGCCGGCGTCCTGGCACAGCGCGGCTACCGCCTCGCGCCAGGCGGCGATTGCGGTCATGACGCGCTCACGTAGCGTAACCTCGTCATCATATTTCGGCACCACCGCTGCACGTATTTGATCGAGCGGCTCGTCGCGAAGCGACCGCGCCCGCACTGCGTCACTTGGTTCCAACCCACGCGGCCCGCCATCGTCGGAGACGAGCTGTCCGACAATGCCCATGATGATGGCGCTCCGCGCCTTCAGGTCCGCCGCCTCGGCGAGCAGCCGCGCCGCGACCGGCGCCAATACCCTATTGACGGCGACGACGACGTCGTTTCTTCTCCATCGTTCCGCATCTTCAAGGTCGACGAGGTCGGCGGTGAGCTTGGCCAGAGCAGCATTGCCTGCGGCCAGCTCGTCTTGCGAATCGGCCTCCGCCATCCGTGCCGCCTTCATGGCCGCCGGTGCACGAATTTCGGATGAAGTCTTGAGCGCGTCGGCGACTGACGCGGCATGCGAGGCGCGTGCCGCATCAACGGCAGCGCCAGCAGCCTCACATTTAGCAGCGGCCGAGCTGACTAAGTCCTCGGCGCGTACAATGGCGGCGCGTTGGGAGACAACCGCGGCCACCGCCTTGTCGGCCTCGGCGATGGCCTCACGTAATGCGGCGCGCCGCGGGTCGGCGTCCTTGTCAGCAGCGGCGTCCTTGCGAATTGGTGTAACGCTCATCGTTTTTCCTCATGTCAGAATTTCAGCCGCGCGGTCGCCGTCATCAGGTGAGAACGGCGACCGCGGGCCTCCTGGCCGGAATCCTCTTTGGATTTCATACCGAGCGTATTCCGCTTCTTCCGAGGGACCAGCACAGCTCAGATGCTTTGTATCCGATTGCTTCCCGGATACCTCTCATGAAACTTTTTGCTTGGCGCCACGGATCGACGATCAGTCGCCAGCCGTTCCGCCGGCCGCATCGGCGGGAGCGCAGGCAGCAGTCGCGCGACCTCGGGATAGCGGCGCCGTAAGGCAGCGTCGCTGGCCAGCTCGCTGCCCCTGCCACGCTCGCCGCTAATTGCGAAATTGTTTTTTGGTTCGCCGGCAGCAAAGTCTCTAGCGCCCTTCGTCGCTTTGTGTACAAGGTCCAGCGCACGCTGGCAGTCGTCTTCGCCGAGGCCCTTGTCCTTGAGAAATTCGACGAAGGCCTCATCTGTATCCGGCTCTTCATCGTGGCCATCCGCTGGCGCATGCTGCTCCAACAAGTCAGCGACGCGGGCCATCTGCTCGTCGGACAAATTCAAGTCATCATGCAACAGCCGCTCGATGGCCCACCTGAGCTTCTTCAGCCGGCTACCTTCGCCGTTGCCCTCACCTGCACCGTTGTTGTCGTGCCGCGGCGCTGGCGGCGGCGCGGGGAGCATGCTTTCGTCCAAGCCTAACGCCCGAAGGGCCTGCCGCGGCCCGCCAGGAAAACGGGCTCGGAGGGCTGCACCTAATTTCGTCGATCGAGTAGTCATCGCTTTCGTCCTTTCTGTTAGTAGTCCGAAAAACCGCAGCACCCGCGACCGCCGCCCGCACGTCGCAGTGCGCCTTGGGCGTTGATCCGCGCAACCAGGTCCCACGCGGCCTGAGGATTCGCTCTGATCTGCGCGCACACGCCGAGCTGTTCGGTGGACGCCGCATGCGCCGCCATGGCGAGCGCAACCACGACATCAATTTTATGGCTCTGCTTTTCCTTCGCGATGCGCCAGCCGCGTGACGTTTCAAGCGCCACCGCACGCGATACCGCAAGCCGCATGGCGGCGTCGGGATAGACGGTTAGGTTGCGGCCGGTGATGAGCTCATAGAGACCCTGTGACGCGATGGTGAGGTTGCCGACACTTTGCGGGAATTCCGTCATCCGGACGCCAGCGCGGGCCAGCCGCTGCGCGGTGGACTGCATTTGCCACGGGTCATACAACACCTTCTGCACGTTAAAACGCTTCTTCAGCTCGAGCACCGTGCTCTCGATAGTGGCCTCAAAGTCGAGCGGGTCGTCCTTGCTTGGCTGAAATATGCGATGCCAAACAAGCCGCACGCGCTGGCCGTCCGTGGCGCACGCCACGATGGCCGTGCTGTCATGTTTGACGCTGGCGTCGATGCCGACATAGATCGGCAGCGACCTATCAGACAGCACCGGCGTCAGCCCCGGATCGACGATGCGGTCCCACGCTTCCAAGGTGGCGAAGCCGGACTCCGTCGTGGTGAACCGGTTCTCGATCATGCGAAGGTACTGCGCGGGACGCAGCGAACGCCGCATGTCGGCCAACCATGCCTCGGTCTGCAAGGGCGAGATCGGAACGTGCGACCAGAACATCAGCACGCCGTCACCGGCGTAAAGGTCGGTCCCAACAACCGGTTGTTTCAAACCACGTTCATAGAGCTCGTGCAGCAGCTCAGACTGGTCCTCGTAACCGGCATGTGACACGACCAGCCGACAAGAAGTCTGCCGCGTCGGCACCGGAACGAACTCGTCCCAGAGCCGGCGCGCGCGTTCCGACATGGCGCCCCATAATTCGTCGGCTACCACAATGGTGGGATGGCCGCCGGCTGCACCGGCGTAGTCGGAAGCTACTGCCGTGATGGTAGCGCCAGTCGCCGGGAAGGTAATTCGGTCAGCCCCAACCCTGGCCTCACGCCGCAACAGCGGTGACGCCTCGATGATGCGGCGGCACACCTCGAAGACCCGTGACTGCGCCTGGTCGAAGTCATTCGCAATCAGATAAGCTTCGGCGTGCCTTTCGCCGAACAATACAATAACGGTAATGACGAACATGGCGGCGAAGGTGGTCTTGCCGCTCTTCTTGATCGCCGAGTAGATTAGTTCTGGATAAAGCAACCGGCCGTCGGGACGACGACGAAAGGCGAGCCTCAAGAAGGCACGTTCGGCCTCTAACAGCCCGTACGCCTTGCCAGTCTCGGGATTGACGAGACATTCCTCGATAAAGGCACATGGGTCGGCGCGGTAACGCCTCAGCGCTTTGCGGTCGAGCATCATTATTGCGGCCTCGGCGGAACATCGATGGTCGCTTCGAGGTCGAACAGCTCGCCATCGTGCGAGGCCAAAAGCACTCCGTATAATGCCCGGCTACGACTATCGACTCGATAGCCGTGGCGCCGGCACCAGGCGGCCATATGCTCTACATCAATTGAGAACTTCTCGACCTCGATCCCCTGTGCTTCAAACTCGCGTATCGCCCTGTTTGTCTTCCGCACAAAAGCTTGATAACTGCCGCAAAGCTTGTCGTCAGCAACAGCTTGAAGCTGCCGCCAGCTTTCGGGCGTAAACCACGGCATGCCCAACCCGCTCATGTTTTCAGCTCGTTGAGCAAGCCGGCGGTGGCGGCCAGCAAAGGATCACCGGCCGCTTGGGCGACGATTAAGTTCGTGAGACCAAAACCGTGCAAGACAGTACAGGCGGCGGGCACCGAGATCTCGCCCAAGCCGATGTCAATTTTCAACCGATCGCGGATACGATGTCCGACCACCAATGCCAAGTAATGCCCGCTATAAGCGGCCGGGCAGATCGCGAAACCCTGATAGCGTGCACCGGGCGCACGCTTAGGCGGGCCCTCTTCCGATGGGCGCTGGGACGAGCGCCGGCGGCGGTTCAACAAAACGCTACTCATGCTCTTCCTCGCCAGAAGGTGCCGCGCTGGCCACGACGTCGCCGCTGGTTAGCGTTTCGTCGGCCGCCATATCGGCCGCCTCGTCGGCATTTGACTCACCGACGGCCTCGCCAGCAGCCTTCGCAGCGGCCTCAGCTTCAGCAGCCTCGCGCTGGCGTTCCTCGATGCCGATCCGCATCAGGTCGCCGAGCGACGGCCCGATGTCCTTCGATACCCGATCGATGCCGATGCGCTGCGCTAGTCGGACCAGCGTGCTCGACAGCGTCGCATGCTCGGCGATGTTGATCTCCTCGCCGTTGGCGAGGCGGCTTTCCATCTGTTCGGCCAGAACGGCCGCGGCAGCAAACCGGCGGATTAGTTGCTTGCGCGCCTCACTGCACTGATCGGCGCCGGACTGATCGGCCAGGACGGCGGAGGCGATGTCCCGATATCGCCGAGCGACGAGACTGCGGCCGTCGATGTCGGGCAGCAAGTCCCGGCCGTTGGATATCTTGCTCCTGCCGTATGACTTCGGCTCTGCTGCCGGCTTCCTAACGACACGCTTTCGTCGTGCTACTTCGCCGACCTCGATGTGCGCTTCCATTGACGCTCAAACCTTGAACTTCGTTGCCACGACGTTGCCATAAGGGGAACGCGCTTGCAAATTAAGCTGCAAAAACTTGCGCAGCGCGTAACTTCACGACGCATAGAGTAACCGGTGGCAAACCGGTAAGCCCATCAAGTTGAGCGACTCAGCCGGTCCGCATCCGCGCTCGACCGCGACGCCGTCGCCGCAAGCTTTTTATTTGGCCGACGAGCGAGCGCGGGACTTCAAGCCGCAGCACAGACTTGTCGTCACGTAGAGCGGAGTCCTCATCATCCGCGGAAGAGACAGCTTTGAGCATGATCTTCAGCAAGCATCACGGCTGCATCATCCCGCCCGTCGTGATCGGTTCCCTGAGTTGTCCTGCGCCTTGCACATTTCCCAGTCGATTCATCATCCCATCGTGCTTGGCCTTTGAAGAGTCCCATTTTGGCCTTGGCCGTGCTCTTTGCTGCAGTGCCGCTTGTTGGAGAGTCGCCGTATAGATAGATTCTGTGAGGCGACTCCGGTTTTATTGCATTGCGCCGTGTCAACTTGTGCGCGGTTTTGTTGACTTTCTTCGGTGAGGCGCGGCTTTTTGTTCGCCGAACATTTGTTCGCCGAACAATTTCGAGTCGCTTCACCGAGAAAGCCTCATTTCACTGGCATTTCTGATGCTGCGATGCGCGGAAATGGCGATAATTGTTGGCCTTTTTCGCACAAACAGCACACGACTGCCGCGTTTGCCAGGTCCGTATTTGATCTCCACAATGCCGGCGCTCGAGAGTTCACGCGAAGCCCGCGCGATTGCAATTCTTAGCGCATCGTCCTTGAGGTTCCAGGTCATCTGCTCAGCGAGTTGGCCGCTCTCTGCCCAGGCATCGGTCAGAATGGCGGCGAGTTCTTTCGCTCGCGGTGAGACTGTCTTCGACCTCATGATTTGCGCTTCCATTTTGTTTCTCCTTCTTCTCCGACGATCCCGTTCGCGCTTACGCTCCCGAAAATATAGGCGCATCATCCCCTTGGTGCGGTCAACACAAGCAATAGTCCTGATGCCAAGCTGAATTTTCTCGTCGAATGTCAAATTGATACGACGCCCGAGTGCCGCCGCAGTCCATCGCCGGCGCTCGGCGATGATGTCTTCCACGGCGTTGTGCAGTTCGATCTCGGGCACGCCGCGATGGCGGAGGAGCCGCTTCAATTCGCCGCGTCGCAGATTGTCGAGTTCGCTCATCCGGCCTTGTCTGCCGCGCTGACGTTCTCGGCCAGGACGTCGTTGATCTCGTCGCCGGCACCTTTGTCCTTGGGCCGCGGAATGCTTTTCTGGTCGATGATGAAGCGGATCGCCTGATGCCAGGGCACATCGCCATGCTGCTTCAACATCTGCTCGACCTGATGCTTCAGATCGTGCGGGAGTTTGAGGGCTTTTTTCGCCTTGGCCTCGACCGCCTTGCGGGATTTGTGGAACTCGGTCTTGACTGTCTGGCCGATGGCGTATTGGCGATAAGTTTTTTCGAGCAGGTCGTCCTCGGGAATGACTTTGGCAATGCCGTTCGCCCGCAGCTTGCGCTCGACGAGCGCGATGAACTGCGGCGAGGTCATCGCGTTCAACTCGACGCGGCGGGTGGACCGAAGCCGGTCGAAGTCCGCAAACATGAAGGCGATCTCTTTGTCGCTGGCGCCGTTCTGGCGAAGGTTGGCGATCAGCGCGGTTTTGTTGCCCTTCTGGTGGTGCTGGTATTCACTCTCCAGCGCCATCGCCGTGACGTCATCAAGAGAGAGACCTAAATCGACGGTCGCGATGTTGTGCTGAAACTCATACCGTCTGGTATCGCGCTGCAGCGTCCCGGCGATCGAGAAGCCGGCTTTGTCGAAGTCGTGCAGGATCAATAACGGGATGTCGTGGGTGTGGCATATTGCGTCGACCAACGCCCTGGCCGCGGTGACGCTCATCCCCTTCGTGCTCATGACCGCGACATCGAAGCGCTCGGCGATCTTCGCCGCTCGCAACAGCGGGTCGAAGCCTTCTTTTTCAACAAACAGCACGGCCCCGAAGCTCCCGCTCGGCCCGAGGGTCTCGACCTTGGCCTGGTTGAAGTCAGCGCCGATCATTCGAGGACCGTGCAAGTGCGCGAGGTAGTCTCGCACTTCGAGGGTGCCGACACCGAAGCCGCGCCCGCCATGCGGCTCGTTGAAATGTCCGCGTGCATCGTAGGTAACGTTCCAGTCGACGCCGGTCTCGTTCAAATAGTCGGGCAGCAAGACCTGCGTGAAATAGTCCGATCTGAGCTCCTTGCCGGTCACCTTCTGGATGTGAGGCCGCGCCGCGTACATTATTTGTCTGGCGTTGGCCGGCAGCCCCTTGGGCCCGCTGACCTTGCGGTAGGCTTTCTCCATGATCTCCGCGGCCGCTTCCTTGAATCCGGGTCCCCTCTCCTGCGTCATTCTGGAGTAGCGATATGATCGCGAGGCCGGGCTGCGTTCTTCCTGCTTTTTCGTCCGCGTCCAATTCTTTGTGCCAGCAAGAACGGCGTCAATGAGGTCGGCGGCCATGCCGCGGTCAATCTTCTTCGGCATAGTCGACCTCCCCTTCCACCACGATCGCCGTCTTGCCTCGATCGGTGTAAGCGACGCGCGGACAGGCCAGGTGCAACACCACGATGACCGGCTCCGTGGCATTGGCGCGGACCCTCATCAGGATCGCGTCGAGACCTTCGCCACTGCGGCCGATTTGCCGGAACGGGTTGCTGATCGCGGGCGAACAGTTGACGCCGGTGATCTCTTTGCGGCGCGGCCCGCGACCGGCGCCGAGACCGTCGCGGTGGAGGCCGAAAGCGAACTCGATCACCCGTGGAACGCCGTCCGTCTCGCCCAGCCGGCGCTGATACTTGAACGTGCGCGGATCTCCGCCCGCCTCTTCCATGCGGGCGTAGAGATGGGCTTTGCCGATGATGCCGAGCTCGGCAGGCCGCACCGGCTTGGTGTGGCTCTTCAGCGACGCCAACAGCTTGGCGATGTTTTCGGCGTTTGCCTTGTGAAGTCCGAAGAAGTCGTGCAGCGAGCGGTGCGAAGCGCCGGTTTCCGCCAAGACCTTCTTCTGCTTCGCGGTCGACGACATCCCGCGCAGTTCGCTGATAAACTGACGGACGGTGATGTCTCCGCGATTGGCGATGTGTGCCGCCATGTAGCGGCGGAGGCGGCCCGCGTCGTACCAGTGGGCGCACGTCGGCCAGGACGGCGACCATCTCGTCCAGCTTGGATTCGACGCCTTGGCGTCGATCTTCACCTCGCCGTTCCAGGTGACGCTAAGACTCAAATGTGGATTCAGCCAAGCGTAGGATTCGGCGAGCTCCAGAAGCCCGTCCTTGTTCTCGGCAACAAGGTCTCGCTCACCGTAATAAGAATGTTGGTATGCCGGCAGCTCGACCGTGATCCTGGTGCCGCGGACCACGGTCGACGGCTTAATCGTGCGGGTGATCTTCGGTTGCTGCAGGATGTGGTCGACTGCGAAGTTGATGTGATGAGCAACGCCGTGCGATTCGATCACGGTCTCGCCGGCGGCCTCTTCGCCGCGGTGCGCATCGAGAACATAGGCCATCGGTAAGATGCTCGAAAGCGCATTGCCTTGAGCGCCTCGTGTCGGGCTGCAGTAGGCCTCGCGGCTCGATTTTCGGATGCTGTAGTCGAGCACACCCGCGATCGTCTTCTCTGGAATACCGCTGCCATTGTCTTGAACGACAATCTTGTTGCCCTCGATGGCGATCGAGATGATCGGCGCGATCGCGGCCTCCTCGGCATCGTCGAGAGCGTTGTCGACCAGCTCCTTGAGCACGACCAACGGCCACTCTGCGACGTCATGACCGGTCACGTTCACCAGCTCGCGGCGGGAGCAGAATTCCATCAGCCGCGAGACTTCGAACGGAACCCGTGTGAGCTTCCTTTGTGCCGGTTTTACAGGCTTTTTTGGCTGTTCGGCCTTGCCACAATTTGTAAAAACCTGGCATTTTGGCAAAGGCGATTTAGCAAGCTGAAAATCCGCCTTGTTTGACCGACTTTCCGGCGCAGCGCGCTTGGTTGCCGCGGTGCTCATCGTGTTGCGGCCTTGCCGACAATTTGATCGAGCACCGCGCCGATGACGCCGGCCGCGCTGCCGTCGGAGTTGCGCGAAAGCGCGTGCGCGATGGTCGCGGCATCGCATCCATACTGGAGGCAGAGCGAGACCAATATTCCGGCATCGCGTGCGGCTACATCTGAGGCGTTGCCAGCCTTGTGATTCGAGACAAAGACCTCGGCGAGGCCGCCATCGACAAACCTGCTAATGGTCACTTTGTAGCGAAGGCCGGCGACCTCGATGTCAAAAGTCTCGCTGGCGCGACGATTCGGAAGGCGGCGGCGCTCGCTCACGACGCGTCCCCCTGCGCGTCGTCAGCTTCCGGCATGGCGATGGCGCGCGTCAGTCGTACTTGTCGCGGCGCAAAATTTTCGCTATTGGCGGCAACAGAGGTCTTGTCAGAGAGCCTACTAACCTGCTGCCGAGCGCCGGGATCGCGAGTCCCGGCGCTTGGATTTTCGGTCATGCGGTCTGCGGCGCACCAGCGTCGCGCTCGGCCAGCCGAGCCTGAATGTGCGCGTCGATCTCGGCTTCGCTCCAGGCATTGACGCCTTTCGCGCTTCCGCTTGGCTTCAGTGGTCTTGGGAAGCGTCCGGAGCGCACCAAGCGAAAAATGTGCTGGCGCGAATATTTAATTCCTTTTTCGGTCTGGAGTTCTGCAAAGCTGAGCAGGCGCATGGAATCACCTCACGTCGCGTGTCGTCGCGCTGTGCTTAGCGGCTTCGGGAGCGGCGCATAATTTCCCAATTAGGGAGGGGCCTTATTGGGAGGGCGAGGGGTCGCTGTCCAGAATCAGGTCGGCGCACCAATTTTCAACGGTGCTATTGCTGATGGTTCTCCGCAGCGCGACGGCCGCGACGGTCGCAAGCGTGCCGTAGCGGCAGGTGCCGTAAATCTTCTTCATTTCGATGGCAAACCCGCGCACCCTGCCGCGCAGGTTGTCGTCGTTCCGCTTTCCGCTGCTGCGTTCCAGAAGGTGCGCGCCCTTCCGCTGCTCGATCTCCCGCGCGTCGTTTTTCAAGACGGCTTCGACAATCGCGAAATGGGCCATAAGGTCCGAATCTGCCATCACGCGTGGATCGTTATCCATGTGCTTGCGACAAACGTCAGCCGCTTCGCGCATGCGTGCCGCCCGCTCCTTGATCTCTGACCGCCGCACGACAGGTCGCTCGAAACTCAGCTCGACTACAGCGCTGGCGAAGAAAGCGGCGCAGGCTTCGTCCTTCAACGAGAATTTCGCCTCGACGCCGTGGCCCGAGAGGCGTTGCCAGCTTTTTAGCTTGGTGATCGAGCCTTGCGAGACCTGGGCGCCCCGCAAGCTCTTCCAGACCGGCCGCATCTTGCCGTCGGTCAACAACCGTCGCGCTATCTCGCCCCCGTCCACGGGCAAGACTTCGGCCATAGTTTTAACCGCGGCCGGCACCCAATCCGGGATGACGACGCCCTGCATGATTCAGCCACGCGCCTGATCAAGTCGCACGACGTTCGCCGGCGCTGGCTCGACGATGGCCCGCAGCCGAGAAGCCCAGAGCTCGAGCGCATGGCGCTTCTCATCGAGATAAGCGTGCTGATCGTAAACCCTGTGAAGCCCGGGCTTCGTGTGCGCGATCACCAGCTCGCGGACCAAGTCAGACACGGGAAGTGCCGACAACCCAGTCCGCATCGTGCGACGAACATCGTGGATAACCCACGATTCGACATGTGCCTTACGGCGGTCCACGCCACGCACCCGACCGAGCGCGCACCAGCTAAGCCGCATGCGCTTGTCGAGTCGTTCCTTCGCCTTCGAGAATCCATTGACCGGCTTCACGCCGAATGTCGTCGAAAACAGAAAATCGCCTTTCTTGAACCGCGGCAGTCCTTCAAGGATGGCGATCACATCGTCCGAAAGCGGCACGACATGCGCGGCGTCGGCCTTCATGCGCTCGGCCGGGATCACCCAGAGCTTTCGCGCGAGATCGATTTCCGACCATCGCGCCTCGGCGACCTCGCTCTTGCGCTGGCCCGTGAGTGCGAGCATCCGAAACAATGGGCCGTAGGGATAGCCGAGTCGACGCGTTGCTCGCCAGAATGCACGCAGCTGGTCGTCGTCGAGGATGCGCGTGCGAAAGACCTTTTTGCCGATGATGGCCTTTGGCTTCAGCCGCTCGCATGGCGAACTTTCTAGCCCGTAAATTTGCTGGTCGATCGCCCAGGAGAAAAGCCGGCGGCCGAGAACAAGGAGATTGTGCGCCTGATATGGCGCGCCGCGGTCTTTGGCCGCCATCACGACGTCGCGGACATCGTGCGCCGTGATCTCGGCGATCGGCCGCTTGCCCCATCGGGGCACGAACTCACGCCGAATATCGCGCTCTGCCTCCCTGCCCTTCCGCTCTCCGGGCAGCTTATCCCTGATGAAGTCCTCAGCGACGGCGGTGAACGTGGTTTGCCGTTGGCGCAGTTCCGCCAGCCGCTCGCGTTCCTGCTGAACGTGAGGATCGACGCCATTGCGGAGCAATTTGCGCCACGCTGAGGCCTTCTGGCGGGCCTCTTCCAGCGTCAGATCGCCGTACGCGCCGAGCGCTCGGCGCGTCGGGTTGGGGCTGCCGGGGAACCGCGCGAGCAGGACGAAGGTGCGTTGCCCGCCGCCGAGAACGCGCACGCGCAGACCCGGGATCTCGGTGTCCTTGACGTCATATGGCTTGCCGTCTGGCGCCGGCTTTAGGGAGCGGACTTTCGCATCGGTCAAGGTTCGCATTTCGGGCCTCGTGGCAACATGGTGGCAACATTTGGCGCGAGCTACGGTGTTGCCATATGAGACACGAAGTTACGCTTTGCTGGAGCTCTTGCAAGAAAAATCACCAGTGCGCGCTACACGACGCACCGGTTTGTTACGCACTGATGGGGCCAGCGACCCTCCTGTTAACCGGTTGGTCGCTGGTTCGAATCCGGCCCGGGGAGAGCCAAACCTTCTCAAATTCAAAGGCGCAGGCCTCGGCGCCCACAGCGCCGCGGCGCGATCGGATAAGAGGGGGACCATCAGGTCGCCCCCAAATCCGATCTTGGCATTGCAAGCGTAGAACTCGCTACCGCGCCAACGACGCCAGCGCGCGGCAGACCTCCAGTTGGCTCTGGTCGGCTGCCGCCGGTCGGGCCAGGACGGTGCCCGCAACCCCGCTGCCTGTTCCCACACTGGCGCCCGTCCCAACACCTCCGACGCCGCCAACACCGGCGCCCACACCCCCCACTCCCGGGCCAACACCGCCCCCGACACCAGCACCTCCTACCCCGCCTCCGACCCCCGCGCCCGCACCGCCGGTCCCGGCCCCGTCAGTATTGCCAACCGTTCGGATGCGGTGCGATGTTCGCCGCGCCCTGCTCTTGCTGACGTCCTCAAACTGAGCGTTGAAGACGTATCCGGCTTCCGGCCGGGCGAGTGGAAAGACCGATGGCTGCGCACGGCGACGATTTGAAGGTGACGCAGGGCGTAAAGGATTGGGTCGGCCGCTCCATACCGCGATTTGAAGACGCGGCACTGCTGACCGGCCGCGGCCACTATCTCGACGATCTCGGCGTACCTCCCGGCACGCTCGAGGCGGCGATCCTGCGGTCGCCGCACGCGCACGCGGAAATCGAGGCGATCGATTGCACCGCGGCGAAAGCCGCGGATGGAGTCTTCGCGGTCGTCACCGGCGCCGACGTCAAAGCGCTGACGTCGAGCCTGGTGGTGGGCGTAAAGGCCGGCATCGAATGTTGGCCGATAGCGACCGATCGCGTGCGTTATGTCGGCGAGCCGGTCGCCATCGTGGTCGCCTCCGACCGCTATCGTGCCGAGGACGCGCTCGATCTCATCGAAGTCCGCTATCGACCATTGCCGGCGGTGGTCGATCCGCTCGCAGCGGCAGCGCCGGACGCTCCCGTGCTCCATCCGGAAGCGAACGGTAATGTCATCGGCGAGCGCGTCTTTCGTTACGGCGATCCCGAGGGCGCCTTTGCTGCCGCCGCGCACCGCGTCCGCGTCGATGTCCGCTATCCGCGCAATTCCTGCACGCCGATCGAAACCTACGGCGTCGTCGCCGAATACGATCCCGCAGAGGGCGCCTACGACGTGCTGGCCAATTTCCAAGGACCGTTCAGCCTGCATCCGGTCATGGCGCGGGCGCTGAAGGTCCCGGGCAACCGCTTCCGGCTGCGGACGCCTCGGGACTCCGGCGGCAGCTTCGGCGTCAAGCAAGCGATATTTCCCTATATCGTGCTGATCGCCGTAGCGGCGCGGATCGCCGCGCGGCCGGTGAAATGGATCGAAGA
>Ga0116118_1000760_pt1 | contig 17676 bp, 17 predicted proteins | sample June2015DPH_11_5_FD_89723 | JGI IMG/M metagenome (GOLD analysis project Ga0116118, IMG submission 89723) | Peatland microbial communities from SPRUCE experiment site at the Marcell Experimental Forest, Minnesota, USA - June2015DPH_11_40 | ecosystem: Environmental > Terrestrial > Soil > Wetlands...
ACTATAGAAAAGACAGTAGTAGCCGTAGATTAGGTAGGAAAAGTGGAATTTCTTCCGAAATGATTGTGGGGTGGGAACTTGGCAGGCAGTTGGATTTTCTAAATCATAGCTGTGCAATTGAGGGATTCTGGAAATCAGGTTTGAAGTGAAGCAGGATGACCCTTGTTTCCCACCTCTCCCACAGGCAAGCGAAAAAGGCCTGTGCAAAGCAGATGAATTGTGTGAAATGGTCCTCCAAAGCCGCCGGGGATAAGGGTTTGCCAGGGATGCGTCTTCCACAAAAGGCTCTCCTTCCACAGCTTCGACAGAGTTGAGCGAGCAGAAGACCTGGGTCACGCCACAGTTGTGGATTCCCGTCCACGATTGCCGACTCAAAGGGTTCCCATTCCAGCACCGAGAAGGCGCAGAACCTTCAAGCCGCAGTAACAAGGCACAGGTTTGGCTCCTACACTTGGATGGAGGAAGGAACTTCGGTTCATGACCATCGATGTAGGCCGCCTGGAAGACCAACTCCTGCACATGTCCGCGGAGGGTGCGCCAGGACGGGAGTTTTGCGAGGCAATCTCTGAATTGGCAGGAACCGGGCGCTTTGAACAGTTGCGAGAGATACTGCCAGGCATCGTATATGACGAGCTTTGGAGTCGCTACGGGCAGGACCCTGCGGCATTTGTGGCAGGCTGGCGGATGCTGGCGCAGGAGATGCAGCAGGGTTTCATACAGCACGCCCGTCAGCGGCTCACCTCTCTTACGCGGCTGCAGCAAGCCGGCAGTGACTCTGAGATCCCCGCCTGGCAGGAGATTCAGCGTGCCCTGGACGGCCAGCAAAACGATCTGTTGCGCGCCGCCTTCGCGATGGAGCTGCTGGAACTGGTAGAGCCGGCCGTCTTCCGGGCCACCCACCTGCGCGAATGTGTAGTGGCAGCGCCCAGCTCAGAGGAAGCCGACCGCTATCTCGACGAGGCCACCCGATGCTATTTCTACGGTCTGTTTACCGCCTGCGCCGTCATGTGCCGTTCAGTACTGGAAGAAGCCATCAAGCAAACCCTTCCCGCCGCGCTCACCCGCCAGGTCCGCACCCGCTATCGCAACGCCGCTACCCTGGGTAACCTGCTGCACGAGGTGAACAACAACCTGCTGCTCTCCGGCATCGATGCGGACTTTATCCCCGTCGCCAACCAGGTGAACGACACCGGCAAAAAAGCCGTGCATCAAGGCCTGCTCTCTGAAGATGAAGCGCGGACGTGCCTGCAAAGCGCGCGCCAGGCCCTGCAGTTATTGCTTCAGAATTAGAAACGAGCAGAGTCAGTCAGTAATCGTGACGCGCTTTGAACGCCCGTCAAAAGTAATATTCCAGTACCGAAGTACGTCCCGCCCGATCAGGCAGGAATAGTAGCGCTCTTCTTCAAAATCTCTCGAGAGGATACGCAAGGTTTCAATACGCTTGAGTCCTGTACCCGGGAAGCTGATTGTTCCGGAGTGCTCGCCGCATTTAGCCTTACCACCGAGCGTCCGGATCTCGATTCCGGCGCCTGTTTGAGCGAGCTTCCGGTTTAGTGCGTGGACCCTATTAACAATGGTGAATGGGGATCCGGTATCCAAAAGAGCCGTGATCTCGTGATGAACTGGGAACTCGAGTCCAATATCACGCCCTGCTTCAATCGTCTCATCTGTGTTGGATATGATGACCTTGATGCAAGGACCGGGGTCGAGCTGGTTAAAGGGGTCCCAAGGAAGCTGGAAGGGAACCATATTCAGGCCACGAAGTACACGGGTTCTGTTATCCACACCTGCTTTATCAAGAAGGGTCGACGAACGCCGAATCTCCGCAAACCAGCCTTGAAAGCGTCAGCATACTCGTTGAAGAACTCCTCCAAAACGACTCCGTCCTGAATTACGACATACTCTCCCGGATGAGTGTCTGACCACTCTTTTCGGTATTGCTCGAATACCTTGAGCTCGGTCTCAAATTCGGCAGTGGGAGCCATCGGAATCCTCTCCAATCAGTATGGCGCGATTACGCTCGACCGCAATATTCAAATCCGCGTAACCGCGTTACTACATTATTACGTAATAGTACTCTAATGCAATAATGTAGTCAATAGCGAATTTGTCCATGAGCCCGCGTGAGAAACACATCCCGGATAACGCCGTACGAACAACGGTTGGTCTGACAGCACTGGAGCGGGCAGCCATACGCTGGATTAGCGATGCTCGCCGATCGATCAAGGATAGACGGACGACCACAAACGACGTTCTTGTTGATGCTCTCTGGTATTTCCTAGAAAAGGTTTACGACAAGACAAAAGAGCAGATAAGCGCCATGGCACCGCCACTTACGACCGACGAGCACCCAAAAAGAAAGATCACCCAAATGCCAAAACCAAAAAGCGGGCACTGAACCTAACGAATGTGTACTGATCGCAATCTGACCACTATCCCTGCCCACAAGAATTGTCACGCGCCTTCTATACTGGTCTTTCCATGTCCTACGCCGCGGCCATCGATCAACTGAATGCCATGGTGCCTGAGCTCTACACGAGCTCCGGCCAATCCCGGCGCAAATTCTCGCTCGACGAGATTCGCGTTCTGCTGGATGCGCTGGGCAATCCGCACCGCCGATTTCCCTCGGTGTTGATCGCCGGAACCAACGGCAAAGGCTCGACGGCCGCCACGCTGGCCTCTATCCTCACCGCCTCCGGAGTGCGTACCGGCCTCTATACCTCGCCCCATCTGGAACGCGCTAACGAGCGCATCCGTCTTGACCGCGTCGAGATCGATGACGATGCTTTTGCCGCCCTCTACTTTCGCGTCCACGATGCAGCCCGGCAACTGGTGCTCGATAGCCGGCTTCCGCAACTCCCCAGCTACTTTGAGATTCTGACTGCACAGGCTTTTTTGTACTTTGCCGAGCACGGCGCGGAGATTGCGGTACTCGAGGTAGGGATGGGCGGACGGCTGGACGCAACCAACAGCGTCGATCCGCTGCTCTCCGTCATTACCGATATTTCCCTCGACCATACCGAGTGGCTGGGCACGACCATCGCCGCCATCACCCGGGAAAAGGCGGGCATTCTCCGCGCCGGCGGAACGATGATTACCCTGCCGCAGCACCCTGAAGCCAACCAGGTTCTCGGCGAGGTCGCAGCCGGCCTCGATGTGCATGCGGTCAGCGCGGCGCCCTATATGCCGCCCATCGGCGCCGGCACGGTTGACCCCTATTGCGTCCAGGCTCTCGGCGAGTCCATCCAGGTGGATTCCCCGCTGGTGGGCGCCCATCAGCATCGCAACCTGGCATTGGCCATTGCCGCGGCCGTAGAGTTGGCCGCCAGGCACGGCTTTCCGATCACCCCGGCCGCCATCGCGACGGGCATTCACGAGACGCACTGGCCGGGACGCCTGGAACGAATTGATCGTATCCAGCAGGACGGCGTGGAATGGATTCTGGACGTGGCGCATAATCCCGCCGGAGCCTGGGCTCTGCGCGCCGGCCTGAGTGGCGCTCTGGAATCAGCCAATCTCGCGCCTCCAAGCACGACAGCAATAGACCCCGGTCCAAGTGATCCCACAAGAGTCCCGTGCCCCATCCTTTCGCCTTCTTCCTGGTCCGCCGCGGCGGAGCGTGGGATACCCCCCGGCTTCGCCACCCCGACCGGCGTCGGTTCATCAGCACACCAGAGGCCGCGCACCCTCATCTTCGCCTGCCTACGCGATAAGCCGATCGCGGAGATGGCGCAGATTCTCTTTCCGCTCTTCGGGCAGGTTATCTTCGCGCCCATCCATAGCGCCCGAGCCGCTGCCCTTTGCGATCTGGTGGCCGCGGCCCAGGCCACGGGGACTCCGGCCGTTGCCGCCGAGTCGGTCAGCCAGGCGATGCAACTCGCCCAGAGCCAGGTAACCCAGCGTTCAGGCAATGGCGTGATCGTCATCTCCGGTTCGGTGTTCCTGGTCGGCGAGGCGCGTTCCCTGCTGCTCGCCGAGAGAGGTGATTCACGATGAGCCGAAGGCCAAATCCGCTGCCCTGGCCCTGTCGCTGGCGCACCAACCTGATCCAGACCCCGGGTTTTGCGGTGGTCACCGCCGTGTGCGGAACGGTCTCGCTGCTGGTCTCGCTCGCGGATAAAAGCGGCCGCGCACAGCACCGCATCGCGCAGCTTTGGGCGCGGGCATTGGTGTGGATCTCCGGCTGCTCGCTCACCGTCCGCGGGGCGGAGAACCTGCGCAAGCATGCGGTCGCCGTCTACGCCTCAAACCACACCTCTTACATGGATACACCGGTCATCTTCGCCGGGCTGCCCTTCCAGTTCCGCATTCTCGCCAAAAAGGAGTTGTGGCCGATCGCGTTCATCGGGTGGTACCTGGACCGTTCCGGCCAGATTCCCATCGATACCGCCAATCCCCGCGCCTCGCTCTCCAGCCTGGGTGTGGGCGTCAAGGTCCTGCGCTCCGGCATGCCTCTTTTTGTCTTTCCAGAGGGTGGGCGCACCTCCACCGGCGACTTACGCCCGTTCCTCTCCGGAGCAGCCTACCTGGCCATCCGCGCCCAGGTGCCGCTGGTGCCCATCGCGCTCAACGGGGTATTTGATCTGCTGCCGATTCATACTCGCCACTTTTATCCTGGAAAACTGACCCTCACCGCAGGTGAGCCGATCGAAACAATAGGAATGACCCCGCGCCAGACCGACGCGCTGACCGCGCAACTGCGCGACGCCATCGAGAACCTCATGCAACCGAAGAGCGTGGACGCCGGAGACTCGGTCGCGGATGATCCGCTTCGCGCTGAAGTTTGACTCGGGGCTCCCTGAAACCTATATCGCCAGGTAGCATCTCTCAGTACAGTGGTGCTTCGATGTCTGTCCATATCGCCATTCCCGAGCCCACCGGCAGCGACCCAGCCTACAACGAGCGGTCGTTGCCGCAGTATCTTGCCGCCTTGCAAGCTGCCGGAGCCACACCGATGATCGTTCCGCTCGACGAGCGCCAGGAGAATGTGGCGAAGCTATTGGCAGGGGCACAGGGAATACTGCTGCCAGGCAGCCCCCACGACGTGGACCCGCAAAGATATGGCGAAGATCCGATTCCCGAGTGCGCTGAACCAGACCCCGCCCGCACCGCCGTCGACGAGCTGCTCTTGCAGGACGCCTTCAACCTCCACAAGCCCATCCTCGCCATCTGCGGCGGCGCCCAGACCTTGAATGTCTGGCGCAACGGCTCGCTGATTCAGGACCTGAAGACGCCGGTCAATCATCGCCCCGGCCGGGAAGTGGTCGAAGCGCACCCGGTTCGGATTGCGCAGGGGTCGAGGCTGGCGCGCCTGGTTCCGCAGGGCGATCTCGCCGAGCCCCAGGTCAACTCCAGCCACCATCAGGCCATCCGCGCGCTGGGCGACAATCTGCTGGTGACCGCTCTCTCTCCTGAGGACAGCGTCATTGAAGCAGTCGAGTTGGACTCAGCCGGGCAGTTCGTCCTCGCCGTGCAGTGGCATCCCGAGCGGACGTATAACCAAAGCGCATTTTCCCGCGCCATCTTTGCGGCCTTCGTAGCAGCAGCAGAAGGATGGGCGCCCCGCCGCATTGAAGATTCGGTCGAGCAGCCATGAACTCCGGCCTCAGTCTTCCACAAATCCCCGTGCCCCATCCTTTTCGTCCGCCGCGGCGGAGGTGGGAACCCACAAATCTCAATCGGCTTTGTTTAGTCGAAATAAATCAGGAGCGGGGTCATGAGTGAAGGACCGATCTCCGCATTTGAGCGACTGAATTCGCTCCTGATCCGAGCAGGTCACAAGCCGCTTGACCCCATCCAGGCCAGCCGCTTTGAGTCCTACCTTTCGCTTATTCTTCGCTGGAACGCCCGCGTCAATCTCACCGCCATTCGAGACGAAGAAGGCATCCTCTCCCGCCACTTTGTCGAGTCGATCACCTGTGCCCGCGCACTTCCCGCCGGAATCGCCACGCTACTGGATTTCGGTTCCGGCGCCGGCTTTCCCGGCATCCCCATTGCCCTCTGCCGACCCGAGATCGACGTAACCCTGGCCGAGTCAAAGGGCAAAAAGGCAGCCTTTCTTCAGGAGGCGATCCGCACCCTTGATATCACCGCCAAAGTTCATTCACAAAGGGCACAGTTGTTGCCGGCTACATTCGATTGCGTCACGCTCCGCGCCGTCGACCGCATGGAGCTGGCCGTCCAGGCAGCCACTCAGTTGGTTCGCTCAGGAGGCTGGCTTGCCCTGATGACCACCCACGCTGAACTCCCTAAGCTAAAGGCCGCAGCCTGGCCGGAGTTTTCCTGGACTCAACTCGTCCCTCTACCCGGAGGCACCGACCGCTTGCTTGCCCTCGGAGTGCGGGTCAGTGATTCACTTTCCACTAGGCGTTGAGCTGCCCCTATTTGAGGATTTCGATTGCGCGCTCCAGGGCCGCGTCTCTGCCTTGCTGGATATCGGAGACCGTTGGCGAGACTTTCACTTGAGGAGGAACACCGACTCCTTCAAAGGCTCGTCCATCGGGATATTCGACATCCGCCATCATGATTCGCGCAGAACCACCGCCTGGTAGTTTGAAGATCACTGAATCTCCCGTGGTGCCGGGGGTTGTTTCACCTATCAAAGTGCCGCGGTGCATCACATCGAATACCACGACAAAGTTCTCTGCGGCGGAGAATGTTCCCGGACCCGTCAGAACGATGACCGGCTTCGAATAATAATGCGTGGGATCGGGACTCTCTTCACCGATAGACATTTTCGACCATCCCGGTGCGCCGCCTCCGGCGCGAACGCCCGGCTTGTAGTCAAGCGTTCGGCAACTGACATTTTGAAAGGGCTTATCTGTCAGCATACTCAAAATGGCGACAGCATTCTTTTCGTTGCCACCATCATTCTTTCGCACGTCCACGATCAATCCCTTCGCTTGGGAAATGGACGCGAAGTTATCTCGCATTGTCTTTGCCCCGAGATCGTCACCAAACTCGTTTACCGCAAGATACGCAATGTTTCCAGGTAGCATTTTGAACTGCACGGGTTCATTCTTAGGCCAAGTGCATTTTGAGGAGGCTTCGCAATAGCGATGCACTGTAACGGATTTTGTCTTTCCGCTCGTGTCTTGGAGCGTGAGCTGTACCGGCTCAGCTTTCGGGCCTTTCAAGAGCATATAACCGTAGGTACGGTTGTTTCGGTCCTGAATTGTAGAGCCTGAGGCATAAGGGGCGACGGCGCTCTCGGCATATTCGCGCACGGGCTGACCGTTGATGAAGACGATCTCCGCGCCAACACGAATCCCCTGCGCCGCAAGCGCGGGGTCGTAGACTTCCGTGACCATGACCTTGCCCTCGACCGGTAGTGTACTGAATGCCACATCGCCATTGAAAATGTCATTGAGCTCTTTTGGGGGACGAACTCTGGTATGTCCGTCGCGTAGAATAGCGGCGAAGCGCATCATCACCCGGTAGTAATCGGCCGTCGTCTGCGCCGCCCTCACTTGCGGTAAATACTCCATATACAAGCGATCCCAATCCATATCCGGCAGGCGCGAGAAGAAGGGAAAGTTGAATCGCGCCTCGGACCAGAACTTAGAAAGGCCGGCGATCTTTTCGTCCTCGGTCAGCACGGGCTTGTACGGCGTGGCAATCGCCGGATCGTCCGTCCAAAAAGCTGTCTGCTTGGTCACGCGGGCGAGCAATTCCTGAAATTCCGGGTCGTTGTGCAGCGAAATCAGGTCGGCGTCGTTGCGAATAAAGTCTGCTCCAACAACGGCTCCGGTGTCCGAAGTGAAGGCCTGTTTAAGCGTAGCAAGCGCCTGAGCTGGCCGTCCCGCCAGCGCCTGACAGCGCGCCAGAATGTAGAGAGCTTCCGGCCATTCTGGTAATGCCGTGATCTGTGGATCGGAGGAGAGCTTTTCCAGGATCGCGGCGGCCTCCGCATAGGAATGTTTTTCATAGAGTGACTGGGCTTGTGCGTCTTGCTGATGAAGGGTTTGCGCTGGGGTGGTGGCTACCGGTTGAGCCAGGCTGGATGTTGAAATGATGCCGGTAGTCAAGAGTGCAAGGATCCATTTCATATGGACGTTCTCCTTGCTTTTAGTTACGAGGCATTAGCTCATTTGGTTCCAGTCCAATGCAGATGGCGTTAGACGGGGAAAATTGAACCGCGCCGTGGAGTTCGCCTACGCTGTTCCACGTGGAACATTTTGGGAACTTGGCCCAAAATGGGAAATGTTCCACGTGGAACAAAAATGGTCCTGGCCCAAAGTGGCACAGTCTCAAATTGGAATACTTCTCTCAAAATCACTGGTTCCTGCAAAAAATTATGGGAGTTTTCCACCGCAAGACCCTTTTTGTCCGACGCATTCTCCCGCCGCACGCCCGGCCGTAATGCCCTTCTCCTGCCAGTGTTTGCCCGTCTTTCGCCCCTTTCCGTCCGGAACGCTTTCCACAGTCGCGCCCCGTTCTCCACAGCGCAACTCCCTACCCTCAATCCACCCTTCCCTTTACTCTGGATTGCCATGGGAAAGATTCTCGGCGTTGTCAACCAAAAAGGCGGCGTCGGCAAAACCACAACAGCCATCAACCTCGCCGCCTGCCTCGCTCTCGAAGGCCTCAAGACCCTTCTTGTCGACTGCGATCCCCAGGCCAACGCCACCTCCGGCCTCGGCTTCCTGCGCGACGACAACCGCCATTCCATCTATGACGTCCTCATGGGCGACTCCCCCGCGGAGCAGGTGATCCTCCCCACCGAAATCGATCTGCTCTCCCTGCTGCCGGGCTCCAAGAACCTTACCGGCGCCAACATCGAACTCGCCACAGCGAACGACCGCGCCCTCCGTCTCCGCTACGCACTGGCCCCGATCCAGGCCGAGTTCGATCTCGTGATCCTGGATTGCCCGCCGGCCCTCGACCTGCTCACCCTCAACGTCCTGGTCGCCTCCGACACTCTCATCGTTCCCATGCAGGCCGAGTACTTCGCTCTCGAGGGCATCTCCGAGCTCATCTCCACGCTCGAACGCGTCCGCGCCGCCTACAATCCAGCCGTCACCATCGAGGGCGTTTTGCTCACTATGTACGACGACCGCACCAACCTGGCCCAGCAGGTCTCCGAAACCCTGCGCGAGTACTTCCACGACCTGCTCTATCGCACCGTGATTCCACGCAACGTGCGGCTGGCCGAAGCGCCCAGCCATGGCAAGCCAGTTGCTCTCTACGATCCCCGCTCCCGTGGAACCGAGGCCTACTTCGAACTGACCGGGGAATTTCTCGCGCGCAATCACATCGAGAGCCCGCGCAGCGCGGAGCGTCCGCCGCGGCGGACCGCTGCCTCCGTAGTCTCCGCCAAGCCGGCCGCCGTCCCGCCGAGCGAGGTCCGGATATGGCCGTACTCCTGATGGCTGCCTCAGGCCGCTGTCCGGACCGAGGCCGCCGCACACAGCGCCGGAACTCGGAAACGAAGATTTTTTGAGCCCGGGAAATCATGCCCGGATTGAGGATTTTGAAAAATGACCACTGCTTCCATTGACCCCAAACGCCGCGCCCTGGGAAAGGGCCTGGATTCGCTTATTCCCCGCGTGCAAGCCCTTGCTGCCGCCGACACCGAAGGTGGCAAGCCCCGCGACCTTCCCCTCGATCAGGTCGATCGCAATCCCTTCCAGACCCGCTCCCATCTGAATGAGGAGCAGTTGGCCGAACTGGCCGCCTCCATCACATCCAACGGGGTAGTCCAGCCGGTGCTGGTGCGCCCGCTCCCCAACGGCCGCTTCCAGCTCATCGCCGGGGAGCGCCGCTGGCGGGCCTCGCAGCTTGCCGGCAAGGCCACCATCCCCGCCTTCCTGCGCCAGGTCTCCGATGAGCAGGCGATGGAAATCACCATCGTCGAAAACCTCCAGCGCACCGACCTCAACCCCATGGAACAGGCCCGCGCCTTCGACCGCCTCTCCCGCGAATTCCACATGACCCAGGAGCAGATGGCGCAGCGCACCGGCAAGGACCGCACCACGATAGCCAACTTCCTCCGCCTGCTGCGCCTTCCGGCCTCGGTGCAGGCCCGCGTCGAGTCCGGCGAGCTCAGCTTCGGCCACGCCCGCACCCTGCTGGCTTTCGAGTACGCCGAAGAGATGGAGAAAGCAGCCCGGCGAATCGTCGGACATTCGCTTTCTGTTCGCCAGACAGAGAACTACGTCCAGGGCCTCCTGCACCCAGAAAAGGCCGCAAAAAAGAATCCCAAATCCGAGCCCGCCATCGACCCCAACGTCCGCGAAGTCCAGGAGCGCCTGCAGCGCGCCCTCGGCCTCAAAGTACACATCGAAGACCACAACGGCCACGGCAAAGTCATCATCGAATACGCCCGCCTCGAAGACTTCGATACGCTGCTGGAACAGTTGGCGGGAGACTGAGAGCCTGTTCAGAAACTTATGAGTTGAAGGGGATGAGCTTCGCAGATTGCGGAAAAAGGCCGAAGTTCGAGCAAAAGCCCATTTATCCCCCTTTGCCCAAAAAGTCAAGATTTTAGGTAGTGGGTCAGTTTCCGGTTTGCCCGTCACTCAGGCGCAACCAAGGTGACGATGCTCAGAATAGATTTATGCGAGTTATCAATTGTCTCGCCTGGCCAAGCGGGTGGAGGGGGATGAGGGACCTCCGCGGGGCGCGGTTATTTCTGCCCTCACTGTGATGAGGGCGTAAATATCGTCGCTCCCAATGTCTCGAACCAATTGCGGCACGTCCTCGGGATCCAGCCTCATCAACCAATGAAACCACCCCGTCAGTTGCCATTTCTTCAGATCGACAATGCGATCTGCCACACCCCTCGTGACGCGGATTCGAAACTCACCCCAATCGCCCCGCGTCAGGCGCGACTTACGGTGTGATTTGCGGTTGACACGACGGTCGAGGAGTGCTACGCTCACGAGACTCAAAATCGAGATTCCGGCTTAAACATTGTATTGCTATTCATCGAGGTCATTTAGGGCGGTGGCCAGTTTTTTCGCACAAGAGGCTCGCTGTCGGTCGAACAATCAGATTGCGGAACTGCAAGGATCTAGCAGGCCATGGCAGGTCGCCGAACAACCGCATATCTGCAGGTGCTGTAGATTCCCCGGTGTGAAGTCTGCCACGCTTGGCCCCCACTCGGGAGATGTCGTAAGGAAGCAGTACAACCAGAGGCGAGGGACATATGAGATCACATTTGAGATGGACAGCGTTCAGCGTTGTTGGGGCACTTGCGTTGATGGCGACGGCTCTGGCTGCGCAAGCGGGGACAGGACAGAACCTGGTAATCAACGGCGACTTCGAAAAAGGCAACACCGGATTTACTACGGGATACGCCCTCGGCGATGTATCGGGCCCGGGCTCTTACACAATCGGCACCAACCCGTCGACGGCGCCCGGAGCCTTTGGGGATTGGTGTAACTGCGGCGACCATACGTCGGGAGCTGGGAAGATGATGATCGTGAATGGGGCCAACTCCGCCTCATGGCCTGTTTGGGAGGAGGTTGTTGCCGTCACGCCGTCCACGAATTATGCCTTCTCTTACTGGGGAGCATCGGTCGATCATGATAGTTCGTCCTTACCCCACTTGTTGCTGAGGATCAACGGCAGAGTCATTGGAAGCAGTTACCTTCCGCAGAATAGTCCTGATAACGGAGGTCAGTGGCAGAACTATAAGTTCACATGGAATTCGGGTTCCAGCCAAAACGCGGACCTGGCCCTTTTCGACCAGAATACAGATTCGAACTGGAATGATTTCGCGCTTGACGACATCAGTTTCAGTGCTGTCCCCGGCCCTGCTGGCGGGGCGGCGCCCCCGGCCCACAACGCTTCAAACTCCGGCCTAATCACCACTCACGCTCAGGTCATGGTGAAAGATTTGCAGGGCGTTGAAATCACGCTCAAGCAGGAGGAGAAGATTGCGGTGATGTTCATGGAGGCTATTGATTCAATGGAGGACGATTGCAACCGTCACCTTAGCCGGAAATGCTCGCTCGCCGAACTGGTCGCTGGCCCGAAATCGCCAGATTGGAACATCGGCAAGCTGAAGTATGATCCGGCCCGAGACCCGAATTATAAGTACACGGTTACGATTACCGGGACCAGTTGGATGGCGAGCGCCAATCCGCAGCGTGCGGGGCTAGGCGGTTTTTTCGTCGATGGCACAGGGGGCATGATCGCGAATTCCTACTATAAAGCGAATGGGCCCGCCACGGCTAAAGACAAGCGATTGGGCGAGATTTCCGTTTCAGGAGAGCTGTTTCAAGTTCGATAGGTCAACATACCGTCACCAGTGTCACCAGCCTCATGGTATTGGGTGCCATTATGGCCGGAGAACAGGGTCTCTTTACCTTCTGGAGCTGTCTTGCCCTTTGCTTTCCGGGCTTGCCCTCCATCCCCTTGTGTGCCTGAACCTACAGATTTTTATGACAGCATTTTGACACCATCTTAATATTTTTCAGCAACTTAGAGGAAACAGCTTGGTGGACCGTTGGATGTCTGGCGTCAAGCGTTTCTTCCCCTCAACGACAACCAAAATTCCCGATAGTTGTTGGAACGTCTTCTCTCCTTTCCCTGGCTGAGATGTAGTTGTTGCTGGCAGGACCGGAGCGGAGCCCTCAAAAGCGTAGCGCAGGGCCTGCCAGCAACAACGGCGCGTGGCCACGCATGCCTCAGGCGGCTGCGCGGCCATCCGGCGCGGGATCGCGATTCTTCTTGGCTTCCTCCATTCGATAGCTGGGGATGTTCAGTTCCACGATGACCGAGTGATGAACCAGGCGGTCGATCGCCGCCGCCGTGGTCATCGGGTCTTTGAAGATTCCCTCCCACTTCGAGAACGGAAGATTGCTGGTCAGCAGCACACTGCCACGTTCGTACCGCTCGGCCAGCAGGGTGAACAGCACCTCCATCTCCTCGCGGCTTTGCTGGACGTAACCCATCTCATCGATGATCAGGCCGTCGTGCCTGGCCAGCTTCTTGATCTCTTTGCTCAGCCGCAGGTCGCGCTTGGCCACCAACAGATCCTGCACCAGCATGGCGCAGCTCGTGTACTTCATCCTGCGTCCTTGCGCGATCAGTTCATGGGCCAAGGCACACAGCAAGTGGCTCTTGCCCGCGCCGGGGTTCCCGAACAGAAGCAAGTTCTCCTTGCGATCCAGGAAGCTGCCGTCCAGCAGCGCCTTCAGTTGCCGCGCAGCCTTGACGGGTAAACGCTTCAGGTCGAAGTTTGCCATCGTCTTCTCCCGTGGCAGCCCCGACTCGCGCAGCAGCGCGGCGATGCGATTGCGCCGACGGGACTCGCACTCTCGCTCCGTCAACTGCAGCAGGTATTGCTCGTAACTGAGCGTCTCTTTCTCCGCCTGTTGCGCAGCCTGCTCGAAGCATTCGCGCATCGCCGGCAGATGCAGATCCTTCAGGTTCTCCATCAACGCCGTTCTGATCTGAGGGGACGCGCTCATTGCAGCACCTCCCGCGCACTGAACAACTGGTCGAAAACCCGCAGATCCACTGCCGCTACCTGCACATCGCGGACGGTCGTGTTGTGCTCGGCTCCCAGCGTGGTCTCGATCCCCTCGGCGCTGATCTGTTCTTCGCCTGCTTCCAGCAGCGCACGCAACGCCGCATCGACTCTGACCTCGCTTTCTTTAGCTGCCAACTCCAGGATCTTCAGGTATTCCTTGCTGCCCTGATGCCGGCCAAGCTGCTCCTCAAGCAGGTCGAAAGTCATGCGGAAACGGCTGGTTGGGAACAACTCGTCGCGGTAACGGTAGTGTTCAAAGGCGCCCGGCTTGCGCACCAGCCAGTCGATGATGTGCCGGTAGTCCACGCGATGCTTGTGCCGCCCACGCAAGCGCGGTATCTCGGCGACCTTCTTCTGCCCATACCAGACCTCCACATGGTCCATGTACAGACGCGCTTCCACTTGCTCGCCGATCAACCGGCTCGGTACTGAGTACGCGTTGCGGTCCACATAGATCAGGCTGCCAAAGTCCACCTTCACCTGCTCGCGCCTGGCCGACTCCATGCGCCGCTCCGGCAACTCCCTCATCACCGCCATCTCTTCGGCAAGACGCTGCCTGCGCCCGGCGTTCAACCGCTCGAACATCGCTGCGAGAAACCGCCGGTACTCGTCCACGCTGGCGAAATCCACACTGCCGCGCAGCATCAACTCCTGCGCCACAGCCCGCTTGAAGCGATGATGCCGCTGCTCCACATCGCCGTTCTCGTTGCCATGCCCGGCCTGCGTCTTCTCGCTCTCCAAGCCATAGGAACGCATCAGGCCCTGGTAACGATCCGTAAACTCCACCGGGTCGCTCATGTTGTTGACCGCCGTCGAAAGCCGGTCGGTGCGATGGCGCTGTGGCACTTTGCCCAGTTGCCACAACGCGTTCTGCAGCCCTTCGCTTAGGCTCTCGAAGCTCTCTGAAAAGCACACCGTCCCGGCCTCCCAGTTCGAGTACGTCAGCACGAAGTGATAGATCAGATGCGGAAAACTCTGACCCTGGATGGTCACGCCCAGTTCTTCCATGTGCGTGAAGTCCGAAGCCCCCAAACGACCCGGAGGATGTTGCTGCGCGAAGAACACCTCCCGAGCCGGACCCTCGGTCGCACGCCAGCCCTTCACCCGCCGCTGCAAGGTGCGCAACTGCCCGTCCTGAAAACGGCCGGGGTTCTGCCGCTGCAAATACTCGAAGACCGTCTTGGCCTCAAGACCGGCGTTGTCTTCAAACAACTTCTGGACCTCGTCCCATACCTCAACAAACGGGTCCGGCCGAGTCCGTCCATGCACCGCCACCGGCATCTCACTTGGCAGCCGGCCTTGGCGACGATATTTCCGCGCTGTCTTGGCGTCCATCCCCGCCTTGGACGACGCAATCTCTTGGCTTCCTTCTGTTGTCATCAACGCAAACAACCTCCGAACCTGCCTGTCTGTGACCAATCCGCCTCCGCTCCGATGAACCGGAATACGCTTGGCCTATTGTCGTTGGTCGGGAATTTTGTTTGTCGTCGGTCGGCTTTCCTATTGTCGCCCGTCACGTGCCCTTTCAAAGCCATAGATTTCTTGCAATCCGCTCTGCCGGGAAGCAATCTTGCATCGTTCGCACCATCCGTCTTAATAGCCCAATCTCTTGGGTCTGGCATAGGCTGAGGCCCAACCGGCTGGGTTCCGGTCTGGAACTCCTCGATTCAGGCTTGCGGGTCGGGAAGCGGAAAGCCGATGAATTTCCTGTAACTACCGGAAAATCCTTGAACTGGCGGGTGAAACCGCGTTAAATACAAGATTACCGGCAGATTTGCCGGAATCGCCCTCAGGCACCCAAATCTTAAGAGGAGGCAATCATGCGTAGCGCCACCGCCCGCTCCAACCTGCTGGTCCCCATGGTGCGCGAGGTCATGGATATTCGTCAGGCCTCGGACTACCTGGGCATCTCCCCGGATACGCTCTACAAATACGCTTCGGAGGGATTTGTGCCCGCCTTCAAGCTTGGCAACCGCTGGCGCTTCAAGCGTTCCCGCCTGGACGAGTGGATGGATCGGCAATCCGATCTGCAGGCCGCCGAACTCGATCCGGAGCAGAAGAAGCCGGTTCGGCCGGCGTTGTAAAGGCAGGGAATAGGGAATAGGGACTAGGGATTAGAAAGGCCACTCGGTTGAGGGGCTTGCTATCCCAGGTCTCGAAAAGCGAGACCTGGGGCACCCGGCACCCGGGCTACGGCCGCACAGTTCAAATGCACGAAACTGATAGAATAGAGAGAAGGGTGGACAACATGACCGTTGAAACCGCTTCCGTCATTCCACTCACTCCAGCAGAGCTAGATGAACGTCGTCTGGCCGTCGAAAACGCCATCGGTACGATGCGCATCGAAGACCTCGAACCAGACGAGACCACCCTGCAAATTCTCTCCCGCTATGCGAATGGCGAAATAGAGCTTACTGAGACGAACCACCTCTTGGATGAATACAGCCGCACCATCGTCTGACAGAACATGGCAAAGGACGATCCTCTTTTTCCAGACCCTCACTTTGATTACGAGCACGGTATTCTCAAGAATCTTCAGGGCTTTACCGATCAAAAGAAGCTCGACAAATTCGAACGCATACAAGCCACAAAAGCCATTCTCAACCTACGGGGCAATCCGGTAAGGGGCTGCTTTGACAGTGCCCACCTCAAAGAGATTCACGCCCGCATCTTCAAGAACATCTATCCGTGGGCAGGCGAGTTCCGCCAAGTCAATATGCATCGCCCAGCAGGCTACCCCTTTGCTGTGGTTCAGTTCATGGATAAGAACCTCAAGAACACCTTTGCGAAGCTGGCCGCTGAAAATCATCTGCAAGGTTTGGATTCCAATGCTTTCGCCAGTCGCGCGGCCTACTACCTGGGCGAATTGAACTCGATCCACCCCTTTAGAGAAGGCAACGGACGCACGCAACGCGAGTTCATTCGGGAGCTGGCTGCCGAGGCCGGTTACCGCATCAACTGGAATCGCGTAACCCGCAAGCAGATGGTTGATGCATCTATCGAAAGTCACAACCTGGGCAGAAATACCGCCTTTGCCGCACTCATTGGCTCTGCCATTGAGCCGGTGGGACAATCCCAGGCCCCTAATTCCTAACCCCTGAGCCCTGTTATCCTTACCCAGTGGACCACCTCCGCCGCATCGGGCAATTGCGCCGCCGCCTGACCCGCGCGGGACTCTCTGGACTTGTGGTCACACACCTTCCCGACGTTCGCTATCTCTCAGGATTTACTGGCTCCAGCGGCGCACTGGCTGTGACCCGCAGGGTGGCACGGTTGTTTACCGATGGCCGCTATACGGAGCAGGCTGCCGCGGAGGTGAAGGCCGCGCAGGTGCAGATCGTCTCGGGTGTCGTGGCTGTTTCCGCGGTCCAGTGGTTGGCGGCGCAGCCTGGAGCGGAGTTCGCCGGCTTCGATCCGAATTGGACTACTGTGGCCGAACTGGGCCGCTGGAGGGCCGCGCTGCCCGCACGGCTGCGGCGGGCGTTTCTCTCCGCGCTGGCTGCGCCGCTGGTGGAACCTTTGCGCCGGGTGAAGGATGAGGACGAGCTGGCGCTGATGAGAGAGGCGGCGCTACTGGGAAGCAGGCTCTTCGACCATATTCTGGGGTTTGCGAGGCCGGGGATGGCGGAGACGGAAGTTGCCGCAGAGCTGGAACATCAGGCCCGGATGCTGGGCGCGGAGGGCATGTCGTTTGAAACCATCGTCGCCTCGGGCGCGCGCTCGGCGCTGCCGCATGGGCGCGCAACCAGTGCTCCGCTGCCCTGCAGAGGCTTCCTGACCCTCGACTTCGGTATAATCCTCGGAGGTTACTGTTCTGATATGACCCGTACGGTATACCTGGGAAGGCCGAAGGTCGACGAGCGGAAAGCATATGAGGCGGTGCAGGAGGCACAGGAGGCCGCGGTAGCCGCGGTAGCTCCGGGCGTACGCTGCGGGGAGGTGGACGAGGCTGCCCGCGGCGTGTTGCGCAGGGCGGGTTTTGCGGAGGCATTTTCCCACTCCACCGGCCATGGATTGGGCCTGGAGATTCACGAGCCGCCACGCATTGGCGCCGGACAGACAGCCAGGCTGCAGGCGGGCATGGTTGTGACCATCGAGCCGGGAATCTATCTGGCCAACCGGTTCGGCATTCGCATCGAGGATATGGTGGCTGTAACCGAAACCGGAGGACAGGTGCTGACGCCCGCGCCCAA
>Ga0116118_1000770_pt1 | contig 17560 bp, 25 predicted proteins | sample June2015DPH_11_5_FD_89723 | JGI IMG/M metagenome (GOLD analysis project Ga0116118, IMG submission 89723) | Peatland microbial communities from SPRUCE experiment site at the Marcell Experimental Forest, Minnesota, USA - June2015DPH_11_40 | ecosystem: Environmental > Terrestrial > Soil > Wetlands...
ACCTGGTCATGGTGGGGGACGTCACGGCTTTCGCTCTCACCGACACCTACGGGGCGATCCCGAGCGAGCTGACGATCGACGCGCTCGAACAGACTTGCGTTGACGAGACCGGGGCCAACGCCTATCAGTACCTCCTCACCCCGACCTGGGTGGCGTTCCCGCCCGGCGTCATCACGACGGTCGCCTACTACGGCTCGGGGACGGGAACGGTCATCTACCACAACGCCTGGATCTAGCCGTGGCCGCTGGCAGCTACGAGCTTCGGGTCGTCGATGTGACGGGCAGGCCCTACGCCTCGCTCGGCCGCGCCGTCGACCTCCAGCAGGTCACGACGGTGCTCAACGACATCGGGGAGGTCACCTTCCAGCTCGCCACTCGCCGAGCCCAGGCATCCGGCTACTTCCGCCAGCCGGGCGAGTACGAGATCCAGGTCTGGCGCACCCCACCTCGCGGGGGGACGGCGAAGCTCGTCTTCTGGGGGCCGATCACGAAGCCACAGGGCCAGGGCGACATGAGCGTCCTCACCGTGGACTCGCCCGAGTGGTACTTCAAGCGCCGGTTCTTCGGCCGAGCCGGAGGTCGTAACCGGCTGGCGAACGGCGACTTCTCCGAGGGGATCGATGGAGGGAACCCGGTGATGTGGGGGGCGCACGCCTGCGATCCCACGATCAAGGGCGAGGGCAGCGTCCCGGCGCCGGGCTGGCCCCCGAACTATGTCCACCTGACGCTCTCCGACGGAGGCGCCAGCGCTCCCGAGGACGCCTGTCTCCGGCAAGTCGTCCCACTCGGAGTGCCAGCCGGAGATCAGGGCATGGGGGCGACGCTCACCGCCCTCTACTACATCGAGGACTGGGACGGCCCAGCCGGTCCCGGCCACCAGCAGCGAGGGCTCTACATCGCCGTCGTCGACCACGAGGGCTGGCCGGTGGACGAGTCGTGGATCAAGGCCGGGCCCTACTACTTCCCGCTCTCGAACGCCTCGCCACGCGGGAGCTGGCAGGTGGCACAGATCGGCGCCGTCATGGCGGCGCATGAGGAGTGGTTCTTCGACTGCCGCCTCTACTGCCCGAACGGCACGATCGACTGGGCCGGAGTCCGGCTCGTCTACGCCGACTCGCTGGCAACCGCGGCGAGCGGCGAGGACCAGGCGACCACGATGGCCCGCATCTGTTCCTACGCCCAGGGCGGCTCGCACAACGACAGCGACGGGACGAAGGGCTTCCTCAACATCGTCCCCTACTCGGACACGCAGATCCCCGCCGCGAGCTGCCCGCCCACCGGTAAGACGCGCATCCAGGCGTACCAGTTCGCCGACCACGGGAACATCCTCCAGGCGCTCCAGGAGTACCCCGGCATGCAAGACGGAGCCGACTTCGCCGTCGAGCTGACGAGCCCGACGGAGCGCACCTTCCACACCTACTCGCTGACCTCCGGCACCACGGAGCACCCGGGCGGGAGGGGTGCCTTCAAGCCCAACCTCGCGATCGTGCTTCACCGCAACTGCGAGATCGCCGACTCGACGCCCTACTACGATGGTGAGCAGGCGGCCTCGGTGGTGACGGAGATGGGCGTCGCCACCACCGCTGGCGGCTCGAACCTCGCTGGCGGCCCCGCTCGCTACGAGGGCGGCGCCAGCGACACGGACCTCTGCATGGCAGGGAAGACGCCGAGCGGCGACAACATCCCGCTCGATCTGGAGATCGTCGAGAGCGCCCCCACCGGGACGGCCGACAGCTCCCTCCCCGACATGGCGACGCGCCGCCTGGCCTCGATCGGCGGGAACGCCGGCGTGCCTGTGCTGCGCTGCTGGGGCGAGGAGCTGGTGACCGGCCTCGAAGTGGGCGACACCGTTCCGGTCGACGTCGTCTACGGTTGGATCAACCTCACCGGCATCTGGCGGGTCATCCAGATCGACCTCTACCCCGACCAGGGAGACGTGATGGACGTGACGATCAACCCTCCGATCGAGGTGCTCGGCTGATGGACCGCAATGCCAACGTGCGGACGCCGAAGGGCACGAGGGCGATCAGGGAGAACCGGCGCCGCACCTTCGAGCTGGAGCGCGGCAACCCGATCCCGCTCGGGCGCATCACCGACCTCGACGATGTTGCCAGCGGACCCGAGCCGCTCTCGGCTGGGGGCTACAGCGCCAGCCCTGGACTCGACGACGGCTTCGCCTACCACTACGACTACGACCGGGGGATGCTCGTCCCCGCCCACAAGGTCGACATCATCTTCAAGTGGTACGACCCGATCTCCGAGCAGGTGGGCCAGCTCTCCGGCAAGTACCCGATGAGCACGAACCACACCGGCAAGGTCTACCTCGTCCAGGCGGCTGTCATCGTCGACCCGGACGACGACATCGAGATCGGCTTCTACTGCGCCGGAGCGCTGTTCACCGCGCTCACGCTCTCGCATGGTGGGAGCCAGGAAGTGCAAGGGCAGCAGGCCGGAGGCTGGCCGATCGGTGGGGGCGACTCGCTCCAAGCCAAGCTGGAGTCCTACTCAGGCTCGCTCGCCGTCGCGGGGCTGACGGCGAACATCCGGGCGATCTGAGTGCCTCGTCCTCTCGGCGAGTTCAAGATGCCGTTCCGCTCGGGGGTGACGCCGCCCCCTTCGGGCTCCAGCAGTGGCATCGACGTCGGTTGCATCTCCATCGGCTCGCCGGTCCCTCCAGCTCTGCCTCCGGGGCCGGTCCCTCCAGCTCTGCCTCTGGGAGTGCAGCCCTGGGGCGTGAAGGTCACGCCGGACGGCAGGAAGGCTTACGTCACGAACGCCAGCACCAACACCGTCTCCGTCATCAAGACCAGCACGAACAAGATCGTCAAGACAGTCAGCGACCCGGACCTGCACCAGCCCTCTGCCCTTGCCATCACCCCGGACGGGACGCAGGTGTGGGTCGTCTGTGCCGTGGACATGAGGATCTCGATCATCGACACAGCCACGGACGAGGTGGTCCACACGATCAACGGGATCAGCGAGACTCAGCTCTGGGGCATCGCCATTACGCCGGACGGAACGAAGGCGATGGTCACGGTCTTCTTCCCGGGCGGCAGGGGCCTCTACTACCCGATCAAGCTCATCGACACCACCACTTGGGAGATCACTTCCTGCACCCAGGATCCCACGGGGGACGGCTTCGATGAAGTGGCCTGCACCTTCATTCTCTCCTCGGGGACCGCGGCCAACGGAGGTGGAGGTGGAGGTGTCGTGTTTGTGGATGCTGCGACCGGAGTTGAGAATGTTCCCTTTCCCTGGGAGCTGAGCGTCAGGGGGGCCAGCGGCGTCTCCGAGGACGGCGACTTCCAGTTCATCAGCCAGTGTGAACTGAACGTGCTCAGCGGCAGCGGGCCGTACATGCCCACGAGCGCCTGGGTTAAGACGGTGGTCATCCCCGATGTCTGGGGCGAGCACGCGATCACGAGAGGCAAGCTCTACGCGGCCTGTTGCGGTTGCAACTCCGATGGTTCGGGGGACTCCATAGCCGTGCTCCCGCTGGGCCAACTGGAGGGCAGCGGGGACGTGACCTTCACTCGGATCACCGTGGGCCACGGGCCGATCGGGACCGGGCTCACGCCTGACGGCTCACGTCTCTATGTGGCGAGCCTCTACGCCAACACTGTCTCCGTCATCGACACGGCAACCGACACCGTGGTCGCTCGGATCGTCAACGACTGGTCAGCCGCGGACGGCTACTACGAGTGGAACGAGGTCATGGCCGGGGGCGTCCGCTACATCTGCCTCAATCCCAACACGGACAAGCCCCCAGCGACGAACCCGACCTTCTGGAGCGTCGTCAGTTAGCGTGGGCTCCACGCGCTCCGCGCGCCCAGGAGATAGCCTGCCGATATGACCGATACTCCCGAATATCGCCCGCAACTGGGAGGTCTCCCGGTTGCTGCAGCCCCGTCCCCTCCTCGAAGGCGCAAGGCCGGTCTGCGAGGCAAGCGCCAAGCTGTTCACGTGCCCGAGCTGCTGATCGACCGCTTCCGAGCGACGGCGCCGGGAGCTCCCCCGCCGACCGGCGACGTCTCGGGCGGGATCACCGTCTGGGGGATGCTCTGCAACGACCGGCTGAGCTGCTGCGGCTTCTCGGCGATCGAGCACTACCGCATGGCGAAGGCCGCGCTCGGGGGTGGGAAGTTCCAGCCTGGCTTCGTCAAGCCGACCGACGGCGAGACGCAGACGCTCTACTTCGCCTATGGCATCGCCCAGGGTGAGCCAGGGCCGGAGCCGGACGAGGGCGTCACCAACTCGACGATGCTCGCCTGGCTGTTCGCTCAGACACAGGCGGCGAAGCTCGCTGGAGACGATGTCGAGGAGTTCGCCTACGCCGAGATCGACGTCGCCTCGCCCGGAGCGGCCGATCGCATCCACTCGGAGATGCTCGCCTTCCACGGCATCCTCGTGGGCGGGCTGCTCACCGACGACGCCGAGGACGACTTCGAGGAGGGCATCCCCTGGCACGTCACGGCCGACGACCAGCCAGACCCGAACGACGGCCACGACTGGCTCATCGTCGCCTATGACGCCACCGGTACGAAGGAGATCGACGGCTACCCTGTGGGTGACCTGGGGGTGACCTGGGGAGGACTCCAGTGGGCCGACATCGAGTTCGACAGCGATGCGATCCAAGAGGCGTGGGTCATCGCCACCCGCGAGGACGCCGAGCGCTCGGGAGCTGACTTCGACGCCATGCTGGCGGCCTGCAGGGCCCTCGGTGGCGTCGCCGAGAACCCGCCAGCGCCAGCTCCGACCCCTCCGGCTCCAACGCCGCCAGCACCAGCTCCGACGCCCTCTCCCGCCCCTCCGGCGCCGACCCCCGATCCGAGCCTCGTCCAAGAGATCGAGCACTTCGTCGAGGAGGCGGCCGAGAAGGTCGAAGAGGAGATCGAGACGCTGCTGGGCGTCGCTAGCCCTGACGAGGCGAAGTTCACCGTCAAGGCGGTCCGCGAGGGCATCGTTGCCGACGCGCGCTCGTGGCTCGGCGTCCCCTATGTCTGGGGAGGCACGACCCGAGAGGGCGTCGACTGCTCTGGGCTGACGGAGAACATCGGCGAGGACTGCGGCGTCCCGCTGGCGCACGGCTCGCATGACCAGTTCTTCGACCCCGAGTTCACCATCTACGAGGGCGAGCCGTTCGCTGGCATGCTCGTCTTCACCTACGGGGGCGAGCCTCCCGGCCCCGGCACGAAGCGACCCGGCCACGTCGGCGTCTGTGTCGGCCCTGTCGTCCCGGGCGGCGCCCTCATGATGATCAGCGCCTTCGACGAGGCGTCCGGCGTCTGCTACTCGGAGTTCTCGTCGGTCATCGACCGCGAGAGCACGAACGGGCTCGCCTACTGGGGAGCCATCGACATCGCTCTCAAGGCGACGAGAGTGCCGACTCCCGGCAAGCCAGCTCCAGCCAGGCCGGAGCTGTTCCTCACGGAGCCGAACCTGACAGGCCCGGCCGTGAAGCTCTGCCAGGAGGATCTCGTCAAGCACGGCTTCGGCGAGCAGCTCGGCCCCGATGGCGTCGACGGCATCTACGGGGAGGACACCGAGTCGGCCGTCGCCGACTTCCAGCACTCGAAGGGCCTGGAGGTCGACGGGATCGTTGGTCCCCTCACCTGGGCCGCTTTGGAAGCGTGAGCCGTGCTCGCCGCGGTCACCCCTGCGCCCGGCGTCGACATCGCCACCGTCATCTGGACCGTCTCGGCGACTCTCGGTATCGGGAGCATCGCCGTCGCCGCTGACCGCTGGCGCGCTCGCCGAGCCGTCAAGTCCTACAGGATCGACGAGGCCGTCACTCGGGTCGAAGAGGAGAAGGCCGAGCGGGGACTCACCGACAGCCAGAAGCTCGATCTGTTGATGCTGAGGACCAGAGTCAACGGCGGGACGAGCGACGCCGTGGGGGACACGGCGAAGCGCACCGAAGAATTCGCCAAGAGCACTAACGGGATCGTCACGACGCTCCAGCAGGACTTCACCGAACATCTCGGGTGGTCCCGGGCGACGATGGAACGGATGGACCGGGAGATCGCCCTCGTTCGAGAGCGGGAGCGCCAACTGGAACTGCGGCTCGCCGGAGAGTAGCCGTGGACACCGCCGAGCGCGAGGACGCCATCTTCGGCGCCTTCGACGGCGTCGTCTCGGTCGTCGGGTTCCTCTTCGGCCTGCTCGTCCACCACGCCTCGCGCCAGATGGTCGCCTCGGGAGGGCTCGGCGGGGCGATCGCAGCGACGGTGAGCATGAGCTGGGGCATCTACGAGGCGCAGGACGGGCTCTGGCACGAGAAGCTCCGCAACGCTGTGGCGATGGGGGTGAGCACGTTCCTGGGGAGCTTCGTCCCTGTGCTGCCGTTCTTTCTGTTCGCTCGGACAACGGCGCTGCTCGTGAGCGGAGGGGCGTGCCTGGCCGTCGCCGGGTGGATCGGCTGGGAGAAGCGCCGGGGGCTCCGAGGCTTCCTCAAGGCGTATGCCGTGCTGCTGAGCGCCGTAGGTCTAACGTTGCTGGTTGTGGGATCGGTGCCCTCGTGATCGCCTTCATCCACGCCAACGTGGTCTACGACCTGGACCACCTTCGGCACTTCCTGGCATGGGGGTTCACGCCCGGCAACTGGTTCACCAACGCCAGCGAGCAGATCATCGCCATCGCCTTCGGCGCCGTGGTCGGGGCGACACTCTGGCCGCCGCTCCGGCGAGCCATCGGCAGGGCGGCGCACCGCTTCGTGGACGACAAGCTCAAGCCCCTGCACGAGCACATGACGAGTGCTCGCGAGGACCGGGAGGAGCTGCGCCGGATGCTCGGCCACATCATCCTGCACCACCCGGACATCCCGGAACTACCTCCAAAGGAGGGATCGTGAACGACCTCTCAGCGGCGACGATCACGCTGATCGTCGTCATCGGTGGCATCGTGGCGACTCCGGTGACGAGCCTCATCAAGCACGAGAACTGGCCGAGCCAGGTCGCCCAGGGCGTCTGCATGGTCGTGTCGGCCGCCGTGGCTTGCGCCGCCGTGGCGATCGACCAGCCGAGCCTCTTCAACGCCCCGAATGTCGCCGGGCTCGCCGGGCTCATCTTCACCTGGGCGACGATCGCCTACCCGATCGTCTTCAAGACGACGAGCGCGGGCCGCGCGGTCAACCGCGCGCTCACGGCGATCGGCTCGCCGAAGGGAGCGCACGCCGCTCACTGAGCGGGCTCCCGCGCTAACATCGAGAGCGCATATCCTTCCAAGAACTTGCCGAGCAGGGGTCGGGCGGAAGGTCGGAGACGGGAGGCACTCGAAGGCTTCCTCAAGGCGTACCGGCCGGAGCCCGGCCCTTTCTCGCGCCAGCGCGCAGGGGTGGTCTATAGTGCGCTATAGCAACCGGGCTCAGAGCCCGTCTCTTGGAAGGAGAAAGCATGGAACCATCCCCCGCCCTCTCGGCGTATCTGGACGCCTGGATGGACGACGACCTCGCCGACGTTCCCGACAGCGGCGAGCTGGCGATCGAAGACGATGTCTTCGCCGACCGGCTGCTCTACCGTCGGGCGACCATCGCTGCCGAGGAGGCCCGGATCGAGAAGCTCCGCAAGGAGCGCATCGCCGAGATCGACGACTGGTGCGACCGCCGCAAGGCGAAGGCGGCGCGCGAGGCATCCTGGATCGAGCGAGGGCTCGAAGTCTTCATGCGCTTCCGCGTGGCGCGCGGCGGCCCCAAGACGCTCCAGCTCCCGAGCGGAGTGCTCAAGCTGACGAAGCCCCGCGAGTCCGTCGACGTCCGAGACCCGGACAGCTTCCGGGCCTGGGCGCGCGCCAACGCGCCGGAGCTGCTCCGCTGGCCGGAGCCCCCGGAGCCAGAGCCGAAGAAGGACGACCTCAAGAAGCTCAGAGCTGGCGAGAGCCGACCCTTCGGCGAGCTGTTGGAGTTCAGCCTCGCCCACGAGGGTGAGGTCATCCCCGGCGTCTACGTGGTCGTGCCGAAGGAGGACAGCTTCAAGGCAGTCCCGACCGAGCGCCAGTCATGACCCGAGCAGACCACCCGAGCGTGACCGAGAGGCCGCTCCTGGTGGCCGTGAAGCACCCCCGCTACGCCTTCTCTCAGCTCTCACCGGAGCTGGCGAAGAAGTGCCGCTGCGGAGGCATCCTGTACCAGCACGCCGAGCCGCCGCTTGGTTGCGACGACTGTGGCTGCACCGAGTTCGACCCGATAGAGGAGGAGACGAATGGCCTTTGAACTGGACCCGAACTACAAGCAAGTCCCCGAGAGGATCAAGGACTTCAAGGAGAAGCACCCGGAGGGCAACCTGGAGCCGGTCGACAAGACCCGGCCCTACTGGTTCGAGCGGCTCCAGGTCATCGTCGAGAAGGACGACGGCTCCAGCGTCGAGGTCACGAGGACGTACCTCGTCTACGCCGCCGCTGCCTACCGCTCGCCCCGAGATGAGCACCCAGGGATCGGGCTCGCCTGGGAGAAGTTCCCCGGCACGACGCCCTACACGAAGGACAGCGAGCTACAGAACGCCGAGACGAGCGCGTGGGGGCGGGCGATCGTGGCCGCTCTCGCGAGCGAGTCGAAGTCGATCGCCAGCGCCGAGGACGTCCGCAACCGAGAGGCCGAGCGCTCCAACATCGAACAGTGGCAGCAGTTCGGCTACGCCGGAGCCGAGGACTTCGTCCAGACGCACGACCGAGTCGTGGCCCTCTGGGCGCAGCTCGACGGTGAGGCTCTCGCCGACATTCGGAAGTGGCTCAAGTCGCAAGAGATCGAGCGACGCTGGCCGCTGCCACTCGACATCGCCGAGGCGCTGTTCGCCCGGGCGAAGGCGAGCGTCGAGCAGTCCGCAGAACCCCCGTCTCCGGCCGCTCAGCCAGCCGTGGCGGCTCCAGAAGCCCCAAGCGCGCCATCTGAGCCGCCCCCGCCCCCTGGAGAGGCTGTGGCGAGCCTAGGCGAGGCTCTCCACGAGGTTGCGGGACAGCTCGCAGGGCAGTCCCCGCCCGCCGCAGCTCCAGAGCCCAGCGCGCCCCCGGCAGCAGAGCCCGAGGCTCCGAAGACGGCCCGCGCCCCGTCGGCGCGCGACCTCGAACGGATCGCTGGCAGCCCGGAGGCGGCGCAAGCCGTTCTCGATCGAGCGACTCGTGAGGTCGCCATCCTCAGCACCGCGGGCATCTCGGGAGAGCTGGGGAGGCGGAAGCTCTCCAAGGACGGGACGGCCGACGAGCGCAAGCGCCGCCTCGCGGCAGCGATGGCAGCCGAGGAGGCCGAGAAGCTGGCGGTCGCCGGAGTCACCCCCATCTCGGCAGGCGGCGCCGAGCTGACCGACAAGATCGCCGCCGCATCGTCGGCAAGCTTCCGGTCTCCGGCGCCCCCGGTGGACGAGGGAGAGGACGAGCACGAGTTCTCCGATGCCGAGGCAGCAGCGCTCGCAGCGGGGCGAGACGAGGCTCTCGCCGAGCACGCAGCGAATGAACTGGAGGGAGAGCCCGACTCTCGGCCGCTGGACGAGGCCGGGCAGCCGGTCGCTAGTGACGAGGAGGCTTGGTGATGCCATCGAACTCTGTGACCCTGGTGGGGAACATCACCAGAGACCCGGAGCTGCGGTTCACCGCCTCCGGGCAGGGCGTGGCCAGCTTCGGCCTGGCCGTCAACCGGCGCTACAGGGAGGGCAACGAGTGGAAAGAGGAGACCTCGTTCCTCGATGTCGTCTGCTGGCGAGAGCTGGGTGAGAACGTCTGCGAGTCGCTCTCGCGAGGCGCTCGGGTGATCGTCGTCGGTCGCCTGGAGCAGCGCTCCTGGGAGACGGCCGGCGGCGACAAGCGCTCGGAGATCGAGGTCGTCGCCGACTCGGTCGGGCCGGATCTTCGCTGGGCGACCGCCGTCGTGACGAAGATCCAGCGCTCAGGCGGCCCGCCACCCCGCGAGGCCCCTCACGGCTACGACGACGAAGAGCCCTTCTAGGCGAGGCGCGCTAGCATCACACCCCTGAGACGCGAGACGGCCCTGGAGTTGTGGGGGGCTCCAGGGCCGCTCATCGACCTGTGAAGGAGGTCGCATGGCAGTCGCCAGACTAGCCCGGCCGGAGAGTCGTCCGTCATGAGTGGCAAGACGACCGGCTGGGTGTTCGATCACTCGCCCTACACCGACCGCACGTTCGCTGTCCATCTGGCGATCGCCGACTCGGTTGACGACATGCACGGCTACGAGTTCTGGATGACGCAGAGTCGCCTCGCCGCCAAGTGCCGATCGAGCGAGGACTCCGTTCGGCGAGCCGTTCGTCGGATGCTCGACGACGGGTATCTGGAGCTGATCGCCGAGGCCACGAAGCGGCAGGCGGCGCGCTACCGGTTCCTGATGCCAGAGGTAGCACCTTGCGACCTCAGAGGTCGCAACGAGCCGGAGCCAGAGGTCGCAACGAGCCGGAGCCTGAGGTCGCAACGACCGGTTCTCTCGTATTAACCAACACTAGTGAACGTAGAGAGAACTCCCCGTCGGCAGAGCCGCCGAAGACAGGGCGCCCCCGGAATGCCATGTTCGACGCCATCGCAGCCGCCTGTGGGATGGTCGAACCCTTCGCTCGCTCGGAGGCCGGGCGCATCGCCGCAGCCATGAAGGAGTTCAATGACATCGGGCTCACACCGGAGGCGGTGCGCGCGCTCGGCGACGCTCATCGCCGAACCTGGCCCGGGCTCAGCGTCACCCCCCAGTCGCTCGTGAAGAACCGACAGGTGATCGCCCCGGTGGCGACCGCCATGCAGACACAGCGAGAGCGACGCCCCTATGACCGACCGATCGAGCCGCCGAGCGACGAGCCAGCGGCTCCGATGCCCGCCGAGCTGCGGGCGTTGATCCCGAGACGAGAGGAGACAGGATGACCGAGACGAAGCCCGTCGAAGTCGAGATCGAAGACATCTGGATCTGGAGAGCCGAGCGAGGGCAGCAGCTCATCAGAGAGACCCGTCAGGGCAAGCCGGGCCCTGGGCACCAGGACCCCCACGGAGATGTCATCGACTACATCGGGGAGCAGGCCGCCTTCAAGAAGGCCAACCCGCGCCGCTTCTGCGGCTGCCCCTATGACGAGGCGCACGCGACATGAAGGGCTCGCCGCTCCGGCGCTCGCCGCTCAGGCGCCGGGGGTTCGCGAGGCAGCAGAGGGCCTTCAAGGAGAGCCAGCGTCATCGAGACTTCGAGCGGGAGCTGGACCTCATCACGCCGGAGCTGGTCCGGCGCTCGGGTGGTTGCTGTGAACTCTGTGGCGGGCGGCTCCACCCGAAGACCTGGGAGCGGCACCATCGCAAGCGCCGAGACCCCCACGACCCGCATTCGAATGACTTGAGCAACCTGCTCCTGCTCGGCAACGCCTGGTCGGAGTGCAACTGCCACGGCTGGGCGCACGCGAACGTCGCCGACGCCAAGAAGCTCGGCGTCATCCTGTCGAGCTGGCAAGACCCAGAAGCCGTGCCTGTCCAGAGTTGGATGCTATAGTCCCCTAGCACTTGGAAGGAGGGCGATGAGCCCCGATGAGGAAAGAGCGGTGCTTCTCGCCCGGCTGGAGAGCGAGCGCTACCCGCTCGTCGAGCAGCTCGAAGTCGAGCAGCTCCGGCGTGTCCCGCCCCCACCCTTCACGATCGACGAGTCCCTGCTGCTGCCTGGCCGCGAGCTGACCAGGCTCATCATTCGAGAGGAGAAGCCATGAAGCGAACCAAGCTCGTCATCGGGACCGGGCTCATCTGGGCGGTCGCCATCTGCGGGGGCTACGAGATCGGCCGACATGCCCACGGGCCGGGCTCGTTCGGCTTCGTCTGGGCGGTCGCCTGCCTGGCCATGCTCGGCGCCGCCGAGTGCACCCGGCTGCTCTACCGAGGGTGGAAGCGCAGTCGCTACGACCGAGAGCTGGAGCACGAGGTCGGAGCGAGGATCAACGTGGCCCGGATCAGCGGCCAGCGGCGTCCATGAAGGCGCTCACGCTCTGGCAGCCCTGGGCGTCGCTCGTCGCCGAGGGCGTGAAGACGATCGAGACGCGGTCGTGGAAGACGAGCTACCGGGGTCCTCTCGCGATCCACGCCTCCGTGATGGGAGCTGCCTGGGCCTTCCCGGGCTCCGACGTTGCCTGGGAGGCTTTGGCCGAGGTCTACGGGCTCTGTGACGGCTACGAGCTGTGGCACGAGTGTGCTGCTGGCGAGGGCTACCAGCAGGGCTACATCACGCCACCCTTCGGCTCCGTGCTCGCGACGTGCGAGCTGCTCGATGTCGTCCCGACCGAGGGCTTCTGCTTCTCCATCGACGACCCCCAACCCGGCTACGGCGACTTCACGCCGGGGCGCTACGCCTGGCTGCTCGGCGAGATCACAAGGCTCCCCGAGCCGGTCCCGGCGAGAGGCAAGCAAGGGCTCTGGGAGTGGGCTCCTTGAGCGACGTCGTCCAGGCCGACGCAGCTCGGCTCCCGATCCGATCGGAGTCGGTCGACTGCATTGTGACATCCCCGCCCTACAACCTGGGGATGGACTACGACGGCGTGGACGACTACTGCCCACCCGACGTCTACCAGGCCCGAGTCGAGGACTGGGCGATCGAGTTCGAGCGCGTGCTCGTGCCTGGTGGCCGCTGCTTCGTCAACGTGCCTACCGATGCCCAGAGCGACCCCGGAGGACGAGGCTCGTCCCGCTGGGCGCCCGACCTCGTCTGGCGCGAGGCGCTCGCTGCGGCGGGGCTCGACTACCGCATGCTCATCGTCTGGGAGCAGTTCGGCAAGGACGCCCCGTGCTCGTGGGGGAGCTGGCTCTCACCGAACGCACCGAACGTCCGAGGCCGTCACGAGGTGGTGCTCTGGTTCTTCCGGCCGCCGTTCGCTCGGGGCCGGACGGGACCGAACGACTGCCCAACCGATGCCTTCCTGGAGATCACCAAGTCCATTTGGAGCTTCGCCACGGCGAAGAGGCTCGCCAACCACCCGGCTCCCTTCCCCGCCGAGCTAGTCCGGCGCTGCCTCTGGCTCGCGACCTGGCCCGGTGACGTTGTCCTCGATCCCTTCGTCGGCTCCGGCACGACGATCTATGAAGCCCGGCGTCTCGGTCGCGGCGTCGTCGGGCTCGAACTCTCGGCTGGCTACTGCCGGGAGATCGCTCACCGGGGCGAGGAGCTGCAACTGTTCGCCCCGACGACGAACCACGATCAACCGACCGACCAACCAACCCAACAAGGAGGAGCCATGCACGACGCCAAGTTCACCGTCGAGGTTCGCGAGGGCCACAAGCCTCTAGAGGAGGACGAGCCCTGCTTCGTGCTCCGAGCGCAAGACAAGCTCGCAGCCGACGCCATCCTCAACTACGCGGCGCTCTGCCGCGACGCCGGGTGCTCCGAGGAGCACGTCACGGCGATCCACCATGAAGCTCCCCGACTGATGGGGAACTTCTACGAGAACCTCGTCGCTTGCGTCGAGTGGATGGACGCCGACCTCGACGGCTTCGTCTCCGAGCGGTACAAGGAGCAGCCGCTCGCCCAGGACTGGGCACGAGTCTCCAAGGTCGTCGAGGAGGCGGGCGAGGCGATCGACGCCCTCATCGGCATCACCGGGCAGAACCCCCGTAAGGGCGAGTACGGCGACATGGACGACCTGCTGACCGAGTTGGCCGATGTCGGGCTGACCGCTCTCTATGCCATCCAGCACTTCACGAAGCACACGCCGACGACGTTCGCCTTCGTGGAGACCCGAGCGCTGGAGCACCGTCGCCGAAGGGAGGCGCAACGTGAGCAGCGAAAGCAAGATCGAGTGGACTGACGCCACCTGGAACCCGACCGTCGGGTGCGAAGAGGTCTCGCCGGGCTGCGAGCACTGCTACGCGGCACGAGAGGCGTCGGGGCGGCTCCGGCAGTTCCCGACCTACGCCGGGCTCGCCGTCGACGGGGTCTTCACCGGGGAGGTCCGGCTGTTGCGCGAGCGCCTCGAAGACCCGCTTCACTGGGCGAAGCCCCGGCGCATCTTCGTCGACTCGATGAGCGACCTGTTCCACCCCGACGTCCCCGCCGAGTTCATCGCGGCCGTCTTCGCCACGATGGAGCGAGCCAGGCAACACACCTTCCAGGTGCTCACGAAGCGTCCGCAACGGATGGCCCGGCTACTGCACGATCGGGAGTTCATCCGACTCGTCGACGACGTCCGGGGCGCTGCTGCCGGAGACTTTGACTGGCCGCTCGCGAACGTCTGGCTGGGCGTCTCGATCGAGAGCAAGCCGTACCAGTTCCGGGCCGGGCATCTGCTGGAGACCCCGGCCGCCGTGCGGTTCCTCTCGATCGAGCCGCTGCTCGGTTCGGTCTACCAGGCGCTCGATCTCCGAGGGATCGACTGGGTGATCGTCGGTGGCGAGTCGGGACCGAAGGCCCGGCCGATGCACCCCGACTGGGCTCGCGAGATGCGCTGGCTCTGTGCGAAGGGCACCCACGCCGACTGGTGCTCGCTCTCGCTCTGGCTCGACGGCCGGGACGACTGGGCCGGGCCCTGGGAGCCTCCCGAGTGCGACTGCGACGGCCGCTCCGTGCCGTTCCTGTTCAAGCAATGGGGCGAATGGGGCTCGATCGTCAACGACGGCCGAGCGACTTACCTCGCTCACGACGGTACGACGACCGCCGACCCCTGGGCCGAGGACGAGCAGCGAGCCCGGCTACTGGAGACCGGAGAGTGGAGGTCCCTCGTCCGGCTCCATCGCTGTGGCAAGAGAGCGGCGGGGCGCCATCTCGACGGCAAGCTCTGGGACGAGTACCCGGCATGACGAAGCCGGGCCGCAGCTCGGCCCCTCCCGTCGGGAGTCCCTGGCGGGACCGGCCAGCTCGGCAGCCACCCGTCCCCCACAAGATGACGGCGCCGCCGTGGCCGAGCCCTCGGTGCACCTGTACGCACGCCCGGTGGCGCCACTACTCATGCTTCGCACGTTGCGACCTCTGCCCCTGCCAGCACTTCGTGCTCGGCGAGGGCTTCGACACGAGAGGGGTGAAGCCGACGCCATGAGTCTGTTCGAGCTGCGCTCGCAGGTCGGGGAGTCCACCTTCCAGAAGGAGGTGCTGATCCCCGGCCTCAAGAAGTTCGGCTACCTCGTGAACTACGTCTTCCGCATGAAGACCAGCGACGGCCGCTGGCTCACGTCGACGACGCTCAAGGGGCTGCCGGACATCATGGCCGTCGGGCACGGCTGCACGCTCTGGATCGAGGTCAAAGGCCCCCACACCGCCATCTCAGCCGCTCAGGTGATCGTGCTCGACTTCTTCGCCGGAGCGTGCCCCACGAACCGCTGCTGGCTCTTGCAGCCGACGGACGACTGGCAGATGATCGCCAACTGGATCGCCCGGCCGCTCGACGCCCCCCAGCGCTACGGCTGGAGCGCAGCGCTACTCGACTGGGCGCAGAAGAACCCGACAGGCAAGACCACGAAGCGATAGAGTCAAAGTCCACTAGCGAAGGGAGCACCACATGGCACGGAGCCAGCCCGACGAGACGGAGGCCGCCCCGCCCGTCGAGACCTACAAGCGGAAGCCGATCATGGGCCGGAAGATCGTCGAGGCGAAGCTGAGCGACCGGCTCACCGAGGTCGCCGAGATCGAGCCCCGAGACGTCCCTGCCGACAAGGCGGTCTTCGTCGTCGGCAAGCTGGTCAAGAAGGGCGAGAACTACGTCATCGTCCGGGACGGCGACGGCAAGGCCATCGGCTACGAGTTCGTCCAGAACTTCGAGGCGGTCGCCGGGACGTTCATCGACGAGGACCTCGTCGGCCCGGTCGTGCACGCGATGGCCGAGCGCGTCGCCCATCAGCGCGAGTTCAAGAAGACAGGGCAGCTCACGCTCCCCGACCCGGAGGGCGTGCTTGACCAGCGCGTCGACGACGCCAAGAACAAGGTCCGGGAGATCCGGCCGGGCGTGCGCGATGACGAAGGAGCAGGCGAGAAGTAGATGGAGAAGGCCGAGGCGCTCGCCAAGCTCGCTCGGCTGGCCGACACCCTCGACGAGACGAGAGCGATCGAGCGCGACATCCTCGCCCTCCGGCGCTCGCTCTGGCGGGAGCGGATCGCTGCCGGAGACTCATCGAAGGCCGAGCTGGGCCGAGCCTCGCGAGTCGATGGGATGACGGTCTTCTTCGACCTCAAGAAGGAGAGGGTGGGCTGATGGCGCTCGCGATCGAGTACCTGCCTCTAGAGGACGTCGAGCTGGCGCTCGTGAACGCCAAGGACCACGACAACGAGCTGACGGCCGTGAGCTTCGAGCAGTTCGGCTACGTCCAGGCGATCGTGCGAGACGACCGGACGGGGCGCCTGCTGGCCGGACATGGCCGGATCGAGACGCTGCTGGCGCTCCGAGACAGCGGAGCCGCCCCACCCGAGAACGTCGAGCTGGACGACGATGGCCGTTGGCTCGTGCCCGTCCAGGTGGGCGTCGAGTCGAGGGACGACGCTCACGCCGACGCGATGGCGCTGGCGCTCAACCGTGTCGGGGAGGGGCTCTGGAAGGACGACACGCTGGCTCGGGTGCTGCTCGATCTGGAGGAGACGCGCGGGTTGGAGGGCACCGGCTTCGACTCCGGCGACCTGGAGCGCCTGCTCAACGAACTAGCGATGCGAGAGAACGAGCCGCCGCTGCCCGGCAGCCAGCCGGTGCCGAGCGAGGATCTGCCGTTCACCTTCGGCGAGTACCAGGGCCGGGTCTCGGTGGCCGTCTTCGAGAGCTTCAAGGCCGTCTACGAGGGCAAGAGAGAGAAGGGCGAGATGCTGGACTCCGTGCTGAGAAAGTGGCTTGGGCTATGACCGGCGCCGAGAAGCCAGACCTGTCGGCCAAGGCCGACGAGGAGCTCACCGAGGCGGTCGCCAAGGGCCAGATCGAGCGTCGCGAGATGCTCCAGCGCTTCGGCTTCATCCCGGTCTCGATCCTCCGGCTCTCGCGCGGCCAGCTCTCGCGCTCGATGTACAACCTGCTCGCCGAGCGGCCGGGTGGATCGATGCCCAACAAGGCGAGTCGGCTCTGGGAGGAGTCGGCCAAGTCTCCCGAGGCCGCAGCCAAGGCCAAGCGGCGCCGCGAGCGCGGGCTCACGGGGATGCTCGGCAGTCTGATGTCGCAGAAGGACCGGCGCTCGGTGAGCATCATGCCCGCCGAGCTGGTGGACTTCGCCATCAAGTACTACGCCGAGCCCGGCCAGGTCTACCTCGATCCCTTCTCGGCCCAGGGCATCCAGATGCAGGTCGCCGTCGTGCGGGGGCTCCACTACTGGGGCTCTGACTGCTGCGAAGAGTACGTCGCCTACACGAACAACGTGCTGGAGAAGCTGGCGGTCCCGTCCGAGCTGCACGTCGAGGTCCGCTGCCAGGACTCGCGCAATGCCGACTGGGTGCCCGACGGGATCGGCGACTTCTCCTTCTACTCGCCCCCCTACTGGGACATCGAGTTCTACGGGCCGGAGCCGGAGCAGCTCGGCACCGGCAAGACCTACGAGGAGTTCATCGAGGGCATGACCGAGGTCGCCCGAGCCTGGCACCCGAAGTTCAAGGACGGCGCCTTCCTCGTCATCAACGTCGGCGACTGGCACCGGGACGGCAAGCTCGTCCCCTACCACGCGG
>Ga0116118_1000778_pt1 | contig 17477 bp, 10 predicted proteins | sample June2015DPH_11_5_FD_89723 | JGI IMG/M metagenome (GOLD analysis project Ga0116118, IMG submission 89723) | Peatland microbial communities from SPRUCE experiment site at the Marcell Experimental Forest, Minnesota, USA - June2015DPH_11_40 | ecosystem: Environmental > Terrestrial > Soil > Wetlands...
ACCTTCGTACTGCTCACGCCCAATGTCACGACCGATGGGTCCAGCGGCATGGTGTCCTACCGCGGCATTTCAGGCCTGTACAACGGCAACACGGTGGATGGCGCCAACAACAACCAGGCGTTCTTCTCGGAGGCTCGCGGGCGGGCCAACAGCGGCGCCTACGTCTACAGCTTGGACTCCATCAAGGAGTACCAGGTAAGCGCCAGCAATTACAGCGCGGAACTGGGGCAGGCCGCGGGCGGCGTGATCAACGCCGCAACCAAATCCGGCGCCAACGACCTCCACGGCGACTTGTTCTACTATCTGCGCTACCCCACCTGGAACGCGCTCGATTCCTATCCCAAGTCGCGCGGCACCTACAGCCAGCCCATCCATCAATGGCAGCAGTTCGGCGGCAGCGTCGGCGGGCCCATCGTCAAAGACAAGCTGTTTTACTTCGGCACCTATGACGGTTCGCGCAAAGTCGATCCCATTACGTACACCAGCAGCGTCTACAGTCCCAGCATCACTGCCCTTTCCTGCCCGGCGCAGGTGACTGCCGCGCAGTGCGCCGCGGCCAATGCCTTCTTGTTCGGCCAGCAAGGCACCTTCCCCCGCGCCACTAACCAGGACGTCGGTTTCGGCCGGCTCGATTATCAGGCGAACGCGCGCAACCATGTCAGCGCGGCTTTCGATTTCATGAATTACCGCGCGCCCAATGCCTACAACACCTCGCCATCGGTCAACAATAGCTCCCTGGCCACCAACGGAAGCTACATCTTCCACGAGCGCATCTTTGTGGCCAACTGGGATTCCACCATCTCCAACTCGGCCGTCAACAATCTGCGCTTCCAATGGGGCCGCGACCTGGAGGCCGCCGGTTCCAATGGGACCGCGCCCTACGTGAGCCTCTCCGGCCTGATGACCTACGGCGAAAATTACGCTTTGCCGCGCACCGCCGAACCGGACGAGCACCGCATCCAGATTTCGGACACGCTCTCCAAAGTCCACGGCCGCCACACGTTCAAGACCGGCGTCGATGTCAACTTCATTCACGAGCTCATGATCAACCTGTATGAGGGAACCGGCTATTACACTTACAGCGGAACCGCGCAGACCGCCTTCAACAACTGGGTGATCGACGCTCTCGGAATCAACACCGGAGACGGTCTGACCGGCAGGCATTACAGCACCTTCGCGGAGGTCGACGACCCCATCACGCACGTCGGCAAGGACGATTTCTATAACAATGACTACGCTGCCTTTTTCGAAGACAGTTGGAAGGCCAATTCCAAGCTGACGCTGAACATGGGCCTGCGCTACGACGTCTCCACAATTCCGCAGCCGCCGCAGCCCAACACGCTGACGTCGCTCACTACGCTCTATACCTCTACCATCAACATCCCCAAGGACCAGTTCGGACCGCGTTTCGGCGCCGCCTTGCAGATTACGCCGAAAACCGTGCTGCGCATCGGTTACGGCCTGTTCTACGCCAAAACCACCAACAGCACTTACTACGCCACCCGCGTGGAGAACGGCGTCTATCAGCAAACGTTTAACTGCACGCCGACCGGCGCGCTGGCTTGCCCGGCATTAACCTTTCCCAACGTGATCTGGACCCCGCCCGGCCCAACGCCGGCTGCGCCGTTTACCGGCGCCCTGACGCCGCAGGTGGTCACCTTCGCCCCACCCGCTGCCACCCAGGTAACGCGCGGCATGTCCCCCAACTGGGTCAATCCGCGAACCCATGAGGGCGAGGTCACCCTGGAGCGCGAGTTGCCGGGCGCACTCAGCGCCTCCGCCGGCTATGTGGTGAGCCGGGGCCTGCACTTGCCGATCTTCTACGATGCCAACCTGGCCCCCTCCACCACCACCAAGAGCTACGACATCCTGAATTCCAGCGGCGCCACTACACAAACCTACACCGTTCCCTTCTATACCACCCGCATCAACCCCAATACCGGCGAAGTCTTCGTCGGCTCCAGCGATGTCAATTCCTGGTACAACTCGATGGTCCTCACCCTGCGCCGGCCCATGCGCCATGGCCTGGAATTCACCGGGAATTACACCTTCAGCAAGGCGTTCGACGGCGCCCAGGCGGCAGGAAACTTCGGCACGTTCAATGGCACCGATTATTCCATCGATCCCTATAATCGCAAGCTGGAATACGGGCTTTCGGATCTCGACCAGCGCCAGCGGTTCGTGGCCAACGCCGTGTGGATGCCCTCCCTGAAGAATCTCGCGAACCGACCGGCTCGGATGATCCTGGATGGCTGGGCGTTCTCCACCATCGTGACCATGACGACCGGCTTTCCGGTAACGCCGTACATCACCGGCGCCCCGAGCCCGCTGGATGGCGGCGTGACCGGCGGCGTTAGTTACGCCGGTGCTACCCAAGGCCGCGCCGGCTGGCTGCCGCGCAATTCGTCCACCGCGCCTGGTTTCCACAACGTGGACTTCCGGATCGGCCGGCAGTTCCCGCTCGGCGAACGGGTGAAGCTATCGCTCATCGGCGAGGCCTTCAACCTGTTTAACCACACCAATGTCTCCAGCGTGAGCACCACCGCGTTCTCGTATCTCGCGGCCGGCTCCGGTGCCTGCGCTGGCCACAGCAACGCTTGTTTCGTTCCCTACACTTCCACGCCGTACCTGTCGGCCACGGCCACCAGCAACCTGCTGTGGGGCCCGCGGCAGTTGCAGGTTTCCGGAAGGATCACGTTCTGACAGCCCAAGCGCCTATTGTGATGGTATTGATTTTGCGTATTTTTCGACCGATTTGTGATCGAAATCGTTGGCGTATTCGATGAATTGATCGGTGACGACTTGCGACGCCGGAATGGCGGTTTTGGTTATGCCCGCATCCGTCAGGAGCTGGATGTAGGCCTGCATACCGGTCATCGAGATCGCGCCGATCCGCCGATTGTCAGGATCCGCTGCCGGAAGATCGTCCTCCCAGGCGGTCAATTCCGCCGTCTTTCGCTGCAGATCCACGTCGCCAAACGGCTTGCCGTCGGCGGTGAGCAGGGCTCGCGCCGCCGCCGGCGGATTGTAGCGAACCAGGAGCGACGCCTTGACGATGGCCCGGGAGAAACGTTTGAGCGCGTCTCCTTTGGCGGCAATCACCGATGGCGCAGCCGCATAGCCGGCGTTGGCCACATCCGCCAGGGTGGGATGACGAAGGATGCGCAACTTTGTGCCGGCGACCATGAACGGAATGAGCTCATACAAAGGCAATGCCGCCGCCGCCACCTTGCCCGAGGCGAGCGCGCCGAGCGCCTGGTCTTCGAAGCCGATCGTCACCAGCTCATAGTCCGTCGGCTTCAGGCCCGCCGCCGACAGGGCCGACTGCGTCGTAAAGACCGCCGAAGCCCCGGTGGTTGAATGCACGCCGATTTTCTTCCCTTTGAAGTCGGCCAGCGTCCTGATCGGGCTGTCTACGGGCACGCCGATCACGTAGCCGAATTTCGACGCGCGCGCGAGAAACATCTTCAGGCGGATGCCTTCGTCGTATCTCGTGACCAGGGGTTCGATGCCGATGGGGCAGATGTCGCCCCTGCCGCTCGAGCAGATCTGCGCGGCACCCAGCGATCCGTTGCTCAGCATTGCCGAGACCTTCAGGTGCTCGTCTTTATAAAAGCCGGCGCCCTCCGCGATGAGGTTCAGCGCATTCATCAGCGGCGGCGTATTTCCGTCCCGAACGACAGAAAGCGCATCGTCTGGGAGCGCCGGCCGGCACGCCAGGAGCAGGATCGTACAGGCGCCTAAGCCGGCATTACGCATCGAACGGGTTAGTGCAGTGGCGTGGTGCACGGTCATTTCTCCGTAAATGTCTGCGCGGAAACTATACGCGACCGGAGACGGCGGATTGATCGCCAGTGACGCCCGGCCTTACCCACTTCCTCCGCTGGATGGGGTCCGAATATTTAGTCCATCAACGATACCACACACTTTCGCATTACGGCCAGTCCGAAACGAGAAAATCCTCAGCACTCAGTACCAGTGTTTGGTTCCCATGGCGCGCCCCGAAGGCTCGCTCTACGCCGATGTCGGAATGGGGAGCCATGACGTCTGTATCCCCTCGTGCGCGATGCCATGATCGCCTTCTCCCGGGGCGATTCTGCCATTGTCCGAAGACCGCCTGTTCGGCGTGATGCAGCGCCGGCGGACGCAGCTTGGGGTATAACAAGGGCTACTTGAGGGGTCTGCCGCGCGCCGCTGAGTCTTGCGCGCGGGAGCCAGAAGAGAAGTTTCTAAAATGCGACCTCCGTGGAAGATCCCGCATTTGCATGCGTCTCCCGGAATCGTACTCAGGCCGGCTTCGCAGTTTTGCCGTCCCAGACGTACGAGCGCCCCTCCCGAATCGCCATTAGCGCGAGCAGGCAAGGCAGCGTGGAGTAGAAGCCGATTTCAATATCGCAATTCGGCTTCTGCCGGGATTTGACGCAATCCAGAAAATTGCGCGCATGCAGAGGGGTGTCTCCGTTGATTCCACGGTCCGTATTGCGAAAGTCCTTGGCCTCAATCGGCGGCGCCGCAGGCTGTCCACCCAAGCCGCCCGACGCTCTGCCCGGCTGCGCTCCGGCGGCCGGTCCACTGCCTGCCGGCGCGGGGCCGGGACCACCTGGCGCGGCTTGCGGCCGGGGTGGGCGCTGCGGAGCCGGCAGGATGTGATATCCGGAGCGGTTCACGTGCAGAGCGCCCCTCCCGCCGAAAAACCAGTTGCCCTGCATGTCGAAAGCCGGAATGGGCGGCACAACATTGGTGAACGACATGACGAAATCTTCGTACTGCCACGTGCACGCGAACGCTTCGGGTGTCTGCTCGTTGTCGCGAGGCACAGTCACGAACTGCGCCGTAGCCCCGGTCATCGCCGGGCCCTTTCGGTCACAGCCCAGAGCCATGTGAGCGGTGTCCGCCAGATGCACGCCCCAGTCTGTGAGCATGCCCCCGCCGTAATCGTAGTAGGAGCGCCAGAACAAGCGGCCGGGCGAGAACGGCTTCCGCGGCGCCGGACCCTGGAACATCTCCCAGTCCAGCGTCGGCGGGGGCGCCTCGGGCGGCGGCTGTATCCGCGTGTAGCTGCCCGGCTGACACAGCATAGCATGGGTCACCTTCCCCAACAGCCCGTCCTGGATCATCTTCACGCACGCCTGGAAGTGCGGCGTGCTGCGCTGCTGGCAGCCCATCTGCACCACCTGCTTATATTTCTGCGCGGCATCGAGCATCCTCTGTGCGGCCGCCAAAGTGTTGGAAATGGGCTTCTCGACATAGACATCCTTGCCCGCGGCGCACGCCTCCACCATCATCGGAGAGTGCCAATGGTCCAGCGTCGTGATGAGGACTGCATCGATGTCCTTGCGCTCCAGTATGCGGCGATAATCGCCGTAGGCGTCCACCTTCCCGCCCATCACCTGCAGAGCCGGCTCGAGCTTGAGCTTGTTCACGTCGCAGGCGGCGATGAAGACGCAGTCCTCGTGGTAAGAGAAGGCGTGGAAATCCTGCATCCCGCGTTCGCCGGTGCCGATGATCCCCATCTGTATTCTGTCGTTCGCCCCGCGAACCGTCTGGGATACGACAGCGGCCGCGGCAGTAGTCCGCAAAAAACTCCGTCTGCTTTCCATATCGATCGAACCTTACTCCCCGGAAGTCTCCCCAGGCAATCAGACACGCGCGGGCTCGCGTCCGGGAGCGCTCTGGTCTATGATAATCCCAATATGGGAGTTCGGGGACGAAGCGTGACAGCAAAAGTTCAAGAAAGGTTAATTCTATGCGCAGGATATCGTCATTCGTTTGCATGGCGGTGTTGGCATTGTGTGGCGCCGCGGTTCTGTGGATCGGGGCAGTGGGAGCGCAGGCGCCGCCGGCACAGCCCGGAAGAGGCACACCAGGCCGCGGGCCCTCGGTGACTGCCAAGAAGCACCTCCTGGTGGTGGGGATGACCTTGGGTTACCACCACGGCTCGACTTCAGACGGCATGGCCATGTTCTGGAACCTCGGAAAAGAGTCCAGTGTTTATGACACCGAGCTCAGGACCGATATGAAATGGGTGACCAAGAAACAGTTCGGGGAGGGCGAAGCCCACAATCTGTCCTTTTTCGATGCCGTCGTGTTTGTGAATTGCACTTCGGTTACCAGAGAGAAGGGCGGCTGGAACTTGGATGACGAACAGAAGGAGGCACTGGTGTCCTTCCTGCGCGATGACGGCAAGGGGATGGTTGTAGCGCATGCCTCGCTCGACGCCAACTATAACTGGCCGGACTGGGCCGATATGGTCGGCGGCTGGTTCGGGGGTCACCCCTGGGGAACCTTCAATGCGCCGGTCATCGTCGAGGACCAGACGTTCCCGGCGATGCGCCACTTTCCCAAATACCTCCGACTGGTCGACGAGATGTACTCACCGAGAGAATGGTCGCGCGACAAGGTGAACGTGCTGATGCGGTTAGACGAAACAAAGCTCGACTACGCCCACCCGGCGTACGCCCCCAAGTCAGGGGAACCGGTGGGGCGCCCGGATAAAGATCAGGCGATCGCTTGGTCGAAGATGTACGGCAAGGGACGCGTGTTCTATTCGAGCCTGGGGCACACCAAAGAAGCCTTTGACAACCCCGACATCCGCAAGATGTACCTCGAATCCGTCAAATGGGTTCTAGGCATGACCGAGGGCAGCGTCACTCCTCACCCCAAGGTGAACTAGGCTCAATTTGACCCTTGGGTTCGGGTTACGCCGGAGCTTTCCGCGGCGGAGGCGCCATGACCGGCCTCGGGCCGTAGTCGAAAAGCGCCTCTTTGATCTTGATCCCCGGCATTTCGATGCGGGACAGGTCCCCGGTTCCGATGCCGGCCGCCTGTGCCAGTTTGATGGTGTTGTCGCAAGCCCCGAAGGGACTCTGTCCCCGATCCGCCAGCGGGTCGCCGCCCATTACCGCCGTCGAAACCGCATCCACGCAGACGGGATTCTTCCCCGCCAGCAGCAGACCCGGTTTGACCCATTCCACGCCCCGGTTCCAGGCACCCTCTCCAAACTTGATGGATTCGATGCCATCGACAATCGACAGGTCGATAGGCCGCGCGCCCACCTCATCGACTACGATACGCGGCACGCGGTAGCCGCCTTGGCGCGGCGTGGTCCGATCGAGTTCCTGGGGCACTCCCTTGGGGGGAGTCGAGGTTCCGTTGTGGCAGACCGGTCCTCGCTCCTGCCGGGGATTCTCGTTGCCGCTCTCGCCGCAGTCGCCGCCGTACAAGGAGCAGGGAGTGATGCCAAAGTTGTTCTTCAGCGCCATCGTCACACCGGCGGTGGCGTGGTGCTTCAGCTTCGACAACGACACGTAGACATCGCAATCCGTAAAGGAGTGGTTCAAGTCGAAGGCCGGGAAGATGTAACCGCCCGACGGCACCTTCAATCGCTTGTACTGCTTGGCCTGCCCGATGTTCTGCACATTCTCCCACTCCACCTTGCAGCCGACGTTGCTAATCGCCTTGACGTCCAGGCCGTAGCGCGCCCACAATTCCAGTTCCTGTGAAGCGGGGAAGAACGATTCAATGATGCGGACCCGCTGGGCACCCGCGTCGGACAGCAACTGCGCCAGCGCCAGCACGGTCGCCGGATGAGTGCGGTAGGGCAAGTCCGGCCGCTCCGGGAAGTTGGTTGGGTTTCCCGTGAGATTGAGCTTCACCGCCACGGTCCTTCCCTTGACCAGTCCCCCGATTCCCCCGATCTGGCTCATGAGACGGGCCATCGTCTGGAACATTTCCTGGTTGTAGGTGGCGCAGCGTGCGATGGCCACCGGCGATGTTGGCGGGACGGCGGCAAACGCCCTCCCGATCGCAACGCTGGCCGAACCAGCGATGAGTTGACGTCGAGTCATACGTACGGCTTGCATTTTCCCTCCTTGCGTACTCGGTTTTCGTTTAGATGCCGGCTGGGCTCCCGTACGGGCTGAGCCTCAAGACGAGTATATGCCCAAATTCAGGCCTTGGCTACCCAATTCACGTCATCCCGCCGCCTGTGTCTTTTCGAGAACGCAATACTTAGAAATCGCTTCTATGAATTCCCGGAGGGAACATTGCCCATTGCGAAATTGGAGGATTTCATCTACTACGTGGTAACCCAAACGGCGATAGCTTTCGAATTGTGACTCATCAAACCACTGGTCGCTCGTGGGTTCGTGTGGGAAGGCGGGGTTCTGCTTGGCGTAATTCAACACGTCGCGGGGCTCGTTGCCCGTGAGGGAAGCCTTGATGTAAATGAGAACTCCATCCTCAGCGGGCGAGCCGTCAACGGCTTTGTATCCGATGGTTCCAACTGCGCAATGCCGGGAACGCGGGGTCGTTTCCGGCGTGATGGAAAGGTCCGGGAATTCGATGTTGATGCCCATATCGATGCGAATCTTGCGGATGGCATTGCCCAGGTCGTCAAAGTGGAAGGCGGGATCAGCAGATCCATCCACCACGATAATGGTTCGGCAGCGCCGGAGCACCATTTCGTACAATCCGAGGTTTTCGAAATGGCCGCCGTCCGAGAGGTTGATCCATTCGTTTTTATCGTTGGCGAGCCCGAATGCCTCGTCGATGAAAGGCCGGATGGAATAGGTTGGACTGGTTTTGCACCAGACACCGCGTCCGGCATCTCCCGGATTTGCCGACCAGACGCCGAGCCGGGCATTGAATAGCATCATCACCATGCTCAGAAGCGGAGAAGAAGCGTAGCCCATATTCGGGTTAGCCGCAGCCCCGGAAATCGTGATGGCTCCGCCGAGAGTCACGCCGCCGAAGTAGTCGGAGGACCGCTGGTACGCGAGGCGGCAGCTTCCCGTGTGATAGCGTGTCGCGGTGAAAGACTCGGCTTTTCGCTGCTGCCATGCCAGGTTCTCTCCTTTGACGAGATTCAAGGTGACGTTTACCACGTGAAGGGGCTTGGAGGGCAACGCGGTCATCGGGACGTTGTCTGTTGGATCGAAACCCGTGAATGGGTTCGCCTTTCGATCCTTGTTGGACGCACCCAGAAAGGTGCGAATCAGCCGGGCGCGATACATGGCGTGCAGGGAAAACCTATTCGCATCGATCAGGCGGGAAAGCAGCAACGCGGGAACCGCCAGCACGGTCATCAGCAGGAATTCGATTGCCGGGGCAGGCGGATCATGCGGAGAGCCAGTGACACTTGAGGAGAGCCATGCAGCCAGGCGCGCCAGTACTTGAGTCGCCCGGGAAGGCGAATGCTGCAGGGAACTTACACTCGGCGAGGAGAGCCAGTCGCCAAGCTGCTGGCTCGCCGCCTGGTTAAAACTGGCGATCAGAGTGACCAATAGCAGCAAGAACACGGGTAAGATCAGTTTTGAGGCCAGCTTCAAGAGGAAATGGGAAATGGAGGTTGAGGGGAGGGCCTGTTCCTTCTCGTCGTTGGTGGCGGCTGTGCCGTGGCTGAACCCGATGCCACTGGCAAGCAGGCCGGCGACGACCGTCCCCACCGAATGCCACCGAATAGAATGGAGGCGCTCGGCCAGATCGGGAAGCAGCAGTATTATGCCGCTGAATCCGAAACAGCAGACAATGGCGATGAAAATCCATGCCATAGAGCGAGACCACCATTCCCGGTCTTCGTCAGTCGTGATACTGCCGGTTATGGCCACGAGCAGGACCTGGGACACTGCGAACACGCCCAGGAGCGCCGGCAGCGAGAGCCAGGCGTACAGCCGATCGTCATACAGAGCGCTGTTAGGAGTAGAAGGATCGCTGAACGCGCGAGTGACCCAGTAGCTCAATAAGCCGCCAATGGCCCCGGTGATCAGTGCAAATCCGGCGCCCTTGAGCATCCACAACGGCGAGAATGAACCGCGCTTTACCCACGCTAAGGGCATGCCGAACAAGACCCCGGCCGCCATGATAGCGACGCCGTATATGGCAAAGCCGGCGGGACTTGGCTCGGAGCCAAGATACCCTTGCCACGCCCAGTAAAGCGAGAAGCCGATGGCGGAGAGTAAAAGCGGGAGCAGCCCAAACGTTAAATATCGCCACTGCGAAAAGCGTGCGTCCCCGGCGCTCGGAAGATCGACCACCATATATGCGCCCGCCAACGAGGCCAAAGCCGCAGAGGCGATCAGAATGTAGTTGTTCTCAACTGATGGATAGGCTCCGATGGCGGCCCATAACAGGCGGGGCAGCACCAGAACCGCGGCCAAAAGCGGGAGTAGCACGAGCCAGTTCAAGACAACATTGCGCACGACCGTCGCCAGCAGCGTCCAGGTGTCGGTGGAGAAGGCCCCGATTTGCGGATTCAGGTAACTCACGAATTTCCGAAGATATCGGAGGGGCGCTGGTTCCGGCTCCCAGTCCGCCTCAGGGACCGATGCGAGCTCCCGGATCACCCCGGCGGACCGCTGCGGATGGCGCGCGGCCCAGGAAGAAAACCATCCGCCCAGATACCCTCCGCCCGAAACAGTAGAAAGATAGTCGACCTCACCCAGGAGCTGCGGAGGAGCATCGGGGGCCTGCTGCGAGACGGAGCGTGCCGCCATGCCCTGCAGGACTCCCAAACCGAATGTGGCGCTGCGGATGCCGCCTCCGGAAAAGCAAAGCGCCGTTCTTCCGCGCTTGTGGAGGCGGCGGATCAAGACCTCGCGAAATGCCAGTTCGGCCGCTTCGTACTCCGCCAGGGCGCCGCCCTCGTCCGGCGTGCCGGCGGCTTGCCACTGTGCGCGTTCTTCCCGGTAACGCCTTAGCGCTTCCAAATACTCGGAGTCTGCACTATTCTCGATCTGCTGCTCGGGTTCTATCGACCGCCAGTATTCCTCGCTCAAGACCTCCCATACGGACAAAGGCTCCGTTTCGGAGCAAGACCTCCACTTTGCGAAGTATTTCAAAATGTTCTTCATTCGGCCAACCGGCATTGTGATCGTCCTAACTACTCGAACGCGCTTCTCGCTTAAAAGGTCTTGATGAATTCGATCAGTGCGCGCTTGTCGTGATCGCTCAGCGCCGGTCCCCGGTCACTCAGCGCTTTAGCTCTCAACTGTAAGTCGGCCTTCTCCGCCGGCTCCAGATAATCCGTTCCAAAATAATGGCCGCGATTCACGACAAGGTCGGGGCATTTACTAAGGCTAAGCATGCTTTCCACCAGATTTCCAAAGACCCCCGCCGCCTGCTGGTCGGTCGGATTCGGCCCAAGTGTTTTGAGGTCGCTGTCCATCTTACGGACCAACGATAGGATTTGGCCATCTCGCTCCAATTGCTTGCCCTGGTCCTCGGCCAGCAGATTCAGATTCGACAGCAGACCCACCGGTGTGCCAGCGGGGATCGGCCCGAGTTGAATGCCTCCGGAACCGAACAACCATGGTGCATAACGCTGACTCAGTGCGAGGAGTGGCTGCAGCGCACTGGGGAGGTAACCGCTCGCAATGCGGATATAACTGCTCTTCGTCGTCCGGTCAATCATACCGGGGACCTTATCGCCCAGACTACTGTCCTTTTGGCGCGTCTCCGGCCAGAGCATTTGCTCGATGGATGCCTGGAACGATCGCATTCGGGCTTCCACTGACGGCTCCGCTTCGAACGGTCCGACCGAGTTATTCAGCAAAAATGGCGCGGTAGACCATGCACTGATCAGCGACGGCGGCCGCGTGTATCCTCGTCCCCCAGCCGGCAGCATGTATTGGCGTGGCTCGCCGGTGATAGGTTGGTACCAGGTAATCTCTCCAGCGGAGGGCAGATCCTTGTAAGACTGCGACGAGAAGTTGTCCCAGATGTTGCCTCCCAGAGCGTTAGTCGCGAGTGGGCTGCAGGCGTTAGTGTGGAGAAGCGTAACGGGCACGCGGAACTCAGCCGAAAGATAGTTGTTGTCCAGAAAATCGTCCGCGAGAACGATCCGAGTCATCTGCTCCTTGAACTCGGCTGTTTTGGTCCATTCGAAGTACTTGTTCCAGCAGGTCAGATAATCCTTGCCGTTGCAACCGTCCGGATCGAGGCCCGCGACCATCTTAGGCAGCTTGCTCGAATGGCAGCGCGCGCACGTCTCGGCAAATACGATCTTGCCGCGTGTCAGCAGCGACTTGTCTTTAGTCTGGTACTTATCGCCGCCCGGGGCGTCCTTCAGGTGGTGAGGATCGGTGGTTTTGAGAAAGAACTCGGCAGTGGCAAACGTCTGCGCTTCGGTGGCCTTGAAATACGCCGAGTTTTGCCGCGCCACCTTGATTTGGATGGGCGAAATGGGCTTGCCACCGACCAGTGGATTGAAGTGCAGCAGCCATTCCTCACTGAACGTTCCAATGTTCAGATAGACGCGATTCAAAGCTCCCATCACTCCCACGGAATCCGCCCCGTCTTTCAGAACGCGCGGTGTCCACACAGTCGAGGGCTTTTCGAAGAGTTGGGAAAGCGGACCCGTGGCCAGATAATCGTTGATCTGACGGTTATCCGGGCCGCCCCCGGCCAGCGTTTCCTTTCCCCACCGTTTCGCTTCGAGCAAACGGGTACCCACAAGATACAGTGCGTTCATGCTTCGCGGGTTGTTGATATTGTCCGTAGAGATGAGCGAAGTGTCCAGAGTTCCCGGGCGCGACGTGTGAAAGAGTTGGTACACGAAATTGCTTTCGTCCGCTGCCCAGTAGAAGATTTTGTCGATCCAGAAGTATTGGGCGCCGACGTTGGAACTTAGGTTCTCCCACTTGGGATTGTTAGGGTCGGCGGGCGGGTGGATTGGATTGGGCCCCACGTGACAAAAACCGCAGGACATTCCTACACGATAGGGTCTGACCAGATCTTTCGATTCATAGTAGCTCGGATCAGTGTAATACCTTACCGGGTCCCATTGTTTCTGCGCAGCTTCATTGAAATCGGGGTTGGGGAACAGACGCAGGCCCACTATTCCGGTGGCGTATCCATAATAGGAACCGGCGGGAATGTTCTTGCCCCGAGCGCCATACTTCACGCCCGGGTATTTCTGTTCGTTCTCGAAGGGGTCCTGAAGGCAATCGGACCGCCGCTGATCGAGCCATAGCCCGTACCTCTTGGGGTCGGGGCCGGTAGCCTTCACGAAGCAAGGCTCATTCACCAAGCCGAGGTAGGTCCAACGGTTATCGCGACTGGCTTTCAGGCCGGGGTAAGAAGAGAGGGTCTTGAGGAAATCCAGGGCCCCGGCGCTGGCTGCGGTCATCTTGTCCCAGAGCCGGTCGTTTCCCGCCGTCCACATGACCCACGTATTGCGCCCCTTGATCTCGTCGGGTGAAAGAGCGATGGGACCGTTGGGGCCGCGGTCCATGTCGCGGAGGTAGTCCTCGTCAGCGGCCTGGAAAGAATCCGCTGTCAGGCCCGCCAGTTGCGCCTCATCCTTGACATGGCCGACCCTGGGGTTCCGCCACCACGTGAACAACCACGCTCCGGCCGCCACGATTACCACCAACAACAACGCGATGAGGATCCTTTTCATATCGCCCCCTTGCGAGATAACACGATCGAGCCGCTACCCGTTCGACTCACCGACACGGCTGAAATACCGCAGCGCGCGGATCCCAGGCAAAAAGAAATAAGCGCCTCCGCGGACCTGGATAAACGGCGGCAATCCCGCGATCGAACGCCGCGCTCCAATTTCCTGCGGAATGGTGAAGTTGTCTGTCGAACCGTCCTCGCCGATGGGAGTCCGGTTCCCCAACAACGGATCGCTCTCTCCGCTGAGTCCATCGAACTTAGTGCTCATCAACCAAGCGTTTTGCACGAACTCAAACTGCCGGCTGATGTTGGCATTCAGACAGAGGAAGTGCAGGCCCCGCTTCGGATCGTCCTCGGGCGGGCTTTGAACAGCTTGGTCGGGCGTCAAGCCGGGACCGAATTCCCGGCCACGCCGGACAATGCGATGGAATCTGGTGGAAGCCATGATGTCCGTCAGCATTCCCGTCGACGCAAACCCCAACTTACTCCACAGGCGCGTCAGCCACCAGAATGGGCGGTTCGGGTAGTCCGTGTTGCGCGGGTTCGCACGGCGTATGTGCGCCCCAAACGGGCATCGCGTTCCCGCCGCATCCTGGTCAAACGTGAAGCGATTCAATTCGTCTTTCGGACTGGAACCGACACCCGGAATCGGAGTCGCGCTCAACTGCGCCAAAGGCTGTCCCGCGATGGTTCGGCCCACCATGCGCTCCGCCAGTTGCTGGCGCGCGACGGAGTTGGAACCGGTCTGGCCGTCCAGAAACTTCCAGAAGCCGCGGACGTCCTGTTCTAGAGTACGCATCACTACGAAGGTTCCGTTTCGGCCCACGTCCTTCTTGGCGGGCACATCCTCAGCGGGCAGCAAATCGGCTGTCCGCCGATCGGTGGAATCGACCAGCGGCCGGTCCATGTACCTGCCGTATTCGTTGCGATACCCCAGCAGAAACTCGCCGGCCGCTACAAGATTGCTGTATGTGATCGCGCCGCCGTCTGCATCGCGCGTGCCCTCCCAATCGAATTCGGGCTGGCTGATGCCGTCCGTGAATCCGAACGGTTCGTGACCGCCCAGGTCGCTGGTGTCCAGGCAACGAATCAATTCAAACGCGGCATCCCATGGGCCGCTTTGCACTTTGCCGCGCCATTCCGCCAGTTTGCCGGGCATGGCGAAAAGCATCACCAGAACGTCCGGCGTGTTGGTGGGACCACCCCAATCCCATGCCGCCGGGGCGCCGGCGCCCACATCCCCCAAACGCCGCGAGCGGTTCTCGTCGCCCGCCATTCCGGATTGGAATTCGGCCGAAAAACCCGCCAGCACATCGGCGGGCACGCCAAGCGCGCGCAAACCCGCCCACGTAAATGCTATCTGCAAGGCGGCGTCCGGCAGCTTTGCTTGAATCTCTGCGGTCGCCACCGGCGCCATCGAACACCAGGCGCGAGCCGCCACCTTATCCCGAATGCGAAGCAGCAGATAGCAGGCCTCAGTCATGCGCACGTAGCCGAAGCGCACCAAGCCTTGCACGTCGCTGGGATCAATGGACCGCGTTGGCACTCGATCACCTCATAGAAGCTGAACCCATTCGCGCGCTGCCTCATCGGAGAGTGTAGCCGCTGCCAAGCCCTGGCGAATGCGGCTGTTCCTCTCCAACTCAACGGCGCTCATACCTGGGTGGGCGTTGTACCAGACCTCGGTCGGGAGTTCATGCCGCCGAAGGAAGTATTTGAATTTCTGTTCGTTCGTGGCGCCGCCGGCAAGCAACCAGCGCGTCCGAGGATATCCGACGCCGTTAGAGAACACTACATTCAGGCCGAAGGAGACCTTGTTGATGAAGTCGTCCATGTAGCTTTCCAGGCTGCCATCGTAGTTACTGGCAAACAGGATACGCTTCTTGCCATCCAGAAACACCCACCGGGCAAAATGAATAGTGCGCACACGGGCCAGCCGGCCTTTCGTGTATAAGTGCCGGGCGGTCCATTCGATGACCCACAGGATATAACTCAGTACCCACCGCCGTGCGAACCCTGGCTTCATGCTGCCCATAGCGCTGAACTGGTTGGTGAACTCGTGGTCTTCCAGAATTGCCAACCGGCTGACGGCCTCGGAGTCGGGGCGCGGGGCAAATTCCGGGTCGGTCTCTTCCAAGGGACGGATACGGAAAAGCACCAGCAGAGCTACCATCGGCAGAAGCAGGATGATGAGCGCTCCAACGCCTAACAGGTGGACTGCATTGCTAATCTTCGTTCCCCAAGGCGTGGGCGCCGACGGTGTCAGCGTGAGGCGTCCGGCAGCGGTCTCGGTGTTCACAAACTGGCGCACATGCGTCCGAATCTGCTCAGCGGACTGCCCCTCGAGCGCGCCGGCGTTAGAGCCGAGATAAGTGCGGATTGCCTGCCGCAACCTGGCCTCTTCGCGAACCTGCTTCACCGTGCGCCCTCGGAAGTTCACATAACAGGTGGCCACGGGTGCGTCGTGATCCCGGATCCATCGCCGCAGTTCGGTCCCGTCCGTAAAATCGTCGCAATAGGAAAACACCCGCCGCAAACCGGGCCCCGCGCACCTTACCAGATCGGTCAGGAATTCCGCTGGGGCGCCGTCAAAATCGCAGAGGAAGGCCAGGTAGAGGGGATATTCCCGTGGTGGCAGCCCGTACAGTTGAATGTCATCCAGAGTCTGGTCGTCCAGAATTACGAACCTTGCAAAATGCAGGTTCTCCAACTCCCCAAAGGGGACCAGAGAGTTCATAGCGTTCAACTGGCCCGGAGCGAAGTTCATAGTCGCCAGCAACGCTCTCAGGCCGTCCGCGGACCTGCGGTCTACCCTGGCAGCCACCATCAAGCTAGACTGGGATATCATCTCGGAGACAGCCGCGCTATTCAGACCGATTGAAACTCCAGGCAGAAATTAATCAACCGCTTCTGCTCCCAGTACACCACCCCTAAATAGAAGTTGGGACCAATCTGGCGGATCTCATCGCGAATCCAATGCGCCACCATCGACGTCTTGGAGTAGTCCAATACGATACACTCCTTGTGATCAAACCAACTGTCGCCCTTGTAGACCTCGGCGATAATCGCATTGAAGCCCACGATTGAGATTTTGTTGGTTAAGATCCCGCGTTGGGCATCGAACGTTTTACCCTGCCACGTGAAGAGATTAATTGCTTCCGCGATTTCCTTGCAGAATACGGTGCCGGGCGCGATGATTGCCGTGCCCTTGGCAGCGCCGTCCGGAATCGCACCAGCCGGACTCTTCGTGAAAAGATCGTCTAGTTCCGCCTGGCTCATTGCCAGTAGTTGCGCAACATCCAAAGGCATGTCCCCTCCGTTCGGAAAAACAAGTGTTCAGTGAACCCTCAAATCGTATGAGAAGGATTACATGAATATTAATAGGGGCCTGAGCGAATTCGACCGCCCCGCCGACCTCACCGCCGCAATCCAGTACGTGACCAAAGGCAATAAATGGGTGCGTAACTTCCAGATCTTTCCCATGCTGACGGCGCACAGCGGGCTGCCCTTGTACATCGGGCAAAGCAACGAGAATCCCGCGCACAACGCCAGCAACCAACAGCGCCCCGACCACCTGGGCGGGGGCGTCAGCCTGTACACGCCGGGAGTTCCCAACGGCACGGGGGTTCAATTTCAAATTCCCCTTCTACAATCAGCCCAAACTCGTTCCGAATGGCTTAAGTTGACAGTACCCAGAAATTCCTGCTGGGAACGGTTTCGCATCGCCAGAGGAGTATATCATGGGCCGCCGACTGCGCGAGCTTAAGGCTGGCCGCCCCCGCGGGGCGCAACCACCGCCGAAAACAGTCCTCCCGCCCCGCCCGCGTACAGCGTGTCCGCATTCCGCCCATCCACCGCCAGCGCCAGGCTATACACCGGGCTCCCCGAGAGCATCGTCCAACTCGCCCCGCCATCCGTGCTCATCACCACCCCGCTGTCCGTCCCCACATAAATCACCGCCGAATTTACTCGAAAGCGCCCAAACCTCCGGAACTGGCGGCTGCGGGCCACCGCCACGCTGTACACGCCGCCTGACGTCACCGGCGACAGGTCGCGCCAGCTCCCTCCTCCGTCCAGGC
>Ga0116118_1000780_pt1 | contig 17467 bp, 20 predicted proteins | sample June2015DPH_11_5_FD_89723 | JGI IMG/M metagenome (GOLD analysis project Ga0116118, IMG submission 89723) | Peatland microbial communities from SPRUCE experiment site at the Marcell Experimental Forest, Minnesota, USA - June2015DPH_11_40 | ecosystem: Environmental > Terrestrial > Soil > Wetlands...
CGCTGACGAGCGCCATAAAGGACATGAGGATCGCCGACAATGCGATAGTTACGCCTGTGACGTAAGTCCGCTCAGGAATGTAGTGACTCTCGCCCCTCCCCGAGCCATCATCTCCGCCGTCCCCAGCGGTATCGCCGCCGTGACCCGGTCCAGTCCCGCCAGAATCGGTTGTCAGTGCGACTTCATCGGTAGCAATTGTGCTCGGCATGCGCTGAAACACCTCCCGCACCAGTTTGCCCGGAATTTCCGATTTGGACCTCCGGGGCGCATATCGTACGCTTCCCCTGTACTCGACACAACGAATTTGCCATCAGAGGGTGGGTCACAGCGGGATCGCGGAGTTCCGACGGCTCGTCTTCTGAACGGAAACCTGATTACCTGTCTATACCGCCTCAATGCTCGGTAGGCATACTCAAGATGTTTTTCTGAACCAGAGGGAAATTAATTGCCTTACGCCTGCAAAGAGGTTAAGGCGCGCAAGGAACGATCGGCAAACATCGCGCGTCAGAGAAGCGGCGAATGATCACCTTGCAACTTCAGCCGGGGTCGGCGTTCAAGAGGAACAACCCTTTCCCGATCAAGGCGAGCATCATTGGGACTGAAATTCGGAGAGATTGTGCGGAAGGCGCCCCCGCTGGAGTGTCCCCTGCATGCAACAGCGATGGAGTGAATGACTTGGAACCGGTACCCGTGGCGTATATCGGGTCGAAAAGATTGCATATTCTTTTCAGATTTCAACTAGGGGCAAGGAACGTTCGTACACGTTGCCTGGAGGTTTCAGAATTTTCTGCGATCAGAATTACGTATCCTCAAGACCCAAGCTTGAGAGATCGAGATTAGAAATTACCGCCAGCCGTCTTGGACGAGTCCTGCAGGAGTTCCGGGGGATCGAGAGCGCACTGCTTCCAAAACGACGCGTCCGGGAGATTTCCCGCTTGCCACTCTCTTAGAGTCGCCAGCGTAGCGGAGATCTGCCCACCATCGGCGGAGTCGAAAACGATCACGACCCCGGCGACGGGCTGACTCGCTGATGCAATCTCCTGATAGGCTTTCAGAAACAGAGACTTCGCGAAACTCCGCTTTGCTGCCGCAGTGGATGTCGAGGATGTTGAAGCGGGCTCGACCCAGATGATCCTGACCGTTTTGCCGTGGAGCGGTTCCCAATTGCCGGGGAAAGGATTCGTCTCCTCGCGAGCGACGCGGAAGGTGGGCTCCTTCTTCGTGCCTTCGGTTGTGGTCACACTTGGCGGTTGGGCGAGCGCATCCGGAAAATCCACTTCGGCTCGGCGTATCCAGCCACGTGATGCACCGGAAATTTGCACATGGATCCAATTCGCCTGCTTGTCGACAATCTCAAACTCGTCTTCCGCATCAGCGTGAAATAACACCGGGGAATTCGATTCAGGTCGCGCCAGTACAGGGGTTCCCGACCGTTTGACAACAACCAAGTCAGTAGGACGTGTCTGGTTGCGTTGGATCTCTTCCATGTTCTGTACGTCGATGCGAAGATCCTGTTCGCGCTGCTCGACTTTTTCCCGCCTGCCTCGCAGCGAGGCCAAGTCCTCGTTCGTTGCCGCGGATGTCGCAGAGTTCGCTGGTGGAGCTGTTGGCACTCCCGAAACGCCAACCGGTGGCACGCTGCGAAGGATGGCCGACTTGCTAATGTTTGGCTGGTTCGCGTTCTGCGGAACCGGGGCGACGGACGCGGACGAAGTGGGCGCCGGATTAGCGGTCGGAGTTACAGACGCAGAGCTCGGACTTTCCGGCTCACCGGCCGGCAGGCGCTGCGGCGCCGGGTTTCTCATTGAAGCGCTGCCGCCGAGTGCCTCTTCCATGCGATCAAGGAGATCGGCCTCGAGCCGTCCATTCGAAGGCAAGACTCGATAGCCACCCTGAGCCGATCCCGAGCCCGCGTACCACGCAGTGATTTTTGCAGTGACTCGAACCAAGGTAACGCCGGAACTCGCGGACGTCGCCTGGACGGAACATTGATAATAGCCGCGCGAGTAGCTATTGAGCTCCTCGATCGTGTCCACAAAGCCGTCGAGAACTGGGAGGCGTCCGCCGAGAGATGAATGGATCTGCTGGAGGACTCTGTCTACTTCTGATTTGGGATGTTGATAAACGCGCTCGTACGGCTGGCTCTGCGCGGACGTTCGCTGAGTAACGAAGAACGTCAAGATCAAAATGGCTGTCGCGGAGGGGAGCTTGACGAATATTTTTCTCACGGCAGCGGCTCCACTGTGTCGTGTCGCATCCACCCGTGCTGCCCCTCAGGTGTCTCCACGCCATACCAGTAAGGAGTGATAATCTCAATGAGAACCTGGGTGCCGGCGGGAAGAGATTTCAGGTTTGCAGCGCCATGGAAGGGCGCTGATTTGAGGTCGGCGCCGCCTGCTTTTACCTGCAGCTCCAAATCGTGCTGAAGATCGTGCAAACGCATTCCGAGATTTCGCACCGAGTCTTCGGCTGCTTCGAGGTTTGCCGCTTCCTGCTGGCGCTGGCGCTCCAGAATGCCTTTTGTCACTTCATCCTGGCGTTCTTTCTCAGCATCCGCAGCTTCCTGCTGATCTCTCCGATACTTCTCTACCTCAGCCTGAATTGCACCGAACTCGGCTGTCTCGACGCTGCCGTCGGAAACATGAGCTTTGCGCCGGCTGTCTTCAACGAAGACGGCATCGATCCGCAGACGGGTGTGCGTTGCGCTCTCCGGTATTACGACATACCTCACCGTGATCGTGCCAATGTCATCGCTGTCTCTGAAATGGCGCGGCGACAGGGCAGCGGTTCGAATCTTGTAAAATACACGGCCCGGACCTTGCCATGGTGCGAAGGCCGAAGAGGAGTCAGCCGGCAGGGCCCCCGTAAGTGTTTTTTCTTTCTCGTAAACGTAGGTACCGCGCAAAACTGAATCGCTCGCAAGATCTTTAACGATACTGGTGACCTCGGACTCGGTAGCGGCCAGATCGAAGACGTAGCCCGGAGACTCATCCTTATTGTCAGCGTGAAGGGCAACTGCCATCGTGAAAGCGTTCACGGCTAGGAACGAAAGGAGCAGGAGCGTCCACGTATGGTTATGATGGCCGACCGCTCGATCTCGACATCCCCTCTTGACCTGCGCTTGCAAACGAGCCTTCCCTTCTGCAGAAACCGGCACAACGCTCCGAAAGAGATAAAACGTTACTAATCCCGCGTACCTGAGTTTGTCAATCTGAAACTGCCTGCGAAGGTTTCGCTGCCTTGCAAGCGACCGAATCTGAACAGCGAATAAAAGGCGCAAAAAATTTCTTGCATTGCTTCATTTTCAGGCGTACGTTCCTCCCGTCTACGGAGGTTCGTTGTAGGAACCAAGACCTCTCAAACCAAGGCGGGGAGGTATGGCTAACCGAAGGCCCGCATTAGAATCCACGCCGCGTGTTCTGATCTGGCGACAAGATCAGAGGCCACGCAATATGTCGACGTAAGCCGGGGCAAGGGATGCGCATGTCTGCTTCAAGCGAGAGATAAGTGATCCACAGGAGGCGGTATGGTGACCAGGTCGCTTCTGAAATGTAAGGGCGCAAGGTGGTCATTGCTTGGTTCTTTTCTGACGTGCGCGGCCTCGATTATCGTAGTTCTTCTTGGCGCCGCTCAGCCGGCATATACGCTGCCGCCCATACAGAAGGTGGCGCCAATACCCGCGTTTGCTCGAAAGTATGGCTTGCCATGCTCGGCCTGTCATACCGCTTGGCCAGAGTTGAATTACTTCGGAATGGCGTTTCGCGACCGCGGCTATCAGCTCGGAAATGATCGCGACTCTCCCATCTGGCAGGATCCATCGTATTGGCCGGTGACGGCCCGAATCACGCCAAACTGGCACTGGGAGAACACTAGTCATCAATTGACCGATGAAGTTACGGAAGCGCCAGGAACGGCGGTCACCCAGTCCGGATTTGATCTTTCCGGTATGGACCTGTGGTTGACAGGGACGCTCTTTAAGAACATTTCTTTCTCCATACTGCCGACTACGGACTCAACGGCCACCTGGCATTTCGAAAATGCGTTTGTCCGGTTCGATAACCTTGCCGGCAGCGAATGGCTCAACGTGAAGTTCGGACACTTCGAACTCGATAACCTAATCTCCGAAAAGCGGTTTCTCTTCTTGTCCGCCAATGGCGGGCTTTACCAGAACTATCACTTTGTTCCCGCCGGCGACTCGAACAACTTCGGAATTGGTGACAACCAAAGCGGCGTAGAAGTCCAGGGTCATTCCGCGAACAGCTATACGCGTTACACGGTCGCATTTCTGAGCAGCACCGAGGGCGGTGTTGGCCTCACGAGTAGTGTCACAGCGCCTGCATCGGTGAATAACTACACCGGCCGGACCTACGACTGGTTCTTCTCGTTCACGCAAGGTTTCCAAACGGGCAGTCTGGGCCTGCAGCGAATCGAACCGTTCTTCTACTATGGGCAGCGGCCGACGGTTTTCAATCAAATGGTCGGAGGAGCGCCGATCGCCGGCACGGGAACGGGGAACAAGCCCTTCTATAGAGTCGGCGTCCAAAGTGATTTTTTTCTTGGCAAGTTCGAATTTCTGCCTTTCTTCCAGCACTCGGAGGACAACGCCTATCTGGCGAACTCGCTTGCGTCAAACACGCCACTTTCACCGGGAATGCAGAATGCGATCTGGAACGGCGGGTTCATCGAAAGCCACTACTACTGGAACCCGCAGTTGGTGTTCGTGGGGCGGTATGAGCTAGTCCGGATGGGGCAACAGGGAAACCCATTGAACGCGGGCACGACTGGAAATATCGATGCCTACTCGTTCGGTTACCGCTGGTATCCGATCATGTTCAGCCGCGCGGGACTTGCGTGGCACACCGAGTATTCAATTACAAAGAGCATCGGAATTGTGCCGCTCAGCCTGGATGGTAGTGGATATTTGCCGGCTACAAATACCACTCCGGTGTGGAGCAGCAGTGTGATGGCCGGCTTTGACTTCGACTTTTAAGAGAAAAGAGGCCCGTACATGAAAATCAAATTCATTGCGCTGTCGTTCTTTTCGGGCCCGCTCGTTCTCCTGTTGGCCACCGCAACCACATGCTTGGCCCAGATCGATCACAACATCGTCAGCGCCACCAAGACCATGACAAGCAACGTCGAGGGAAAGACTGGCCGGGCTTACGATGACGGGCAGCTCCGGCCTGACGTCGGCGCGCAACTGTTCCGGCGCTACTGCGTGGGCTGCCACGGCCCCGCGGGAAATGGCCAGGGAGAAAACGCTCAGTGGATCGATCCAAAACCCCGCGATTTCACTGTCGCAACCTTCGAGTGCCGTTCGACGCCGACCGGCACGTTGCCAACCGACGAGGACCTCTTTAACTCAATCACCCGCGGCTTTGTAACGACGAGGATGCCATCCTGGAGTGCGCTGACGACTCAGCAACGAGCAGATCTGATCGCGATGGTCAAGTCGTTCTCGCCCCGATGGCAGAATGAAAAGGCGGGGACGCCGATCACGATTCCACCCGAGCCAACACTCACCGTCGACAGCGTCCTCAGGGGACGGGAAATCTTTGATAAACTGCAGTGCTGGAAATGCCATGGTCCGGAAGGCCACGGCGATGGTCCGTCGGCTTCAACCCTCACCAACGACAAAGGGGAACCAATCCCGCCCTACAATTTCGCAGTCGGGACTCGCTTTAAGTGCGGTGCCACCAACCAGGACCTGTATCGTATCTTTATGACAGGACTGGATAGCACGCCAATGCCATCGTTTGCGGATTTGCTCAAGCCCGACGAGGCGTGGGATCTGGTGCACTTTCTGCGGACTCTGCAGGTCTCGCTGAAAACGCCGGAACTGGCGCTGTTCAAGCAATGGGAGGCAGCGCATCCCGGACAATTGAAGCCACTCGGGCAAAACCCGGGAACCGGGGACTAACCCTGAACGAAGTTTGTCTGTAATTACTAATTCCAAGGAGTCCCGCATGCAAAGAAAATACATCGTAATACTAGCGCTGGTAGTAGGGACGGCAGCATTGTCTTCAGCTCTTTTCATGCTCGCGGCGCCTGCTCCGCCGGCAGGATCCGCTACCGTCGCAGGCAAAGTGACCTATACAGGCACGCCGCCGAAGATGAAGCCCATTGATATGTCCAAAGAGCCTGTCTGTGCGAAGGAACACAACCCGCCGGAGACAACCGAAAACGTAGTGACCCATCCGCCGGATGCTCTTGAGTACGTTGTGGTGTACATCTCGGCCGGTGACCAACCTGGTCCAACACCCACTCAGGCCGCACGGTACGATCAGAAGGGTTGCGTGTATACACCGCATGTTGCGGTGATGCAAGTGAACCAGCCGCTCGAGATCTACACCGACGATCCAGTGGCGCACAACATTCACCCCATGCCGAAGGCGAACCCGGAATGGAACAAGTCGCAACCGCCGAACACGCCACCGATCCAGACGAAATGGGAGAAACCGGAGTTCATCCCGGTGAAATGCAATATTCATCCGTGGATGCACGGCTACTTCGTAGTTCTAAACACTTCCCACTACGCGATTACCGGTGAGGACGGCTCGTTCAGCCTCAAAGGGCTCGCGCCCGGCAAGTACACGGTTACCGCGTGGCAGGAGCAGTATGGGACGCAGAGCCAGGATGTGACCATCAGCGGCAGTGAAACGAAGACGCTGAATTTTGTGTTCAAAGTCCTTCCTTACGCGTTTTAGGCTCCGCCGGGGCGGCAACCGTTTGAGAATCGCGGGCGGTTGTCGTGGGCCCAGTTCCAGACTCTAGAAGTGCAGAGGCGAAACAAATGACGGGCAAATTGTTTGGGTTACTGGTGGCCATCATCACCGTGGTTTCGACCGCTTTCTTCATCATGCACACCTGGTGGCTGCCTCAAGACATATCGGTGCTTGGGCACGGTGTTGATCACCAGCTAAACGAAACTATGATCGGAACAGGGCTCCTGTTTGTTGCTGCCCAACTCGTCTTGGCGGTCTTTGTGTGGATGTACGGTGATAACAAGGATGGCCGAAAAATCAAGTTCTTTCCCGGCGGCGGAGGGGTGATGGTGACGTTCGCCATCATCCTCGTGGGAATTGAGATCCTGGTGCTCACATTTGTTGGTTCCAAGGTTTGGGCGAGTATTTACATCGCTCCGCCTCCGGCTGATTCTATGCAAATCGACGTTTCGGCTGAGCAGTTTGCCTTTTACTTTCGTTATCCGGGTCCGGACGGAAAATTCGGCGTCGTCCATCCGGAAATGTTGAGTGATAGCAATGGCAACTATTTCGGACTGGATCCGGCGAACGACGTGGACGCGCGGGACGATATTGTGGTTGGAGAATTGACCGTTCCTGTCAATCGTCCGATCCTGCTGACAATGCACGCGAAAGATATGATCCACTCATTCTACGTCCCCGAGCTGCGCATCCAGCAGGACATCGTCCCCGGATTAACGATCCCCCTGCATTTCACGGCGACAAAGGAAGGCAAATACGAAATCGTCTGCACGCAACTCTGTGGTCTGGGACATTACAGCATGCGGGCATATCTTCAAGTCGTCTCCCAGAGTGATTTCGATCAGTGGTTGAAGACCCAGTCTGGAGATTAACAATTCACCGTTGACTTTGCCTGCTTACCTAGGAGCGGCAGCCCACGGTTTCTTGAGAGGTCAGGAACATGCATGAAGCTTCGGCGCAACCGGCGGTCCATCATCACGCTCCGCCGCAGGGCTTTATCCGGAAGAATGTGTTCAGTCTCGATCACAAAGTGATCGGGTTGCAATATTACGGCCTGGCGTTGGTGGCCGTGTTCATCGGGATGATTTTATCCTGGCTGATGCGCATTCACCTTGGCTGGTCGACACTGGCGATTCCCGGACTCGGCAAGCTATCGGCGAACGGAGCCCCGGGAGGAGTGATGACGCCCGAATATTATCTGTCTCTTATGACGATGCACGGCACGATCATGGTTTTCTTTGTGCTGACAAATGCTCCGCTGGCCGCGTTCGGAAACTATTTCCTTCCGATTCAAGTTGGCGCGGAAGACATGGCGTTCCCACGAATCAACATGATGTCCTTCTGGGTAACGTTCGTGGCGTTCCTAGTCCTGATCGCAGCCTTTTTTGTCAGCGATGGCCCGCCAATTTCCGGCTGGACGGCGTATGCACCGCTCAGCGCCGTCGGCAAGGATGCGGGCCCGGGTCAGGCCCTAGGCCAGAATCTCTGGGCGATTTCCATTGCCATCTTCTGTATCGGGCAGTTGCTGGGGTCTCTGAACATTATCGCCACAACGCTCGATCTGCGGACGAAAGGAATGTCGCTGGCGCGGATGCCATTCTCGACGTGGGCATGGTTCGTCACCGCCGTGATGGGCTTGTTGGCGTTCGCAGTTTTGCTTCCTGCATGTGTGCTGTTGATTCTGGACCGCGTGGCCGGAACCAGCTTCTTCTTGCCAGCTGGTCTGGTAGTGAGCGACAAGTTGCAGCCACACTCGGGCGGTTCGCCACTGCTGTGGCAGCACCTGTTCTGGTTTTTCGGCCATCCCGAAGTGTACATCGCGATCCTGCCGTCCATTGGCATCGTGTCCCATATCCTGCCGTCATTCCTTCGAAAGAACATTCTCGGAGGTACCCGGACTATGGTTGGTTCGCTGATTGCGTTCGGATTCCTCAGCTACATGGTCTGGGGACACCATATGTTCCTCAGTGGTATGAACCCGTTCTCAGCGATCCTGTTCTCGGTACCGACGCTGATCATCACGATTCCGGCGGCGATCATCACGCTCGTGTGGCTTGGGTCCATCTATGGGGCAAAGATACGGTTTGACTCGCCGGCGCTGTTCTGCCTGGGTTTCATTTCCGTTTTCATCACCGGTGGAATCAGTGGCTTTTTCCTTGCGCAGCCGTCGACCGACATCTACCTGCACGCAACCTACTTCGTGGTTGCGCACTTCCATTTCGTCATGGGAGTGGCGGCGATGTTCGGCATCTTCGCGGGAACCTATTTCTGGGCCCCGAAGATGTTCGGACGCATGATGAACGAGACACTTGCCAAATTGCACTTCTGGCTGACCTTCATCGGCGTGTATTGCATTTTCATGCCGATGCACTATCTCGGACTTGCCGGGAACGTTCGACGCTATGCCCTGTTCAGCGATGATTACATGATTCCGTTGACGCCCGTTCACAAGTTCATAACTATTGCTGCTCTGTTTACGGGCGCCGTGCAGTTCATCTTCCTTTACAACCTGTTCCACACACGGTTCTGGGGAAAGAAGGCTCCCGACAATCCCTGGGAGTCCACAACACTCGAGTGGTCGACGCCAAGCTCGCCGCCTCCGTTCGATAATTTTGGCGGGAAGCATCCTGTCGTTCACCGGGGCCCCTACGAGTTCGTGGAGGGCGGCACGGCAGACTACGTCATGCAAACGTCGCCTGAACAAGTCGGGGCGCATTGAGAAATTGAGAAGATGAGCGCCCATGTCGTCGACGTTCTACATGCCTGCTGGCTCCCGAGCGGAACAAGTTAGTCCGGAGCAGAGACTTGTAGCCGGTGAGAGCTTGCCCCGGGGCGGCGCTGGTGTACAGCCATTTCGTGGATCTTTTGTGGCTTTACCTGCTTGTGATCTTAGCCGTGAGGGTTTAGGTCCAAACGAAATTTGAGGGGGGGGGCGAAAACGTGAGCGAGTCAGAAGTTGCGCTGGGTGGGGCGGGCCACGCAGCCGTGATGGAAGAACCGGCGTATGCCGTACCGCCCAAGAAATTGACGATATGGTTGTTCATCATATCGGACGCCGTTTCATTCGGGACTGTACTGTTCGTGTACGGATATCTTCGGGTTGGGAGCACGAACTGGGGCACGCCGTTCAAGTTTTCTTCTATCTTGAACGGCATGATCATGACGTTCGTTCTACTGACGAGTAGCTTGACGATGCTGGGTGCGGTCCTGGCGGCCAAAGCAGGCCGCAAATCGTCGAGTGTAAAATGGATGGGCCTGACGGCGCTCCTGGGCGCGATTTTCGCCGCTCTCCATCTTCGCGAGTGGTCCCACATGATAGCGGAGGGTTGGCGGCTGTTTCAGAACCCGACTGGCGGCTCAGTGGAATTCGGTGCTGCGTTTTTCAGCATCACCGGGCTGCACCTCCTCCACGTGACGTGCGGCGTGATTGCGATCATCGTGGTGGCGACCGGATTCAATCGGGGGCGGCTGACGGAAGGCCACGTCGAGACGACAGGCCTCTACTGGCACTTCGTTGACCTCGTTTGGATGTTCGTATTCCCCCTGATGTACCTGATGAACGCCGCCCGCTAGGGCGTCCGGAGCGAGGAGGAAGAGATGACCGTAATGGAATCGAACCGAGAGCCGGGCATGAAGTTCTACGTCGGCGTGTGGATCGGCCTCTTGATCATCGCGGGAGTTGAAGTGCTACTGACGTACCAGGGTTTCTCAACCGGCACGCTTCTGGCGGTCCTGCTGATTCTCGCGGTTTGCGAAGCCGGAATCGCACTGATGTACTTTATGCACCTGAAGTACGAACGATCGACGCTTTTCTGGAGCTTGATCCCTGTGACGATCTTTGTACTCTTGTTGATGGATCACTTCTGGGCGGACGCGCTCCGGCTGACACGACTTCGGGTATGGCCATTCTAACTCCTGAAATCCGGTTCAATCATTCAGTCGATTCGATGCTTGTAGGAGAGTAAAATAAATGGGGAGTGAGCAATCATGAGCAAGTCAGGAATCACAAGACTCCTGAAGAGCGGTTTCGGCGCCCTGGCCCTTCTCTTAAGTCCGGCCGCGATGTATGCACAATGCCCGATGTGCTACCAGGCCGCTGCTTCCGCTGGAGGACGGTTCATCCACGCTCTGCGCTCCGGCATCTTGATCCTTCTCCCTGCCCCGTTTGTCTTCGGCGCCATGATTGCTTACATGGCCTATCGCAGACGGAACCATTACATCGACTCACCGGACCCATTATCGCCAGCCAACCCGCTCATGGATTGAGCTGCCCTGTTCAAGTACCAGTTTACTTGCTCACGGTATCCACGCGGAGTTAGCTGGTTAGTCGATTTCGCGGGTGGCCTTTCCGGTTGGTAAGCGTCCGGTAACTGCATCTTGACGAGGGGTTCGAACTGCTATGGTCATTTCGAGTATGTGACCGGTGGGTTGATCTCGTCGGTGATGTTGAACTCGGGCAGTGTCAACCTGAATCGCGGCGCGCTGCACCGTTCGAATAGCGTCCAGCCGCACAATCTGGTACGCGGCCTGGAGCACGGTTGGGTCCAGCGACTCCTCATCGAAGACGCACACGTATCCCTCGGTGAGCCTGCGTAGAGCTATTGGCCCCTATCTCCGTTACTGAGACGCTGTAAATAGCAGCGAACGAGAGGGTAAAGTCGTTCAGAGCGCGATCAGCAAGATCATCAACATGCAGGAGGAAGCCAGCGTTGAAGACATGGTGAAAGCCTACATCGAGTCCTGGGGACTGGGGCTCAAGGCTGTAGCGATCTACCGTGACAATTCAAGCTTGATTCCCTATTTCGTATTGTCTTGCGTTTCGTTCGTCTGCTCGTCTTCTTGCGTCAAGCTGCGCATAAATGTCCGGATCGCAAACGGCGAAGCCGTAACGACCACCACCATCAATGAAACTCCCAGCCACGGTGGGAATTGCGGCAACTGCACCATCACCAGAAAAGTGAACCCAATGATCACGCCAAGCACCAGCAGAACCAGGAATTGCGCGCGCGGCCTCATCCGGTGCATGCTTCGCATTAGGACAACGACGCCGACAGCAACGGCAAGCGGTATCAAAATCAGCGGCACTGGTCGAGGGACACCCATGAGGCACTTCGACGTCTGATGCGGCGCGGATCACCAACCCACCTCAAATCGTCTCTGACCGCAAGCGTGAAAGTATAGACCGGAATTTCCCATTTAGTGCAGATTTTCGACCATTGAATACCGTCTCGACAGGGATTCTCAAACGCAGACATCGAATATATGCGTGACAAGTCTGAACTTACTGCTCCGAAATAGAAAAATCGACTTGGCTCGTTTGATTGTTGTGAACGCTCACCTTCTTGGCCCATGTCTTCGGCTCGCTGTAAATCGGACGGCGTACCTCTTTCTGCGTGGCAACGTCCAGCACTGATTCCTCGCGGACAACCCCCCAGCCTTCGTGCCAGGCTTCAACCTCGTACTCTCCGGGCGGAACATCCGTCAACCTATAGAAGCCGTGTTCGTCCGTAACCGCATAGTACGGATGTTTCACCACCAGGACTTCCGCATTCATCCAGACGTGGCCTGCGTTGCACTTCAAATCTACTACGCCGCTGCGCCTCATTGGGATCCCTATATCCTGGTTTTGAAACGGAAACGGAATATTGTTGCTCGCGGCTCCCGCCATGTGGACCGTATGCAGGATCGGGTCGCTGCTTCTGATTTGAAGCGGCGCACCCTCCGGAACCAAAAGAATGTGCGGGACGTAGCGGCAGCTCTTCTGATCCAGATGCTGCAGCGCCGTCGGCAGGTCCATCGCCTTGCCCTGCGTGATGTCCCGCAGATAGACAACTGTGTTGGCCACGCCGCCGTCGGAATCAATCAACAGGCGCTCCAGGTCGCGCGTCTTGGTTGAATCCGGATCGCATACATCAGTGTTCTTCGTGATTGGCAGTTTCAGGATCTTGGGTATCGGACCGGTCCACTTCACGACTCCCCTGATGGTTGCCGGATCACCTACTTGAATGGTCTTATAAGCCGTTTGGGCAGCAACACGGCCGGCAGATGCGCCAACCGCAACGACGAATATGAGCCCGGCAAGAACGCGGCCGTACTTCGCGAGATGTTTCATAACTTCCTCCAAAGCTCCACTCATCACATTCCCTTGGCTCTCGAAGATTTCGGTTTGTAATGCACCTGAAGCGTGCGCAGGAAATGCACCAGGTCCCAAGCCTGTTCCGGCTTCAGCCAATACCCAAACGAAGGCATGGGCGTGCCGTCCAGCCCGGTCATAAAAATGCGGTACAGATCCCGATCAGAATCTCCGCATTTGAATCGTGTTCCCGTTGTGAAGTCATACGGCACGTTCGGATTGCCTTTGCTATCGCGCAGAGTGGGCGCCGACGGCCCGTCTCCGCGGCCTTCGGTTCCATGGCACTCGCCACAGTCCAGTTTCTTATAGAGTTCCTCGCCGCGCTGAATGCTGTCTGGCGTCGCTGCGCTTTCGACGGGAATTTCGATAGGCGCATCCGGTTTTTCTTCCTTAAAGCGCGGCGAAAACGTCTTTACATAGGCCACCAGATCCGCGCGTTGCTGATTTGTCAGAGGATTCCATGGAGGCATGGCGGTTGTGTCGATCCCTCTTCCGATGGTGGCGAACAGGTCGCTATCCAATGGAAGGCTGCCGGAGACGGTTGAGCGGCACTTGAACAATCCCATCGTGAAATCACGCGGTTTGGGTTCCACCCATTGCGCGTTTTCACCCTGGCCATCGCCGTTGGGTCCGTGACAGCCGATGCAATAGCGGCGATAGAGGTCCTTCCCCCGTTTCAGATCGCCGGTCAGGTTTCCGATCGTGCTTTGTGGCGCACACCATACAGCGGGAACGAAAACTACGCTCAATACGACGGCTAGTGCTGCGAGATTCGAAAATCTCATCCAGCGCATTCAGGCTACCCCCCAATTCCACACGTGCCGACGCTTTCGCACGGAACTGTGCCCGGCGAGTCGAAGTCCGAACCTCAAATTGTCAGGCGATGAGACTCGCCATCCAGGTGACCCGAACTATTTTCCTGTTCCCAAACAGTCACCCAGCAGGACTCAGTAGTAGAAGGTTACCCTCGCGCGAATGTCGCGCCGCCATCTTTCCAAGGCACAGTGTCTTATCGGTATATGTTGCACGCGATCCCGACCAAGACCTCGCCGGAAGCGTAGTAAATCATCGCGTTCCTGACAGGGCGGCAGTCAAAAGGAATGTCAACCGGAATTTCCGATTTGGACGTCTGGTTCGTGCGTCGTACGCTTCTCCTGCCCTCGACACAACGAATTTGCCACCAGGGCAAGCCCCAACAAGATCAGCGGGGGGCGACGGCTCGTTTTTGCCCGTCTGACGAGGTCCGTTTGCTACCGCGTAATCGATTTCTCGGATTCTGCTCCGACCTTCCTCCCTCGGCCCCAGATTTTGCAAACGCAGTCGGAGTGCTACCGGGTAGTTCGCCAAAATGTGATCAGCGGCGAAAATGGCACTACTCCCTGTCGCGAACGTTTGAATACGAACCCCGAATTGAACCAGGAATGCTCTGCCGATGCCAACATACTCTTTGGCAGCAACCCGTGACCGGGTCCCGCATATAACAAAGGATGGAGTTCGGGCGTGCGGTTTCAGATCCACACGCTTGGCGTCAGGCAGCCCTATCGTAACGATGACGCAACCCGCCCAGTCGCTCATGAGACAGGACGCGACCAGGGGCTCCGGAAGGAATTCTACAGTTTGGCGTTCGCTTCCCCAGTCCGAGATGCGCGCGGTCGTCGTGGTAGTAGCGGACGTATTCAGAGGCAATCGCCTCAGCTGGCGTTCATCGACCGCGATCATGTGATCCGGCAGATCGCGCCGGCAGCTTTCGACCCAACGCTCGGCGGCGCCATATTGCCAGGGGCTTTCTAATGAAGTTCGGGCAGGATTTACCTTCAGAGCACGAACGGCTATGGGAATCTCCAGTCCATATTTTGCATCGCGGTCGAAGATCAGAAACCTGGTGCCGACTCGAATGGAAACGCCTCCCGCAGCTGCTGAACGATCCATAGGCTGGTTGGATGCCTGGAGAGGTTGAAGTGCAGGATCCGCCGCCGATCATGGCTGACGATGAAAAAGCAAGAGAGCACGCCAAAGGTGATCGTTGGGACCGTGAAGAAATCCAGCGGGAATCGCTTCCCGATGATTTCGAAGGAAGGCGAGCCAACGTTTGGCTGACTCGGGATTCGTCGGAGCTCGTTTCATCCAACGGGAGATCGTTCGCTCAGAGACATCAAAACCCAGTACGAGGAACTCGCCATGGATACGAGGGGCGCCCCAGGTTGGGTTTCCGGCGATCATCCGGAAGATCAAATCTCGCGCTTCCTTCGCCAGTCTTCTCCTCCCTGCTGGCTTTCGGACCCGGGAGATGAAGCACCAATAGAAACGGAAGCCTGTCCGATGCGATCGAATCACTGTCTCCGGCGTGACCACGATCAAAGCTTCTTTCCACGCAGACCAGAACCGATGGGCAATGATCCAAAAGAGTTTGTCAAAGCGGCCAAGCATTGTTCTCGGGTGGCGACGCTTCAGCGCAGTGAGCTGCTGTCGGAGCGCGAGGTTCTCCAGGACGGGACGCCAACGCCTACGAAACACGCAAACGAGCGCTCCGAACCAGAGAAAAAGCTGATTGAATATGACCCGGAGTTATACCAGAAACGTGGCAGGACACTGCAGTAAGTTACTGATTCTGCGGTCGGTGAGAATTTTGGCGAACCACAGCGCCTCTGCTGCGGCACCGCAAACTCGCGAAGCGCTCTGCCACGGCATTCTCGTGCTGTTGTTTCCACCCCTCGGCCTTTTCGTGGGAAACTGTTCGTTTCTCTTTCACCGACGCAATTTGTGCCGCGTTTCTTGATCGCTCGCGTCGCCCCTTTTTAAGCGGTCTGCGACTTGGTCTCCGCTGCCTCTTTGATAATTCGCCCGACGACAACTCCGCCTTCGTACTCAGGAATCACGACATCATCCGCGCCCGACCTGCGCATCGCTTGCGCGTATCTCTCGTGACCTGCCCTGGTGATCACGTGGAGGTTGGCATTTAGCGACTTGGCCGTAATCGTGATGTAGAGATTGTCGGCGTCATTGTCGATCAACGCGCAGACTCCCCGTGCGCGCTTAATCCCCGCCGCTTCGAGAACGCTGTGACGCTTCGCGTCGCCGTGGATCACGAGCATTCCTTCGCTCAGCAATTGGCGATAGAGGCCGTCGCTCGACTCGATTAGCACGAATGGAATATTGGCGCGGCGGATTTGCTCAACCACCGTGCGGCCCACCTGTCCATAGCCGCACAGGATAAAGTGGTCGCGCGCGCTTTGAATTGCGAGATCAGTCATCATCGTCCTCCACGCCGTTCTGCCCTCCGGATGAAAGAGGGAGACCAGCACGCGCTCGGCGATCCAGACTTCAAACGAGAAAACTCCGGCAAAGACTGCGATGCTGTATATCTTCGTCGCGTCGCGAATCCGATCGGACGGTAATGCATACGGATGGACGGTCCAGAACAGCGCATCCACCCAGCGCACCCCCTCAAGCCAAACGTAGCCTGCCATGCAAATCATCAGGAAGCCGGCGAGCGCGAGGACTGGCAGCGCCAGCCGCCTTCCCATCAGTTTCGTTACATTGCGAATCGAAATCGCGGTTGACATACGTTCTTGTTGCAATGCCACATTAGGCGCCGGGTTGGCGAATTCGTCAGGGGTGTTTAAGCCGGGATTTCCGTTTTGATTTCCCGGTCGACCGGTACTATACTCGGACGGACCTCCACAAACAACGCTCCCTCCGACTTTTCGCTGCCGGTGCTTCCAGTTGCCTGCGGGACGCCAGTCCTAGGGCTTCCAAGAGTCCCAGACCCCGAACGTGCGCCTGTTTGCGTTTTTCTGGTCTTGTCGTTCGCCAAGACTGTGGCTGGCTGTGAGATCAATAACATACATGCCACCGTCTCACCAGCGTTCTGTTACAACTCCTGACCATGTTTTGAGTGATCAGGTTGTGTCTCGGGACGCTAATTCGCCTCCTGCCCGCGCGCCGAAGCCTCCTGCTCCAGAATCTCGCCTACGGCAACAACTGGTTGAGCGGCCCCGGTATTTTTGATCCAGTCTGAAGGTTAGTTTCCGGCAAAATCTAGTACCTCAGGAAGGGAGATTTGCCGTGAAGCAGAAGCGATTCAACGTCGAACAGATTGTGGCGGTGTTAAAGCAGGCCGAAGCGGGAGTGCCGCTCGCGGAGTTGATCCGGCGAGTTGGGATTTCCGAACAGACCTTCTATCGATGGAAGAAACAATACGTTGGATTGGAGGTCGACCAGGTTCGTCAGCTCAAGCAACTTCAGGAGGAGAACACCCGGTTGAAGCAATTGGTGGCCGACCTGACGCTGGACAAGGCCATGTTGCAGGATGTTCTATCAAAAAAATTCTAGAGCCCTCGCGGCGCCGTCAGGTAGTCGACTACCTGCATGGCAGCTACCGGGTGAGCGAGCGGCGAGCATGCAGGGTAGCCCGGTTGAATCGCGGGACATTCCGATATCGGGGTCACAAAGATCCACGGGCCGCTCTTCGGATGCGCATCCGGGAGATCGCGCAAACGCGAGTGCGATACGGATATCGGAAGATCCGCGTGCTACTGAACCGCGAGGGCTGGAAAGTGGGCAAATACTTGGTAGAACGCCTCTATCGGGAAGAGGGATTAACGCTGCA
>Ga0116118_1000810_pt1 | contig 17148 bp, 19 predicted proteins | sample June2015DPH_11_5_FD_89723 | JGI IMG/M metagenome (GOLD analysis project Ga0116118, IMG submission 89723) | Peatland microbial communities from SPRUCE experiment site at the Marcell Experimental Forest, Minnesota, USA - June2015DPH_11_40 | ecosystem: Environmental > Terrestrial > Soil > Wetlands...
CGGAAGGAAACTCGGGCGTGGAACCGTCGTGTCAATCGCGACCGTGTCACGATCCAGTGGAGCTTTACTCGCAAGCAGGCTCGCCACAAGTTTGGCTACAAAATTACGCGGTCACGGTACTAGCGGAAATGATAGGTACGACTCGTTCGCGGGTCAGTTTTTTCATGAACCGATTCAGAAAATTGGGTTTCATCCATTACAACAGCGCGCTGCAGGTCCACAGCTCGCTGCTGAACGTCGTTCTGAACGACTAGCGTTGTTTGCACCGCAGTTCCTCGCGACGCCCGCTTGTTTTCCAAACGGATCAATCTTGCTCAGTTTTGTGCGTCGCCTAGAACTTACGCTACTCCTGACCACTGATTAAGGAGGTGTTTACGGGTAGCCGCCCATTCCCAGAAACACCGTGCCTAATTTGCGCGAATCCCGTAGATTTAAGAATCGACTTGTCCACCGATGAAAACGGCAAGGCGGTCCACACGGATTGTTACGTTCAGCGCATTACGGCGAAGCGTACAAGTCCTTCCGCCACCTCGTCGCCAATTAGGCCAGCCCAGCAAATTCCTGACTGACTCACCAGCGCAGGTTTCGGCAGGGGAATCGTCGGCGAACGGTGCTGCAAAACAGCTTTTTGTTCCATTGCGGAGTAATTATTCTGGATCGCAAAACGATAGCCGCGCTCCAAGGAGTGACGTCAGTATGCTGTTCCCAAGTTACAGTGCCAAAAAGCTATTCACGATTCCATGTTTTATTTTTGCTGCGTTCTTTGGCTCCCAGTGGTTTGCAGTGCCTAGCTCCGGCCAGCAAATAGTGCATCAAGGCCAGACCGTTGTCGATCCTGAAACGGCAAAGCCCGATGTTGATAAAGCAAAGCTGGTTGCAAGCGGGCCTGCGGAACCGCCGCCGGTGTTGCAGCAACTTAATTCCGCGATCGAGCAGCTTACGGCCAGGATTTCTCCTGCGGTGGTTCAAATTCTGGTTACGGGGTATGGGCCTCTGGAAGAAAATAATCGTGGTCAAACGGCGCTCATAACCCGTGAGCACGGGATCGGTTCAGGAGTGATCGTGGACTCGAATGGTTACATCTTGACAAATGCTCACGTGGTCGAGGGAGCGCAGCGCATCCACGTGGCTCTCGCAGTGCCTTCGGTGGATTTTCCGGACCAGATGGCGCCAGCGGGTAAGCAGCGGATCGTTGAGGCTCGACTCATCGGTATCCACAAGGAGACTGACCTTGCCCTTCTCAAGATTGACCAGACTGGCCTGCCAACACTTTCGCTCGGCAACCACCGGCCGGTACATCAAGGGCAACTAGTGTTCGCGCTGGGCAGCCCTGAAGGACTTGAGAACTCGGTGACCATGGGCGTAGTGAGTTCAGTTGCGAGGCAGGCAGATCCGAGCCGTCCGATGGTTTACATTCAAACCGATGCTCCGATCAATCCAGGGAATAGCGGCGGCCCGCTGGTGGATACGGACGGCTATGTGGTAGGGATCAACACTTTTATTCTCTCCGCGGCCGGCGGGAGCGAGGGACTGGGGTTTGCCATCCCGGCACGGATCGTGCGTTTCGTGTACGAGAGTCTGCGCAAGTATGGGCACGTGCATCGCATCGAGGTCAAAGCAGCGGCTCAAACGATCACTGCCAGCTTGGCCAAAGGATTGGGGCTTGTGCAAAATTGGGGGGTCGTGATCGATGACGTGATGCCGGGAGGTCCTGCTGAGGCGGCTGGACTGAAGATCGGGGATATTGTAGTCAGCGCGGATGGTCGCCTCATCGGCACGCTTCCGGCCTTTACTGCCGCTCTCTATCTCCATCCTTTAGATGAAGTGATAAAGCTCGAAGTTCTTCGGGGGACCGAACGGAAGACACTTTTCGTCCCCGCGCTTGAGATGAAAGATCCGATGGATGCTCTGCCTGATTTAGTCAATTCACGCGATAGTTTGGTTTCTCGGCTGGGGGTCCTAGCGCTCGGTTTGAACGATCAGGTGCGTTCCATGTTGGGCACTCTACGCAATCCTTCCGGAGTTGTCGTGGTGGCACGAGTGGCGGGCGTCATGAGTTCCGAAACTGGTCTGGAGACTGGAGACGTTATCCACAGCGTGAACCAGGTACCGATCGACTCGTTGAGTTCTCTCCGTGCGGCTCTGACACAGATCAAGCCACATGATCCGGTCGTACTGCAGGTGGAGCGCGGCGGTGGATTTCAGTGGGTCGCGTTTGACATGGAGTAGTGTGTTCCGTACCTGACTCATTGAGTTCCGTGAACGGACAGAAGTTACACGCGAGACGATGGGACTTGCGATATAGTGATTTTGTAATTTGGCTTCAAAATGGCGAATGGTCTTAATTCGGACCCAGGCCCCTGGATAGCTTCCCGTCGCCGACTTTTCCTGGTCGGCCTCGTCATTTCTGTTCTAGCCGTAAATGTGGGATCGCGTACGTTCCGTCTCAAGATCTCACACTCCGCTACTGTAGTGTCCGGTTCCACTCAGGGGATGCGGCAGCACTTGGAGCGGGATGCCCAACCTTGGGTTGTTCCCGTTCTGCCGGCTGCGATTCTGCACGTCCGTCCTTTCCATATTTCCGCGGTACATCCCGATGGCTTCCCAAGCGTCCTGCTGCAACAGCGTCCTTTTGATCGACCTCCTCCGTCCTGCTGCGCTTAGGTTCTGGCCCAACCCTGATTTGGACTCTTTGGCGCAATTTTGTCCGTCGGTTCGATGCGTTGCGCCGAGTTGCCCCCTGAAACGAAGCCGCTGAATGGGTTCTCCGGAGGTCTAAATGAAGCGAGTGCTATTTCTTGCAGTATTGATTGTGTCCATCGTGGAATTCACGATGGAGCGAGACCGGATGTATCTTCTCTTTACGGCTGTGGCCTTTCTGGCTCTGATCTACAGCTTGTTCCAACAGAGAGAGCGGATTCGCGCTACTCCAAGCTTAAGCAGGCATACTAAGCAGAAGGAAGCAGGTGAGATTGCGAGCTAACCCACATTGGGAACACGGCGGCAGTTGTGTGGAGAACAGTGGTCTGAAGGCGTCACCGATTGCAACGACGGGGTGTGATTGAAAATCTCCCAAAAAGGACTGTACGCATTGCGGGCGATGATGACGCTCGCACGGCGATACCAGCAAGGAGCCATTAAAGTTCGGGAAATAGCTTCTGAGGCGGACGTGCCGGGGAAGTTTCTTGAGCTAATCCTGCTTGAATTGAAGAACGCTCGCATTGTCGAAAGCGTGCGTGGCGCAAAGGGTGGCTATCAACTTCGCCGTCCGCCGTCCCAGATTCGGCTCAGTGAGGTCATTCGCCTGATCGACGGGCCGCTCGCGCCATTCGGGGACGCGGATCAATTACGAGCTCTGATCGCACGGGATACTGACCACCGCGCACTGTACCAGGTGTTCTTGGATGTGAGAGACGGAGCCGCCCGTATTCTGGAGAATACTAGTCTGGCTGACATTATTAAAGACCCGGATTCTCCACGTCACAGGTCCCGCAAACGCTATCTCACAAAAAAAACAGGACCGAAGGGAAGCGTAGAGTTCACGTATCCTTTAGGTTCTGCCTGAGAGCGACGGAAAGTTCATGACTATCCTGGAGTTTAGCCTGCTTGTTTGGGCCGGTTCCCTCATTGCCGGTTTCTTGGGCGCGCTGACTGGGCTGGGCGGTGGAGTGGTGCTTGTCCCCATGCTCAGTTTGCTTCTTGGTGCGGACATCCGATATGCCATTGGGGCTTCGTTGGTGTCGGTGATTGCCACTTCCTCGGGAGCGGCGGCGGCCTACGTAAAAGAGAGTTTTTTCGAACATCAGGACCGGGATGTTTCTGGAGATTGCTACGACTTTGGGTGCGCTCCTCGGCGCAACACTGGCGACGCGCATTTCCAGCAGCGCCATCGCCATTGTTTTTGGATTGGTGCTAATAGGCTCCGCGTATCTGTCGCGGAAACCTCGGTCGAAAGAAGAACGCGAGACTCCGCCCGACCCCCGTGCCACCAAGTTGCGCTTGAATGGGAGTTTTCCGGATGCCGATGGCATTCGAAGCTACAACGTCCAGCGTGTCCCGTTGGGTTGGACTCTGATGTTTGGCGCTGGAACGCTGTCGGGCTTGCTCGGCATCGGTTCGGGGACGATGAAGGTACTCGCCATGGACCAGGCGATGAAGATTCCTTTCAAGGTTTCGACGACGACCAGCAATTTCATGATCGGAGTCACAGCCGCCGCCAGCGCAGGGGTTTATCTAGCCCGCGGCTACATTGATCCTGGGCTTTCCATGCCCGTGACGCTGGGGGTTCTTGCCGGATCGTTGCTGGGCACGCGGGTTCTCGTCAAAGCGGATACCAAATGGTTGCGCCGAGTGTTCAGCATCGTGATTGTGGTTCTACTAGGAATCGAGATGCTCTACAAGGGGCTTTCGGGGAGGATTTGATATGGCCAGTGACCGAGGTTGGACCGATAGACGGATGGACGTCGTTATTGGCAGCCTGCTCCGCTCTGGGGTAGTGCTCTCTGCGCTGATTGTATTGTTTGGTGGCGAAGAGGTGACGTTTTGCCGTTGCGGACCATCGTCGCGTACTCTTCCAGAACCGCTTGTATCCGGATACGACTTCATTGAAGCTGTGAGGGGGTCGATAGTGCTGCTCCTCTCCGCACGCTCACAGGTCGTAATAACGCCCGTTAACTTCTTCACCTATGATCGCGAAGTCGGACTTAGAAGTATTAAGCGGATCGGACTTCCACGAAAAATCGATAGATGGAACCTCAACTTCCGCCTCCATCTGGCACGTCGCACGGGTGCCCGTGAACCGGAAATGCTTGGAAGCGTCCTCGTACTTCGCGGGTTCGCCGGTTGATTTCCAAACCATTTTGAAGGTCATTCTTGCTGGAGTGGCTATCGAGTCCAGCGCTGGCCAGCGTGGCTGATCGACCACTGCCACGTTCTGCATCTCAAGCGTGAAGGTGTTCCCGTCGGGACTAATACTCAGACCACGCTCCGGAACAGAAACGACCCAGTAAAGTCCAGACGGGGCAATGGGCGGATGAAAGTCGTGTATCTGGTTGGCGGGGACAGCCTGTCCCCGGAACAGGGTCAGTCATATGTGAGTAAAGGTACCTTGCTGGGTTGTTCGGGCGGCCCAATATTCACCCAGCATGACACCATAATCCGTTGTCGGACTTCCAAATGCGATTCGATTCCCCTTGTTATCGGTCCCCATGCCAGTAAAGGTGCTGCACCGGGCCACCCGTCCCTTGAAATGGTAAATGTGTGCCGGTTCTAGACTTGGGCCTGCCGGCTGATTGTGGCTGCCGTTCTTATCTAGCCAGGGGATTGGGCAAGGATCTGTGCCGCCGTTCGCCGTCATCAGTGGTTGGTCCTGTAGCGCATAAATCGCGTAGGGAACAGCCAGCGGAATTACCGCCAAAGCACCAGCTTTGATAATGTCCCTGCGACTACAGGCCGGAGACGAGTGGGTAATCGAGGCCATCGCGGATCCTCCGATCGGCAAAATTGTTCCCCAACACGATAACGCAAACGGAGGCCACTGTTGTAATTTTCCAGGTTGACTGCAGTTCCAAGTTGAGTGCAGTTAGAGGCAGGGACTGCACGCTTAGAAGACGTGGCGGTTCCACCCATCTTGCGACAGAGGAAAGGTTCCACGCATATGTTTGCAATCTCTTATGGACTTGCAGGAAATGTTACTGACCCCGCAGTTGCGCTTTGATCTCGCGGTCAAGAGACGAGATGTCCGTAGCGCCAACGTGTTTGGAACATATGCGACCGTCGCGACCTATCAGGAACGCGATCGGCAATCCGAGAACTCCTCCGTAAAGTTCACCCGTCTTTGCATTGCCCATCACAACCGGATAATTCATCTTGAAGCGCTGATAGAAGTCGCGTACAGGTTCCGGTCCATCATCCATGGAAACGCCGATGATTTGCAGGCCCTGGTCGCCGTATTTGTTTTGTAATTCAACGAAGTGAGGGATCTCCTCCCGGCACGGATCGCACCAGGTTGCCCAGAAGTCCAGAAGGACGACCTTGCCTCGATAGGATGAGAGATCCAGGCTTTGCCCCGTTAAGTCTGGAAGCGAGAAGTCGGCAGCCAGGGATTGTGCGCGGATGCCCGTGCTCCTCATGCCGAGGACGCGATGATGACGGGTCACGAAATAGAGTCCCACCACCACCACGATCAACGCCGAGCTGCGGAGAATCCATTTCTTCAATATGCCGATCCCAGTCGGGAAGCGTTCAGTTCCCTAGTCTCCTTTGGCAACTGGATAGCCCTTATCCACCCAGTTTGCGCCGAAATTATCGGAGATATAAAGCACCTTCACGTTGGTAAAACCGAGCGCCTGCAATGCGTCGGCGGCAGGCTTCACGTTCGGACAATGGCTCCATGGGCAACATCCGCAATAGAGAACGATGAACTTGCTTCGGGGCAGAGGCCCCACACGTTTACGCAGCTGCTGTATGCCGCTCTCGTTGGAAGCAGGGCCGATGTACTCGGAACCGGGAATATGCGCCTGTGCGTAAAGCACGTGGGATCCCACTTGGATCATCAGTGGCTTTTCGCCCTTGGGGGCCTGAAGTATCTTAACTAGTTCCTCCGGGTTGATCAGCTGCGAGCTGGATAAAAATGTTGCCTGATAAGCGGGAAACATCGCCCCGGTCGTGCCGCCCAAGCGGGTTTGCGAATTCGCGCGAACGGACCAAACCGATGCTGCCAGGCTTGCCGCAGTCGTCCCAACAAGAACAATGGTGATTGCGCGTTTCATTTGAGCTCCTTCGGCATTATCAGACGTTGATTGCCTGACCCGCAAGGCATTATCAGTTCCGCTTTGGGAGCGGATCAGATTGAAATGAACCCGAAGTGGATGAGAGTGAGGGAAGCGGTCGCGACAATCGCCCAGAGCAAGATTCCCTGTAGTAGGGGGCGCATTCCTACTTGTTTCAATGTTGATCTTGAAATCCCTGTACCGATCAGGTAAAGAGTAACCGTCAGCCCAGTCTTTCCCAGCATGCTGAGTTTTGGATACAGCGGACCGAACAACGGAAGATACGTGCTGGCGACAGCAGCAAGGCAGAAAAGCAAGATAAACCAGGGCCACTTGATCCGGGTCTTGCTCTTCTTAAAGATTGCAACCGCAAATGCTAGAGGAACAATCCACAGCGCTCTGGCCAGTTTGATCGTAGTCCCGATCACTAACGCCTGGGAGCCGTATTTCGCAGTTGCCCCCACCACTGAACTGGTGTCGTGGATGGCGAGTGCGGACCACAATCCGAATTGAGATTGGGTGAGGTGAAGGGCGTATCCGACGACCGGGAAGAGAAACAGGGCAACCGAGTTCAACACGAACACAGTTCCGAGCGATACGGCCATCTCCTCTTCTCCTGCGTTCACAACGGGCCCAACGGCGGCGATCGCACTTCCACCGCAGATGGCGGTGCCCGTACTGATCAGGAGCGAAGGTATCCGTTGCACCTTGAACAAGTGTCCAATTCCGAGACCGAGGAGCATGGCGAAGCTTATGCTGAGCGCGGTGTATAAGAAACCGGTCCGGCCCGCCCGCACGACTTCGTGCAGGTTCATTCCAAAGCCCAGTCCAACAATGGATGCCTGCAAGAGGAACGCAGAGAGCCTTCTAGCGTCGAGGTGATAAGGGTGCGGGAACGACATGCCGTAGATCAGCCCGCCCAGCAGTGCCAACGGGGTCGAAATGAGGCCACTGGCTGCGACGACAAGGCCAACGAAGAAGATGTTCTTGGTGTTCGTCAAGCATTCAGTCTCGCTGCACTGATACCTGCCTGTCCAAGCAGTAATTCTTATTGCTCATGCGCGCGGCTTATCGCCTGACAATGCCGTCGCGGGCTCACGAGCCCCTGGCCAGTTATCGTTGGCGGGAGGAGATTAGACTTCGGACGATCGGGCGAGGGGGCGGTCCTTTGACCGCGTTGGGCTCATCACATCGTGGCGAGATCGCAGGAAATGGAGGAATGCTAGTGTAGTCCCTTGCGGCTCTTGGCCAAGCGGATACGCCACGCTGAGTGGCCGTATGATCCGAACTCCATGCATCGGCACAACTCGAAGAGAACCAAGTTGCAGCGCTTTGCTGATGGACCAGAGTGACGCAAATCCGATTCCAAGGCCAGCTTCAACAGCCGTAATGATGCCTTCAGTAGAGTCGAACTCCATCGCAAGACTCAACTGCTTGGTCTTCACGCCACGCTTCTGTAGAGCCATTTCGACGACGCGGCGTGTCCCTGAGCCGCGCTCCCGCATGATGAGCCGCTCTTGCTTCAATTCCTCAGGCTCAACGAAGCCACGTTCGCTCCATTCGTGGGCTGGCGGCACCATCAGGACAATCTCATCTTCGAGGAAAACTTCGGTCCGCACATCTCGACGCAGGGTCGGACCTTCAATGAATCCAAGCGAAACTTCGTGCGCCACCAATGCCTCCAAGACTTGCTCTGTATTGCATGTGGTGACGTAAGACCGGACTTGAGGGTGCTGCTGCTGGAACGCCCCGAAGAGGTGAGGCAGGATGTACTGCGCAATCGTCAACGATGCACCGATCCGCAACTCGCCCCGTTGCCCGTCGGCAAACTGTGATAAAGCTGCCATCGCCGCTGTTTCCAACTTGTCGATTTTGCCGGCATATTTCAGGAGCATGGTGCCCGCAGGGGTAAGCGAGATGCGAGCACCGCTGCGATCAAATAGTTGCACTCCGAGTTGCTGTTCTAAAGCCTTGATCTGCAGGGTAACGGCAGGTTGCGTCAGGCAGAGTTCCTCTGCTGCTCTCCGGAAGTTCAAATGTTTGGCCACAGCTCGAAAGACTTTAAGGCGGAAATTCTCCATATCGGTGTTGTTACCCGATTCTACAGGGCAGGTGTTGTCGGGCGGGAGCCGGTTATCTCTGCCTTGGCCCATCGCCTATCGGCGTCGCCTGCCGGGGAAAACTGAATTCGACGCCCGATTGCTACGCTTTGAAGTTTTCACAAAAAGTTGTAACAAGAAAGTTCGTGCTGTTTTTCTCATCGATCCCGAAAGCAAGGTGAGGGCGCTCTTGTACTATCCGCTAAGCAACGGGCGGAACTTCCAGGAGATCAAACGACTCCTGATGGCGATGCAGATGTCGGACGAGCATAAGGTGGCAACTCCGGCAGATTGGCAGCCCGGGGGAGGAAGTCATAGTTCCACCACCAGGCTCTTGTGGTGCTGCGAAGGAACGCGTGGAAACGAAAGACCCGTCTGTTCGCTGCATCGATTGGTTCCTCTGTTTCAAGAAGATCGCCTGAACCTTAATGGTTGTGACGTGGCGACGCCCCACTTCGCTGCCGCGCCGCATCTTGCACGCCCGGAATGGCGCCAGTTTTGGGAGGAATTGAAGCTCTGAACGCTCCCGAGTGACCTCAATCACTGAACACCAAGTCGCAGTGGCCTACCTTCGAATGTTGAGGAGCTAATCCCCAATGAACCAGTCATGAGGAGACGCACTTATGCGGAGACATACACTCCCCTTCGCCGGCTTTGTGCTGGCCGCGACTCTGGTCCTTATTTCTTATTCCCGCTTGCTGGTCGCCCAGCAGTCACCTGCGGCACCTCCCAAAGAAACTGCAACCCAGAAAACGCAGGTCACTCCCGACGACTCAATCACACCGCGAACCTTGGAAGGCTATGTCGAGCAGGAGAAGCCGTTCTACGATTACCTGCTGAAGAACCACCCGATGTTCAAATACGAGAAAGACGGGCGAATGATCGGGAAATATCACATCAGCGACCGCGACGAAGAGTTCGTAGAAGAGGGTGGCGGCAAGGACTATGCGAAGCAAAACAATCGCCAGGTGTCCATGACTTACAGACTGGGAACGGAGTCGATCCTGGACCTGCCGAATAAGTTTGTCGGACCCAAGAAGTGTGGCGAATGTCACGCGGCGCAATATGAAAAGTGGGTGCGCTCCCGACATGCAAAGGTAGTTCGTTTCCCGGATGAGATGGAAGAAGTGCCCGGCAGGGATTTGAACAAGGGACTCTGGGGGAGCCAAGCGGGTGTGCTGCCCGAAGGCATAACCGCCGACTCTGTTTACGCCATCATCGGCACTCCTCGAACAAAGTATGGCTTCATCGATGCCTGGCTGGTCCGGGGCACCTATCATGTCGAGGGTGGCCTGCTGAAAGACGGAACAGGAACTCTGGTGGCCGGCGGCAACCAGAGTTCGCGGACGTGGGCGGAATCGCTGACGCCCGAGGTGATGAACAAGATTGCCTCGTTCGTGCCCGGCTTTCCCACCAAACTTGAGGATTTCGGCGACAACGGCTCCAACGTGTGGGGCATGACGTCCTACGGCGCCAAGAACCGCAAGTCCATGCTCTTCCAGCCCGCCACTACCTACTGCGAGGTTTGCCACACCTTCAAGTTTGACTTCAAGAACGACGCGGAGTTGACAGCGGCGCTCGGTCATCCCGAGGAACTGCGCAAACATACTATCAGTAAGGGCATCACCTGCGAGGAGTGCCACGGTGCCGGGGCTCATCTCTATGGAGCGCGCGGGGCCGGAATGCCTTCCGACTGCGAGCGCTGCCACCAGCGCTTTGCCTGGAACAAGGAGCAAGCAAAAGAAGATCCGGACCATCCCTTTACTTCATTTTTCAAAACCAAAGCCCCGGCCTGCGGAACCGAGGGTTCGCAAGGCTACAATACTTCTCACTATGAGAAGGGTATCCGCTGCAGCACCTGCCACGATCCCCACGAGGTCACGGCGAATGATTGGAAAGACAGCTACACCGTGACTGGCCTTAAAAAGCAATGCCAGGACTGCCATTCCGACCAGGCAGCGTTTTTCGCCCAGAATGAAACCCATGGCGGCAACAAGTGCACGAGTTGCCACATGCCAAACATGATGAGCTGCGAAAATTTCGCCGCCATTCAACAGCCGGACTTCGGCGGTTTCGATACCGCCCGTGCGGCCCACATCTGGCGCATCCTGGTAAGTCCGGATGAGAAGTCGCTTAATCCCCCCGAAGGCCAAGACCGCAGCTATAAAGACGGAGCGTGGCGCCTGACCAAGAAAGACGGTAAGCCCTACATTGATCTGATGTGGTCCTGCGGGCGCACCAGTTATATGGATGGCACGGTCATCGCCGGCGGAGGCTGCCACAGCGGAGTGCAGTCCTCGCAACCGAAGGAGCTGCAGTTCACCAATCAGCGCATGATCTACGACAAGGTCATGGGCTGGCAGACTCCGGTAAAAGCGGGCGTGGCCGCGGTCACGGCAGCGTTGGCGAACATCAATGCCGAAATTTCCAAGTCCCGGCTTTCAACGGCACAGAGGGCGCAGGTTCAGTTGATGGCGAATCAGGCAGAGGACATCATCACCGCCATCCAGAAGGATGGATCGTGGGGCGTGCATGCTCCTTCGTACACGCTGAAGAAGGTGAACGAAGCCCGGCTGCTAACCGACGGCGCCAGTGCTGCTCTGGCTGGCAAGAACAATACCGTGGCCCTCAAGAAGTAGCGGAGACGATAGTATTTGGAGGAATCGCGCGGATGAAATAACTGTAGCGTCCGATGTTCGCTGGCCCGTTTGTCGTCCAGCCGCTCTCTACGAGAAATTGCAACACACCAGCCGCTGGGAGGCGATGATCTGCGGGAGGGCCTGGCGGTGGGCTAGTATCCGAGCGCCAATCCAGCAGAGCGAGAGAGCCCCCAGGCGCAAGGATGCGTGCAGCTTCCTGCAATGCGGCGGCGTGGTCCTCTACTTCATGCCAAACATTCGCTACGAAGACGAAATCGGCACACATCGATGGGAGCGTTGTCTTGCTTGCCGCGCCACGCACCAACTCAATGTTGCGGGGAGCGTCCGGTCCGGCGAGCTTTTCCCTCAGCTTGTTCAGCATCTCGGGCTGCAAATCGACCGCATACACTTTCCCGCCAACCCCTACCGCACGTGCTAGGGGGATAGCGAAGTAGCCGGTCCCCGCGCCGATATCGGCAACGCTTATCCCGGGTCGAATCGCTGACGATCGAATCACATCAGCCACCGGAAGCCAGATCTGCCGTTCGGGATCTTCGAGTTTGTGTGCGTCCTGTGGTTTGAAAAGGCGTTCGCCCATGATGGGATGGTCTTTAATCTCTACCTTTGTTGCCTAGCTTCTCACTCCGTCGAGACTCGACAGAACAGGAGTTGGTGCGTCAAGTCGGTACACCCAGCTTGGGCAGCAGCCATTGGGTCAAAAATAGGTAGGCGACGACAAAACCGATGATCCATACCCAGTCCGGCATTTAGTTTGCTCTCTGCAACGAACCCTTTGATCTGTGATGCCTCGTTTGTGTACGGATTCCTTCTCTTCTGGGGGCAACAGCAGCGTAGTTTTGCACTTGAGCGGCCTGCCGCGCTGTGCTGCGGCACACCAACTCGCACAGCTTAAACACGACCGGATCGGCAACGCTGTAGAAGACATTGTTGCCCCAACGCTCGCGGCCCACGAGTCCAGTGTCGAAGAGGATTTGAAGGTGTTTCGATATGTTCGGCTGATTTCCTTCTAAGGTCTCGACGATCTGGTTGACGGTCATTGCTTTATCCTGAAGTGCTTGCAGGATGCGCAGGCGGCAAGGCTCGCCGAGGACATGGAACCGTCGGGCAACCAACTCGATCATCTTGCCGTGGATCATCGTCTCTCTTCTACTGGATACGGAAGCAGCTGAAGCTGTTCTTTCACTATATAATTATACATGCATATAGCTAGAAGAGAGAGAAGCTGCGGAGTCGCTCGAATGCGATCTGACATCGACCAAGCCATCGTTTTGCTGAAGCGCGGAGGCGACGACGCGCTTGAGAGAGCAGTGGCGCTGTTGCAACAGTCCGTGTTTGCTTTTGGTATGAGAGTGTGCGGACAACGCCAGGATGCCGAGGACACGATGCAGGAAGTCTTGGTAAAGTCGTTGCCCTACCTGTCAAGGTTTGACAACTCCCGAGCTCTGGCGACGTGGTTGTACAAAGTGGCGAAGAACCGCTGTCTCATGAACCGCCGCAAGAGCAAATTCGCACCGAAAGAGGAACTCTCCCTAGAGGAGTTGATGCCTGACCAGGAGGAATTCGAGCGGCTCGACGGGCTCACTAGTGTCACTCCGGAAGGTTCGGCCATTCGTGGTGAACAAGGGCAGCGGCTGCGGGAGGCGATTCGGTATCTGCCTCCGCACTATCGCATCATTCTCGTGCTGCGTGACATGGAAGGCTTTACCGATGAAGAGGTCGGGGAGATCACCGGCTTGCGCCCAGGGACCATACGTGTGCGACTCCACCGGGCCCGCTTATTCGTACGGAGGGAACTGGCGAAGGTGAACGAGGGAGTGAAGCACGGTATTACGGGACGATTGCAGCGAAATGCGGGAGGTCCGTCTGGCACTGGACGTTGCAGGAAGATGTTCGCGGGGCTGTCGGACTATCTGGATGGCGAACTGGACGACTTCTCTTGTGAAGAAATCGAGACCCACCTGAACGGCTGTGAACCATGCAAGAAGTTCCTCCGCAGTCTGGAGTCGACCATACAACACTGCCGGCAGTCACCTGCTGACTGCCCAGATCGGGAAAGGGCGGCTGCCCTACGAAAGAAGCTGCTCGCGACCTACAGCCGGGCACTCGCGACCGGCGGAAAGTGACTGGATCAAAGAACCTTAGCTGCTCTGCGTCGTCTTCTCAGAGCGCTCCATTCTCCTCTTCGTTTTTCCTGTAACAAATTCGTCAGGCTTGCATTTATTCATGTGGCTCCCATGGAGGAGCCAGTGAGGGAGACCCATGATTTCAGCAAAAGTTGAATTGACACAGGCGCTTGCCCAGCAAAGACAATTCGTTGCTCGAACTGGCAGTGAGCACTATCTCTTACTGGACGATACCGCTGGGGGGACCGGACCTAAACCCATTGAGCTGGTTGCAGCCGGACTTGCCGGATGCACGGCCTTCGACGTGATCACGATTCTCCGCCAGAAATACCACCAGAAAGTCACCGGCTACGAAGTGCGGGTGGAAGCTGACCAGGCGGAGCGCCCGCCGCAGGTGTTCACGGCGGTTCGGATTCATCACGTGGTCCGGGGCTTTGACATTGATGCTTCGGCCATCGAGCAGGCGATTCATTTGTCGGAGGACAAATATTGTTCAGTCGGGGCGATGGTGCAAAAGACCGCCAGCTTCCACACCACGTTTGAAATCGTCGCCGAAAAGACTGATTGGCTGAATCCAGCGGAGCCAGCCGCAACCCAGGCTTAAGAGATTGCTAATGCAACAGCTTCCACCCCAACTTGGTGATCCAGGTCACGGGCTGAGATCCGCTCATGAGAGCAGGATGAAATGGGTATACCAGCTTTTTCTGGATTGGGTCTTAGCCCTATGAGTGTCTATATTGCTGCTCGCCGCTGTTTTCTAGTTCTGCAGTTAGTTGTTGTTGTCCTTTGTGCCGCTAGGACGATGTTTTCCCAAGCGCCGCCGGAACCCACCCCCCTATCGCTACAGCAGGCCGCCACCATCGCCATGGAGAAGAACCCGCTGCGCAAGGCGGCGCTGGCGGATACGAAAGCTGCATCGGCAGGGATTCAGGAAGCCCGTTCTTTTCTAGTGCCCCACATCACCTTCTCAGAAACGGGCACACGGGGTGACGATCCCGTCTACGTATTTGGCAGCAAGCTTCGGCAGCAGCGTTTCACCTCGAATGACTTCGCCTTGAACCAATTGAATACCCCATTGCCCTTCGGGAACTTCAGCACCCGTTTCGGTGGAACCTGGAACCTGTTCGATTCCTTTGCTTCCTGGCACGGAGTCAGTCGTGCCAAGGAGATGAATACCGCCTCTACCCACCAGCTAGAACGTACCGATCAGGAGATTTTGTTCCGCGTGGTACAGGCCTACTACGGAGTTCTGCTTGCGGCCAAGCAGTTGGAGGTGTCCGATCAGGCGGAAAAAACGGCTAAGTCGATCATGGATCGCAGCCAAGCGAGATATGACAGCGGGGTGGTGGTCGAGTCGGACCTGTTGAGCGCGAAGGTCCGCCTGACGAGCCGCGAACAAGAACTCATTCGTGCGAGAAACAATCTGGAACTCGCCCGCGCCCAACTGAACACCGCGATGGGTGTTCCTGTGGATGCTTTATATCAGCCCGCGGACCCGCTTGCCGAACGGAATCTCGCGTCTCCCGCGCTCGCTGACGTGGAGCAAAAAGCCCTTTCGACTCGTCCGGACCTGAAGCGGATCGAAGCTCAGCAGTCTGCCCAGGAACTCAGTGTCGCCATCGCGAAGTCGTCGTTCGGTCCGCGCCTGAAAGCCTTTGCGGGATGGGAGATGGACAATCCCACGCTGCTGGCTGGTGGTGGCGGCAATAACTGGCTCGGGGGCGTCGAGTTGCAGTTTGACCTCTTTGAGGGTGGCGCGAAAAGAGCAGCGCTGTCGCGAGAACATGCCGTCGCCGAAAAGATCGCGGCGTTGAAGCAAGCGGCCAGCGACGCAGTGCGATTGGAGGTGCGCCAAGCCTACTACGACCTGGATTCCAACCGCCAGCAGGTAGGAGTGGCGCGCTCGTCGATTGCGCAGGCACAAGAGAGTCTGCGCATCAACCAGGATCGCTATGAGGGTGGCCTGATTACCATCACCGACCTTCTAGGCGCAGAAGAAGCGGCACGCCGCAGCCAGACCGACTACTGGCAGGCGGTATATCAGTTTCACATCAGCTCCGCCAATCTGGAGTTGGCGAGTGGGACTTTGAATCTGCAATCACCGGTGGTCAATCCATGAATCTGATTTCTACTTCGAAACAAAGAAACCGAATGAAACTCGCGTCCGTGGTGACAGCGGGTCTCCTCTTGCTCGCTCTTTCGACCCTTGTAGTCTGCTCAAGCGAGCGTGAAACTGCCAGCGCTGCCCCGGAGACAGTAAGCAACGTGTCCGTGTTGTCTGTGCAACCGGCGAACGTTCCGGACCTGGTGGAGGCCGTGGGGACGCTCCGCGCGGCGCAGACGAGCCAACTTGCTAGCCAAATGATGGCGAACATCGTGGAGATTCGGGTACACGAAGGAGACCGGATCCAGCGTGGACAGGTGCTAGCCGTCCTCGACGAAGCCCAGCCGCGTGCGGCTCTCGACAGCGCGACGGCGGCAGATCTCGTATCGCAGCAGGGAATCACGGCAGCCGACTCCGACCTTGCCTTGGCGGAAGCCACCTTCAAGCGGTATCAGACCCTGTATGACAAAAAGTCGGTCAGCCCACAGGAATTCGATGAGGTGAAGGCGCGCTACCAAGCGGCGGAGGCGCGCCGCGACATGGCCCGTGCCGGGCAGACGCAGGCGAAGGCGGCCCTCCAACAGGCACACACCGCTCTCGGGTACACCCGTATCCTGGCTCCGTTCGATGGCCTTGTGACCGAAAAGAAAGCGGATGTCGGCGCGCTCGTCAGCCCCGGGATGCCAATCTTTACCGTGGAGGACCTTCACCGCTACCGCCTGGAAGCCACGGTCAACGAAACCGATCTGCGGTATGTCCGCATGGGTGAGCAGATCCCCGTCATCATCGATGCCGTCGGAGATAAAGAGCTCAAAGGACGGGTTGTCGAGATTGTTCCTGCGGCAGACGCAGCGAGCCGCAGCTTCCTGGTGAAAATCGAAATACCATCCGACCCGGCGCTGCGATCGGGGCTTTTTGGCCGGGCGCAGTTCTCTCGCGGGGAAAGGTCGTCCCTTCTCATCCCGCGAACTGCCGTTGTGGAGCGCGGGCAATTGCAGGGAATCTACGTGCTTGATCAGAACAAGATTGCCACCTTGCGATACATCACGCTCGGTAAACCATCAGGCGCGCAGGTGGAGGTGCTTGCTGGCTTGCAAGCCGGTGAAACGCTCATCGCCGATCCGCGTGACCGGAAATTCAGCGGCAAGAAGATCGAGTCGCACTAGGGAGTCATGGATGAGCACTGCTAACAGCAATTCGGGTCAGCCTGGCCAGCACGCTGCCCTTGGCCTAGCGGGGCGGATCGCTCACACCTTCATCGATTCGAAGCTGACTCCGCTCATCATTGTGGCCGCCCTGCTCCTGGGCGCATTCGCCATCCTCGAAACGCCGCGCGAAGAGGAGCCGCAGATCGTGGTCCCGATGCTTGACGTTTTTGTGCAGATGCCGGGC
>Ga0116118_1000811_pt1 | contig 17146 bp, 14 predicted proteins | sample June2015DPH_11_5_FD_89723 | JGI IMG/M metagenome (GOLD analysis project Ga0116118, IMG submission 89723) | Peatland microbial communities from SPRUCE experiment site at the Marcell Experimental Forest, Minnesota, USA - June2015DPH_11_40 | ecosystem: Environmental > Terrestrial > Soil > Wetlands...
CCTTGGCCTCACCGACGTTCCGTTAAACGAACGCGCCCACAAAGCCGGCCCTACTTGACTACAGAAGAAAAGAACCTCTACCACGCGTCATTGACAGGGGTCCCCGCTACAGATAAGCGCATAACCGGCATTAGCGGACGGTCAACCCGGACGCCACCATGAGCAGTTCGGCGGCATTACCGACCGGTCACCCGAGGCGTTTCGCAGTGGCCCGACACTCCGAACGCCGATTATCTAGAGTTGCCTTTGGGGTGTCACCGACGTAACCGACGAGGGCGTTCTGGGAGGCAACGGTGTCACGCGACAAAGATCGAATCGGCGCAAAGGGTGCAGGCCGACGGGTCGCTCACCAGTCACTGCACGTGGTGCTCGCGGTGGCGGCGATCGTGTCGGTATTCACTCTGGTGGGCGTAGTCGCACCGAGCGCGGGGGCCGCCGTCTCCACCTCGGTCACTATCACCCGCGACAGCGACGGTGTCCCACACATCAAAGCCGCCAACTTCACCGCTCTCGGCTACGGCGAAGCGTGGGCGTTCTCGCAAGACAATTTCTGCACGCTGGCCCAGGACTTCGTCACCGTGAACGGCGAGCGGTCCCGCTTCTTCGGACCTAAAGGGATGAGCCTCAACTACTCGGCTGGGGCGGAGGATTCGAATCTCGACTCCGATCTCTTCTGGCAGTCAATCAAGTCGAGCGGCATCGTCACCAGGGAGATGCACGAGGCTCCGCCCAATGGCCCGCTCCCCCAGGTCCTGCAGGTCTACCAGGGTTTCGTCGCCGGCTACAACGCCTACCTGCACTCGGGGGAGCTGAACGATCCTCGTTGTGCCGGCAAACGATGGGTCCGGCCGATCACCCTGACCGACATGTTTCTCCGGGGCGAGCAGATCGTCACCGAGGCGGCCAGCGCCCAGTTCATCACCGACGAGGTGAACGCCGCGCCACCGACCGCGAGTGCAACCACCTCGACGCGGGCCGGTAGCCCAAATGTGGCTTCGCTGGTAGCCGACTTCGGGGAGAACGGGGGCGTCACGCTGGGCTCCAACGGCATCGGGATCGGCTCTCAGGACACCGCTAATGGCGACGGCATGGTGCTGGCGAACCCACACTTCCCCTGGCGCGGAACCGAACGGTTCTGGATGGCTCAGCTGACGGTGCCCGGGCAGTACAACGTGGAAGGGGGCACTCTCGAGGGATTCCCGCTGATCGGCATCGGGTTCAACCAGGACCTGGCCTGGACCCACACCGTTTCGACCGACTTCCGCTTCACCTTCTACCAACTCAGTCTGGTGCCAGGTGACCCGACCAGCTACTACGTCGACGGGAAGCCCTACAAGATGAGCAAGGAGACGGTGCACGTCGACACCGGCCACGGGACGACGAGCCACACCTTCTACACGACCCGTTGGGGGAGGGTGCTGGTCGTTCCGCAGGCGGGCTACCACTGGACGACCACCACCGCCTACGCCGTGGACGACTCGACGCTCAACGACTGGGGTCGGGCGGCAAACGAGTACCTGCGGATGGGACAGGGCACATCGGTGGCGGACCTGTTGAAGGTGGAGTCCACATACCTGGCCATCCCGACGTTCAACACGATCGCCGCTGACGACACCGGGCACGCGCTGTACGCCGACGTGGGCGACACCCCCAACGTTCCCCAGTCGCTGATCACCGCCTGCACACCGCCAGGCGCCGCCCATCTCGTATACACCGCCGCAGGCGTGATCACACTCGACGGCTCGAGATCAGCGTGCGCCTGGCAGAACGACCCCGGCACGCCGGTACCCGGCATATTTAACGCCAGCCATCTACCCCACACCATCCGCACGGACTATGTCGAGAACTCCAACGACTCCTATTGGCTCGGCAACCCCAGCGCACCATTTCCCGCCTACTCCTCGATCATCGGCGACATCGACACCACCCAGGGACTGCGGACCCGTCTAGGCAACCAGATGATCGCCGAGCGGATAGCCGGAACCGACGGGCTCGGGGCCCCCAAGTTCACGCTCCCAAGCTTGCAGGCAATGTGGCAGAGCGACCAGTCGGCGCTGGCGCAGTTGGTGCTGAAGCCCTTGGTGAGCGCCTGCCAGGCCACCCCAACGGTGAAGGCAAGCAACGGCACCGTGGTCGATCTGACTGCGGCGTGCACCGCGCTTGCCGCGTACAACGGCACCGGCGGACTGAACGCAACCGGAGGATGGCTCTTCTCGGAGTGGTATGCCCTGGCACCTTCGGACAACTTCTGGGCAACCCCGTTCAACGCGGCGGCACCCTTGACGACCCCCTCGGGCCTGAACACGTCGAACCCTGCGATCCTGCGGGCTCTGGCTGACGCAGCACTCAGCCTGCGTGCTCATCACATCCCCCTCGACGCCAGCTACGGACAGGTGCAGTACGCCGCCCGGAACGGAGTCAAGATCCCGATCCCCGGCTGCGACACCGGCTGCTTCAACGCCATCTACGCCGCCGACGGTCGCGGTGGTGCCCTCGACGCCGATCCCTACGGCGAGGTGTACGACGGTTCGTCGCTTGTGATGACCACCGAGCTCACCGCCCACGGGCCGGTGTCTCAGGGCATCCTGACCTACTCGCAGGCCACCAACCCGAAGTCGCCATGGTTCGCCAACATGACGAAGCTCTACTCGGAACACCGGTGGGTCTCGCTCCCTTACACCGCCGCCCAGCTGGCCCATGATCGCGGCGCGCACACCACCACGCTCAGCGCCACGTGATTCGTTGCGCCACAGTTTGACCTGCCCGAAGACGAGCCGCCGCCGGAGCTGGCTCGTGGGTGGGGAGGAGCGGACATAGCCTTTTACCCCTACCCAGACGCGATCACGAGGAGCACACCGGGTGACCCAACTTGAGGCCTCTAGCCACGCAGATGGATCTGGAACTCGTCCCTTTTCGCGCACGGTGCCCATAAATGCTGATCCCGCGCGCAACGTGTATTCGCGTGGCCTGGGCTGGAAGTGCCGGATTCGCCCGGTCAGCCGATCCCTCGGTGAGCTGGTGATCCGCGCGGTATTGATCAGACCCGTGATTTGCGAGCGGGGGTCTGCGCTCAAGAGGAACGAGCGCCCCCACTCGAATCCGGCACTTCCAGGGCGCAGCAAGTTGTTACACGTTTCGCCCGAGAATTGCAGTCATGGTGCGGACTCTCGCGACTTTTTCGCACGCCGAGCCGTCGTTCGGCGTGCATGGGGCTGGGAGTAATGGCGCTGTAACGCCAACACAGATCGGGCCGTTGTGGTGTGCTTTACCCTGCCCAGGCAAACTGGTCGGGCCAGTCCACGTAGCCGAACAAGTACTTTCCCGAGGACGGCTCCGTCGAGGAGGCGAGGGGTGAAGCCACCTCGACGGGCTCGGCTCCGGTGTTCGCCAAGAGCCATAACCCCTGATTCTTCACGAAGACAAGGCCCGAGCCGCGAGATGACCAGACTGGATCAGAGGCACCGGCCGTATCGCTGATCTCAGTCGATGTTGTGGTGCCATGTGGCAGCACCCACAACGTGTGCGTGGCGTACCAGCCCGCTATCTGCGTCCAACTCTGAAGGGGTGCGTACGGAGCGCCCGGAGCGCCGATGTCCTGGCTACTTTGCGGTGCCTCGACGAAAGCGAGGGATCCGTCCACTGGGGATATCGCCGGGTTGAGCGTTACCGAAGAGGGTTGAGCACCCACCACCGAGTAGCTCTCGGACACCGGCGAGCAGGTTTCGACGCTCTTACCGAACCACACGAACTTCTCGCCCTCGCCGTCACCGCCGTTTGGGTTGCTGTTCGTGACGACGTTGAGCTCACCCGACGGACCGATTGCGAGGGCGGGGGGCTGAAACAGCGGTGCGGTCCCGAGCACCACGAGCTTGCTGCCCGGTCGCGCGAGAACGCCGAGCGGCAGGCCGTAGTTCTCAACGGATGGTCCGCTGTTCCCCTCGTCGTATCAGACGAGGATGCCGAAGCCAGACACCCACCCGGCTAGGTAGTACGTGCTGCCGTCTGTCATGAGCCAGGCCGTGGGTGTTCCTCCTGAGGGGCTAAGTGTCTCTAGAACCTGGTCGGCGAACGAGTGCCTGGTCCATATCACCGCGACTTCCCGACCGTTCGGCGACCAGGCCGCCCCCATGACGTATCCCGGTCCAAGCAGCCGGTGAGCCCTGCCCGAGGCGGGAACGATCCAGGTCTCACGCGGCACGAGTGGGGCTCCCGTCACGGGACCGGTCGTGACCAATAGCTCGTCGCTCGTGAGGCTCCAGGAGAAGACCGGTGCGCCAGGATTCGGAACGGCGTAGGCAGGTGGCACCTTGGCGACGCGACGCGCGTCAGCTCCGTCCCCACGAGCGATCCAGAGCGTCTCGTCTCCGCTGTTCGATTCCGGGGAGAAGCGCACGAAGGCTAGCCACTTGCCGTCGTGGGAGAAGGTAGGGCTCGACGGTGGTGGTGATCCCTCGGTCACCTGGCGAAGTGTCTTGGTCACGCCATCGAGCACGTACAGTTCGCCGCCGGATACGAAGGCCAGTTCCCCATGCCCGGAGAACGCCGTCGCATTCACCCTTGGGCGAGAGGAGGTCGTCAACTTGCTTGTTGCTCTAAACGTAGATCCCGACGCGCTGGTGCATGGCCACAGCACTAGGCCACTGCACATGCTGACCAGGAAGAGAACCGATGTACGCCTACGTGCCGCCATCCCTGTTATGAACCACCCACTATGGAACGACCTGGATCTCCGGAGTCACCGCCCGTGGTGCTCAAGTGCGTTTCCGAACAACGTGTTGCAAGAGCCGGTATAACTCTGGCACGGCCACTAATTCCGGACAAGGGTCCAACCAGCGCCCGATCGGTCCCCGCTGTTGAACCGAGCCGCGGACTGCTTGACCAAGCTCGACGGCCTGAACCAAGAACTGGGAAATCTGGCGTCGCTACCGCTCTTCCTGGTCCGATTTCGACGCCGCGTCCGATTCGGCGTGATGGGTGGCCCGACGTTCAGTTGCGCTGTAGCACGGGCTGTGCCAGAACATCGCTGGACTCGGCGGAAGAAGGCTTCAGCGGACCGAGCCGACAAACGCCATGACGGCTTCAGTAAGGGAGCGGAAGCCCTCCAGTGTGGCTCTTACATCGCCGGGGACCTCGAGCAGATGGTTGGCCCCGGGCAGCACAAGGGACGACGCACCCAATGCCTCAGCCACCGCCTCGTGATGCTCAGGCTCGTAAAACTCGTCGGCACCGCCGGCAACTAGGAGAGACCGCCAGGCGTGGGCGATCGCACCGGACCTGATCGGCTCGCGCCCGAAAATCGGCGTTAGCCAGATCGCGTCGACTGAGGCCGGCAATGCCACGTGCCCGGGCAGAGCCGCCAGAGCGACCGAACCCAGGGACTTCGCCAGGAAAGTGACCCGCTCTGGAGCGGCCTCGGATAGAAAGGAGGCCACCTGACTAGCCACCGAGCTGTGGAGGTCGTCCCACCATTCGGGGACCTGGGCGAGCGGCGTGTCGCCGGGATACTCCACCACGACGGTTTCCGCGCCGGCCTCTTCGACGGCGAGGCGCGGGAGGCGCAATGCTGGGCCGAGGGCCCCATAGCCACGACCGGGCAGAACGATGGCCAAGTGGGCAATCATGGAAGAAGTCTGCCCCAACCGGTATTGCGAACTCTCCCACGCTGGCAACAGTCGCACAGAACGATCCGTTGCGATCGACTCGGCTCTGCATCGCCTCACGGTGAACAAGCGCTGAATCGGCGATTTGTCGGCGTCGGACGGCCAAGCGGGATCACTCGGGAATTCCAATTATGCGTGGCGGGAGCTTGATGATGGAGCACGCGCAACTGCCGGTTATTTCACCTCGCCGGGTGGCGTGGGACAGTGGCCTCACCGCACGGTATCGCTTGGACCCGGCGTTATGGGACATCAGTCATCTGCCGGATCGTGGCCGTTTCGGCTCAGGGCCGGTACAGGCAGCCACACGGGTTAATCCTCATCAGCAATGTAGCGTTCGGGATTCGTAGCTACTCGACAGGGAGGAATCGTGCCTGTTCTCACCCGTGATGGTGATGTCTATCTTCTCAACCTCGGCGATGGTGAGAATCGGTTCACACGGGAGTGGGTCAAGGAGGTCTCCGACGCGTTCGACGAAGTCGACCATGTCGAAGGTCCAAAGGCGCTCGTAACCGTGGCATCCGGCAAGATCTGGTCGAATGGTCTCGACCTCGACTTACTGCCTGCCAACCCGGGCGAGGCGAGCGCCTACGTTGCGACCGTACAACAAACGCTCTTCGCGCGTCTCCTGACCCACTCGGCACCGTCGATCGCTGTCCTACAGGGGCACGCCTTCGCAGCGGGTGCGATGCTCGCCTTGGCGCACGACACTCGGCTCATGCGCGCAGATCGCGGTTTTTTCTGTCTGCCTGAAGTCGATCTCGGCATCCCGTTCACTTCTGGCATGGCAGCTCTGATCCAGGCACGCCTTTCCAAGCAAACAGCTCACGATGCGATGACCACGGGCAGGCGTTACGGGGGGCACGACGCGTTTGCAGCAGGCATCGTTTCGGCTGCCCTAGCGGAAGAGGAGCTTTTCCCCGTGGCGATGGCGACCGCTCGTGATCTGGCACCGAAAGCTGGTGCGACATTGCGAACCATCAGGAGCCAGATGTACCAGCGGACTTTAGAACTGCTTCAGGAAGGCCTGACTTCCCCAGCCGAGACCTGACTGATGATGAGGTAGTGCCTCACCCTGGGCGGAGAATGTGGTCTTCTCTCTTGCCGCATCGGTGGCCGCTGGACAACGTTGCCAAAGCGGCCGCAAGCCGGCAATCGGGGACAGCCCGCTACCGTGGCCGGCTACGTTCGGGGGTAATCTCTTCGGGTTCGTGACCATTGTGTTGAGCAGTCACGATGGGTCATTCTGGCCTTATGTCCGTCACGATCTCAGCTGAGCCGTTCGGTTCTCCGGAGTCGCGGCGGCTTATCCTGGCGCTGGACGACTACCTCACCGGGCTTTACCCCCCAGAGGACAACTTTCTCGACGTTGCAGCCGACGAACTCACCGACAGACGTGGCACCTTCTTGATCGCGCGGAAAGACAGTGTCGCCGTGGGGTGCGGCGCCGTGCGGCGCATCTCGTCCACGACTGCTGAGGTTAAGCGCATGTTCGTTGTTCCATCGGCCCGAGAGCGCGGTATCGGCGGCAACATCCTGGCGGACCTTGAGGCTTGGGCCATCGCGGCGGGAATGACAAGGATCGTGCTCGAGACCGGTGACCGCCAAGACGCGGCGATCCGTCTGTATGAACGCTGTGGCTTCGTCGCGATTCCATGCTTCGGCAAGTACGCCGACTCCAAGTCGAGCCGGTGCTTCGAGAAGATCCTCGTGCCGGATAGGAGATAGCCGCCTCGCACCCCGCTGCGTAGGGGAAACGTCAGGCAATTGCTACCTCAATGCCTACGATGACAACGTGGCTGACCGATCTTCACCGCTCGCAAGGCTCCGTCCCTACAACCTCGTTGCTGGATGCCTCCACTTGGCCCAAGCAGTGGCCATCGTGGTGTTGGCCAACAGCTTCTCGCTGCCTGTTCGGGCCACCTACATGACGGGCCCTCCTGGACCCACGGTGGGCCATCAACCGGTCACCTTGTTCAACCTCAGCTTCGCCTGGGCGATCGCCGCATTCTTCGCGCTCTCGGCTCTGGCGCACTTCAGCGTGGCCGGTCCCGGCTGGAAGTCCTACCAGGCCCAGCTCCTCAAGTGCCGCAACCCCTACCGCTGGCTCGAGTACTCGCTGAGCGCGTCGATCATGATCGTGCTGATCGCCATGCTTGTCGGCATCAACGACATCGCAGCCCTGGTGGCCTTGGTTGGTGTGAACGCCTCAATGATTGGGTTTGGCTGGATGCAGGAGCGCTATGAGACACCGGGAGCGGGTCTTGGCCCCTTCTGGATTGGCTGTATCGCTGGCATCGTCCCGTGGATCGCCATCGCGATCTACCTGGTCGGACCCGGTGCCGACCAGCAGCCCCCAGGGTTCGTCTACGGAATCTTCTTCTCGCTCTTTGTCTTCTTCAACTGCTTCGCCATCAACCAGTGGTTGCAATACAAGAAGGTGGGGAAGTGGAAGGACTATTTGGTCGGCGAGCGGGCATATGTCACGTTGTCCCTCATCGCCAAGAGCTTGCTGGCATGGCAGATCTTCGCCTCGACTCTGGCCTCGAGCGCAGCGCACTGATCGATCGTGAGTCTTCGGGCCTTCCCCAAGAACGCCCTGAGGGACCGCCACCGAAGTCCCGGTCGGGGCGTTCGCGACGGCAAGCACCACCAGAAACAGCACTCGCGCTGACCGTGCGTCGGGGTATGCGGGAAGTGCCGATGCCGACCACCCTGGACTTGTCAGGAACGCGACATAACCGTCCGGGATCCGCACGCCTTAGGAAATATCGGACGGGTGTCCCTGAGCCCAGCTCGCGTACCTGGCAACCATGGCCGGGCTCTTCCAGCCCGCGAGACGTTTCAGGTCGCCCTCCTGTCCCCCACTGGCCAGCCACTCGTGGGCGAAAACATGTCGAAGCTGATGGGCGTGGAGTGGTTGGATACCCGCCAGTTTGGCTCGCCGTTTGAGCATGATCGCAAGACCAGACTCACCGAACGCTCCCTTGCGGGAAAGCCAGTACGAATTCAGCGCCGTGTAAGGATGTCGCGCTCGGACCACCTCGTACCGATCCAGCGCCTTTGCTGTCCGGTTGCCGAACGGCACCTGACGGGGACGCCCACCCTTTCCTAGGACACAGGCGACTTGCTCATCAATGTCTACGTCCTCGGGGTGGCGAAGTCCGAGAAGTTCACCTCTCCGAACGCCAGTGTCGAGGAAGAGTCGGATGATGCCTTCATCACGGCGGTCCTCGAACAGCCGCCCCTTGCAAGTACCCACCAAGGCCCGAAGCTCGTTGGCTGAGACGAGAGGCACAGGCCGCTCCGGTACGTGGGGCGGCTTCATCCCCACCATGGGATTGGAGTCGATGTGGTCGTCCTCATGAAGCCACCTGATGAACTGTTGGAGTGCCCGGAAGCGGTTGTTCGCCATAGCAGCCGAGTGGGTCTCAAGCAGGTTGACAATGAAGGTCTCAACGTGTGCCCTGGTAATACTTCCTGCCTCAGTGAGCCCCTGTCGGGCGAGATCCGAAATGAACTGCCCGACACCCTCACCGTAAGTCTCGACGGTCCTCACGGCCTTGTTCTCCGCCCGCAGGTGGCGCTCGAAGGACTTCGCCAGTCGGTCCAGATCGCCTACGCTTGTCATCGAGTAATCCCTTCTCGTTATCCACCCGAAGCATGTGCTCTTCGAGCGGTGTGCTGAGGGGTTACTCAGGCAGATTCTGGTGCAATCCCAGGTCAAGCCCCAGAAATATCGGGGACGTAGCTCAGTCGGAAGAGCACCTGCTTTGCAAGCAGGGGGTCGGCGGTTCGAGTCCGCTCGTCTCCACCCTAAAAGTCCTGGTAGATAGCTCGACAGCTGTCGGGCTCGGCGTCGACTAACCTCTGTCCCTACACTTGTCCCTACAACCTGGGGGCGGGCCGGAAGAGGTGTAGGGACACAGATGGCCGGATCGATTCGTCGACGAGAAGATCGAGGCGCCGACACCTGGGAACTGCGCGTGTTCATCGGTCGCAACGACCGCGGTCGTCCGAGGCAGCGCAGCGTTCTGTTTCGCGGTAGCAAGAGGGCGGCAGAACGCGAACTCGCTCGACTCATAGCCGTTCAGGACAGCTCTCCGGCTCGCATTCCCCAGGAGGAGACCCGAGCCTGGGGGCCTTCGACGACGATCAACGATGCGATCGAGGGCTGGAGGGAGAACGGATGGGCAGATCTCTCCCCGAAGACGGTAAGGGGCTACGAAGAGATCTGGGGGCGATACATCCGAGACACCATCGGGGCGAAGCGAATTGCCGCCCTCAATGCATTCGAGGTCGAAAAGTTCTTTCGCCAGATGAAAACCGCCGGAGCCAGCAGAGACACCATCCGGCGGGTGCGCAGCGTCATCGGTAGGGCATGCAGGTTAGCCGCTAAGTGGAGTGGAGGCGTGCTCGCCAATCCGGTCGCAGATACCGAACTTCCCACCTGGCCGCTCGCCGAACGTCCCGATCCTGTCCGAGCACCCGAGGTCGTCGAAGTCCAGGCACTCATCCGGGCGGCGAAGGACTTCGACGAACGTTTCGGGGCTTTCATCCATCTCGTCGCAGCGACCGGCATGCGACGTGGGGAGGCGTGCGCGCTGCGGTGGAGCGACATCGAGTGGAATCGTGCGACCGTCTGTGTGAACGAGTCAATCGTGGCGGCAAAAGGTGGGGCGGTGGTAAAGGGACCGAAGACCAAGTCCAGCATCCGCACCATCGCGGTCAGTGCAGGGACGATTGCCGTCTTGGAGGCGCTCCGCTCTTCGCAGACCCAGTTGGCCCAGATGTGCGGTGTTGCCCTCTCCGACGCCGGCTTCGTTTTCTCCACCGATCCTGGCGGGGAGATACCACCGCACCCCGAGGCGATGACCCACACGTTCATCAAGGTTCGAAGGCGCGCTGACATCGCTGCGGATGTCCACCTTCATTCTCTCAGGCACTTCCAGGCGACGATTCTCGATCCGGTGATCCCCGAAAGCCAGAAGCAGGCACGCATGGGTTGGTCAACCGTGCGAATGGCCCATCACTACACCGACGGTATCGCCGAAGAGGACCGTCGAGCTGCCGAGCATGTCGCACGGGTCCTCGAGAACGAGGAGGAACAGGAATTCAACGATGTCCCGCAGGTTGGGCAGCAGCAACCGCCTTCGCATGTGTCCTCTTCGGCGTCGTAATCGACCAGGCCATTGACGAGGCGCTCCAACGCAGCACGGGGAATGAGGATCTGTCGGTTCAGCCGCACCACCGGCAGGGGGAACCGGTTCTCGCCGATCGCCTTGTAGAGGGTCGAGCGATCGCTGCCAAGTAGGACTGCTGCCTGGCTCACGGTGAGCAGCGGCTTTCCACGCACGGAGTCTGAAAGGCCCCCCGCAGAGACGTGGTCACGCGCCTGACCGACGAGGTCGATGGCAACCGGCCTTCTCATCGGATGACGTGACCTGCTGTCAGCCTTTCGCCCGCTGGGTCGTCGCCAGAGCGACACCTAGCCGGATCGTCCACCTGGTCACCCGCCGCTTCCAAAGGGACATGACGCAGCGCGCAGCGCTGTTGGGCGGTGAGCGACGATCGGATCCGATCCATAGTTCCCGCCTTCACCGCCCCACAAGTCGTCGAACGTGGCTCGGCGAGCAACGTGGCCGCCTCCTCGACGCTGAGGAACGGCTTGGGTCTGGTGTCCCGGTGTTGGTTGAGCATCGAACCTCCCTGGATCGGGACCAGGACGACGCGCCCTGGTCCCTTCCCATGGTCCGGACGGACGTCACCCTGAACGTCACCCCAAACGTCACCCCGTCGCGTCGCCCTCAGTCACCCCAGGAATTCGTAGCCCGACCTGAACGTCACCCCCGGTTCTCGAACGTCACCCCGAACAGGGTCCGGGGTCCTCGGAGCTATCCGCTCTCGACGTGGAGGCCGTCAGACGGATATTGAAATTGCGAGGCTGAGCTGGGAGGGTGACGTTCAGGGTGACGTTCGAACGGATGATGGGTGGCATCCGGGACACATGGTCCCGGCAGAAGCCCTGGAGGTCCCGTGATCCCTCTCCCGCTTGATACGAAACTTGCCGTCCAGATCGTCGGCGCTGACTCTGACATTTCCCCGAGTAGCTCGCTGGACCCTGGCCGTCTCGCCAACAGGATTGACGGCCTCGAAGCTCTTCTGCGCAGGCTCGAGCACCGGGTCGACGGGCTCTTCGGTACGCAGCAGCCGAAGGACGATGTCGGTCCGTCGGTGGTCGTCTGGCAGAACCTCTCACCTGCGGGCCGAGCAGAAGAGCTCGAGAAGTTGGCCGACTGGGTCGACTGGTTGCAGGAACGGTATGCGATCGACGGTGACTGGCTGCGACCCTGCTGGTGGCGCCACGGCTTCGTCGTCGATGAGCTCGCCGCGCTCCACAGCGCGTGGCTCGGCGTGTATCAGTCCGACAAGACCATCGGGTCGAGGGCAGCGCTCGACTGGCACGAAGCTGCAGCCCGGTGTCGCGAGCGCATTCACCGGGCGATCAGTGCCGGGCCGGGCTGCACCGCCGTCAACCACAGGCTCGACGAGCCGGTCACCGACGATCCCCACTGGGCCGAGGAGCGAGCGGCCTTGCACAGCGAGATGCCCAACCTCCCTCGGCAGCCGGGGACCGGTGCAGGTGACGAGCGTCTCGGAACTGTTAATGGCGACGACCGGGAGCTGGCAGGCGAGGACCCGTTCCGCCAGCCACCGGCTCGGTCCGACAGCGCAAATTGAAAGGGTCCCCCTGAGAATCGGGACCCCGTCAACGAAGGTACTTCGGTTGCATCGGCCTGACACCGGCTAAGCGAACCTTCTACACATCCAGCATGTCCTGCCCGGGACTTGGTTCAACACCTGAGTCCAGTTCGAGAACGCCCGGCCCTCGACTGTTGCGATGACAGACGGTGTAGAGCAGATGGAACTGAGGTGCTCTGGCCTGCGTTCCTAGACCCTGCCTACGTCACCGCCCACCGATGGCGGGTATTGCCAGGGCACAACCCCACTGCTTGTCGCGCGTTCGAAGGGCTTCAACCATCGCGAGGGAACCTGTGTCGCCGCACCGTTTTAGAACCGTGACTCGCCCTGTCTCAGAGTCCGAAACCGTCGTCACGCTCAAGGTCATAGTCGACGCTGTAATCCCAAGCGAGCTGAGGTGGCCCGATGGGCGCAACCAGATCAAGAGCGATGTCGTCCCCTGGCCGGCCGAGGGCCTCCACCCGGTCCCACTGCGACGCCAGCGACGCCAGCGACGCCCGTTCGGTTCCGACTCCGCACGCTTCGACAGACGTGAGGAATCCAGCTGCGCCAACGGTGGCAACAGTCTTGTCCCAGTGGGAGCGTTGTTCGGGATCGGTCGGCTCGGGACCGATGCTCGCCGTGCCGGTGATGTTCCAGCGGGTCCGGTATGCCTCGATAGCTCCGGCCGCTGCCTGCCACCGTTCGACTTCGGTGATGCGTTCGGGGAGAGAGCCAAGCAGTGCCGTGACGTGTTCGGGCTGGCTGTAGCTGGCGGCCTGACCGAGGCGGTACTCGTTGCGCCGTACTGCACGATCGAGTTGGGACCAGGTGGTGATCTCGTCCTGATAACGGGCAATCCATTCGCTGCGACGACGCTGTGCCGCGGCGAACACCGACAGGCCTTCGAGTGCGTCGTGGGCATCTCGTCCGGTGGCCTGGGCGTGTTGTGTCCGGTCGTAGGCGGCGGCGAGCTGGTCGGTGACGTCGATCGGAGCATGATCGGTGAGCCATCGACTGAGGGTGGCGTGCTGGCGGTAGGTGGCATCGAGGTCATCAGGTGACAAGGACGCCCAGACCGGAATCCGGTCCTGGGCCATGGTCTGCTCCCGACTCTGAGAGAGGGCGTCGGTGAGGGATCGAAGTGCGTCTCGCTGGGCGATGTCGTCTGCATGGTGGCCGATCTCCCATCTCGGGTTCTCGGGTGCGGTGACGTAGAGGTTGTTGGACAGTCGGCCCCGCGATAGCTGGGTGTAGCCGGCCTCCTGGAAGAGGCTGTCGCCGCCGAGGCCGAAAGTGTGGTCGACGGTGATCCCCTGGGAGCGAAACACCGTGAGGGCATAGCCCAAGCTGGTCGAGGACTCGGCGTAGCTGCGGGGAAGCACGGCGCGCCGTCCGTCGGCGAGCTGGACGACTAGCGCAGCGGCCCGAGCCCCCAACTCGTCGGCCACAGCAACGTCACCCTGGTTTCGAAGAACGTCACCCTGGTTTCGAAGAACGTCACCCTGGTTTCGGGGAACGTCACCCTGGTTTCGGGGAACGTCACCCTGAACGTCACCCTCCCTGGTCACAAGGTTGCCGGCGGGATCGACCACACCAACAACAGTTCCGAACGTGCCGTTTCGGATTCGGACCATGCCGTGCCCGCGGTCTTGATCGAACTCGCTGGCCACTTTCACCCGCTGGTTCTTCTCGAAGATGACCCGGTCGCCGATGCTGAACGCCCTGCCATCGAGCCTGATCTCCTCGCCGAGCTCACCGGCGGCCTGACGCCGTGCCCGGACCATGTCGTTCAAGGCACTGACGTCCACCCGGCGGACGGCCAGGATGGCTGTCGTGCGGTCGTGGTGAACGGCCCACCAATCTTCTATGAGCCGATGCCGTGCCTCATCGATGGTGCCGGTGATCGTGACCCGGCCGTGTTCGACATACGCATGGACCGCCGGGACAACGTTGCCGTCGCGCAGCGCGACGAGGGCGTCTCGTTCCCACTGCTGATGCTCACTGACCTGACGGCGGTTGGTGGTGAGGATGACGACGTGGGAACCCAACTCGTTCGACATCGACCGCAATGCCCCTCCGGCGTCGATGGAGGACAGCTGACGGTTGTCACCGACGAGGACGAGCTTGGCTCCGGCCGCGTCGACATGGGAGCGGAGCCGGTCGAGGGGGCGGCTGCCGACCATGGATGCCTCGTCGACCACGATCACGTGCCGACTGGTGAGCCCGCCGGCTTCTCTCAAGTCAGCAAGAATCTGGGTGAGCGACGAGCTCGGGATACCGGTACCCGCTTCGAGCTCCGCGGCGGTCCTGGCCGCCACGGCGGTGCCGATGACCTTGTAGCCCGCCTCTTCCCATCCGATTCGCGCGGCATGGAGCATGGTGGACTTACCCGTTCCGGCCTGGCCGATCACCAGGTCGTAGCCGTTGCCCGAAGTGAGCAGCGCCCGCACGCCATCGGCCTGTTCGGTATCGAGATGGGCATGGAGGCCGAGAACTTGGTCGACCGTGCCGGGGGCGACCCGGCCGGTGCCTTCTTCTATGCGGGCTATCGCCGAGCGGATGATGCGCTCTTCGGCGGCCAAGAGCTCGGTGGTGGTGTAGCGCCGGTCGCCGCTGGTGGCCGGAATGAGCTGCCCGCTTTTCGTCCGGACGTGCTCAGTGCCCGCATCAGGATCGGCGAGGACCCGGACGACGCTGTCCCGGTCGAGGAGTTTGGAAGTAAGCGCCAGGGCCTGATCGGGGGTGACGTCGAATGCCCTGGCCACGGCACGGATGGCGTCCCGGCGGGTGAAGGTCGATCCGAGCAGGGTGACGGGGAGCGCCCGGGTGTCGGGGGCCAGGTGCTCGTCGATCTCCCAGTCGTCGAGAGACACGCCGTTCTCTCCGGCGAGGACCCGAAAGACTGCCTCGATCTGCTCGGGTCCCGGCGGGATAGTCGGATCGTTATCGAGTGCGGCGGTGAGGTCTTCGACGGTGGCTGGGCGAAGCCCACCCTGGCCGTCGGGCAGCTCGATCTCGGCGAGCTGTTCCGACCAGCCTTGACGGAGCACGTCCGCGTGCCCGACCACGGCGGGTTTGCGGTCCCGGGTGGCGAGGGTAACGGTCCTCGACGTGCGATAGGCGTCGAATCCCCTCTCATCCATCGTCGCTTCAATGTCCACCCGTCGCTTGGAGAACGCACGGAGGATCGTCTTCGGAACGTCACGCAGTTCGCCCAAACCGTTGCGTCGCACCTGCCAGGCGAGACCGAGAGGCGCCAACTCGGCCCGGAGCGCGGACTGGTACATCGTCCCAGCGGTCTTCGCCCACGTGTAGAGCTGCCGGCCGTCGGGGGCGGACCACTGGCCGTCCGCGCCTTGGACCAGGTTGGGGACGACGACATGCGTGTGGAGCTGGGGATCTCCGGCCCGGCTGGTGCGGTGCCGGAACGCCGCGCCGATGAAGCCGTTGGCTTCGACGAGTTGCCGACCACCAGCTCCTCGCCTGGCGTAACACGCCTCGGTGGACAGATGCTCGAGCACGCTGACCACGGCCTGATCGTGAGCGGTGGAGATGGAGTCGCGGATCTCCTCCGACCGGAATGCCCAGAGAAGGGAGATGCCCTTCGGGGCGGAGAACGTCAGGTCGTAACCGGGGCGTCGTTCGCTGGACAGCCTCGCTCCCAGGTCGTCTCCTGTGGCGGACGTGCCGGCAAGCAGGTTGCGGAGGGCCTCCGGGGCGACCTCGCCGGTTAGCCCGAGCCGTTCGGCCGTCGTTCCGATCCACTGGCCCGGCGCCTCGCCCCGGCCGAGGTAGTAGTCGTCGACGTTGTTGGCAACCTTGTCGAGGTAGTACTCCGCTCCGCCGGTGATCCCGAGCCGCCCTATCGACAGCATCGGAGCACCAGGCGACGGGTGTTCGGAGACGGGTCCATGGCCGTATTGTCCGGATGAACGTCACCCTAAACGTCACCCTCGCCAATACAGGCCCATCTACCAGGGAGAACGTGACCCGGAACCGGCCGGGTTTCCGCCCGAAGGGCGACTGAGGCACTCCCAGTGCAACTGTGTGGACTCCAACGTCACCCTCTGGCGGAGCCGACAGGTGTGTATGGAGAAGGCCCCTCCCGGGTAGGAGGGGCCTTCGTGTGGAGCTGGCGATGCGAGTGAGCTACGGCGCGTCGCTCGCTCTCGGTTGTCCAGCCAACGTCTCGTCTCCCGGACGTCGATGTCCGGCAAACGAGATGTAGCGCGCCAGCCGGTCAGACGGGTGTCGCCTCGTCGGCGAGCTCCTCGGCGGCGCTGTGGCGCTCGACCTTCTGGATCTCGGTGGTGGCGAACCGGAGACTGGCTCCGATGTCGTCGGCCACGATCTCGACCTTGGCCCTGCGCTCCCCGTCGTCGGTCTCCCAGGACCGCTGCTCGAGGCGACCGCTGACCACGACCCGTGCGCCTTTGGTGAGACTGAGGGCGACGTTCTCGGCCAGCTCCCGCCAGCAGACGACGTCAAAGAACGAGGTGGACTCCTCCCACTCCTTCGTGTCCCGGTTCTGCCACCGGCGATTGACCGCCAGGGTTAGTGCCGTGGTGGCCTGGCCGTCCCTCGTGTAGCGGATCTCGGCATCCCGGGTCAGGTTGCCAACGACGGTGATGGTGGTGGTTGTCATGGTGTGTCTCTCCTTGTGATTGATGGCGGGTGGGGCGCTTGTCGCCCCGCCTGGTCCGTCATCAATCGCTGAAAGCCGATTGCCCACACCGGAGCCGGCA
>Ga0116118_1000852_pt1 | contig 16684 bp, 14 predicted proteins | sample June2015DPH_11_5_FD_89723 | JGI IMG/M metagenome (GOLD analysis project Ga0116118, IMG submission 89723) | Peatland microbial communities from SPRUCE experiment site at the Marcell Experimental Forest, Minnesota, USA - June2015DPH_11_40 | ecosystem: Environmental > Terrestrial > Soil > Wetlands...
CACTCGTGATCAAGCGGCAGATCGGCGACCCACGGTCGGTCGCGATCGGGCTCGCGAACCTCTCCGACGTGCTGATCCGCGCGGGCCAGCTCTCGCCGGCTGAACGGGCGCTCGGCGAGGCGGCCAGGCTCGCTCGTGAGCTCGACAACCGCCAGCTGATCGGGACGATCCGCTGCAACCAGGGCGATGTCGCGGCGGCGAGACAGGACTGGAGCGGAGCCGCGGAGCACTACAGGGCAGCGGTCGTCGTCTGCCACGAGGGTGGCCACACGCACGATGTCGTGAACGCTCTGATCGGGCTCAGCCGGGCGCTGCACCAGCTGGGCCGAGACGAGGAGGCGGCTGAACGTCTTCGCAAGGCGGAATCGCTGGCGGCAGAGACGGGCAACGCGCAGGGGTTGGCAGCGGCGCGGGGAGCGCTGGCGGACCTGGGAGAGGAGACGGTGGTCGCCCTCCCCGACGGGCTGACGGTTCGTCAGGCGGAGGTGCTCGGGCTCGTCGCCGCCGGATCGAGCAACAAGGAGATCGCGTCGAGCCTTTACCTGAGCGTGTCGACCGTAGAGCGCCACCTCGCCAACATCTATCGCAAGCTCGACCTCCGCAGCCGCGTGGAAGCGACTCGTTACGCCGTTGCGCACGGGCTGGCCGCTAAGCGGGATAGGCGCCCGCGCCCTTGAGGGTTGGCGGCACGATGACACATCGGGCCGCCGATGGCTACGCCAACACGGGTCGGTCGGCACGGGTACATGGTTTCAGGGATGTCGCATCGGCTCAGATCTCCTTATCGTAAGGAGGGAGCCGCCTCGCATGGCGTTCATGACGAGGAGAGCAGGGGGGGCAACCGGTAGGTGCCGCGTCGATCTGACGCGCACCTCCGGGACTGCCTTGGAATTCCGAGTCCCGGTTCAGGACCCTGATCCCGAACCGGGACTCGGCTTACTGCACGACTAGCAATCGGTTCGCTACATCGAGATAGAGGTGTTCAAAACATGAGGTTTCGTCCGGGCTCGTATCCTTGCGGCGCTGTAGCACCGTGAGACGGCATAGGGCTCGTTGATCACATGGCGCACGCTGCGCGGCGCACCCCCTCGGCCGGGGCGACCTCGGCGAGCCCTGTGTGGGTGCGCGTCCCCCGGGTGGTGGGTTCTGAGACAGGGCGGGAGCCGGTGCTTGCCGCTCCCGCCCTGTCGCCAGAGCTCGCCCAAGCCGTCCCCCGATTGATCACCAGCAGAGCTGCCCCGGTCGTTCGGTCGCTCACCGATCCCCGTCGGCACCCCGTAGAGCGTGATCGTGTGCCAGCTGACCCGCATGACCTTCAACGGCCTGGGTGAGCTCGACGGAACGCGTCGCCGCCCAGTACTCGTCCCATGTCTGCTCGGCAGACACGAGGTCGCCTTCGTCGAGGCGGTGCGAGGGTCGCGGCCGCAAGGGGAGCCGCACCCCTTTCATTTCGTGACGAGGTAGCGCAGGTGGGTGACGCCTTCGGATTCGACCACTCGGGTGCATTCGAGGTTGAACTGGTGATCTTCGAGGTTCGCGAACAGCCGCACGCCGCTGCCGAGGAGGACGGCGACGAGGTTCACGTGGATCTCGTCGAGAAGGCCGGCTTTGAGGTACTGCTGGGCGACGTCGGCGGCGCTGACGGCAATGTCCCGCCCACGGGCCACAGCGCGGGCCTGGTCAAGGGCACTCTCGATGCCGTCGGTGACGACGGTTCCATTGGTGCCGGCGCCCACGTACTGGTCGGGCGGGTCGTGGGTGAGCAGGAAGAAGGGTGCGCCTACTGGATGGCGGCCGCCCCAGCCATTGGCGATGTCGAACGTGCGCCTTCCGGTGATGATCGCCCCGCACCCGAACATTTCCTCGACGACGGGGCGGCTGCGCGCAGGTGGCTTGAAGCGGTCGTCGGGGCCGACGCGCTCGGTGCCGGCGGACCACCAGTCAAAGAGCCTGCCTCCGCCGTCGCCGAGAGGGTTGCTGGGACCGTCGTTGGGGCCGGCGATGAACCCGTCCAGGGACATCGAGAGCCCGACCACTACCTTGCCCATTCCTGTCTCCAGTCTCGTCGGCTTGGTCATCGAGACGGGCGGGGACCGCTCGATTCATCGCTGTTGAGGTCTTGCACCGATTCTGCCAGCGAGTCGGGGGTATCCCTGACCGCTGGGATCGTGACGCGTCGCGAGTGTGGCCGATCGGCTGGGTGACGGGTTCTCGAGTCTGTCGGCGGTGAACGAGCGGCATGTTGAGATGGATTCCCGCGACGCGCTCGGGATCCTGCTGGCCGGTCACGTCTCGGGTCTGTCGGACAGGTCGCGAGGAGATCGATGACGCGTCCCGGCAATCAAGTCATGGCACTCGGCTCAACCGGTCCAGATACGCTCTCGCGAGCGCCTGCGACCCGGTAGCAGGCGAGACGCAACTCCGAAGACCGGCGCGAGGAGGCAGGGATTGGCCCAGGACAGCAACCTTCTCGGATTCCGGTACCCGGCCTCGTACCTCTTCGTCCCCGCCACCCGCCTGGACCGCGTCGAAAAGGCCTTGGCAACGAACGCCCATGAGGTGATCGTCGACCTGGAAGACGCGGTAGCGGCGGACGAGAAGGATCGGGCGCGCGACGACCTTGCCAAGTTCAGTCCGTCGCGGCCCGTCCACATCCGAGTGAATGCCCGAGCCACACCGTTCTTCGAGGCGGATCTGGGGGTCATCGCGGCGCTGGGCTGGGTGTCAGGTGTTGTCCTTCCGAAGACGGAGTCCGGCGACGACGGCGTGCTACTTCGTGATCGGCTTGAGTCTGCCGTTGCCCGCATCGCGCTCGTGGAGTCTGCGATCGGCATCGAGCATGCCAACGAGATTGCCCGGAGCGGTTTCGCTCGAATGATGTTCGGCGTCGTCGACTACACGGCGGATCTCGGGATCTCAGCGAGCGAAGTCGCACTTCTTTATCCTCGTTCCCGCCTCGTGGTCGCGTCAGCCGCCTCCTCGATCGCGGCGCCGGTAGACGGCCCGACGACGGCGGTGGGAGATCTCAGGCTCCTCACCGAGGAGGCCCGGCATGCCCGCAGCATCGGGTTCGGCGGGAAGCTCTGCATCCATCCCGCCCAGGTTGACGCCGTCAACCACGCATTCCGGGCCGCGGACCATGAGATCGCCAGGGCGAGAGCGGTCGTCGCCGAATTTGAGCGCCGCGGCGGGGGTGTGTTCCTGTTAGACGGCGAGATGGTCGACCAGCCGGTCGTCACGAAGGCGCGGCAGCTGCTCGGGTGCATTTAGGAGTCGCCCGTGCGCCGACCGCTCGATCTGGGCGGCCGGATGCTCGCATGCGAGAAGACAAGGAGCGAAGAAGGTGGGAAGTGCGAAGGCGACAGGATATATCGTCCCCCAGAGGGTCCAGGCGTCCACACGAGCAAAGCCGGGTCGGCGGCAGCTCACGGGGTGTCCCCGATGAGCGCCCCACTCGAGGGACTTCGCATCATCGACGTCTGCACCTACGTCGCGGGACCTTCCGCAGGCATGAACCTCGCACCGCTCGGCGCGGATGTCATCCGCATCGATCCCATCGGCGGGGCGACCGACACTCGGCGACTCCCGACCAACCACCACGGCAAGAGCCTCTACTGGGCCGGCCTCAACCAGGGGAAGCGATCGATCGAGATCGACGCGTCGACCCCCGAGGGACGTGAGCTGGTTCAGGCGCTGATCTGCGCGCCGGGGCCGGATGCCGGGATCGTGCTGACGAACTCGCCCAACCGGTCGTGGCTCGGCTACGAGAGCCTCGCCGGGCGCCGTCCCGATGTCATCCATGTCCGGATCACCGGGCGGAGCGACGGGCGCGCTGCCGTTGACTACACCGTCAACTGCGAGGTCGGACTCCCGCTCGTCACCGGTCCGGCGGACTACGACCGCCCGGTCAACCATGTCCTTCCCTCTTGGGATCTGCTCACGGGGCTTCACGCGGCGATAGCGATTCTCACCGCCGAGCGAGTCCGGAGTCGGACCGGGCGGGGCCAGTCCGTCGTCGTGTCATTGGCAGACGTCGCGGTCGCAACGATGTCGCACCTCGGTTTCGTCGCGGATGTCGTGGTGAACGGCCGGGCACGCCTGCGTGAGGGCAACTACCTCTATGGGAGTTTCGGTTGCGACTTCAAGACGGCCGACGACAGACGCGTGATGATCGTCGCGCTGACCGAGCGACACTGGGACCACCTCGTCGAGCTCACCGGCATGAATGAGGCGATCGAGGCACTCCAGCACTCGCTCAAGGTGAACCTCGCAGAGGAGGAGGAACGGTACCGCTACCGCGAGCTGCTGGCGGCCCTGCTACGACCGTGGTTCGAGGAGCGCACTTACGACCAGGTGGCTGCTGGCCTCGGCCCGAGCCACGTGCTGTGGGGCCAGTACCGCAGCGTTGAGGAGCTTGTGAACGACCCCCACTCGCTCCTTGCCGAGAGCGGCGTGATGGCCGACGTCGACCAGCCCGGCATCGGTGTCTACCCGACGCCGCGGTCGGTGCTTGACTTCACCGGCTGGGACGAGCACCTGTCCGCGCCACTGCTCGGCTCACACACCGACGAGGTGCTCTCGGAGCTGCTCGGCCTTTCGGGGGTCGAGCTCGCGGCGCTCCGGGAGCGGGGAATCATCGGAGGCGTCAGCGGGTGAGCATTATGGAAGCGCCCGACGTCGGCGATCCGGGTGCCGGCTTCGAAGGATGGGAACCACGCACCGTCGTCGAGTCTGACGACGTAACCCCCGGCGCCGCGCTCGCACTTCACGGGCTGCTCGACGCTCCAGGCGCGGCGCCGGCTGACGGTGAGCTGTTGCCGATGCTGTGGCACTGGCTGGCGTTCTTACCTCGCGTGCCCCAGAGCGAGCTCGGCGACGATGGTCACCCGCGCCTAGGTTCGTTTCTGCCTCCCGTTGCGCTGCCGAGGCGGATGTTCGCCGGCGCGCGTCTTTCGATGCGGCGCCCACTTACTGTCGGAGCGGGCCTGACCCGGCGTGGCGTCGTGGCGTCGGTCCGGAACAGGCACGGCAAGTCCGGCGAACTGTGTTTCGTCACCGTCAAGTACGAGATCACCGATAGCCGGGGCGGTGAGCTCGAGGAGGAACAGGACCTCGTGTATCTCGCCGCCCCACGAGCGCCAGCAGCCCCCGGCCCTCCAGCTGCGAGTCACGGGGAGCCGGGCGTCGAGGGCGAGGAGACCGATTCGGACCACCCGTGGACGCTTGACATCGAGATCTCCTCGACACTTCTCTTCCGGTTCTCCGCCCTCACCTACAACGCGCATCGCATCCACTACGACCGAGAATTCGCGCGCGACATCGAGGGGTATCCGGACCTTGTTGTGCACGGCCCCCTCCAGGCGGTCCTGCTCGCCGAGCTGTGCCGGCGGGCGGCTCCAGATCAGCCGCTGGAACAGTTCAGCTTCCAGGCCAAGAGTCCGGCGTTCCAAGGCGGCACGATGCGGTTCCGTGGACGTCCGGGCGATGACGGCAAGGTGTCGCTGGAAGCGCGTGACGACCACGGGTTGGTCACGATGGTCGCTGACGCGACGCCCGCCCTTCTTCCGCTGAATGACTAACCGGCCGGAGTCGCGGTGAGAGTGTCCCGTCGCTAACGGCTCCTTATTGAATCTGCTGGTCCAGGACCATTCCGATAACGAGCGCGAGTGGGTCCTCCGCGAGGTAGCGGTTGGTCTCGTCGTCGGCCGTGAAGTAGGGGGCCGTGGGTTTCTTCGGGCTGCGGGGCACGGAGCAAGGGCTAGTGCCGCGTCAGACGACGTTTGCATGCCCCTGAGACGACCCAAGCTTCTCGGCACGTCGCCATCCAGGCGCCGGCGGGATCGACCCGAGGTGCGCCAATATGGGTTCATGTCTCGTACCGACCGTCTCGTCGTCGAGGGACTCCGCCGGCTCCCACAGTTCTCCCATGCGGGCCTGACCGACGACCTGATCTTCGTCTCCGGCACCCTCGGCTCCGTCGAAGGCCTCGCGCTGGTGGCCGGCGGGGTCGGTCCGGAGACGACGCAGACTCTCCGCAACGTCGAGCGCATCCTGGACGCGGCAGGCGCCACGTGGGATGACGTTGTGAAGGTCAGCGTGTATCTCGCCCACATGAGCGAGTTCGGGACCATGAACGAGGCGTACGGCGCCTTCTTCGGCGGCATCCCACCGGCCCGCATCACCCTCGGCGACGTCGGTCTCGCCCTCGGCGCCCGGGTCGAGATGGAGTGCGTTGCCCGCCGCCGATCAGCCGCTTCGGCGGGCCGGGGCGCGGCGCCTGCCCGCAGGACCGGCTTCGTTGATCACGACGGCGAGCGCATCTACTACGAGGTCGTCGGCGAGGGTGGGGTACCCCTCGTTCTCAGCCACGGCGCCGGTGGCAACCACGCCGCCTGGTTTCAGCAGGTCGCTCCGTTCGCGGCGGATCGGATGGTCGTGACGTGGGACCACCGGGGCTACGGTCGGTCGACAGACCGCGGCGATCGGTCAGGGCCTGAGGTGGCGGTCGGCGACCTGCTGGCGGTGCTGGATGCGCTGGGTATCGAGCGAGCTGACCTGGTCGGACAGTCCATGGGCGGATGGACGATCGTCGGCCTGGCCCTGGCACGCCCCGGGCTCGCCCGCAGCCTCGTCCTCGCCGACACCCTCGGCGGGTTCACGTCCGCCGCTATCGCGGCAGGCCTCGCCCGCCGCCATCCCGGCGCTTTGGCGGCAGCGGATCTGCTCGGATCGCACCCTGGGCTGAGCGCGGCTTTCTCGACGCGCGAACCCGAACGTGCCCATCTCTACCAGTCGCTCGGGCAGATGGGCAGCGCCGACGCGGCAGTGATCCTGCCGCGGCTGCTGGCAGTGACCCACGACGCGTCCGAGGTGGCGCAGCTGACAATGCCGATCCTTTGCATCGTCGGCGACCGCGACCCGCTCTTCCCCCCGGCATCGATTCGCGCCCTCGCCGACCTGCTGCCGGACGCCCGAGTGGTCGAGATCTGCGGGTGCGGGCATTCCCCGTACTTCGAGGACCCGGCGGCGTGGAACGCCGTCGTCCGACACTTCCTCCAAGCACTCGACTCCCCGGACAGTTGGTGAGGCGAGACTGGAGTCTCAGGACGGTTCACCCTGCCGCTCTCGAGCGGACGATGGAGCGGCCCCGGATGACAACTTGCCGGGCCTAGGTCGTTGCCCCGGGCGAAAGAGGCTCTCGCCGTCGCTCCGCTATGGACACCGTGAGTGCTACTTCTTGGAGCTCTGGTCCTTCTTCTCGGACTCGCTCAGCGCACTCTCAGTCACCTTCACGATCCTTTGCGCAAGTTGGTTCGACGCGCCGACCAGTTGCTCTGTCATCTTGAATGCCGAATCGATGATCTTCTGGCGCGGGCCCTCGTCCTCACTCACGTCGGGAAACACCCCGTTGACGATGTCAAGGAACTTCCGCACCGCCTCGAGCGCCGATTGCTCGGCAGCTTGGAGCGACTCGATGATGCGTTCAGCACCGTCGTCGTGCGTCTCCGTCTCTGTCCCGGTCATGAAGCCCTCCTTCCTTGGACTTTGCATGGGCCACATTCTGGCTACAACCATGGTGTCAGGGCTGACCAAGCTCGAGGAAGAGGCTTTCGGCAGGTTCTCGTCGCACGATGGGCAAACCGCGGACGACTCCATCCAGGCGTTCCGCCCGATGGCGCGCCCGTGACCCTCGCGAAAGCGCCGAGGTCCTGTGTATGGTCAGCTCCCGAGGACCCGCCTCGTTGAGAATTCCGAGCGCGGCTTGGCAGATCCGCTCGGACAGATGACCGGAGCTCGTCGACCGCGGGAGAGAAGGTGCACATGAGACGAATCAGGATGAAGCGAGGTCCGTCGGCGGCGATCGCGGTTGGCTGCCTGGTGGTGCTTGCTTCGAGTTGCGCGACCCCTGCGAGCTCCCCTTCAAGATCCCACACGAGCTCTCCTGCGAGGCCGCTGGGCGTCACCTGGATGCAAGGCTTCGCCGCTCCTGGCACGCCAGCCAAGTATGACAAGGTCGGCGTGATCAAGGTCGGGCCGAGCAGTGCGAAAAACGTGTTGGTGCTGGAGCCGGGCACGTCCGCCGGAAGCGCCTACTTCGTGCCGCTCGCCCAGTGGATCGTCTCCAAAGCCAAGGGCTGGCAGGTCTGGTCGGTCGAACGCCGGGAGAACCTGCTCGAGGACCAGTCGGAACTGAACGTTTTCAAGGAGGGCAAGGCTACAGCGACGCAGCTGTTCGACTACTACCTCGGCTTCCTCAAGGACTCGCACATCAAGGACCACTTGCAGCTCATCTCGAATTCGACGGTCCAGTTCGCGAAGCAATGGGGCATGAAGGTCGCGGTTGAGGATCTCCACGTTGTCATCCAGGCTGCAAAGGAGCTCGGAGGCAACGTCGTCCTAGGCGGCCACTCGCTCGGCGGAGCGGTGGTCACGGCGTACGCCACCTGGGGCTTCAACGGCCGCGCGGGGGCCGATGACCTGGCGGGCCTGGTCTACATCGATGGCGGCAGCTTCGGGAGCCCACCGAGCGCGCAGCAGGCGACTAAGGAGTTGCAGTCGCTCGACGCCCCGAGGGCCTCGCCCTGGCTGGCATTCGGCGGGATTCCCGCTCCGTTCGCCGGAGTGTTCAATGCCACAGGATCGGTGGAGGCGCTCATCGATCCGAACGGGCCTTCGCTGGGTCAGACCTCGGGAGTCTTGCCGCCCGCATTGGTTCCCGCGGTCCGGGTCACAAATCTCGCCCAATACGGCTACGCACTCAACGTGGGCACCTCGCCGCGAAGTTTGCTCGCGGCCCAAGCGCACCTCGGCCAAGGAATCGCGACGGCCGGTCCGATTCATGGCTGGGACGGCGCCGGAGCTCTCACCCCGATAGAGCGCTTCGCGACGATGTTCTCAGGGATGGCGATGAAGAACGTCGATGGCACTGAGTGGTACTTTCCGCAGCGGTTGACTGACGACGCTGGGGCGGTGGACAACGGAGACCCGAATTCAGCGCAGGGCGTGCTCGACGTCGACGCGACTATGGGTCACGACCTCCCGAGGGGCCTGATGATCTACGCGTTCGGGGCCCGCTTAGGCGGGGCAGCCGTACTCGAGGACGCCCGCATCCTGGCCCAGCAGTCGCACATACCTATGAGCAACCTGACGCTGGTCAACCGCCAGAGCACCTACGCTCACAACGACCCGGCCGGCGCCTACCCCCACAACGTCTTCTTCGCTCACCTCGTGCCGTTCTTGGAGAAGATCAGTTCTCACGGATAAGTCTCTGCAGATGATCAGAAACGCTCTCGATCGAGTCGAACGACAGCTGCCTCACCTTGAGAACTGCCGAAACCGTGGACAACGCCCAGACCACCAGTTAACGTCCGACCAACGCCTCCCGTTTCCGACTCGTTCCCAAACTTGACGGCGGGAGATGGAGGGGGGACCGGGGATGAGATGTCGGCTGGGGATGAGCCCTAATCGCAGATACCCAGTGTCACGATCATCAACCGGGCGGCCTCCCACGGCCACCTGGACCTCCATCTTGGCCGCTCCCTCCCAACACGCTCCCTCCCAACACGCTCCCTCCCAACACGCTCCCTCCCGACGGTGGCACCCTGGATCAAGCAGCTCCCCGCCTATCGACGGTGAGGCGATCGACTCGTTTGAAGGAGGTCTCGAGTGAAGCCACAAGAAGCCCACGCCTTTGGGCGCCTCGGCGTCCAGGCATACACAGGTGTTGTCTCGCACATCGAGAAGGCCCACATCCGCGTGGCCTCCTTGTCGTTCAAATCTGTGCCAGTCGGCGGCGCACCGCTGCAGGCCGTCCATGACACCATCGCCCGGATTGCCTATCGAGCCGTTCGAGGAATCGGAACGGTGACCGGGAGCGCTGTCACACGGATACTGCCGCTTGCATCCGTCGAGTCGGGCGAGTTGCCCATGGGCTCATCCAGCCGATCGAACCATGTGCAGGCGGCCCTCAACGCAGCGATCGGGGACAGACTCAACGACGAGCACAGCCCCTTGGCGATCCGCATGGCCTTCCGATCCGAAGGCCATGACATCCCCGCAGACACACTGCGGAACATCGTCCGGACTCCAACATCCAAGATCGCCGTGTTCCTCCATGGCTTCGGAGAGACCGACGACTCGTGGCGACTCAACTCGGGGGCGGACGGACAAACCTACGGTGCGCGCCTCGCGGCCGAATTCGGCTACGCCGCCCTATATGTCCGGTACAACACCGGCCGGCATGTTTCCCACAACGGGCGAGACCTCTCTCAGCTGTTGAGCGAACTGGTTACGGCGTGGCCCGGGAACGTCGAAGAGCTACTCCTCATCGGTCATTCCATGGGCGGGTTGGTCATCCGCAGCGCATGCCACTACGGTCACGAGCCCACTGCCCCGTGGGTTCCCCTCCTCCGCCATGTCTTCCTGCTGGGCAGCCCGCACCTCGGTGCGCCGCTGGCCCGTTGGACCCAGTACCCGGCCCGGGCGGTGGCCAAGCGGAAGGACACGCTCCCATTCGCGCCGCTGCTCACCACGCGCAGTGCCGGTATCGACGACCTGCGCTTCGGATATCTCTTGGACGAAGATTGGGCGGGCTGCGACACCGACACCTGCGGAGAGGACCACCGCCACGACATTCCTCTCCTCGACACCGCCAACCACTACACCGTCAGTGCCACCGTCACTCGGACCCCCGACAGCCCCTTTGGCGAGATCGTCGGAGACCTTCTGGTTCAACCGGCCAGCGCCCACGGCCATCGCCGACGCCGTCAGCACATTCCCTTCGCCATCGAGAATCGCGACGAATTTGGAGGACGCCACCATTTCGACCTGCTCAACGATCCTGGCGTCTACGAGGCCCTGCGCGCCAGGCTCGAAGCAACTGCCTGATTCCGGACGATCAGGTGCCACCGAGGCACGTTGAACGATTCGTGTGCCGATGACTTGTGTTGTGGTGAGCGCTACTCCTCCTCATCATCGGGCGGCGCGCTAGTCAGGAGCTCCCGCCAGCGCGCTTCGGGTACATGGGCCGGTGTGGTCGATTTCAGGAAGTCCTCAAGGACGACGAGGAAACGGTCGGCGTCCTGCCACGGCAGGAAGTGTCCGGCCCCTTCGAGGATTTCGAGGCGGCCGCCGGGAATGGCCTCGGCGGCCCGGTAGGCGTGGGCCACGGGGATTATACGGTCGTGGTCCCCCCAGACGATGAGGGTCGGAACTGCCTCAGCCAGGTACAGCCGGTCATGGGCGCTGACTCGCTGACCACCGATATCGATGACCGAGCGGACGGTGTGGATAAAAGCCATCTGGCCGTGTCGGTCAGTCAAGGTTCGGTAGCTGCGCCACACCTCGGCCAGGCTGTCGCTCGGTCGCCAGCCCACCCGGTGGGCCATGGAGCCGGGCCACTCAGCTACTTCCCGGATCCGTGCATGGAGCAGGAGCGGGAGCACGTATTCGGCGCCGGGCAGAGTCACCGCTTTGAGTAGCGGGCTGACCTCCTTGCCGAGCCCGCCAGAGGCGACCAGCACCAACCGCTCGGCCCACTCCGGGAACTGGTAGGCGAACTGCATGGCCACACCACCGCCGAGGGAGTGTCCGATCAGGGTGACGCGTTCCTTGCCCAGCACGGTCAGCAGGTCCCGGATGCCACTTGCGTAAGCCCCTAACGAGTAGTCGCCACGGGGCTTGGCCGAGTGTCCGTGGCCCAGCAGGTCGGGAGCGATCACTGTGTGGTGCTCAGCCAGCGCGGGCATCACCAACCGCCACGTCGTCGAGCTCCCTGCTATCCCGTGGATCAGCAGGATCGTCGGCCCCTCGCCGGCCATGCGGTAGCTGACGTCGTGGCCGTGAATCCGGACGGTGCGTGAACGGAACGAACTGGTCTTCATGGTGTCTCCGCCTATTGACTGAGGGATCGAAACGGCCCGGCTCGAACAGCCGCCGGTGCGGCAGTCGGTCCAGTGTCACCGCCTGTTGTCGCGCCATGGTCCGGCCCGAGCCGAGTGGAACCCTGCACATCGGTGAACATGAACATGACCGTACCGGTCGGCGTCGGTGCTCCGTCTCCGCCCATCGCCGCAACTTAGCGATCCCGCCCAGCGACCTCGAGCACAGAACGGAGGACCCCATGGAGAAAGTCTTCGAGATCTACATCCGCACCACCCCGGAGCGCCTCTGGGAGGCGATGACCGACGCCGATATCAGGGGCAAGTACCAGTTCGGCAACCGGGTCAGCTCGGACTGGACACCAGGCTCGCGCTTGGAGATGAGCAACCCGAAAGCGCCCGGACTCCTCGGCGAAGGGGTGAACATCGAGGTCGACCCCCGCGCCGGCTCGTCCAGACCATGGTTGCGCTCTGGAGCGACGACGTTAAGAGCGAGGGAACCTCCAGGGTCACCTGGGAAATCGAACCGATCGGCGACTCCTGCCGCCTGATCGTCACCCACGACCAGCTTCGCGATGGCGCTGACCCTCAACTCTTCGGCGGCTGGCCGATGATGCTCTCCGGCCTGAAGACATGGCTCGAGACCGGCGAGCTGCTCACCACTCCGGGATCGCTGCTGTACGGCTGAACCGGACTGCGGCGAGCGTTTCAGAGAAGCTCCTGCCCAGGGCGGCTAGCTCGACGCGGCTGCCGAAACACGGCACCCACCGGCCTGGCGGCCGTTGGTCCGGCATGATGACGCCATGCACCACGCGACCGCGTCGGGACCGGACAGACCAGATTGAAGGCTCGTAGGGGACAGGAGGCCACAATGGCGAAGTTTGTGCTGCTCTACGCGGGCCATGAGGGCATGGGTGACACGCCTGAGGAAGCCGACGCGCTGGCGACCGCCTGGATGACCTGGTACCGGGATCTGGGCGACAGCGTCCTCGATTCGGGCGGTCCGCTCGGGCCCGCTGTGTCGATCGTGGCGGACGGCTCGACGCGCCAAGGCCTGCCCCTTACCGGCTACCTGATCATCTCGGCCGACAGCCTGTCGGAAGCAACGGACAAGGCTGCCGGATGTCCCGTCCTGTCCGACGGCGGCACCATCGACGTCCACGAGGCGCTGCCGTTCTGAGAGCGGGCGCATCTCGCGCAGTCACCAGCCCGGGGTGCGACCCGTTTCCCACTCAGAGCGACCGGACGAAGGCGATGAGCCGCAGCGGGTCTCGCGATGTGCCCGTCACCCAGGCATCCAGCTCGGGCGTCTCCCCGAAACCCATCCGCCCGTACATCCCCCGGGCCACCTCCATGATTTCGGTCGAGTGCAACATCACCTTGGAGCGGCCGTCGGCGCGGGCTCGAGCGATGCACTCCTCGGTCAGGGCGCGGCCCACCCCGGCGCCCTGGCGATCCGGCCGCACGGCCAGCATCCGGATCCCGGCGGCCTCGAGGTCCTCGAATTCGCTCATGGCCCGCGTCGAGTCGGGCACATAGGTGACACCACCCAGGAGGTCACCGTTGTCGTCCACAGCAACGAGGACCACGCTGTCGGCGGCCCTGCCGGCGACGTCCATGAGGCTGTCCTCGTAGGCTCCAAGCGGCGCACCCCGCTGGAGCTGCCGGTAGGCCTCGACCGTGATCTGGCCGAGGCTGTCGAACTCGTCGGGTCGTACTTCCCGGATCTCCACTTACCGGCGCGCCTCGTTCTCGGGCGAGCCCTGCTTCGGCGACGGTGACCGGAGCAGGAGCACGGACACGACGGTCGAGAGATCGACCCCGAGGCGCACGACCGGGACTCGTTGGCCGCGGTTCATCGACGACAGCACCGACAGAGTATGGCAGGGGGCCAAGAGCCGAGCAGCGGCGTCCGCCGTCGCGTGAACGCGAGTTGGCCTCGGCCACCGGCCCTTACGACGGCAGCGCCCGGCCCTCGACCCCCCGGGCCAGCCGCGCCAGCTCGGCCGGCTCGACTGGTCGGGAGTAGAGGTAGCCCTGCCCTAGCCGGCACCCGAGCCGCAAGAGCGCGTCGGCTTGCTCGGGGGTCTCGATGCCCTCGGCGATCACGCCTTGGCCGAGGCGATCAGCGAGCAGCAGCACGGCTTCGACGACCGAGCGGCTGACCGGATCCTCGGTGATCTTCGTGACGAAACTCCGATCGATCTTGATCCGCTGTGCCGGCAAGCGGTGCAGCAGCGCCAGCGAGGAGTAGCCGGTCCCCACGTCGTCGATGGCGATGGAGATACCGAGATCGCAGAGCTGCAGCAGCTTGTCGCCGAGGTCGGCCGCGTCGGTGACGGCAGCGGATTCGGTCAGCTCGATCTCGAGGAGCGTGCCGGGCACGTCCGCCAGCTCGAGCTCTCGCTTCACGAGGGTCACGAGGTCGGGCGACGTCAACGTGCTTGCCGAGAAGTTGACGGCGATCTGGATCGCGAGCCCTTCGGCCCGCCACGCGGCTGCGTCCGTGAGGGCGGTGCGAAGCACGTGTAGGTCCATGGGCACGACGAAGCCAGTGTCTTCGGCCAGCGCCAAGAAGCGATCCGGCGTGAGGCGACCGCGCAGCGGGTGGTCCCACCGCACGAGCGCCTCCGCACCCACGATCCGATTGGAGTCGAGGGCGACCTGCGGCTGGTACAGCACTGCGAACTGGTCGAGGTGATTGGCAGCCTCGGCGAGGCTCGCTTCGAGCTCCACGCGCTCGGAGCGCACGAGCAGCATCTGTTCTTCGAACAGCAGGAGCCGGTCACCACCCCTGGCCTTGGCCGTGTACATGGCCGTATCGGCGCGGCGCAGCACATCCTTCACGCTCAACTCGCCCGGCCGTGTGATGACTGCTCCGATGCTGAGGTGCACGACGAGCTGGGAGCCTTCGAGCTCGAAGGGATCAGCCATCTCACCGCGCACCTTCGCAGCGAACGCGTGGAGCGTTTGGGGGCCGTCGACTTCGGTGAGCAGAACCGTGAACTCGTCACCGCCGAGGCGAGCCACGAGGTCGTCGCTCCGGACGCAGTGCGACAGTCGTCTCCCGACCGCGACGAGCAATTCGTCACCCGCAGCGTGACCGAGGGCGTCGTTCACCCCCTTGAAGCGGTCGAGGTCGCAGAACAACACGGCGAGCTGGCTGCCGTGGTCGTGGCCCAGCAGCTCGGCCAGCAACTCCGTGAAGACGCGGCGGTTGGCGAGACCGGTCAGCGAGTCGATCGACGCCTGATGCCGGACTTGCTCGAGGAGCAGAGTCTTCTCCCAGGCCCCCGCCGCCTGGTCGGCGATGCTGCCGAGCCGGCCGAACAGCTCCCTGTCCATCTCCGGTGTGTTCGGGCTGCCGGGTTGCCAGCAGGCGCCGATGATGCCGAAGACCCGGTGCTCCGACCTCACGGCCATCAGTGCACTCACCTCGATGTCGAAGAACTCGAACATCGCCCGGATGTACGGGTCCGTGTCCGCCCGGTGGAAGAACCGCGGCTCCTCGGGAACCGACAGAATTTGCTCGAGCATCGGGGTGTCTTCCGGCCGGACCACCAAGTCATCGAGGACTGCCGCGAGGTCCGCGGAGTAGCCGTCGTGCCCGAGCGACCGGAGAATGCCGTTCTCCTCGTCGTGGCCGAGGAGGATGGCCGTATCCGCGTTGCCCACGGCGCGTACGGCGCTGACCGTCACGTGCACGAGCTCGTTCAGATCCCGAACTTCGATGAGCTGCCGGGAGAACGCTCCGAGGATCTCGGCGCTGCGCTGGCGATCGCGGGCAGTGTCGAGCGCAAAGACCGTGTCCAAGGTGGCGGCGGCAAGCTTGGCGTACGCGGCGAGCAGCTCCTCCTCTTCGGCGATGAACGGTGCAGCCGAGAACGCCACGATCTTCCCGTAGTCGCGCTCGGGCGAGCGGACGTCGGCGACGATTACCTCGGCTCGCGCCCCGGCGATCTCGAAGATCGGCTCGCGCCCAGCGAGCGCGTCGCCGGCAAGGCGCTCCGCCTCGGCCTCGTCGAACCCGTCCGAGTAGACGCGCGGCGGCGCGTCCGGCCAGGGCAGGGCGGCGAAGAGCAGCCGTTGCGAGGCCACGGCGAGGCCTGCGCGATCGGTGACACGGCGGAGGACTTGGTCGAGGTCCCGGGTCTCCATGAGCTCGAGGAGCGTCTCCTGGAGCTCACTGAGCTGCGCCCGGTACACGCTCGCGAGCTCCGGCGTGTCTGCCGAGGATGCGCCGCCCGGCTCCACTGGGCCGCGACCGCGACCGGGCCCGAGCAGTGACTGGGCCCGTCGACCGAGTTGCGATCTCAGGGACAATCTCCACGAGCCTTGCCAGGTCACCTCGAAGATGCATTCCGGCGCCCCGTCCATCTGGCAGGTCTCCTGGTGGACCAACGCCGGGGGGAGGCCCCACAGGACGCCGCACTGGGACAACAGCCCGTGTACGAACAGGCAGTCATGGCGGTTTGGCTCGTGACGGGGGAGCGTACGGAACGCAACGACGGCGCGGTTGTCCCCGAGCTCGAGCAGGCGGGTCGCGGCAGCCGAGTCGAATTTCGAGTGCACCGTCGGTAGCGCACGGAAGAGCGCCCGCGGCGAACCGAGCCGGGCCACAGTCGCCCGCAACACGGGATGGGCCCTCGAGGTGAGCACCGACTCGCCGATCCGCTGAGCGACGGCCGGATCGCCGGTCACCTGGCCGGCTGCGTCGAACAGCCGCACCCGCGCGTTGTAGGTGGACCAGACGCGAGGGTTCTCGAGCACATGAAGAGGCCGCGTCTCACCAGCGAGATCCAGCA
>Ga0116118_1000858_pt1 | contig 16610 bp, 21 predicted proteins | sample June2015DPH_11_5_FD_89723 | JGI IMG/M metagenome (GOLD analysis project Ga0116118, IMG submission 89723) | Peatland microbial communities from SPRUCE experiment site at the Marcell Experimental Forest, Minnesota, USA - June2015DPH_11_40 | ecosystem: Environmental > Terrestrial > Soil > Wetlands...
AAACGGCGGATTTTGGCTTCTTTGAAAATGTCGTAACCACCGAGAACTTCATCTGCGCCTTCCCCTGTTAAGACGACCTTAAAGCCGCTCTCACGCACTAATTTTGAAAGCAGAAACATCGGTGCGGGAGCGGTTCGAAGAACGGGCTGCTCGGTGTGCCAGATGACTTCCGGGAAAACGCCAGCGATATCTGAACGCGAACAGCTGACACGCGTGTGTTGCGTCCCAAGGTAGGAACTCGCTTCCTCTTGATAAATACTTTCGTCAAATTCTGCGTCCTCAAACGTAATCGAGAAACTGCGCAGCCGATCTCCCGCGAGTTTTCTGACCAAGGCCGTCGTTACCGTAGAGTCGATACCGCCGCTCAAATAAGCGCCCACCGGAACATCCGCACGCAGGCGAATGCGCGTGGCATCAAATAACAGTTGCAACAGCTCCTCGGCGAGTTGATTTTCTTTCCTGCCATCAAAGTTCGCGCTTGGTGGATAGGAAGCGGACCAATGGGGCTGAACGTTAAAGTGGTTGTCCTCGATCGTAAGAGAACAACCCGGGGGCAACTGGAAGATATTCTTAAACGCGGTCCGTGGCGGAACGGGGGCCCAAAAAGTGAAAATCTGGTTCAGGCCGTGAAGGTCGATTTCAGTTGAGACTTCCGGAGAGGTCAAAAGGGCTTTGATTTCGGACGCAAAGAGAAAGCTCGCAGCCGTCCGGGTGTAGAACAGGGGCCGAACACCCAACCGGTCGCGTGACAGAAATAGCTTCTCTCGCTTCGTGTCCCAGATTGCGAACGCCCATTGGCCGTTGAACCGGTGAACGCAGTGTTCACCTTCTTCTTCGTAGAGATGAAGGATCACCTCGGTATCTGAATGAGTGCTGAAGCGATGCCCTTTTTGTTCCAATTGTCTCCGGAGTTCCAAGTAGTTAAAAATTTCTCCGTTAAAGCTGATGCACAAGGTGCCATCTGCATTTTGCATGGGTTGATGGCCGCTGGTCAGGTCGATAATGCTCAGGCGAGCATGTCCCAAGCCGATCTTGCCACTTCTATAGATTCCGCAATCGTCCGGTCCGCGATGCCGGATCGTGCCGAGCATCTCGGCGATCAGATTCGCATCCGCGGGACTGCCATTGAGATTTAAAATGCCGCAAATCCCACACATTTTGGACTACTCATTCCTTTTTTCAGAGATCGTTATAACCCAAGAAGACAAGAGAATCGGACAATTGCCTCTTACCTTCGTGTACCGGAGGTGAAACATCTGCGCGCTAAGAGAGGTCATCGGCTGCCTCATTCGATCTACGTTTCGGTTTGAGGCGCAAGCGCATCCCCTGCACAAATTCTTCGTAGCTGTGTTCTGCCGTCAAAGGAACCGTAGCCTCTCCCAAAACCTCGGCCGAGGGCGATCCCCAAAGGGTGTGGGGCGGGACATTCCGACTGACAGTGGTACCCGCCTTGATCACCGCTCCTTCTCCAATCCTCACATTGGGCAGGATCACACAGTGCGGGCCGATGAACACATTCTTTTCGATAATAACTTTTCCCTTGTTTCCGTGCCTCAGGGGACCCCAATAGAGATGAGCAAAAATGGTGGTTCGAAGACCGATCGTGGAGTTCTCGCCAATCGAGATTCCGTCCGGATGAAGGTCATCGATGTAGACAAAGTGGGAGATCCAAACATGCTTGCCGATTTTGGCCCCGCGCATTCGATGAAGCCATGGCCGCAAGCTCCCTCCCCCCGGGCCCATGAAAGCAATAATGTGAAGAAGCCTTTGAGACAGATTTCGAATCATAGGTAGTTCTCGCTACTCCTCGAGCGGCAAGAGGACGAATCCAGGACTCTTGGTTCGCGGTCAGATGCCGGATCAAGGCTCCGGACCGTATCGACGGAACAAACGGTCCTCCAAGGGATGAGTGGTGACTCGAGGACATGACTACAGATTCGGCCGGCAAGTTCCGTTCCTGCCTGCGCTTGAACAGGCATGGCGCACAAAATCAAACCAGGTTGACGGTTTTGACCTATTGGGGTTCTAAATGGAGGTCCAGAATCTCGCCGAGTTTCGACTGGTGCCGCCGGTTGCCGCGACATCGGTAGGCTGGCCAACCCTGTGCATAGGGGAGTGTCAGCGCATAAGGGGCGAGAAAGAGATGCAGCAGGAGGCCACACTGGGATAAGTTCCATGCCCATTCTATTCTGAAAGGGGGACGAACTCTCCATTACCCTCTGCGTGCGTACCTAAAAGTATAGACATGATCATCAGGGCAAGCTGTGACAGCCATCACACCAGGGTGTGACGCGACGCACACGGAGAAATAGCAGGGCCGGCGTGCATGCCAGCGGTGACGACACCGGTGCGAACAAAGGATTTTTCGCAATCGGCGGGGGAAGGACCGCACATGTTGCCTTCCATAGGAGGAAGAGATGGCTGGCAAGCCGCCGGCCAGGCACAATGCGAGAATTTTGTCCGGTCGCAGGTGTCCCTGCTCATTCGGTTGCCGGCATGAAACTGGCAGCAACGACTTATCTTGTGAGCTTAAGAGAGTCTGTCGTACACTGTTTAAAAGCAGACCCTTCGATTATCTGGACTGACTGCAAAGAAGCGAAGAGATTGTCCTGACGGAGAATAGGCATTTCAGGCTATGAACCGAGCATTCCTGGATTACTTTCGCTGCCCGGAACAGTTCGCGGAAGTCGGTGTGTGCGGAGCTTTGTCCGAAGATTCAGGATTTTTCCGGTTCGGCGACAGCGCGATTTGTTTTGGTCAATCCGCTGGCGGCAGGCCCTCCAAACAGCTCACCCATACCCTGCCAGACGTCTCTCAAGCGGTCGGATTTGAAGGGGGACGGCTGTGCTTGCCGTTTGATCTCTTCCAGGTCGTCGAAAACCTGCGTTATGAACGATACAGCCTAAATTCCCGGCACTCCTTCCAAAGGATCACCTGGGGACGTGCATCGAGAGCAATGTATTATTTAGTGCGGCCTCTTCTGCCAGTCCCGGTGAGGAAACATCTGCAGAAAGCATATCTCCGCGGATGGGAAAAGATTTTCTTTCCTCATTGGCCCGTGGATTTTACGGTCGAATCCCTGATGGAACGCTTACTGGGACTGATTCTGAAGTATCGCCGGATAGAAAGGATTCCTTTCATCTGGTTTTGGCCGGATGGCGCACGCAGCAGCGTGATGATGACGCATGACGTAGAAGCCGCCTCCGGACGCGATTTGTGTGGCCAGCTTATGGATTTGGATGATTCCTTTGGTATCAAGTCTGCTTTTCAACTTATTCCAGAAGAGCGATACAAGATTTGGGAGGAGTTTCTCAGCAGTTTCCGCGCCAGAGGCTTCGAAGTGAACGTCCATGATTTCAGCCACGATGGGCGACTTTTTCAGGAAAAACAGGAATTTCTTCGCAGGGCAGCGCAGATCAACCAGTACTTGAAGAAAATGAAGACGCAGGGCTTTCGTTCCGGAGCCTTGTATCGGAACCAGGAATGGTATGACGCCTTCGAGTGCTCATACGATATGTCGGTACCGAATGTCGCCCATCTGGAGCCACAAAGAGGTGGTTGCTGCACGGTAATGCCGTATTTCATCGGGAAGATTCTGGAGCTGCCGTTGACGACGGTACAGGATTACACGCTGTTTCACATCCTGGGCGATTACTCAATCGACCTGTGGAAACAGCAAATTGCATTGATTCTTCAGAGAAATGGCCTAATCAGCTTCATTGTCCATCCGGACTATGCCATGGAGAAGCGCGCACGCGATGTTTATAGTGAGTTGCTGGCGTATTTGGCGCGCCTGCGCAAAGAGAGAAGTCTGTGGATTGCTCTTCCAGCAGAGATCGATCGCTGGTGGAGAAACCGCAATGAGATGAAGCTGATTCCGGACGGCGATACCTGGCGGATCGAGGGTCCAGATAAAGCCCGGGCGCGAATCGCATATGCGAGCCTCGAAGGCGACCGTCTTGTCTATACCTTGGATGGAGCGCCTGAAGACCGTGAAATTGGTGGAGTTAGTAGTCGCTGATTGTGCCGGATGGACAGAACTGTCAGAGCAGTAGCTGCGTATTGATCGAGGCGCAGCAATTTATGGGGGTATACAAACCTGGGTATGGCGCGACTGGGATATTCGAATTCCGCCGTGCGAGTCGGTTGTATCCGGGGCGTAAACGATACTCGTCTGGGGCATTGCTGATGAAAGTTTGCATGGTTGCATACACGTTTTATGAGCAAGACAACCGCGTCCGTCGGTATGCGGAAACCCTTGCAAAGCGAGGAGATCGCGTCGATGTTGTGGCGCTGCGCAGGGAAGGCCAGTCCTCAAAGGATGTCATTGGCGGCGTCTGCGTTTTCCGAATCCAGCGCCGGGCCCTCAATGAGAAGGGGAAATTCACCTATCTCGGGAGGCTTCTTTTCTTTTTTCTGCGTTCGTTGGTTTTTTTGACTTGGAAACAATTGCGGGAGCGCTACGATCTCATTCACGTCCACTCCGTTCCGGACTTCGAAGTCTTCGCTGCTCTTTTTCCGAAACTCACGGGATCGAAAATCATTCTGGACATTCATGACCTGGTGCCCGAGTTTTACGTCAGCAAATTTAAGGCCTCTTCGAATTCGCTGGCTTTTAAGTTGCTTGTCACCGTGGAACGAATGTCCGCCGCGTTTGCCGACCACGTGATCGCCGCAAATCATATCTGGTTGAAACGGCTTCACGAAAGGTCCGTTAGGAGCGCGGATTGCACAGTAATCCTGAATTTCCCCGATACGGACATTTTTCATCTTCGGGGCCGAAACCGGAATGACCGCAAGTTTATTGTGGTGTATCCGGGAACTCTGAACTATCACCAGGGCGTGGACCTCGCGGTTCGCGCGTTTGCGCTTATCGCGGATAAAAGTCCGGAAGCGGAATTTCACATTTATGGCGACGGAGATCAGGCCGATTTCCTGAAGACCTTGATTGCGGAGTTGAGTTTGCAGGAGCGCGTGTTTCTGAAGGGCAGCCGGTCACTTGAAGAGATAGCGGTGATTATGGAGAACTCCGATCTTGGGGTTGTTTCCAAGCGGAAAGATGGTTTTGGCAATGAAGCGTTCAGCACGAAGATCTTCGAGTTCATGTCTCTGGACGTACCGGTAATTGTTCCCGAGACGGCGATTGACCGCTATTATTTCAATGATTCCCTCGTAAAGTTCTTTCAGGCCAACGACGAAAAGAGCTTGGCCGAAGCGATGCTACAGTTGATCAAGAACCCGGGACTGCGGCAAGAATTGGTTCGAAACGCGCGGGAATTCGTCAAGGGCCACACTTGGGAGAAGAACAAGCGTATCTACCTTGACCTGGTGGACTCACTCGTTCCGCCTGCCGGCCGTCAAGTAACCGCTAAGGGATGATTGGCACGCCTGTATTACCCCTGGCCAGTGCCACATTTCTGCAGCCGCTCGCCGTACGATTTCGTCAACCCTCCTGCAGCATTCACGAGCGCCGTACGATCGCCGCATGCGTGAGCGAGCTGTTGCTTCCCCGCGATTTCTCAGCTTTGGCTGCCGCTGTACTGTGCTGCGGCTCGCTACGCTCGCCTTCGCTCCGTTCCGCGCCAGCCAAAGCTCCAGGGGAAAGAACACCAAGAGAATTCCCGCTCATCTCTTCCTTTTTCCTTCTCGCCCTGCTCATTAATTAAGAGTACTAAAACGGTCTCAGAGATGTTGGCGCCGAGGGAATCGCATCCAGCAGCGTTGAATATTTCAATTGATGGTCAATGGTTCAATGGCGGGCTCGCGCAACGCAGCTGCGTTTGGAGCTATCGGCGAACAATCGAAAGGGGATGCTGGACAAGGGCCGTGCTGTTTACATTGGCGCGCGTATTGCATATAAGCATGCTGACCGCCCTGGGGGGCAATCTCACAGAGAAGGAGAAATCGCATGGCAGCCAAGAAACCCACCAAGCGTTTGAAAAAGGGAAAGAAGCTCAAACTGACCAGGACGCTAACAAAGCCGGCACAGTAGCTCAACCGTTCTTCCCCTGGCGGCGCCTACATTGGTAGGTCGCTGTCGTTCCCGGTTCAAGGGGCTGCGCTTTGCCCGGCAGCCCCTCCTCTATTCCTAGATGCCTAGCTTCAATGTTTCGCGGGCGCAGTAGCGCGGTGTCTCCGACAAATCGCAATTCGTAAACACCCTTGCGTGATACTGTGCGAATTCCCGTTCACGAGGACCAAAGGCTATTCAGCCCGGCAACCGCCTGAGCTCCTATGAAATTCTTGCTGCCATTGGTGCGGGCGGGATGAAGGCAGCTTAGTTTTCTCTTGTGGCGACAGAATTTTCACCCCAACTGATAGTGTGGCTATTGCGGCGTGTGATAGACTGGCACCGCTGTAAAAGTACGAAAGCGCTACTCGGGATAAGTAGGGCCTTCATGTCCGTTGATTGACGGGGAGGACGGAACTGGATTGTCAGGAGGAACCGCGATGCAGGATCTTCTCAGCGGCCCTATCGCCGAACCAAACAGCGAAGACGAAATTCGTCAACTAGATGAGTTGCTTCGCCGCGCATCTGAATACCTTCTCCGCGACTCCAAGCACGCTGCTACGTGCGAAGAAGAGAAACCCGAAGCTGCCTGAGACAAAACAGTCCGCGAATCAAAACCAGCAGAGCCCGCGGCGTGAGGTTTAGATCGAGCGGAGGAAATGAAAAACAGACGGGGCGCTCATCGGCACAACCTGGCTCTGCCCATCGTCCTCGCTGAACTGTCGCGAAAAACTCATGTTATCCACGGCACGACGCGGAACATATCTACCCACGGCCTTTACTTTACGATCGACCTGCCGGTAGCAGCTGGGCTAAGCCTCGAATTCTCGTTCACGCTGCTTGCAGACATCCACCAGGAGAACCAGGCCACCGTCGCCGGAAGAGCTCGGGTGGTGCGCGTGGAAGAGCCGGGCTCAGGCTCTGACAAAGTGGGCATCGCGGTCGCGATTGAGAGCTTCAAGATAAGCATGCCGCCACCGAACTTTTCAAGGATGCGGTAGTGCGAAATGGTTCGGCCAATCATCGAGAGGCGACTGCCTTATTGCGGGTATCTTAGGGCGCGTCGTGAAGCAAGTTAACGTGCGGAGGCTAACGAGAATTTGCGAGCCCTAGATCTGCCGCAGCGTCTGGCGAACTTTCTCCTCTGAAAGGATGTTCGGGAATAGGTGCCTTCCGTCGCTCCAGTTTGACTTCTTCCTAATCCTCGTTGGTAGGTTTGAACCCGCAAGGTGTTCCTGCCAGGCGCGCTACGAGCGCCTCATGGCGAGCCTGAATTGTTCACCTCACCTCATCTGCGTAGCGCCACCCGTCGGGTCGGGGTTTTTGATCGGGACACGGATCGCAGGGCGCTCGCTTGAATTCATCGTACGCCGTGACTTGATTTTTCCCGTCGACGTGAAAGTCGTGAAGTGTACGATGGTCGCGTTATCGGAAACTGATGCAGTCCGGCCGACATGGTTGCCCATGATCCATATCTAAGCCGCTTGGCACAAGAATCCCACTGGATCACGTACGTTCATGGCCGCCGCGATAGCGTGAGTGTGAGTGATCGAGCAGGGGAGCTTGGCGTTCGGCGACTGGGTTCCCGTGAAAATGGCCGCGGGACTGCGCCCAATTTTGTGCCCACTCTCGGTGGAAAACGATCACAGGTGGTCGTAGAAGGCGAGTGCAGAATCACCCGTAATGAATGGCGCGCAAAGCTAACGTGATAGCAATCCTGAGCCACCGCTGAGATGGTTGCCCGATAAACGTCCAGCCCAATATACTTCGCGTCTTTCATGAGGGCTCTCCTTTCTGCAGGCGTTGATGCGAACGATCAAACCTACTCGAAAGGGGCCCCCTTTTATAATGCGTTTATCGGGAGCTGAGAAGTACGGCAGGGTTGTGCTCGACCGATGGATTCCAAGTTACAATTGGTTCACGAGAAAGGGCTTGAGACCTCTCTCGTCAGAATGAACCTCAAGAACCGCGTCGCTTCCGTATGGATATTCTGCACAGTCCTTCTCGGCGCGTTCTTTCTCTCCGCGTTCGCGGAAGCGGCCCCCGCCCCGGTTCATGGCCTGTGGGTCTGGAAGAGCCCGACCGTCCTCGAAGCGCCGCGCGGCGCGGAGGATTTGTTGGATTTCTGCAAATCCGAGCGCATCAATGAAGTCTATGTGTCAGTCTCTGCGCGCTGTGAGGCGGCTGAAGAAAGCCAGCTTGCTCACCTCATCGCCGTGCTCCATCGCTCGACAATTCGAGTGGAAGCCTTGTTATCGAGTACGGACGCCGACGAGTCGGGCAAACACAGAGAAACGCTGCTGAATCATATCCGGGGAATCGTGCAATTCAATCAGAGACATCCGGCGAATCGGTTCGACGGGATTCATCTGGATGTGGAGCCGCAACAACGGCCGGAAAATAAAGGCGCAGGAAACCTTCGATTCCTGCCGGGCCTCGCCGAGGCCTTTCGCGCAGTACGTGAGATCGCGGAGCCGGCCGGGATGACGGTGAACGCGGACATCCAGAACAAACTTCTCAAGGGCGATCTTGGCGAACGCAAGATGCTTCTGTCTGCGGTGCCGCGGGTCACATTGATGATGTACGAGCTGAGCAGTCCCGGAGACGGAGAGAGCCTGGAACAAAAGGCCGAAAAAGCACAGAACGCCAGTCAGAAATTCCTCGACATGGCCTACGACGGATTGGGCGACCGGAATCTGGCGAAAATGGTGATCGCACTTCGGACGCCAGATTATGGCGAGATGCTTCCACAGATGCTGAAGAAACTCGACGACGCGAATCGCGCGAATCCGCATTACCTGGGATGGGCGCGACACTCTTACAATGATTATTTGCTGGCGCACTAAAACTTCGGCTCTGTCATTCTTTCCCAGGCCAATCGAAAGGGCCGAATGAGGTAATACATGGAAGAAAGAAACTCTGGCATTGGCAGAAACTGCCGGTCGCGTTCCTCTGGCACAAGTTTGGACGGCAAATCCCGGTACAACATGCTCGCCCTGTCCCGCAGGCGCTCCCGGATTTTGAACTGAAATCTATAATCGGCCTGCGCGTGCCAGTTTTTATCAGGCTCCTCGAAAAGGCTGCGGCGAATTTGGGCAGCCAAGACCCGGGCCGTGCGATCGATTTTCAACCCCTGAGCCAGTTCTGCAGGGATCACTACCTCGAGCGGATCTTCGGCCAGCAGGATTCCGACCGCCAGCATCCGCTTTAGGCCCAGATCGTGCGCTTCGCGCAGCACGTATCGCCAGTCGAGATCGGGTTGTCCAAGAATTTCGGCAATATCGCAGATCAACTTGAGCTGCCTCCACTTGTGCTTGGTCCCATGCATGGAGAGGATAAGCAAATAAACTTCCAGGGGCAGGCTGGTCACTTGTGCACCAGCAAGTGAGATCATTTCAAACCGCTGCAAAAAGCGCTCCGGATCGTGCTTCACACATGCCAATTGCAACGCAAATCGCCAGTGCAACTCCAATCGCGTTCCATCGGAGCGATAGAACTGCAATTCACGGTTGATCGGGACGTATTCAGCGAGTTTGCTCGCGTCCTTCAGGCAGGCAAAGTCATAACCGTTGCGCCGAATCAGATCCTGGGCCCTCGGAACATCGCGCTCAAGAATCATAATGTCCAGATCGCCAAACTCCCGCAGCGATAGATCGCCATAGAGCCTTTGGGCCAGCGTCGGCCCCTTGTAGGGCACTGCGGGAATCCCCTGCTCTTCAAACAGCGGTAGTATCCGCACCAGTTCTTCGGCACGGCACTGAGCCTGCTTCGCCTGCTCTCGATAGCGCGCACCGAGTGGCCCAAAATGTTAGCCGGCACGGAATCCGGACAGACACGTTGGAGGCTCCGATACAAGAGTGGCATGACGTCGTGACGCATCGCCAGCCGGATCAGGGCCATCCAATCTACTTCCTTCTGAACAGCGGCCCGAATCCGATCTGAGAGTTCCGGGGTGATCTGAGTCCGCGCACAGGATAAGAGCAAGTCCACTTCGGGCCCGCTTCTTGCATCGCCGGACAGCACACGTGATTCAGGCATGAATTTCCTCTCGACTGCCATTCAACAGCTCGCGGAAGAGAATCGGAATGCAATCGAAGTCGCGCCCCGTCTCAAGCCGATAACACGGCGTTTGCCTCGCCAGTTCGGTCAAGATATCAAGATGACTCTGGCAGGAGCGCGCTTCGGTGAGCAAAACGTTTGAAACTATCTCCAGCAAGGCTTCATCCGCGTCGATCGGTCGCATGGCACTTCTTTCTTGGCTGGAAATTTTCGGAATTACGATGGCTCCCGGCCGGGCTTCGCGAATCACTTCGACTCCGTAGACCTCGTCTGCCCGGACCGGTCTTTTCGCCCACGCGAACGACTTGGGAAAGCTTCGCAGGAAATCTAGCTCGGGGAAAAAATTGATCGTTTGGTCGCTCACATCTACGTCCTCTGGGAAGCTGAGGACTCCCAATCCATCCGAACGCCGTCGCAAGAACACCATGTCGTCGCTCAGGTAACCAAACCCGCTCCTCAAAAGCGTGATGGCCAGCGTAGACTTGCCGGCGCCGCTCGTGCCCGGAATGAGAATGGCTTTGCCATCCTTGCTGAATCCCGCCGCGTGCATGCTATAGCAGCCGCGCCGTTTCCAGATTTCAACCAAAAGGATCGTGAGCATAAGATGCGAAGCCATGAACAAGTTCGTGGGCTCCGACTCAACAGTGGAAAATGAAGCGCAGCCTAGGCTAGGGCTGCTCAACACGCGCACACCGTCTCCGAAGCTAAGGTAGAGTTGGTCCCCCGTTTCGAAATAAAGGGCTTCGCCCCGGGGGAATTCATAAAAAACCCGTCCCTGACCTTGCGGTTTTTCGACACAGTGCCGGCTTCCATCAGCTACGGACCAAAAATCGAAGGAAATCGTTCCCCGCTGCTCGCCTTCTGAGGGAAGCACGCGGAGCCGGTCGTCCAGGGCCGCAGCGATGGCCGCCGAACATCGCACTCGGAGATCCAGCCCATGGAAACGATACGTTCGTAGTTGCTGAGTGCTGTTCACGAGTTTGAGAGTCTCCATGGTCCGCATGCCCTGGCAAGCGTAGACGCTTGGCCGCCATCGCGCGAGATGCGGTACATCTCTACATATCGAGGCCGCGGATCCTCGACCTCGAGGAAGGGCTCTCCGTTATTCACCAGCCAGCAATGGCCTATAAACTCCTTATCGAGCCGGCCCATCCCGAAGCACAGCGCCACATCCATTCCGGCTCTCCGAAGGAAGTAGTAGCGCGTCAGGCCGCGGGTCAGACATCCTGGGCGCACGAAAGGCCGGCCGTGCCGAATGGCGGTCTCGACATAAGCCGCGATTTTCCCGACGTTGTCTTCATGTATGGCCGAGGGATCCGTGTGGGGCTCGAGCGCGCGGGCGACCCTGGGCAGCTTCAGCCTTAGCAGGTATGGGACAGCAGCCGCAAAAGCAAACACTCGTAAGAAGAGAGCAGCATTGGAGATGAATCGCAGTTTCATACTTGGTCTCGACGGCCCTCTTTGCCGATCGCGATCGGATGAGATTTCGGCCGCACGTTCTCGCTTTGATAATTCATCAAGAGTTCTAGCCGGAAACGTCATCCGATTTCTTCCTGTTGGTCGGACGCAAACGTATCTGAACCGCTCTTCTAAATAATTAGCTTCCCGTTCTGGAGGCCCTCGAGCAGCTCCACGATGTCCTTCTCAAGAACTTCAGCCGAAGCGTCATATTCCGCGGCGATGGCCGCAACGAGCTGCGACACGCTGTGATTTCCGTCGCAGAGTTCCCAAATCCTGCCGCCAATATCGTTCAGCGAGTAGTAATTTCCATCGTCCATATTGAAGAGCAGAAAATCGTTCGATGCCTTTTGAGCGATCACCTGCTCCATGCGCTTCGGGCAACTCTCGCGATTCATCATTCCGTGCCTCCGTCTTCGGTCAAACTTTTCGAAGCTGCGAGCTAATTTTTCTCCGGAAGGCGGGAAAGTTGTCGCGACTGCTGAGTTATGTCTCCCCGCCTTCCGGAGCTAAATTAGTCTTTGCAGTTGACGAAGAAGATACTGGGCTTGCAGCCGGGGTCGCTGAATTTCGTAACCTCGCGCAGCAGACCCAGCCCCGTCAGGCTAGGCTTTATGTACTTTTTCATGTACATCTCCTTTTAACGTGATTTGAGCGGATCGGTCCGTCTTGCGGACTCCTCGACACTCGATCCGTCCACGAATCGATGGCCCCCCAGCCACCCCGTCAACAATTAGCGAGATGGCCAATCGTCCATTTCCTGGCAACTGGAATGCCACTTAGGCGTCAAAATCGACGAGTAACTCGTTGATAACTTGCTCGTTATCGTGTGACCGGGATGAGTGCTGGCAGTGACATAGCCCCTCGGGCCAAGCATTTGCGTCGTTGAGGAAATTCTCTTCCCTGGACGTTTTGTGTCGCTAACGCCGGAAGCGCAATTGCTGGAGAGAAAAGGCCGGAGCACCAAGCTCATCTTGACGGACGAAAAGATCTCAATATGAGACAACCGCTGCTGGGAGCAACAATCTGTATTCTACAGCCCGCGGTAGAAGCGTTAACAGTTCTAACTTGCTAAGCATGGCTTCGCAGACTGAAAGCGAACCCACACCCGACGAGAAAAAAATTTGAGTGTTTGTAGGACGTGAAAACGACTGTGATGATTCACCGAAGCCCGAGTCGTCGAGGGGGAATTGGCAAGACAATTCGGCGATGTACGCGCTGTCATACCGGGGCAGCCGCTTTCGTGCTTACGTGACGAGCGCGACGAGATCGCTTACGCGAGTGCTTTTTTCAGGAACTCGAGCGTCCTCTCCCACGCTCTCTTTGCGGACACCGCGTCATACACCTGGGGACGGGCTTCGTTCATGAAGGCGTGCTGCGCGTCGTAACGATAGAGCTCGAACTGTGATTTCGACTGCTTGAGCGCGGCCTCCAGTTCGTTCACCTTGGCGGGCGTACACCAATCATCCCTGTTCGCGAAGTGGCAAATCAGGGGAATCTTGACTTTCTTCAACTCGGCGGCGTCGAGGGACGGAATGCCATAGAAGCAGGCGCCAGCGTCCATCTCCGGGACCCGGACAGCAGATAGGATAGTGAGTGCACCACCCATGCAGAACCCGCCCACGGCCACCTTCTTGGAGGATTGCTTTAGGTACTGCACGGCGCCGCGGATGTCTTGACCGGCGGCATCGGGGAAGTTGAGGTTCGTCATCAGGTGGTTTGCTTCGTCGTTGGCCGTGGTGACCTTGCCTCGGTAGAGGTCCGGCACGAGCGCGCGGTAACCGGCCCCGGCGAGCCGATCCGCAGTCTTTTTGATTTGATCGTTTAGTCCCCACCACTCCTGGATGACCACGAAGCCGGGCGCGCTCGATCCTGTCTTGGGCGTCGCCAGATAGCCAGGGCAGGTCTTTCCATCCGGTCGCTTGAACTGAATTATCTCACCCATGGGATCCCTCCACTCGATGCTTGGCCGCCAGCCTCCTATTATAACTCTCTGCCTTTTTTCGACTGCCAAGTTGAGTCGACGCAGACTTTGCTTGGGACTTCCTCGCGCTTTTGGAATGCCGAACGTACACCTTTCAGAACTTGGAGGCAATCGCTCCGGCAGCAGCGTGGGAAGAACTTTCCTGTTCGGAGGTCAGCGAGAGTCACGCGCAAGGAAGCACACATGGTCTATAGTCACACCCAGATCAGCCAGTATCTCCGCTGCCCGCGCAGCTACCGTGCCGCGCGGCAATTCCAGCGAACATCGAAGCGCCGAGTGCATGTGCCGTGCGTGCGCGAGACGAAACGGCGCCGGGAGAACCGTGTTCCGCTCGGACATGTACACGAAGGCAGCCACGGCCAGCGCCAAGAAAGTATCAACGCAACTCGAGCAAAGCATGTCAGCAGCGACGCCACGGGCACTTTTTAATCGCGCTGTCATCCAGAATTAACAATCCTCGCGTAATCACTCCATGCACGCGCTTGCTTCGGAGCGACGTGTTTGACTTCAGCGGAAATGGGAGTGGGTGCAGACGAGCGGTAAGCTACAGTTTCGAAGCTGAGTTCACCCGCAACTGGGATCAGACTGCCAGAGCCGCGGGACCCCAGCCGGCCTGAGTCTGGCCGGACGGGGTGCGGCGGAGGCAGTCTAATCCGGCGCCACGCACGGGCCGGAAAGGGTGAACATGTACGACGAAGAGCACGAACCCACCAGCGCAGTTTCCACGAAGACCGAATCATCGAGTCCAGCAACCCGATTGGGGGATACGGCACGCGCTTTGATCCGCCGGGCTACCTGGCGCACGCCTTCGAGGACTATCTGCGGATGCTGGCCATCCGGCACACTCGCTGCTCGCCGCACCATCCGCAGACGAACGGAAAGCTGGAACGCTTCCACGAGACGCTGAAGGCGCGCATAAATCTGCTGGTGTACTCCCTCCCGCAGGATTTGCGGCGGGCGATCGCGGAATTCATCGAGTTTTACAATCATCGCCGCTATCACGAAGGAATCGGAAACGTCGCGCCCGGCGATGTGTACTACGGACGGCGGAAGCAATTCTGAAACGGAGGGAAGAACAAAAACGTGTCAGGCTCGAAGAGCGGTTCCGGCACAATTGCAGCCGCTTGAACCAAACAACCACGGGTGCGCTCAGCCTAGAACCGTAGCTAACAAATCGTCTCCCTTACTCTCAGAGGTACTGAAGACGAACACGACCGGATCTGAAGCACTTAACGTCCGAACGCACGCAATAGGGCTGTATTGGCAACAGCGGCTACAGTACGACCGTACTAGGGCCGTGGATCGGGCGCACTATTTGCGCGCATCGGTATCTGTTGAGACAATCGTCAATGGAGGAAACGGTGGCTCATCTATTTTTTCAGAGCGTTTCTCAACTCCTTTCTCGCATGGCAACAGCAGTGCAGGAGGACGATTTGGCGGAAGTACTCAGCTGCCGAGCCGGAGCGAACCGCCGCCATCGACGGGACATTCGCCTCCTCTTCCATCAAGTTGTAGCAATGAGAAAACGCAGAATCCATCTGACATTCGATGACGGCCCGCATCCGACCAACACGCCGAAGCTGCTAGAGGAGCTCAAGCACGCCGGTATCCAGGCAACTTTCTTTGTGATGGGCATGCACCTTGAAACGTCGCTCGGGCAGGAACTCATCCACCGTGCTGCTGCTGAAGGCCATCAGATCGGCAATCATACCTATTCACACCCCCGTTTGACAGAGTTAACAGAGAATCAGATTCGTCAAGAGATTTTAAAAACTGAACAGTTAATCGGCGACGTAAACAAAGGTGTCAAAATTCTGCGCCCACCCTATGGAGCCCACAATTCCCTGGTTGACCAGGTTGCCCAAGAACTCGGCTACCGTCTACTCTTGTGGAACGTGAACACCAATGACTGGGACCCTAAATACCAAGACCGCTGGGTCGAGTATGCAATGAAGCAGATCGTGACCCAAGAGCAGAGCGTTGTCCTTGCGCACGATATTCACCCCACGACAGTGACGAGAGTTGGAGCTCTCATCGCGCAAATCCACAAACTCCGCGGTAGCAGTTTCATACAGTACTCCGAAGCCTTTCCTTAAAGTCGATCGTCGTTAGATCTTTCCCACCTACGGATATTCTTGCCTGGCGGTAAGGTGCTCACTCAGGATAGTCATTGCCGCACCCTGACCTGAGGGGCACGCGGGCGATCGCTCGAAATTCCGGAACGGGTTGATAACGTACGCTATTTTTCGCACATCTCTAAAGAAGTCGGCCGGGTCAAGCGGGATTTGATCCGTTTTCTCGTTCGTGCCTGCGACACCCATCCTTTGGCGCAGTGGCGCCAGGTTCTTCGAGTCGTTGTCCCTTGCCTGTCCAACCTGCTCGCTCGGCCCGTCTTAGTTCATCAACTCGGTGTTGCCCACCAAACATCTCTCCGATCACTCACGACCATGATGATCTATTCGAACTCCCCGCATCCCGGGGAGGCAGGTAGCCTATTCATGAGACCGATCACTGCACCGCAGGACCATTGTGCGAATCAGGCATTCCTGCACGGGCACACCCCTTATCTGTCGCAGCTGTCCACGGCGACAGAACTCTTGATAATCGATCTCGTCGCGCATCATGATCCAGAGTCGGATCCCGAGTTTGCGTGCTGCCGGGACCCTCGCTTTTCCCATTCCTTTTTGTATTAGCTTGCGTCGATAGAAGCGTTTCAGCTCTGGATCTTGTCTGACGGCGTGCATTGCTGCCTCACACCAGAGGTAACGCACAAGAGCATTGCCTTGCTTGCGCATCGCTCCAAGTCGTTGCCGGCGCCCGCTGGAGTGCTCGCTCGGGATCATCCCGATGTAGCTGGCAACGGTTGTGCTGGCGGCGAACCGCTTGGGGTCACCCAAGAATACTTCGGTGGCCAACGCCGTGACCCCACCGACTCCCGGATGCGTCATCAACCTTCTTGCTCGGGGACGTTGGTTGGCTATTTCACTGACTTGCCGATCGAGGTCGTCGATCGATTCCTGAAAGCGCGGATATAAAGTCAGCAAAGCAGTCCTTCGTTGGCTCGCATGGGGAGCCAGTTGCAACGCTTGGAGTTCGTGT
>Ga0116118_1000859_pt1 | contig 16609 bp, 15 predicted proteins | sample June2015DPH_11_5_FD_89723 | JGI IMG/M metagenome (GOLD analysis project Ga0116118, IMG submission 89723) | Peatland microbial communities from SPRUCE experiment site at the Marcell Experimental Forest, Minnesota, USA - June2015DPH_11_40 | ecosystem: Environmental > Terrestrial > Soil > Wetlands...
AGTTACCCGCAGGGTCAGGCAAGATGATAAAAAGCGGCTGCTTCCGATAATTTTGGTTACCGCACTGCGGGAAACGGAAGACCGGGTAAAAGGAATTGAAGCCGGTTGTGATGATTTTCTTTCAAAGCCTGTTGATAAAATGGAGCTTTTAGCCCGGGTCCGGTCCATGCTAAAGGTCAAGGCCTACAACGACTTGATGAGTAATTACCAAAAAGAGCTGGAGTCCGAGGTAACCGGGAGGACCGAGGAATTAAAACATGCCTTTGAAAAGATAAAAGCAGCTTCGCTGGAAACGATTTACCGGTTGTCTATGGCCGCTGAGTACAAGGACAAGGAAACTGGCGCACATATCAAGCGCATGAGCCTTTATTCCGCTGCCGTTACCCGCCGCATGGGACTCACCGAAAGTACTATTGAAACTATTCTTTATGCAGCACCCATGCATGATTTGGGTAAGATAGGTATACCTGACCTGATCTTGATGAAACCGGCCAAGCTTGACCCGGTAGAGTGGGAAATTATGAAGCAGCATACGGTCATCGGTGCCAAAATCCTCCAGGGTTCGGACGCCGAATTTATCAGGCTAGGAGAGACTATAGCCCTATCCCATCACGAGAAATGGGATGGAAGCGGCTATCCAAATAGTCTAAAGGGTATAGAGATACCAATCACCGGCCGCATCACGGCAATTGCAGATGTCTTCGATGCCCTGACCTCCAAACGACCCTATAAGGAACCATTCTCTGTGGAGAAGTCACTGGCCATTATCAGGGAAGGGAGGGGAAGCCACTTTGATCCGGATGTGGCGGATGCTTTCTTTGCTATCCAGGACGAGATACTAACTATCAAAAAGCAATATGATGACGATAATCAATTTGATTAAAACACACGCCCAGTCATAATATGATATTCTAAAAGACATCGAATTTCCCCGGCCCGTGGCCGATGTCGTCCTTCAGCATCATGAACGGATGGATGGATCCGGCTATCCTCATGGCCTTAAAGGAGATGATATTCTCCGTAGTAGTGTTTTTAGCAAGCACTTCTTCCTGTAATCGTTGGCTGATTGATTTCGACTATAATGTAAGATTTCATTTGTTAATCGCCATCTTGCATACTGGCCTAAAATCTTCCTTCACATCTTGTGGTCACTTTTACCCTTGATATTCAACTCCGTTTTTCGCATATAAAACCCATAAAAAGTTGGTTCTTACTGCACCAGGCAAAGTCTGGAGAATCCAGTTGGTTGAGAACCGGGCCAATGGATACAGGGTTGAAATAGTGTGGCACTGCCGGGAAACTAGGCGGCTAATGGAGAAAACAAGCCTCAACCTCTGGTATCAAACGAAACCGGTCTACTCGACCCATTCGAGATAAAGCGGATTTTATGGCAGTACATCTTGACATCTCTGAAACATTACAGTATGTTATAAACTGAGTCTGCTAACATTGGGAAACCGACAGGATAGAACTATGATAAGAATGTATCAAAAAGGGTTTACTCTCATTGAGGTCATCGTAGTTTTTATAGTTGTAGGCTTATTAGCAGCTTTCGCAATTCCTAGATACATTTCTTTTGTCAAGGCTGCAGAGGAAGGAAGCGTCGACTCGACAATAGGCGCACTCAAATCAGCTCTAAACCTCTATTCAGCAAATCAGATATTAAGCAATCAACCAATAACCGTCCAAAATCCGTTCGCTTACGCGAGCGTTGACAACTATGTCGGCGCTTTTGGTGATGTAGATTTAACCAATTGCCCACCTGGATCATGGGCCTATCAATCAGGTGATGCGCAATTAAATGGTGGCTGGTCTGTTGTTTGTTACAGGCCAAACTCTACGTTAACACAGGCCTTCACCTGGGGTGGTGTGCAGTGGATTATTTTAGTGGAAAGTCCAGTTCAAGATGCAAACGGTGTGACGATCGGGTTAACTTTAGATTACTATCCACCTGTCCCCATATGGTAGGATTCCTGATATAGGCAAAAAGAAATACTCCAATGTGTTCTTTTTTTACCCTAATTTGATTCCTATCTATATTTATCTGGTGCATCGTTTGGGACAGAGATTTCGATCGTTACAGCGATCATCTTATTCATTTCTTTTTTATACTCGATAGAGACCTGCATATCTTTTTTTAAATCCCCACGGGTCGTAGTCATTTTATCTTTAGTTATTTTTGTTTTATCATTAATGGCAAAGGTCAGAAACTTTTCCTCCTTCATCATCTTGCCCCTGACAACAATTGCTTTCCCAATTTTATCGACTTTTTCGATCAAACCAGAAAACTTCTCCATCTTTTCCAGCTTCTTTTTCGTCATTGGTTTTACTGGTTCAGTAAATACGGGGGCTGCTGAAGCAGGATCTGGTGTCGGCTTTTGGATTGCTGTGGCTGCTGAAGCAGGATCTGGTGCCGGCCTTTGGATTGCTATGGCTACTGAAACAATGGAGACTAAAGCAAGCAGGATAACCAGAAGAAGCATCTTCTTCATTGATATTCACCTCCTTTCCCTTAACTTTATTTAGAATCAAAGAATTAATAGGCAAACGTAGTGCTAAAAATAATTAATCATGATAATAAGTTAATTTATTCATATTATTTGATAAATTTCAAGGTGGAAATTCCATTTTAAGAAAGTTGTTTTGCATAATTCAACATCTGCTTTGTTAAATATAATTGTGAAGCTATCCGATCAATATTTAATTGTCAGAGATAGAAGGCAGTGTTGGAAATGATTCTGCTTTTATTGTTGGCGCTTTCTATCCGTTATCGTCACCTTCGGAGATCAATTTTAAAGTGAACAGTTGTAGGTGTTATGGACTAATATTTTCTTAAAAATATTATTTTTAGCATTTAGAGTATTTCTTTCTGTAGTCTACAAATCATTAACCTCGGCAAAGACTCAGGATTTCAGTCCATAATGAATGATGTTATTTCCTGGCAATGATGATATATATATAAGAATTGTTGCGCTTAATTCTGTGACTGTCCGGAGCCAATGGATTCATAGTTGAAATACTGTGGCAACGCCAAAAATCATGGCGGTTAAAGGAGAAAGCAGACCTCAACCTAATGGTATCGGAAGAAACGGGTCTACTCGGTTCAAAAAAGCAAATCGGGCAATTAGTCATAGTGCATAAGGTACGTTATGAAACTGCATCTACTGACGCTGAAATTCTCCGGGAACTCGTCGAAACTCGAAGCGCCATTTCTGAGCGATTACTATCGTGTGTCACTCCCCCACATCCGCATATCCCTGGTCTTGGGAGCGCTATTATACGCATCTTTCGGTATCCTAGACGCGCTACTCATGCCGGAACAAAAATCCACCATATGGTTTATTCGTTTTGTTATCGTCTGTCCCGTGCTTTTCGGGACTTTCCTGGCATCGTTTTCCAAGTCCTTTGAACGGTATATGCAGCCTCTCCTGGCGGGCGTTTACATTCTGGCTGGCGGGGGTATTATTTGCATGATTGTTATTGCCCCGCCGCCGGTCAATTATTCCTATTATGCCGGCCTGCTGCTTGTTTTTATGTGGGGCTACACCTTCATCCGTATCTTGTTCATTTGGGCGTCATTAGCCGGATGGGTGCTGGTGGCATTGTACGAAATCGCGGCCATCTGGATCAGTCCGACGCCCTTTGCCGTTCTACTCAACAACAACTTTTTTTTCATCAGCGCAAACGTCATTGGAATGCTGGCCTGTTATTCCATCGAATTCTATGCCCGGCGTGATTTTTTCCTGACGCAACAACTGGAGATTGAGCGGGAAAAGATTAACAAGGTCAATCAAGAACTGGAAGAGCGTGTGGAAAAGCGAATAGCGGATTATCAGATCATTAATCGGGCACTTGAACAGGAAATTACCGGCCACGAGCAGGCGGAGGAGGCGTTGCGGCAGAGCGAGAGTAAATATCGTTTTATGACTGATAACGTCGCTGATATCATCTGGACCGTAGATATGAACCTTAATTTTACCTACATCAGCCCTTCTGTCCAAAGGTTTCGTGGTTTCACCGTAGAAGAAGTAATGTCACAAAAGATGCATGAGGTGTTGACACCAGAGTCTTTGCAATATGCTCTCCAGGTTATGGAAGAGGAAAATAAAGTATTAATGGGCAACCCTGACCGTATAAGGGACAAGCTGACCATTGAATTGGAAGAATATTGTAAGGACGGGTCAACTATCTGGACAGAAAATGAATTGAAGTACCTTCCCGACCAAGACGGAAAACCGATCGGTATTATCGGTGTAACCCGAGACATCAGTGCCCGCAAGCAGGCCGAGGAGGCACTGCGGGAGAGCGAAAAATACTTTAAGGAAATTACAGAAAACTCTTCAGACATGATTATCATTACGGATAATAACGGAGACATAAAATATTGCAGCCGTTCTGTCGAGCGTTTTACCGGATACAAGCCGGAGGAACTAATCGGTAGAAGTGGGTTCACGTTTATTCATCCGGATGACATTGAACGTGCTGTTGGTGATTTCGGCAAGGCTATTCTGACAATAGACTCCGCTATCCCCAATGCATTCCGCATGGTGCATAAAGATGGCTCGGAACATTATTGTGATGGGCTGGGGAAAAACCTCTTAGATAATCCAGCTGTTGCAGGTTTTATCATGAATATCCGCGACATCACCGAGCGCAAGCGGGCGGAGGAGGCGCTGCAGGAGAGCGAGGACAAGTATCGCCTTCTTGCCGAAAGCATATCCGATGTCATTTGGGTTTTGGATTTGAATATGCTGCGGTTTACCTATTGCAACCCTTCCATCAAACAAATGCTTGGCTATACCCAGGAAGAATACCTTTTGAAGAGCGTAGAGGAGATAGTGGCGCCCTCTTCTTACAAATCGGCAACGGAAGCGATCGCCGAAGAGCTGGAAATAGATAAGAAAGAGCCAAAAGATTTGTCGCGGTCACGCGTCATAGAACTGGAGCTGGTTCGTAAAGACGGATCGACGGTCTGGGCGGAAGTAAGAGCAAAATTCGTGCGCGATTCGAATGGTCAAACCATTGAAATACTCGGCGTGAGTCGTGACATCAGCGATAGCAAAAGGGCTGAAGAGCAGCGTCAGCGCATGGAAGAACGTCTCCGCCGGGCCGAGAAAATGGAGGCCTTAGGCACGTTAGCCGGAGGAGTCGCCCATGATCTAAACAATATTTTAAGTGGCATCGTGGGTTATCCGGATCTGATTCTGATGAACTTGCCGGAAGAGAGTCCCCTGAGAGATGCAATTGTAACGATCCGACAGTCCGGGCAGAGAGCGGCTGCGGTCGTTCAGGATCTGCTGACACTGGCCAGACGAGGCGTGGTTTATACTAAAGTGCTGAATTTGAACGACGTGATTTCCGAGTACATGAAGACCCCTGAGCAGGAGGAAATCCAGGTGTATCAACCGAATGTGCGTTTTGAGATCCGGTTGGCACAGGGCCTGCTCCCGGTGAAGGGATCCCGTGTGCAACTGTCCAAGACGATAATGAACCTCCTTTTGAATGCGGCGGAGGCCATGCCGGCCGGGGGGGGCGTCACCATAACCACCATGGTTCAGTATCTGGACAGACCCGTCAAGGGATATGAAGAGGTGCAAGAAGGATATTACGCGGTTCTCATGGTGTCGGATACGGGGAAGGGAATTCCTGCGGAGGATCGAGGCAGGATTTTTGAGCCTTTTTACACGAAGAAGGTGATGGGGAGAACCGGCACGGGTCTGGGGCTGGCGGTGGTATGGGGAACGGTAAAGGACCATAACGGTTATATTGATGTTCAGAGCGAGGAAGGAAAAGGGAGCACCTTTACCCTTTATTTTCCTGTAACGAGGGAAGAAATGTTCGTTGAAGCTGCGTCTGTATCCATTTCCGAATACATGGGGAAGGGGGAGACCATTCTGGTAGTGGATGATGTGAGAGAGCAGCGCGATTTGGCGGAGGAAATGCTGAAGAAATTGAATTATAAAGTATCCAGCGTTTCCAGCGGCGAGGAAGCAATAGCTTACATAAAGGAGCATAAGGTTGATCTTTTGATCTTGGACATGATTATGGATCCCGGTATTGATGGACTCGATACCTATAGAAGTGTTCTGGAGATTCAGCCGAAACAAAAAGCGATTATCGTGAGCGGTTTTTCGGAGTCGAATCGGGTGCATGCCGCACATGCCCTCGGTGTCGGCGAATACGTGAAAAAGCCTTATGTCATAGAGAAGCTGGGAATGGCAGTGAGGAAAGAACTTGATCGATCCGCGTGAACACAGGAGGAGCGAAGAGTCATCGTAACAAGTGGTAATCCTCACTTTAATTCCAAGTCGAAAGCCATTGATAGGTAGGTGTTGTTGAGGATCTTTTTTTCATCCCTTCCTTCCTGTACTAAACAAAACGTCAACCTCGACGAAAATGCAGGACTTCAATCCGTAATAAACGCAGTTCTCTCCTGAAGACAAACATCGACATCACACCTTATATTTTGTAGTTAATATTTAATTGACATGCAATATCCTTTTTCCTATGCTTCATATTAACGAAAACAAATTTTAACCAAAAAATACTGAAAGGGGACATATTTATTCTAACGGAGGGCCAAAACAATGAAAAACGAAAAAGGTATCTCGAAGTTAGTTTTGTTTGTGATAATCGTAATAATCATAGTTGTTGCGATTTACTGGGCCAAGTATTTCGCCAAACCGATGGCTACAGTTATGATGGGCGGTGCAGAGCAAGCCCAGCCGGCTATAGACAAAGCCAAACAGTCCAGTGATGCGATGAACAGAGTTACTCAAGCCACCGAAGAAATGGCGAGAAAAGCAAGCGAAGATGCGGAGAAATAGGGCAACGGTATTAATTTTTCAGCGTAATGATAAAATGGGGCTAGTCTTTCACAGTAAAATATTGTTTCGATATTTTTAAGAAAAAGCACATAATCTTAAAAATATTATTTTTAGCATTTAGAGTGTTTCTTCCTGTTATCCATAAATCATCAACCTCGACAAAAATGCAGAATTTCAATCCGTAATCACGGGTACGAACCCCAAAGCAAGCTGTGGGGTATTCCCTTCGCTTAGCGGGATAATTCGGCTAACAAACTTCTCTTCACTTCGCTTTTGAAGTTTGAGTCTCATTACCCTCCGCTTCGCGGGATACTTATATTGCCCCGCTAAGCTTCGCACGCGGGATAATTCAACTCGCAGATATTACTGCACTGCGTTTGTAATATCTGAGTTTCATTAGAATTGGAGTTTCACGAATAAATACAATTGAAGATCTTCGCGGCACGCCGCAAAGAATCTTCGATTCATAAGGAATAATATCATTCAGTATTCGCTCGCTTACTCCACAGCAAGCTATGGAGAATGCGCTCACTACCGAATTCACGCCCAACGACAGACATCGACACTATACCCCATATTTTGAGATCTATATTTCCTTGACATACAAGACCGAAATTCTTATAGTTCAACCATGAACAAGCAATGTCTTATCAAATGCTGCCTTTATAGCATCTTTGGTTTAGAAATGGAATAATACCTAGAACATACGAAATTCCTTGGACAAATTTACTTAATTTCAATGAAGGGATTACAAAAATGCGTAAATACATTTCAGGAAGTTTTATTCTACATTTATTAATTTTGTGTTTTATGGTTTGTCCGGTTTTCGCGGGAGATAGCGGCGAGAAGAAAGGATGCGATACGATTTCGCAGTCGGAAATTCGGGATGTTCTGAAAAACATAAACGCTAATAATGCGGCAGTATTATATATAAAAGAATCTCCTCTGGCCGGGATATGCGAAGTTGCTATAGACCGTGGTGGGCAGCCGGCCATTTTTTATTTTGATATTGCCAAAACCCATCTAATTTTTGGCAACCTGGTGGAAATGAAGACCATGACCAATTGCACAGCCCAGTCGACCAGGGAAATCCAGGATAAAAAGCGGATTGACATCTCCAAAATCTCTTTAACCGCAGCCCTTGTCCTGGGCGATTTAAAAGCAGAAAAAAAAGTTATTATTTTTACCGATCCGGACTGTCCATACTGTAGCGAACTTCATAAGGTAATGAAACAAATTAGCGACAAGAGAAAGGATATTGCCTTCTATATTAAAATGTATCCTTTGGAATTCCACAAAGACGCATACTGGAAATCCAAGAGCATAGTCTGCAATAACTCCATGCAGTTGCTTCAAGATTGCTTTGATAAAAAGGAAATTGTAAAAACGGATTGCAAAACAGAGGAAGTTGACAACACGTTAAAACTGGCCAAATCCCTGGGGATAACTGGAACACCGGCAATTATTCTGCCGGATGGCAGGCTACGCATAGGCACCATGCCGGAGGCGGAATTGACCAAGTTGATTGATGGCAAGATATGACAAGAAATAATCAATTATCACGGCAGTACGGCTTCCGGCGGCCTTATCTTCAGTAGGTTATTTATCGGTATCCTGATTGTGGCGATCTGCACAACGGCTTTGTCCGCCCTGAAATTAATGTCTGTTTTAAGTGGTAATTATCACCCCATAAGGGGTGAGTTATGTTGAAGGATAGAAAATTATATCTTACGTTAATTACAATTATTTTTAGTCTTTTTTCAATTTGTTAGGTAATTTTTGTGCATGAAATATGGAACAGATTTTAGACATTCTATATACTATACCGAACCCCTTGTTAATTTTGCCCGCTAGCGTGGTTGTCTTTGTCATTCCGGGACTAATTGCCGGCTTTTGTTTTAAGTCCGTCAGTCGATGTAAAATTGTCTATGCGTGGACTTTCGCCGGTCCAGTCATAGCAACTCTTATTGCTGGTCTAGTGATATACTTATTTGTCGGCCCTTTTGATGAAGGAGAGACCGAGGGGTTGGCGATTCTTTCGCTAGATATTGGTATTCCTTGTGGATGGGTGTTGGGTCTCATGGTTCCTATGGCCATATATTTGCTCAATGATCGTAAGGCACGAAAAAAGATAAATTCTGCACAACCAGCAAATTCACCCCATTCGGAATCCGTTGCGTGGTCTCCTCAAGGTTGATTTGCGTTGTTACCCTCTTTTCTTTCAATCGTTAATCTTCTCTTTTTTGAGCCCAGAGCTTCTATTGAGTAGTAGGTATAGTCAGTAAGCACTTCTTCCTGTAATGTTGTTTTTCTTATTTTCCCAATTCACACAACATTTCAATCGAAAATAACCAAAAAACTGCTGAACTCTAACTTAACATGTGGTACAAGTATTAGAGGCAGGTCAGAACCACTACAATATAGTGGATTCAAATTCCCTAAATTCATAAGGAGGAAATCAGCTATGCAGAGAGTAAGCGATCTTCTAAAAAGTAAGGCAAAAGAGGTGTGGTCTATTTCACCAAAGTCAACCGTATTTGATGCCTTGAAGATCATGGATGAGAAAGAGATCGGGGCATTAATGGTCATGGATAAAAAAGATAACGTAGTTGGAATTATTACTGAAAGAGACTACGCAAGAAAAGTGATTCTGAAAGGGAAATCCTCCAGCAAAACACTTGTAGAGGAGATTATGACCCCTTCGGAGAAAATGTATACGGTCAAGTCTGATACCCCTGTTGAAGATTGTATGGTTCTCATTACAGGTAAACGGATAAGACACGTGCCTGTTTTTGATGGTGATCAATTTGTCGGACTCATATCTATCGGCGATGTGGTGAAATCCACCATATCCCAGAAGGATATACTGATAGAGCACTTGAGTAATTACATTAGTGGAAAGTATTGAGTGACCTGTCCCCAAACCGAACCCGCTTTCATGAGAAGCTTTAGTCATTGTCAGGAATGGGTATTAAGATTTTATAATGAATATATCTACCTCGATTTCTGGAAATCATGACTATGACGTTGAGGAAATCCGGGATGGGGAAGGACGCTCAATTTTTTCATGCCGCTTGTCATTATTTCGGATGAATGTTTATAAAATTAAGTGGTCGCGTTCTCACAAAGCACAAGATGCTTATCTCATCGAGCGGAGATGGTTTGCTTCTGATTCGATGACGGGGATGACGGCCGGCTATCATAATAAAAAGATGTTATGATAGAATGCGCGATCATATATGTCCGGATTGTGAGTTTTAAAAATTGTGGTATGGAGGAATATCATGTCCATTGTAATCGGCGTGCTCCGGGAGACGGCATCTGGAGAACGGCGCGTTGCTGTCGTGCCCGAAGTGGTCAAGAAGTTCAAATCGCTCGGCGTGGAGTTCTGTATAGAACGCGGAGCCGGAGCAGGCAGTTATTTTCAAGACGGAGATTTCAGCCCGTCGAGCATTGTTGAAAACAGCAACGAGGTGTTCACTCAATCCCAGATCATCTTCAAAGTGCAGCCCCCGCCGCTGGACGAAATTCGGTCAATGCGGCCGGGAAGTATCCTCATCGGATTTCTAAATCCCTACCAGGGTGCGGATCGGGCTGCTCTCCTGTGCGAAAAAAAAATCACCAGCTTTGCCGTCGAGTTGATTCCGCGTATTTCCCGCGCCCAAAGCATGGATGCTCTCTCGTCGCAGGCCACGGTGGCCGGCTATCAATGCGCTCTGATTGCAGGCGTGCTCTCCTCCAAATTTTTCCCCATGATAACGTACGCCGCGGGCACGCTGCGTCCCGCGCGGGTGCTGGTAATCGGCGCAGGGGTCGCCGGGCTTCAAGCGATAGCAACCGTGCACCGTCTCGGTGCCATCGTGGAGGCCTATGACGTTCGGCAGGAGACGAGAGAGCAGGTCGAGTCTTTGGGAGCGAAGTTCGTCGACACCGGCGTGGCAGCTGCCAGCTCGGGCGGTTATGCATGCGAGCTGACCGATGAAGAAAAGAAGCGTCAGAAGGAAAATTTGGCAAAAGCCGTCTCCCATGCTGATGTGCTGATTACCACGGCTGCGATCCCCGGCAAAAAAAGTCCGCTCATCATCACCGAAGACATGGTGCACGGAATGAAACAGGGATCGGTCATTGTGGATATGGCTGCTGATTCGGGCGGCAATGTTGCCGGTTCGCGTCCCGGGGAAACCGTTGTTGTCCACGGCGTAAGCATCGTCGGCACCGTTAACCTTGCCTCCCGCATGCCGGTCCATGCTTCTGAGATGTACTCGAAAAACCTGTTCAACTTCATTTCGCCGTTTATTAAGGCAGGCGAACTTCAGCTTGACTGGAACGATGAGATCATTGCTGGCAGCGCCTTTACGCATAAATGCCGGATACAGCATGAAGGAGTGAGGAAGACAATGGAGGAATATTTACGCTCCAAATCTTAAGCATCACGTTACAAATAAATTCCAGACGCCAGATCTCGATGTGTTTCGATATGTTGTCAAGTGAATAGTATTTGAGATTTTATGAGGGAGGTATTTCATGGAAGGGTTTGTTGCGCTCTATATTTTTATGCTGGCTGCTTTTACCGGTTACGAGGTGATCTCGCGTGTGCCCATGATTCTGCATACGCCGCTCATGTCCGGCTCTAACTTCGTCCATGGTGTTGTGCTCGTGGGTGCCATGGTCGCGCTGGGACAAGCACACACGGTGCTTGAACAGGTGATCGGATTTATCGCGGTGCTGCTCGGTGCGGCCAACGCCGCGGGCGGATACGTGGTTACGGAACGCATGCTCGCCATGTTCAAGAGCGGGAAGGCCGACAAATGAGTGCGAGCATCCTTATCAATGCAAGCTACTTCATCGTCGCGGTTCTCTTCATCCTCGGCCTGAAAAGCATGTCCTCGCCGGTAACCGCCCGGCGCGGTATCCTTTGGGCCGGTGCAGGCATGGTGCTCGCCACCCTTGTTACGTTCGGCTGGCCGGGGATGCACAATTATACGCTGATGGTAGTTGCGCTTGCTCTTGGCGGCGGCGCGGCATGGTGGTCGGGCAAGGTGGTAAAAATGACCGATATGCCGCAGATGGTCGCCATTTACAATGGCATGGGCGGTGGAGCCGCCGCCGCAATTGCGGCTGTCAAATTTGCCGAAGGAGAGGTGCACGGTACGGTCGTTACGGCGCTCGCTGTTCTCGGTACTGTCATGGGGACTGTGTCTTTCTCCGGCTCTTGCATTGCCTTTGCCAAGCTGCAGGGCATCATGAAAAAGGCGTTCCGCCTGCCTGCCCATAATGTCGTAAACGTAATTCTAAACGCGTGCACATTCTTCGTGAGCATCGCGATCGTGACCTCCGCCTACCCCACCCCGATTCTGATTGTCGCTCTCTTTGTGCTCTCGCTCATGCTGGGTATAATTATCACCATGCCCATCGGGGGCGCCGACATGCCCGTAATGATCTCGCTTTTTAATGCGACCACCGGCCTCGCCGTGGGCTTCGAAGGCTTCGTACTCGCCAATCCCGCGCTTATCATCGCCGGCATCGTAGTGGGTTCGGCAGGTACGCTGCTCACTCAACGCATGGCAAAAGCAATGAACCGGTCGCTGACAAACATTTTGTTCAACCCGATCACCGGGGAGGCGCAAACAAGCGGCGAGGGCAGCGGCGGCACGATGAAAGAAGCGACTGCGCTGGATGCCGCTGCCATGATGCACTACGCACGCAAAGTCATTATCGTACCCGGCTACGGCATGGCTGTTGCCCAAGCCCAGCACAAGGTATGGGAGATGGCAAAACTCCTGGAGGAGATGGGCGTGGAGGTCAAGTTTGCAATCCATCCCGTGGCGGGTCGCATGCCCGGCCACATGAACGTACTGCTCGTGGAAGCGGGTGTCCCGTATGAAAAGATATTCGATCTCGATGAGATAAACGCGGAATTCCCGCAGACGGATGTGGCGCTCGTGATCGGTGCGAACGATGTGGTGAACCCGGTTGCGCGCACGGACAAGTCAAGCCCCATTTACGGCATGCCCATCCTGGATGCTGACAAGGCGCAGAATGTTATTGTCATTAAACGCGGTAAGGGCGCAGGGTATTCCGGCATTGAGAATGCTCTCTTCTACGCAGAAAACACGCGCATGCTCTATGGCAGCGCACAGCAGGCCGTGAGTTCGGTGATCCAGCGTATTAAGGAAATGGCATTGTGATGATATATCCCCAGATACACGCATGAATATTAATCGCGTGTGGGGTTAAGGGAAACTATTCTTATCAGCTTTTCAGGAACCGCAGCAAGCTACGGGGTATTATACCCCTGCTTATACAGGATCAATTCAACTAACAGATATTACTGCGCTGTGCTTGTAATATCTGAGTTTCATTGATTCGGCTAACAAACTTCTATTCGCTTCGCGGGATCAATTCGGCTTAGAAATTTCAACGCACTTCGTTTTTGAAATTAGAGTCTCATTGATTCAACTTACTAATTCCGACGTGTGACCTTTAGGTTATACGCTTCGCTTTCGGAATTGGAGTTTCACGAATAAACACAATTTAAGCCCGGCGACAAACATCGACACCACACCCCACATTTTGTGGCCAATATTTAATTGACATACAAGACCGGCAGTTTTATAGTTCAATTATGAACAAGCAATGTCTTATCAAAAAAAGAAAAAGAGTATCTGCCAATTGTAGATGAAATTAAAAGGAGTGAAACATGTCTATTCTCTTTACACCAATGAATATTGGAGATGTGCGGATCAAAAACCGGTTTATCCATTCTGCAACCTATGAAGTCATGGCGTTAGAAACCGGTGAGGTAAGCGATAAGCTTATTAGAAGATATCAAAATTTGGCCAAAGGGGAAGTAGGTCTGATTATTCCTGGATATATGTATGTTCACCCGTTGGGTCATTCGTATAGGTATCAAAGTGGGATCCATAGTGATGATATGATTCCTGGCTTAAGGAAATTGGTTGAAGCTGTCCATAAAGAAGGTAGCAAAATAGCGTTTCAATTGGTCCATGCAGGAAGACAGACCACAAAAGCCATGATCGGGCAGACCCCCATGGGACCTTCCAGCAGAGGAAGGGACCCCGTTAATTTCGTCAAACCCAGGGAGATGAGTGTAAATGATATACGAGAGGTGATACAAGCCTTTTGTGGTGCAGCCGAACGTGCTGTTAGCGCAGGCGCGGATGCAATTCAATTGCATCCGCGCATGGCTACCTGATCAACCAATTTCTTTCGCCTTTTTTCAACCAGAGAAAAGATGATTTGGGTGGTTCCGACGCTAATCGGTTTCGTTTTCTAAAAGAACTCATTCCAGAGGTTAGGAATAAACTGCCAAGAGGAATGCCAAATTTGGTAAAATTAAATACCCACGACTATACGCCGCAAGAAGGGATTACTCCTTCTTTGGCTGTGACATATGCCAGGTGGCTGGCGGATTTGGAGATCAATGGGTTGGAGATAAGCTGCGGATCACCTGTTTACTCTTTTATGAACATGTGCCGGGGCGATGTACCGGTGAAAGAATTGGTAAATAGCCTTCCCTTTTGGAAAAGACCTATAGGCAAGCTAATGATGAAAAGTTTGGTCGGAAGGTATGACCTTGAAGAAGGCTATAATCTTGAAGCTGCAAAGATGATCAGGCCTATTATGGGTAATATTTCTCTATTCGCAGTTGGCGGCTTCCGTCATGTATCTAGCATGGAAGGGGCTGTTGAGAATGGATACACGGATTTCATATCCATGTGCCATCCTTTTATTAAAGAGCCGTATCTTGTTAAACATATAAAAGAAGGGAAAGTTAAAACTGCATCATGCACCAGCTGCAATAAATGCCTGGCTGCTGTGGCAAATGATATGCCTGTTAAGTGCTATGAAAAGGGATTTCCAGAAAACTAATAGATAACAGAATGGCTTGTGCTAAGATGATATCCAAATTACGTGTGACCTTCAGGTTATCGGAAAAAGCGAAGTTCATATATTATTTGTTCTACCAAGAGAGATGATAATGAAAAAGTGTTCATTCTGCGCTGAAGATATTCAAGACAACGCTATAAAGTGTAAACGCTGCGGTGAGTTTCTGGATGCCTCTACCCCGCCACGCTTTGCAGAAGAAAAGATTCAATGGTATTTCCGAAAATCATTTATTATCATCGCAGTCTGCTCTGTGGGGCCTCTGGCGTTGCCCCTGATTTGGTGGCGTCCACAAACAACGCGGGCATGGAAGATCGGACTCACCATAGGAATCCTTGTTCTCAGTTGGATCTTGTTCCAAACCACGATGGATTCCATTCGTACAATCAAAGAGTATTACAAGCTAATTGAATGACGATGAAATGATCTACAGGCAGAACAAGTCAGTAAACACCGACCGGGCTTACGTCGCGGTTTTATGTAGGTGTGCATGGTCTTGTAATTTATTACAAATTGTTAGTTCTTCGGGTATGACGCCCGGCGGCTTACCTCCGCGTTATTTCAAACACAAATCCTCAAAATATTTTACTCGTAATACCTGAGTACTAGTAGGTGTTATGGCCTAACATTTTTTTAAAAATATTATTTTTAGCATTTAGAGTATTTCTTCCTGAAGCTGTTGTAATTGCTATCTCTTGCAACACATAAAGTTACACTTCGAATTCATTGAAATCTGCCCTTAAAAAATTCACCCAATGTTGTTGACATCTCCCCGATTCAGGCATATATTTATGACGAAAAGTATCAATTTCCTTGTCTCGGGCTTGGATAATGTTTAGGCGGCGTGTTACCCGTGCTTCCCGACAAACACTCTCAACTCGTTCGCAGAAAGGAGTCTTCCAATGAAACTACCTAAACTACCAAAGAATCTCAGCATGTTCTTGTTGGGTATCTGGCTCATCATAGAGGGGCTGATGCAACTGCTGAATCTCAGTTTTTCTGGACTCAGTACGCTCATGGCCATCTTCGCAATCGCTATAGGTGTTTTGATCATACTGAAGCGATAGGCCGGAAGGATATGGGGACAGGTATTGAAATATAAGAAACTGTCTTTTCAAGACCTGATCCCAAATGTGCATTAGGTCATATCATGGGTCACGACGATTCTGCAGAAACCTGGACACTTGCTGATGGCGAGAAGCTAACGTTGCGCCATATCGCACCTACCGATGCCGTTAGAGAGCAAGCGTTCGTACATGGACTTTCACCTCAGTCCAACTACCTCCGTTTTCATGGCACGCTCAAAGACCTTAGCAAGAAAGACTTAAAGAAATTTACGGATCCTGATTCGCGAAACGCGGTTGCCCTGATTGTCGTGCACAGTGGAAAAACAGGTGAAGAAGAAATCGGAGTGGCACGATACGTGATCGATCCGGATGGGGCGAACTGTGAGTTTGCGATTGTCGTTGCTGACAAGTGGCAAAAGCGTGGCATTGGGACGAGACTGATGAATGCATTGATAAGTCACCTTCAGGTAAGCGGGGTAAAACAAATCTCCGGCTCCGTACTCAAAAGCAACTCGGCCATGCTCAAATTCATCAAGCAGCTGGGCTTTGCAGAAACTAATATCCCTGACGATCCGTCAACCCTGCTGGTCACAAAACAACTGATGGATTAGGAGGCTTCTCTGTAGAATCCACTCTCAACACAACATACTGAGTGTCATACTTCGTAGGTGTAAGTATCATTTGTTTCTTCCTGTAACGTTGTTTTTCTTATTTTCCCAATTCACACAACATTTCAATCGGAAATAATCAAAAAACCGCGGAACTCTAGCTTAATATGTGGTATAAGTATCAGGGGCAGATCAGCAG
>Ga0116118_1000868_pt1 | contig 16503 bp, 10 predicted proteins | sample June2015DPH_11_5_FD_89723 | JGI IMG/M metagenome (GOLD analysis project Ga0116118, IMG submission 89723) | Peatland microbial communities from SPRUCE experiment site at the Marcell Experimental Forest, Minnesota, USA - June2015DPH_11_40 | ecosystem: Environmental > Terrestrial > Soil > Wetlands...
ACAATCTCTCGCTGGCGCTCACCAAGCTAGGGGACAAAGAAGGTGAGAAAGGGGCTTTGGAGAAGGCCCTTCAACTTGACCCCAACCTGGCAACCGCGCACAACGACCTCGGCCTCGTGTATTCGTCAGAAGGCAAGATGAACGAAGCCGAGAGGGAATTTCGTGCGGCGCTCGAGATTGACCCGAAATTTGCAGAGGCCCAGAACAACCTTGGTGTCGTGTACAGTCAGCAAGGGAAGGACTCTGAAGCAAGTGCGCTCTTCCGCCAAGTGACGGAGAGCGGTCCCACCTATGCCAGAGCTTTCGTTAACCTGGGCCTGCTCATGGCCCGGCAGGGAGATTTCCCTGCCGCGAAGGAACAGATCCAACGGGCGTTGAAAATCTCCCCGAATGACGTCGGTGCTTTAACCGCCCTCGGGACGGTCGAGGGCAAGACGAACCATCACCAAGAGAGTATCCAGGCTTTTCGACAAGTGGTATCGCTGCGTCCCGAGTCTTCCGATGCTCACTTGAATCTGGGCATTGCCTTGGCGGACCAGTATGACTTACAAGGAGCGCTGAGGGAGTTTTCGGAGGCCATCCGTGTGGCGCCAAATTATGCCCCAGCCTATTACAACAAGGGCCGAGTGCTGTACGACCTCGACCACAAACAAGAGGCGCTTCCTTTCCTCGATACGGCATGCCGGTTGCAGCCTAACTACCCTCGCGCGCTCTACCTCCTTGCCCTGGCTCTGGGCGCGTCGCCGCGTGCCACGGAGGCGCTGGACAGACTCGTCACGATCGATCCCCAAAACGCTGACGCCCATTATTTGCTAGGCCAAAACCTGATGCGCGCGGGTAAGACCCAGGAGGCGATTGAACATTGGGAAAAGGCGGTCAGCTTGGATCCTCAGAATCTGTCTTGCCTATACAACCTAGCTCGCACCCTTGCCAAGGCGAATGATCCGCAAGCCAGGGCCTACATGGAGCGCTTCCAGGCGCTTCAAAAGACCCAGCAATTGACGGACAGAGTGCAGACGCTTAACAATTTTGCCTTGGAGGCGGCCAACGCTCATAATTGGCCCCAGGCGGTCGAGCAGCTACAAGAATCCATTAAGACTTGTGGACAATGCAAACAGCTCCCCGTCCTGCATCGAAACCTGGGGCTTATCTTTGCTCGTCAGGGCGATATCCAAGCAAGCCAACACGAGCTCGAGACAGCGTTGCAGATCGATCCCAATGACTCCGATGCACAAAAAGCCCTCGAGGTATTGCGCGCTGTCCCACCACCAAGTAACTCCTCCCCGAAGTAACCTCAAGATCGCCAGGAACCCAGTTTAGTCACGGTCATCGGTTCACCGCAACACTCCCCCTGAATCTTGCCGCCCATCCAGGCGCGTTTGAAAAGCTCGACGCCAGGCTCCACCGACGCATTTCTGTTCTTGAGAAATATACCACCGCATTAATATCTCATTGGCGGAGGTATTGTCGAAGCAAAGAGTCCATTCCGGAGGAATTCGATTGAAAGCAGGGATTTTCGGCAGTAAAAGTGAAACCCGTCCAATACGTCCGCCTGCCGGCCTTGCGGCGGATCACCCCGCAGGGCGAGGTAAGGCTTCCACAAGTCGCTGCAGATAAAAGCGATCTGTGCCGACCGTGCGGGACCGAAAAACGGGAAAACCGCAGCAGCGTCTTCACAGTGCGTTCTTTTCCTACCCACAGCCCGCCGTGGCGGGTCGGCGGTGGGCGTCGATTTGGCAGGCCACCGTCAGTCAGCGATGCCCCTTGAGTCACAGCACTCCGTCGATCCGCAAGCTGCCAATCCTCCATGGCAGCCGGGTAGCATACCAACACTTCATAGTCGCTTGGCCCTGGGGTATCCAATTGCCACGTGATCGTACCATACCCTTCGCTCCAGACCACTACAGCGCCTATTTCCGCGTAACGCACCTTTTCCAGGCTCGCGGCTTGTGGTGCATACAGTCTAACGACTCGCGAGCAGTCCATTGGTAGCCGCAACCGATTCGGGATCGCCTGGTTGCTGGCAGTGGCGGTCTCACCGCAGGATACCGAACCAAGGGCGATGGGCCAACCGTCCCTGCCAACCCTGCAGCCCCAAACTTCCAGAATTCCTGTCGGTCCATGAGGTTCCTCCCGAAAGAGTTCCGCGTGCGCCAGCACGTACCGGCGTTCTTCGCTATTGATAGGGCTCTACATCTCGCAGGGTTTTCATCAAACCCTTAAACAAGGGCGAGGGTCAGCGCGACACCCAATGTGCTCGAAACACATACGCACCGGCGCCCACTTCGTACACCGCCGCGTCGCGTACTAATCGCAGAAATTGAACTCCGGCTGAACGCGTAGCAGGCCCGCCAGATTCGGTTCCCGTCTCCGCTCTTTCGGCCGGAACATAAATGGTTGCACTGGTGTTGGCAGGAACGACGGCGCAAAGCGTGAATTAGCCGTCAGAATATGTCCACTCACTCTCGATCGTTCCGTGGACCGGCTGATAGCTGCCCCGCGCCGACATCAGCCCAGTCGGCACATCCGGCTGCGGCGCCAGAATGAACTTCCGAAAACCGGGACCCGCCGGGTCGGGCCGGGTGCCCGGCACCGACTGATACAACCACATGCTCACCGGCCCGCCGCAGGACGGCATCTGAGTCCCACCTTCGTGCCAATCCTCGGACAGCACGCCATCGTGCATGAGAGTCGCCCAACTCGGATAGTCGTGCCGATTCACCATCCGATTGGCGAGATCTGCGCGACGCACCTCGGTGGGCGTTCCCAGCAAGAACGGCGGACCGGCGAATCCCACCCCGACATGATCGTTGCGTGCGTGGATGGGATCGATCAATCGTGCCAGAACCAACCCGCCCCGATCCTCGGGCGCAATGCCCAGTGCGAACGGCAGCACCATTGCCGTCTGCTGGTCTGCCCGGTCTCCATAGGTGCCCGTATCGGCTTGGAAGAAAGCCGCGTTGTAGCGATCGGCTACGTCCCTGGCGACCGCCGCGTACGCCGCCTTAGCCACCGTCAACGGCTCCATCATCGCTGGCACATTCCCATCCCGAAATTGATCCGCTAACACCACGTCCATCTCTGCCCACACCGCCAGCATCGGCTGATAGCCCCGTTCCCCTTCGTAGGCCGGCAGCGCCTCCTGTTTCCGGCTCTCGATGATTGTGGCATCCTGATCGACTGTGGCGATCCGCTGCCCCGCACACCGTGATCCCAACTCCTGCACCAAGCTATGGTTCACCCGCCCGGGACCCTGCAACTCGACGCTCTCCTCGGGAATATAGGCGTTATCATCCGGCGCACACATCCGCTTCGCCTCCTCAATCTTTGGCTCGTCGTGAAACTGATAGAGAAATTCCAGCGCCGCCCGCGGCGAGGGAAAATCATGCCCCGGCAACTTGCTCAGCGCCGCGTCTTCCCGCAACCGCTCCAGGTCCTCCACACACTCCCCTCCCACCGCGTTCAACACCACCAAACCTTCCACGTAGGTGGCTTCGCTATAGCCCCGCTCTCGCTGCTTGATATGCACATGTTCCTGAATCGCAGCCGGCAGGCCCAGCGACCAAAAGGCCCGCATCACCAGCGGCACTCCTCCCAACGCCGTCAACTCTTCCCCTAACGGCTTGGGGGCAATTTGAAAAAACATCGGCAATTCCGTGGGTGAGTGTTTTCTGGGTTTCTCCATGTGGCGAGTGTAACGGCGTTCCACACCTGAAGGTGAAATTCTCTTACTCCCTGCAAAATCTGCCGAACTTCTAACCCCGCCTCTGCCAACGCATTCAGCGCCTCTGACACTACCTTCCCCGCCGGACCCGGTCTGTTATCGGCGGATTATGATGTTTGCGGGTCGTGGAACGTTACAGAGGATCATGAAGCTTAGCTATAGTATTGACATAAGAGCACTTATTCACAATGTATACGTAAATGCTGTAACGGTAAATTTTTTTTCTTGACAAAGCTCTTTTCGCGTGGTAAACAGGCGCCGATAGCAAGTTGTGACTCTTGAAGTAAGGAAGTATTGCAAATAGGATCTGTTGCAAACGTCTGAAACCGCTGGATCGCAGCGCTAGATCCTGCGGTCGGCGGCTTATTTCACTACCAGCAATCGTATGTACAACGGCCAGAATCTGAATTTTGCAACACATCTGATTTGGGAGGAAGTAACTCAAATGGCAAAAGCAGAGGATCGAACCTCAGCAGCTCCAAAAGGCGCGCGTTATCGTGAGAGAACCAACCCTGACGACTTGAAGGCTCACGCTGGTAACAGAAACCTGAATGCTCCAGCGACGCTCCTGAGTTCTCTGCAATCCTTCGTACTTTTCGCCCTGGTGGTCGTTTGGTGCATGCACACATCGAGCCTTCTTGCTCAAGAGCTCCCCTTTTCTGCCAGCCAGGCATACCGTGACATGCTGACAAATTTGGGTGAGAAAGTGGTCCACCCAAGCCGCATGAGCGCCGGTGGATTGTTGAAGGGGCCCCTCCCGGCGGTGCCGGTGGAGCAAGTGGAAACGAACGAAGGGGTCGCCGTGGAAAGCAATCTCTGGCGCCTGGAGGTGAGCAAGAATCCCTGGAAGCTTTCGTTGCTGAACAAAGCAACCCAGGCGGTCTGGAAAATTGCTTCTGATGCATCCGGACCTTCCGGTATATGGTGGAGTAATGACCCGGCAGGTTCAGGCCCCCCTTTACAGCTTAGCCGTGTTGAGAAGGTTCAGAGAACTGGCAACCATTGGGCGATAGACTGCCGGGTCGAAGGAACCGATAAGGGGGTGACTTTGGGTCTCGACATAATCTCCCCGAACGTTATCCGCCTGTCGATTGAGGCGCCAAGTTGGGGGGGTAATGCGCGCCTGGGGATTAGCATTGCTGGGCAAGGGCCATTCTTCGGATTGGGAGAAAGGTACGAAAAAGCCAAGCTTGACGGTCTGAAAGTTAAGCTTCATATAGAAGATAACTATGACTCGAGTATAACTCCGGGGCATAACTGGACGTATGTCCCAGTTCCGTTTCTGCTCAATCCTCGCGGCCTCGGCTTGTATGTCGACACGGCACGAATCAGCACATTCGATCTGACCTCAGCGGCATCGCAAAGATTTTCAGTCCAGATCAACGGCCCCTCCACGGATTGCTACTTCTTGGTTGCCGAGGGGCCCAAAGGAGTCATAACTGCTTACACAAGCCTTACAGGGCGAACACCATTGTCTCCGCCTTGGGCACTCGGAGTTTGGGTTTGCGCTCTTAAGGGTCGAGACGTGGTGGTCGATGTGGCCCGCCGACTCCGCCAACAGGGGATTCCAGCCAGTGCAATTTATCCCATGGACTTGTACGATATGCCTGGAAACATGGTAGCTCCCCAGGGGCTTGCCCCGTACTACGGTCCGCCGCGTGAGTTTGTTGAAGCACTGCACGAGTTGGGCTTCAAGGTCCTGTGGTACAAAACACCTTATGTGCTTCCGATTTTGACGCCCTACTTTTCTCCCAATCCGGACTTTGAAGAGGGGGTAAGAAAGCACTTTTTTGTGCTGACACCTGATGGGGAGCCTATCGGTCCAGACTACCCTTCGATGACCTTCGTCGCAGGCTCGCGGCAAGGGGTCGCCGCGGATCTGGACTTCACGGCTCCCGCCGCGGTGGACCGGTGGCAGAAGTGGATTCAAGTGAGCCTTAAAGACTATGACTTCGATGGCTTTATGGAAGATTACGGCGAGTACGTCAATGAAGATTACCAGTTCGCATTCGGCAAAAATGCCGGGCGGGACATGGCTAATCTCTATTCTCTTTTCTACCACAAGATTACCTTCTTGATGGTTGACCAGCTCAAGCCGGGCGCGGTGACCTTTGCGCGCTCGGGCTACGCTGGCTCTCAAGGTTACACTCGGGCTCTCTCGGCAGGTGACCAAGTGGCGAACTGGACAGTGGAGCGTGGCTTGCCCTCGGCCGTTCCAGCCGGAATCACGGCTGGCCTTTCGGGGTTTGCCGTGTGGGGGCCGGATATAGACTGTACGGGCTCCTCGAAGGAACTCTATGCGCGCTGGACTGAGTTTGGCGCCCTTACCCCCATCATGCGAACGCTCATCTGGTCCGGACGCGGCCTGGAGGACTTGGCAAAATATCCAATCGACATATGGTTTGATTCACAAACGATCGATCTTTTCAGGAAGTACGCCAAGCTCCACACATCACTCTTTCCGTACTTCTACACATACGCGACGGAGGCAGCGAAGGACGGATTGCCTATCATCCGCCACCCGATGCTCGAGTGGCCCGATGACCCACAAACTTACGACGCCGAATACCAGTACCTATTGGGTGACAGAATCCTGGTTGCACCCGTCTTGAAAGAGGGTGCCCGCACGCGTAGCCTATATCTGCCGAAGGGTTCATGGGTGGACTACTGGACGGGGAACATATTGGAAGGTGGACATCAGGTGGAGGTTCAGGCCCCATTGGAACGCATTCCAATCTTTGTAAAGGCGGGGAGCATCATTCCAATGATTAATCCCGAGACGGAGACCCTGGCGCAAGATCTGGCTGATAGCAAGTACCGCACGATTGGGAACAGCTTGATATGGCGGGTATTTGGTTCCGAGAGTCTGGGGGGCGAAAAGTTTGTACTTTACGACGGTACACAAGTTACGGTTGATCGCCAAGCGGGCCAGCTTCGTATAAACGAGGCTCAGTCGCCAGTGATCAGAGGGTACGAGGTAATTCTTCCCGCTGCGAAGGCTCCGACGTCGGTGGAACTCTCGGGCAGAAGACTCTCTACGTTAGACGATGGTGGTTACCGAGCAGGCAAAGAGGGCTGGTGGCTGAGTGCCAATGATGGAATGTTGCATGTGCTCTTCACCTCCGATAACTTCAGTTTAACCATTAGGGAGCACTGACCCACCGACCTTCAGTGGCAGATTCCGAACTTCGAGGGACGGATCCCGGCAGGAACGCAGGCCTTCATCTTGAAGGGTGGCTTGAAAGTGTCGGCGCGCATGTGAAAACGTAGAAATTTGAACGCAGGACGGTTTTCCGGGGTGGGGTTGAAAGTCAGCCTGTGGTGGCGGCTGTTTTGCCGGTTGCGGGGCGGAGGGGGACTGTGCTGCGCAAGTAAGCAAGGTGGGAGTGCGGAACCGGGTTAGCGAGCAACTCTTCGATCAAGGGGAGAAAGTAGTGCAACGAGCGGATGGGCCCGAGGGGCATGGCATCGGGGCGACGAGCGGCGTCCGCTTCGGGTGACTCACTCGGATCAGAACACAGTGCACATGAACCCGATGATAGGTCGGCATGAAAGTCAGGAGGACAAATCACATTTTTCGATCTTCGCGAAAGGACACACCGGTAAGAGGCCGGAATTTTCTAGCAGCGAAAGGATATATGACATGGACATTACTCGACGAACTGCGATGAAGGTACTGGCAGGCGTAGTCCCTGCCCTGGCGCTCGGCCGACGTCTTCGCGGCGAGACTGGGCTCGAAATTCACAAGGGCCCCTTTGAAGGGACGAAGGAATCGCTTCAGCAGTACCAGATTCCCGAGTGGTTTCGAGACGCCAAGTTTGGCATCTGGGCGCATTGGGGACCACAATCCTCAGTGGAGCAAGGCGACTGGTATGCCCGCAATATGTACATTCAGGGCAGCCGCCAGTACGACTACCACGTGGGGCACTACGGGCATCCGTCCAAGTTTGGCTACAAGGATCTCTGTCCGTTGTGGAAAGCCGCCGAGTTCGAGCCGGAGCACTTGATGGGGCTCTACAAACAGGCAGGTGCCAAATACTTCGTGAGCATGGGTGTGCATCACGACAACTTCGATCTGTGGAACTCCCGGCACACCCGCTGGAACGCGGTCAAGGTGGGACCGCATAAGGATGTCGTGGGCCTGTGGCGGGCGGCAGCCTTGAAGCACGGGCTCCGGTTCGGCGTCAGCGAACACCTGTGGAGCAGCTACAAATGGTTTGCCACAAGTCACGCGGGCGACAAGACGGGACCGCTCGCGGGCGTGCCTTACGACGGTGTGAATCCAGCCTATGCGGATCTGTACCACGACGCAAGTGTCGCAAAGTGGGCCTATGACACTCCGGAACAGTTTGGTTGGAACGATGACGGCATCCCGGACTCCTGGAAGCGCCACTGGTTTCTGCGCATTCAAGATCTAGTGGACCATTACCAGCCGGATTTGTTGTACACCGACGGAGCGTTGCCCTTTGAGCAGTACGGCTACAGCACGGCGGCCAACCTCTACAACCTGAGCGCAAAATTGCATGGTGGGCAGACGCAGGCGGTTTACACCAGCAAGCGGCCGGAAGACTGCGCGGTCGGCACCTGTGTGCTGGACTACGAACGCGGGCTGGCAAACCAGATCCGGCCCGTTCCCTGGCAAACCGACACCTGCATCGGCGATTGGCATTACAACCGCGAAGTGTACGAGCAGCATCGCTACAAATCAGCCGAGACGGTGGTGGACCTGCTCGTGGATATCGTGAGCCAGAACGGAAATTTGCTCTTGAATTTCCCCCTGCCCAACAGTGGCCGACTTGATCCTGATGAATTGAAGGTTCTCGCGGGGATCACCGACTGGATGAGAGTGAACAGCGAAGGGATCTACGGCACGCGCCCGTGGAAGATCTTTGGCGAGGGTCCCAGCACGCGTACCGGGAAGCCGGGCGGTGGGTTCAATGAAAACAAACGCCAGCCGCTCACCGTAGAGGACGTTCGTTTCACGACGAAGAGGGATACGCTGTATGCATTTGTCATGGGTTGGCCGGAGAAGGAGGTTGTGGTGCAGGCGCTGGGTACGGCAAGCCCGCAGGCACCGGGAAAGATCGTGAATGTGGAACTGCTGGGCCATCAAGGCCACCTGACCTGGACCCAAGAGGCGACGGGCCTAAGGGTGCAGTTGCCGGCGGAAAAGCCGTCGGATCATGCGGTCACGTTTAAAGTCACCTTCATATGATTAGAACACCATCCGGGGGGCTGCTCCCGCGAGTGGGGTTCATGGTGACGAATCTGGCTCTCCTGAGTCGGGCGGTCGTGCGCTTCTACGACCAGCGAGGAAATGCGGAGTCAGGAAACATACGAGACGAATCACCGGGACTGCCAGCACGAGCCGCGAGGCATCCCTGAGAGTCGCATGCCCACGGGACGCTGCTAACGGACTCCAAGTGGAGTTTCGAAATGGACAAACAACTGCTAACAAGGAGCAACGCGTCAATGAAAAAGGATGATCTGATTGTGATCACAGGAGCAGGCGGGTTCATTGCCGGAGCTCTGGTCAGATATTTCCACGATAAAGGATTCACCCGCATCCGCGCCATTGACAAGAAGCCACTTCCCGAATGGTACCAGCAGGTGCCCGGCGTTGAGACCCTCTGTCTGGACCTGAGCGAAAGGGACACTTGTGTCAGGGCCTGTGAGGGCGCCCGGGAGGTGTACAACCTTGCGGCCGACATGGGGGGCATGGGTTTTATCGAAAAATACCGAATAGACTGCCTTCGCAGCATTCTCATCAATACGAATATGATCGAGGCTGCCTACCGAGCCGGGGCGAAAAGATATTTCTTCTCCTCATCTGCCTGCGCATACAACACCGAACTGCAGAGGGACCCCCACGTGAAGGCGTTAAAGGAGTCGGATGCGTACCCCGCCATGGCTGAACGAGGCTACGGCTGGGAGAAACTCATGTCCGAGATGTTTTGCCAAGAGTACTGGGCGGAGCGAAGGTTGAGAACAGCGATTGCCCGCTTCCACAATGTGTACGGCTCTTATGGCACTTGGGACGGTGGCCGCGAAAAAGCTCCAGCGGCCATCTGCCGCAAAGTCATCGAAGCGAAGGACAGCGGTAAGCACGAGATCGTGATCTGGGGCGATGGCACTGCCACGCGCAGTTTCATGTACATCGATGACTGCGTCCGGGGCATAGACATGATCATGCACTGCGACGACTTGATTGCTACTCCCATCAACCTTGGCTCGAGTGAGCTTCTTTCCATCAACAGTTTGGTCAGCCTCGTCGAAGAGATCGCAGGGGTCAGGCTCCTACGCAAGTATGACCTTGAGGCTCCGAGGGGTGTCGCCGGCCGCAACAGCGATAACACCATGATCAAGAGGATCCTCAATTGGGAGCCTCATACGCCGGTGCAGCAAGGACTGAAGGCAACCTATGCGTGGATCGAGCAGCAATATGCTGACCGGAAGGCCGGGAGACGTACGCCCTATTGAGCAAGCATTCCCAAGTGGCAAAGGCTCATGGACCTGCAAAAAGACGCTGACCTCACCGCGCTGATCGGCAAGATTCCCTACCGAATGGCTTTGGCCGGCGGTTGGATTGACCAGCCATTCGTGTCGAAGCTCGACCCTTCTCCCCCCGGCTCCATTGTCGTGGTAGGCGTGGAACCGACCTTCCGCTTCATGGATCGATCCGGGATAGCCACCAGCACCCGCGAGGTCGCCAGGAAACTGTGGAACGGGACGTTGCCGGACAGAGATCCTCAGGACCTGGTCAGGGAATTGTACGCCTCAGAAAACGACGGCAAGCCGGAACCATCGGGATCCCAGGACATGGTCGGTCTGATTTATCCAGGTGTCAGCAGACTGGACTATGACTTTAGGTGGGAAGGCGGATTGTTCCCTGCGCATATTGAATCGAACAACGACCCTGGTGTCGCCCACTGGTTGGAAGGAGTGATCCACATCCTGCCTGTCACTCAGCGTCCCGAGGCATATAGCCCCCTAGGCGAGAAGAATCTCCATCCCGAGTGGATACAGAGGCTGGGCCAGTCAGGCAAGCAGTGCTTTGATGCGATTCTGGCCAAGGACGTCGAAAGTCTGGGCGCTTGCCTGAATGAGTGTATGAAGTGCTGGGAGGCACTTCTGCCTCACACCGTCAGGCACCCGGCCATCACCGTCGATCTGCTCCGAATTCTAAGGTACTACCAAGCCAGATATGCGGGAGCAATGTACTCCGGGTGTGGCGGGGGCTATCTGTACGTCGCCACTGAGGACATGGTACCGGGCTCTTTCCACGTTAAGGTCCGGCTTGCGAAATGACGGGGCTGGCATGAGAAACGTCGTCGTAACGGGAAGTTTTGACAACCTCGGGTCGAGGCACGTGCGCTTCCTGGAGGGAGCATCCAAGTTGGGGCGCATGCAGGTCATGATGTGGTCCGATGAGGTGGTACGCGCCCTGGAAGGAAAAACTCCTGAATTCCCTGCGCAAGAACGTCTATACCTGCTGCAAGCCATCCGCTATGTTGGCGACGTAAGGGTGGTGACGGGGCGAGTGGAGCGTGATGCCTTACCGCAGATCGATGAGCAACCGCCCGAAATTTGGGCAGTAGACGAAGCAAGTGACACTCCGCAAAAGAGGGCCTACTGCAAGTCGCGCGGCGTGCAATATCGTGTTTTGCGGGAAGAGAGCCTTGGGGGCTTCCCGCTGCCACGGTTCAGAGCCCAGAAAGAACGATCGTTGCGAAAGAAGGTAATTGTGACTGGCTGTTTTGACTGGTTTCACTCTGGGCACGTCAGTTTTTTTGAGGAGGTTTCCCAACTAGGTGACCTGTACGTCGTCGTGGGACATGATGCGAATGTTAGGTTACTCAAGGGAGAAGGCCACCCTTTGTTTCCGCAGGGCGAGCGACGTTACATGGTGCAATCGATTCGCTATGTCAAACAAGCCCTGATATCCACGGGGTGCGGCTGGATGGACGCCGAACCGGAAATCGCACTCATCAAACCGGATATCTACGCAGTGAACGAGGACGGAGACAAACCTGAGAAACGAGCGTTCTGCGAGGGGCATGGCATCCAGTATGTCGTCCTGAAAAGAATCCCCAAGGCGGGTCTCCCCCAGAGGCAGAGTACCGACTTCCGGGGATTCTGAGAAATGATGCATCCGCGGGGCAGAGCTCTTTATCCATATTGTAGGCGAGACGGTGTGATCGAGAAGCAGTCACCGAGATCGCTAACAACCATTTGGCTTCAGGAGACTAAGACTCACATATAGAGAAAATGAAATTAAGGGATGTCGCTGTCAGAGCCAAGGTATCCGTCGCCACGGTCTCGAGAGTTCTCAACGACAGTGAACTGGTGAAAAGTTCCACGCGCACTCGAGTTCTCAGACTTGTGCGCGAACTCAATTACCACCAAAACCTCCTCGCCCGGAGCCTGGCGAAAGGCGAGAACCGCTGCCTGGGGATGGTTGCATCCAATTTGGAAAACCCTTTTTTCCTGGACATCTTGGTGTCGCTCGAGTCAATCGCTAGGATGCGAGGGTACGATGTCGCGGTTGCAAACACGAACTACCAGCCAAGTAAACTGGTTTCTTCCGCACGTTTGATGATTGGACGACGTATTGCGGGATTGGCGCTAATTGGGACTGAAACAAATGCCGAATTATTCCACGAGCTCGAGCAAAGTGGCCTCCCCGCGGTCGTTTATGGAGCGGGCACGGCGGCGGGTAACGTTTCAACTATCAACACGAATTACCTGAACGGCATGCACAAGGTCGTGAAGTATCTTCGTTCCCTGGGCCACCGTCGCCTAGCCTTCGTGTGTCAGCGCCTGGCCGTTGGGTCTGCCCTGGAACAGAAGAAGGCTTTCCTGGACGTGATAAGGCATTTTCCCGAGGTGGAATACACTGTCGTGGCCGACGGTGATGGTCCCCAGGGAGGCCAGCAAGCCACCAGCCAGTTGTTGGCTTCAGGGTTCGGACCGACCGCAATCATCTCCGCAAATGATTACATTGCCCTGGGCGTCTTAAGGGCCCTGCGCGAGCACAGCCTCCGGGTTCCAGAGGAGGTGTCGGTCACCGGTCATGACAATATCACTTTCTCAGAGTTTGCCTATCCTGCCTTGACGACCTTAGACGTTTCAAGGAAACAGATCGGGCATATGGTCTTTGAGGCTCTGGTTGCTGATGATGGGGAGTGCCCGCGAGGGGGTAGGACGTTCCTGATTGATCCCGAATTGGTGGCGCGGGAGTCCACGGGACCTGTTCGGTCGCAATAGGAGTGTTAGACAGCGACGCCCGCTGTTGAGAAGCAGCGTTCATGCTACTGGCCTCTTGGCCATGTCAGTGCTCTTTGGTAACGCGCGAACAGGTATGCCGAGAAGCCCGCAACTGCACCACGTCACGATCGATTCTCAGTGGTTACAGACACGGCCGACTGGACTCTCCCCAGTGGCGCGCAGGGCACATAGCGAAAGGCCTCTGCGCTGTGGGCCTGCGCACCTGTTTATTTCGGCACGGCGCTGAGTACCTGGCCGAGACTCGGTTGATTATCAGGAGGTCGACGGCGCCGGTACCGAAAAACAACAGCGCGCTCGCTGGTCTGGACTAGCATGATCCAACATTGAAAGTCACGGAGCCTCCCACATGCCACAGGTGGAAGAAAATCTAACCCCGGTTCGGCCGGCCCGATTGTTCTCACCCGGTAATACCTTCCCCTTTGTTCTGGTAACGGCGCTGTTTCTGCTTTGGGGCATTCCCAACAATTTGAATGACATTCTTATCAAGCAGTTTATGAAATCCTTCGAAATCACCCGCTTCAAGGCGGGATTGATTCAATCAGCCTTCTATATGGGGTACTTTCTTCTTTCCATGCCTGCCGGGTTCCTGATGCGGAAGTATGGCTACAAAGCAGGTTTGGTGACGGGACTCTTCTTATACAGCACAGGTACGTTTCTGTTTTGGCCGGCCGCGCACGTTCGGCAGTACGGATTCTTCCTGTTGGCCTTGTTCGTAATTGCCAGCGGGTTGGCCTTTCTGGAAACCGGGGCGAACCCTTTCATCGCTACGCTGGGTGATCCACGAACCTCGGAACGGCGGCTCAACTTCTCCCAGGCGTTCAATCCCGTGGGAGCAGTCATCGGCGTGTTGGTCGGTACGGTCTTCGTCTTTTCCGGCGTCGAACTGAGTCCTCAGCAGATTGACTCCCTGAAGGCGGCGGGTAGGTTTGACCCGTACCTGCAGGCGGAGACCATGAGAGTCGTCACCCCGTATCTCGTGCTGGGGGCGATTGTCTTTGCCTGGGCGCTGCTGCTACTCGGGACCAGATTCCCCAGAATCGCTGAAGAGGTGGAATCCGAAGGCAGCCGTCAGCGCAGCCACTTGCGAAACTTGTTTCGCTACCCGCACTTTGTTCAGGGCGTGGTGGCTCAGTTCTTCTATGTCGGAGCCCAAGTGGGCACATGGAGCTACTACATTGCGTACATTCAGGATTACACCCGGGAACCGGAAAAGATTGCAGGCTACTTCCTGACCGGGACGCTTGTGGCATTTGGGGTCGGGAGGTTCACGGCTACCTATCTCATGAAGTTTGTCCAGCCAAGCAGGCTCATGGGGATTTATGGCTGCATCAACATGGGACTGGCGGGCGTGGGGATTCTGTTCCCCGGCTGGCCCGGTGTCTTTGCGGTATTCCTCACCAGTTTCTTCATGTCCCTCATGTTCCCGACCATCTTTGCGTTGGGAATCAAGGAATTGGGGCCCAACACCAAGCTGGGTGGATCCATCATCATCATGGCAATTATCGGCGGGGCGGTCTTCACCCCCATCATGGGATTCGTGTTCCAGATAAGCCATAGCATGGCCATGGCCCTGCTCGTTCCGCTGTTCTGCTACGCATTCGTCACTTATTACAGCTTCATTGGCTCGAAGGTGCGTCTTCCGGAGGTGCCGGACCTTGTCGCGCGATAGGAACCCAGAGCAAGATGCGGTCATTTGAGCGGCGCCGGTCTTGTCGGATTTATGACTGTCTTGAAACCAAGTGAAACTCGCGCCGAGATGTTCGGATACGCCGAAGGGCAGACCTTGTTTCTTGGCGTTTCTTTGCCAGTCACCCACCACGTCGCGGTGCGGCTCGTAGTTCACGGCGTTCCATTTGTACAGTTGAGAATTCCACAGGAAGGAATCATCGTGATGCGTGCCCATGCTCACGAAGTATCTCGCACCGGCTTTCTTACAGAGGCCATCAATTCTTCCGGATCCCACTTCTCGGCTTTCGAGAGCGGGATGACGTCTTTCCAGCCGTTCGTGGAGGGATGACCGAAGCGCGCGAGGTGGTCGTGGTAATCCGGCGAGCCTTGCTCATACATTTTGCGTGCATACCGGTCGCCCTCCATCGGCACAGCCTGCGGCCCCCAATGCGCCCGGATGCCGACCTTCGCATCGCGAAACTATTCCGGGCACGAATAATTCGTCAGTGAATCCATTGATCCCGAAGATTTGCCGGGCGCGCGTGCTCGGCCGCGCGTACCTGCGCTTCAGCAGCTTGGATGTCCTGACGGTTTTCAAACGCCTGCTCTCATCTCGTTCCAGGAATTGGTGGCGGAATCCGGCGTTTCCGAGGCATTCGCATCCAATGCGCTCGACGCCGACCTGATTCGCCACATCTTGGGGAGAATTGGCGCTGCGTGGGAAGGGGAACACCTTGTGAGAGCCCCGAACGATTTCGGCCTTGCTCCACTATGAAATGGCAAGGCGGCACGCCCCTGACATGACGCTCTGGAGGGACCATGACGAACGAGCCTCCCACTCCGCCACGCAAAATCCCCGCTTACATGTGGATGGTGTTGGTCCTAATAGCCGGACTAAACTTCTGATATGACTACTACCACCCACTGGGATGGTTTTTTGACGTCATTATTGTGGTCGCTCTGGTAATCAAGCGGGCACGTTCATGAGGGGGAGGAATCGAGCATGTCCTCATAACCTGCTATCCGACTGTAGACAGACTGGCGCAACAGGTCCGCCAGCGGAAGCTGCGTGTTCTTCCCGCGCCGTGAGTCGGTGAGGTGTTGGGCGATGAGATCTCCTAAGCCCAGGCGCTCATCCAGTTCGCGGACCACAATCAGGCCACCGTCCGACGTGACTCGCGATCCTTGGAAATCGACTTTCAAGGAACTGTTGAAAGAAAGCTGAAATGGCTGGTTTTGTTTCTCACCCATAGGGTGCTGACCTCCTGAACATATTCAGCACGTTGAGACCCATATGAATAGAGGCGTCGGAGATCAGGAGGGACCTAATAGGCGAGGCTCAAATCGGAAATGTGGGGTAGGACTATCCGGGACAGTTCATGTAGCGGAACAGTTCCCAGGAGCGCTGTCTGCAGCAACACCTCGCCGTGCTGGATTAACTGCGAAGTGGTCCCGGCTGCAGACCAGAACTTCCCTAAAGGTCGCAGTGAAACTTATGGGCGCTGGGCACACAGAATGGATTGGGAATGAAAAGTCGGCTTCCCGTCTAGTAAGTGCCGTTCGCTCTGCAATATGGTGCCCTGTTCATTGAAATGCAATCCATTACTCCCCGGAAGTCCCCTTCGGGCAAGTTGCCGTGTCTGCTTGCGGTCACTTGGCTGTATCGTCGAACCGTTGTTGTGGCTGGAGTTTGGCAAAACCGCGAAATGGCAGAGCGGCAATGATTCAGGACATTCGACAAAGACGCTCATCGGGCTGTGCGTGCCGGGGGAAACATGCAGCACTTCTGCCGGTGTGTTAAGCAGCAGGCGGCGTGATTATTG
>Ga0116118_1000871_pt1 | contig 16476 bp, 18 predicted proteins | sample June2015DPH_11_5_FD_89723 | JGI IMG/M metagenome (GOLD analysis project Ga0116118, IMG submission 89723) | Peatland microbial communities from SPRUCE experiment site at the Marcell Experimental Forest, Minnesota, USA - June2015DPH_11_40 | ecosystem: Environmental > Terrestrial > Soil > Wetlands...
CCAGCGGCGGTGTGACGGTCCGGCTCGTGGCGGGGGACTCGCAGTCGGTGAGTTTGAGGTTTCTCGATTCTGACGGCGTGGATCTCGACGAGGCCACCGAGCGCAAGATCGAGCGGCTGCACGACCGGGAGGAGTCGCGGCGCGTGCTCGCGCCCGAGATCGGCGACATCGACTTCCCCGCCCGCACGCTCGAGGCGTACACGCTCGATCTCACTGGCTCGGTCGATCTCGAGTCGATCCGGTCGGCCCGGTTCAAGCTCGTGCTCGACTACGCCTTCGGGACGACGGGCTTCGTGATGCCGAATGTGCTCGCCAAGCTCGGGGCTGACGTGCTCGTGATCAACCCGCACGTGTCGACCCCGGGCGTGCTCAGCTTCGAGCGGTCGGTGCACGCCGCCCGCCTGGGGGAGCTCGTGCGGGCGTCGGGTGCCCATCTCGGCGCTCTGTTCGAGCCGGATGGCGAGCAGTTGACCCTCATCGACGACACGGGTCGCTTGCTTTCCGACGAAGAAGCGCTGTGCGTCATGGTCCGGCTGGTTCTCGCGGACAGTCCTGGTGGTTCCATCGTCGTGCCCGTCAATGCTCCGCGCGTGGTCGAGGCGCTCGCAGAGCAAGCCTCGAGCAAGGTCATCTGGACCAAGCTCGGCCCGGCGGACGTCATGGACGCGGCGGCCCGGCCCGGAGTCGTGTTCGGCGGCAACACCGAGGGTGGTTTCATCTTCCCCGACTTCCTTCCGGCGTTCGATGCAGTGGGCAGTTTCGTCAACCTGCTGGCGCTGCTGGCTCGCAGCGGTGCTCGTCTCTCGGACGTGGTGGGCGGGCTCGAGATGCCTTGTCTGGCCAGTTTCGAAGTACCGACCCCGTTCGAGCACAAGGGCCTCGTGATGCGGGTCCTTCTCGAGCGGCTTCCGCCTGACCGGATACTCGTCGATGGTGTGAAGATCAGTGACAGGTCCGGCTGGACCCTCGTCGTGCCCGACCCGGAGGCGCCGATCACAACGGTGTACGCCGAGGCCGACTCGATCGAGCAGGCGAGAGTGCGAGCTGAGGAGATGGCGACCGAGATCGCTGGAATCATCGCCGCGGCTGCGAGCTGACTACGATCCGCAATGGCCCCGCGCACCGCGGTCAGTCCACGGCATGGGGCAGCGAGCCTAAGGAGCCAGATGAACGTCCCCGATGATCTGCGGTACACGAGCGACCACGAATGGGCGCGTCCGACGGACAATCAGGTGCGGGTCGGCTTGACCGATTTCGCTCAGGATGCCCTCGGCGACGTCGTTTTCGTGGAGCTGCCTGTCATTGGAGCCTCCGTGACGAAAGGCGGTCCCCTCGGAGAAGTCGAATCGACGAAATCCGTGTCGCAGATCTACGCCCCGGTGTCGGGCACGGTGGTCGAGGTGAACGAGGTCCTCCGCCGGTCACCCGAGAGCGTCAATGCCGACCCCTATGGGGATGGGTGGCTCTGCGTGATCGAGACAACCGACGGTGCCGAGCTGGACGAGCTGTTGGCTCCAGAGGCGTACCGCCACGCCACGGAGGCCTGATCCGGGCCGGGGCCGCAGGTCTCAACGTCATTCACAGCTCTCGCCTCTTGCATGCCGCCCGGCCAGGCGGATTGCAACCCTCGACCTCGCCGACCAGGCCCGCTGTTCACCGCCCGAGAAACCGCCAACTTGGAGATGCACATCGTCGATCACGGCACTAGCTTGGGCAGCGTGTTCTGCAACAACTGTGGCCATCGGAACCCCGCCGACGCCAACTTCTGCTCATCGTGCGGAAGCCCGCTGGCTCCAGGACCTGACACGACTGTCTCGTTCATCCCTCAAGAGCCCTCCGGAGATCTCGGGGAGGAGGAGGTCAACGTCGGTGTTTCCGAGCTCGCTGACGGCACCGGCGTACTCGTCGTGAAGCGAGGGCCTGATGTAGGCACGAAATACGTCCTCGAGGGTGACGTGACACATGTGGGGCGCCATCCTGAGAGCGAGATCTTCCTTGACGACATCACGGTGTCGCGGCGGCACGCCGAATTCCTCCGCGAAGGCCCCTCGTATCTCGTGAAGGACGTCGGCTCGCTCAACGGCACCTACGTCAACCGCGAACGGATCGAGGAGATCACGCTCTCGAGCGGCGACGAGGTGCAAATAGGCAAGTTCAAGCTGTTGTTCCTGTCGACCGGCGCGAGCTGAGATTCGTCGTGGGCGATCGGTCGTACCTGTCAATTGGCGATGTCCTCGCGCTGTTGCGGGAGGAGTTTCCCGATATCACGATCTCGAAGATCCGCTTCCTCGAGAGCCGGGGGCTGCTCGTCCCGGAGCGGACGCCCTCGGGCTACCGCAAGTTCTACGACCACGATGTAGACCGTCTTCGCTGGATACTGCGGCAGCAGCGCGAGCACTTCCTGCCGCTCAAGGTCATCAAGGGCCGCCTCGAAGGCCAGGTCCCGTCTTCCGAACCCGCCGCGCTGTTCGAGGTTCAAGAGGTCGAAGCAAGGCACGCCGGAGCGTCGGCCCCGCCGCAATCGGTGTCCGACGGCGTGCTCGAGCCGGCTTTGGCCGTTAACGGGTCCCATGCCGTCCTCGAGGCGGCGGCGGCTCAACCGTCGGCCGCCGTGATGGCACGGCCGGGCCACTCGGCCTCGACCGTGCAGGCTCCGGCGGCCGGTCTCATCCCACCACGGCCGCAAGTGCCTACTTCGACCCATACTCCGGTCGGCTCCACGCCGCCGGGTGCTGGGCCGGCGATCCCAGCCTCGGCGGGCCCGGTTGCGGCAAGTGCGGGGGCGTCCACCTCCGGGCCGTCGAGCTCGCCACCGGCAAGCTCGGGGACAGCGAGCCCGGGGGCGTTGGCGGGCAAGGCCGAGGCCCACAGCCGGCCGTCAGCCGGAGCATCGGTCCCTGGTATCAGCGGGGCCGCAGCGCCGACCGGAGCCCATGAGGACGCCGCGCCGGGCCCGGCGCGGGCGAGTCATCGCCCGCACAGCGCGGCCCCGACGCACGCCGAGGCCGCTCGGGCGGCCGCAGTGGGCGGCGTTCCGGCCTCCCCGGCGCCTGGGCCACCGCCGGGCGCTCCGGGTCAGGCGGCCTCCTCGGCTCACGGCTCGGCACCTGGTGCCTCTGGCGACTCCGGTGCCGGTCACGCCGGCCACGGGCCGACCGCCCCACCTGCGGGCCTCGGCGCCCCGACGACCCGTGCCTCGGCAGGTCACGCGGCCGCCACCAGTTCCGCGCCCTCGAGCGTAAGCCGCGACCGAGGCGACGGGCCATCGGATCCAGCGGCTTCGATGGCGGGTGGCAGGCCCCCGGAGGCCGCTTCGCTCTCGGGCGCCAGCCTTACGGCGGCCGAGCTCGCGCAGGCGAGCGGGCTCGATGCCGATCAGGTAGCCGAGCTTGAGTCGTACGGCCTCATCGAGTCCCGAGCGGTCGCCGGTGTGAGCTGCTATGACGAGAATGCGCTCGTCGTGGCGGGGTTGGCGGCGAGCTTTGCCCGCTTCGGCGTGGAGGCACGGCATCTGAAGCTCTTCAAGCACGCCGCTGAGCGCCAGGCGAGCCTGTACTCCCAGGTCGTGATGCCGCTCCTGCGCCAGCGCAACCCTGACGCCCGCCGGCGGGCTCACGACGACCTCACGCGCCTGACCGAGCTCGGCGCGTCGATGCAGGCGTGTTTCGCCAAGGCAGTGCTGCGAAATCTGACGCGGGGATGACCGAGCCCGGCTTCGCCGGGAAGATCCTCCTCGACGCCGATCAGCTCGGCGAGATAGTTCGGCGCATCGGCCGTTCCATCTCAGAGGACCACCCAGACGGGGTCGCGCTCGTGGGGATCCTCAAGGGGAGCGTGTGCCTCGTCGCAGATCTGGCCAGGGAGATCTCCGTGCCGTGCGCGGTCGATTTCCTCGCTCTGTCGGCATACGGCGCCGGTGGGACCAGGATCCGCCTGTCGAAGGATCTCGACGCGGACGTCGCCGGGCGAGCGGTCGTGATCGTCGTCGACATCGTCGACAGCGGCCTGACCGTGAGCTATGTGCGGCGCCTGCTCAATGAGCGGGGCGCCCGGTCGACTGACGTGTGCGCGTTGCTCGATCGCGTGCGTCGCCGACTGTTGCCGGTCGACCTGCGGTACGTGGGCATCGGTATCGGCGACGAGTACGTCGTCGGTTACGGGATCGACTTCGAAGAGCGCTACCGCAACCTGCCGTTCATCGTGACGACGGATCCCGAGTCGCTGCAGGCACACCCCTCCGGTCCAGATCTCTTGAGGATCGCGGGTGTGCGCGGCACGCCGGGCCAGTAACGTTTTGTCGCATGGTGGAAGTTCGGCTCTCTCGGGTCCGAGTCGATCTCCAGTCGAGCACGCCGGTGGTCCTTCTCGAGGAGACGGAGGGCTCACACCGCTCGCTGCCGATCTTCATCGGCCCACCTGAAGCGGCCGCGATCGCACTTGCGCTGCAGGGCGTCGAGCTGCCGCGGCCGATGACCCATGACCTGATGAACCTGATACTCGACGCGCTCGGGGCTCGCCTGACGCGGGTGGTGGTCACCGAGTTGCGCGACTCCACGTTCTATGCCGAGCTGCAGCTGCGAGCCGGCGACCGCAACCTCACTGTGTCCTGCCGACCGTCCGACGGCATCGCGCTCGCCGCCCGGACCCATTCGCCTCTGTATGTAGCCGACGAGCTGATGGACGCCGAAGGCCTCGTCGTCGAGCCCGACGTGGAGGACGTGGCGGAGGCAGGAACCCCGGAGGAGCTCGTCGGCGAATTCCGCGAGTTCCTCGACACGATCAGGCCGGAGGACTTCAGCACCTGAAGCTCAACCTCAATCGGTGGTTGACGTGAGGCCCGGCGCCTCCTAGCGTGGGTGACGGTCGTGTAGTTACGTAGCTGTCGTCCGTGCCGCTCGTGGCCGGCGAGAGCGTCCAGGACAGGGGCGGCTGATGCCACCAGATGGATTCCGCGGTACTCAGGTCTGCAAGATCGTGGGTATCACGTACCGCCAGTTGGATCACTGGGACCGCACCGGCCTCAAGTCGCCGTCGCTCCAGCAAGCACAAGGCAGCGGCACCCAGCGGCTCTACTCGTACCAGGACGTCGTCGAGCTCCGCATCATCAAGCAGCTCCTCGATGCCGGCGTGCGGCTGCAACGGGCACGCAAGGCCATCGAATTCCTCCGGGGTACGGGAGAGGACCTGGCCAGTGCCAGCCTCGTGCTCGGGGCGAACGACTCCGTGCTCGTGCGCGACGGCGAGGAGTTGCTCGACCTGCTTCGAGGTGGGCAGGGTGTCTTCAACGTCGTGCCTCTTGCAGGCGTCGTCGGCGAGGTCGATGCCGCCATCGTGGAGTTCGCAGGCGAGGCGGCTCCACAGGCCTCGACGTCCCCACACAGCGATGTGCCCGCGCCGGCCGCCCGGCCGGCGCACCCCGCCTAGGCGGTCGGACCCTGGCTCATCACCTGCTTCGCGCCGGTTCGCAGCGTGCCGCCCGCAGGGTTGCGGCCTTCCGGGGCACCGCGGAGGTCGGACCGGGGGTGTCGGCGCTACCGGCAGTGCGCAGGCTCGACTTGGTTCGGTTCGCCCACGAGTCGGAGATTCTCTTCGCAGAACTGCTCGACTTCTACGAGGTGGACTGGGAGTACGAGCCCGTCGAGTTCGTGCTGGCGTGGCGCGACGACGGATCACCGCTGCAGGCGTTCCGTCCGGACTTCTACCTACCCGAGCACGACATCTTCCTCGAGCTCACGACTCTGCGGCAGGACCTCGTCACCGTGAAGAACCGCAAAGTGCGCCAGCTCATGCAGCTGTACCCCGACGTGAGCGTGAAGATGCTGTACCGCCGGGACATCGAGGGGCTGATAGCCAAGTACCGTCTCGACGCCCGGTCTAGATTGGCCGGGTGAGCAACCGCGATACGCCACTTCGAGCCGAGCATGAGGCACTCGGCGCTCGTCTCGTCGAATTCGGCGGGTGGGAGATGCCCCTTTCCTACCCGAGCGGAACGATCGCTGAGCATTTGGCTTGCCGGCGAGCGGCCGTGTGCTTTGACGTCAGCCATCTCGGGACGGTCCGAGTCGTCGGGCCGGATGCCCTCGGGCTGCTTCAGGCCAACCTCACGAACGACCTGACGAAGGTCGGTCCCGGACGGGCGCAGTACACCCACCTGCTCGATCCGTCCGATGCCTCCGTGCTCGACGACATCATCGTGTGGTGGGTGTCCGAGGATCGCTTCGACGTGATGCCGAACGCGTCCAACACCGAGCGCGTGAGGGCAGCCATCGGGGGAGCGGACGTGACCGGCGAGCGTGCCGTGATTGCCGTGCAAGGTCCGACGGCACGTGCCGTGCTCGGGGCCGTCTCCGCGGAGGCTGCCGCCGTTGGCCGATTCCACGTCATCCCGTTCCGGTGGGGTGGCGCCGAGTGCGTCGCAGCGGGGACCGGCTACACCGGTGAGGACGGGGTGGAGTGTGCGGTGCCGGTAGCAGAGGCACGTGGGTTCTGGCAGGCGGTGGTCGCGGCTGGCGCGCAACCGGCCGGCTTGGGCGCACGGGACACGCTGCGTCTGGAAGCCGGTCTCCCACTGCACGGGCACGAGCTCGGGCCCGGCATCACCTCACTGCAGGCGGGCCTCGGGTGGGTCATCGGCTGGAACAAGGGAGCCTTCCGGGGGCGTGAGCCGCTCGAGGCCGAGCGAGCAGCCGGACCGCGGCGATTACTGAGGGGCCTGCTCACGTCCGGGCGCCGACCGCCCCGCACGAGCGATGCGGTGAGCCTGGATGGGGAGATCGCCGGCGAGGTCACGAGTGGGAACTACTCTCCCGTGCTCGAGCGTGGCATCGCTCTCGCTTTCCTCCCGCCCGCGACCCCAGAGGGACACATGGTCGAGATCGACATCAGAGGCACTGCGGTCCCTGCCCAGGTGGTTCGGCCCCCGTTCCATCGGCTTCCTGCGGCCGCGCCGGCACAGTGAGCGCGCCCTTCGTTCCCCACACCGACGGGGAGATCGCCGAGATGTTGGCGTGGCTGGGGCTGTCAAGCTTGGAGGACCTGTTCGAGGCGGTCCCGCACGCCGTGCGGCTCGCGGGCGGGCTCGACCTACCGGACCATTGGAGCGAAGCCGACCTGAACGACCGCCTGGAGGAGTTGGCGTCGGGGAACCGGCCGGTAGGGCGTGACCTCGTGTGCTTTGCCGGCGCCGGCGCCTACGACCACGAGATACCTGCGGTGGTGCGCGCCCTCGCCTCGCGGTCGGAGTTCGTGACCGCCTACACGCCGTACCAGCCCGAGGTGGCCCAGGGCGTGCTGCAGGCGCTCTTCGAGTACCAGACCATGGTCACTCGCCTGACGGGCCTTGACGTCGCCAACGCCTCCCTCTATGACGGGGCGGCGTCGCTCGTCGAGGCCGTGAACCTCGCCGCGACCGCGACCGGCAACCAGCGCGTGCTGTGTTCGGCCGGGGTGAACCCTCGGTGGCGGGCTCAGATGGCGACGTTCGCCCGCGGCAGCGGTCACGAGATCGAGGCCGTTCCGCTCGCCGACGGCGTCACTGACTGGAGCGCCACTGATCAGCCCGGCTCGAGCGGAACGGCGGGCGCCGTCGTCGTCGCCACGCCCAACTACCTCGGGTGCCTAGAAGATGTCGCAGCGGCCCGCGAGGCTGCGGACCGGCTCGGAGCGCGCCTGGTCGTCTGCTTCGATCCCGTCGCCGCGGGTGTCCTCAGGACACCCGGCTCGCAGGGTGCCGACGTCGCGGTGGGGGAGGGACAGCCGTTCGGCATACCGCTCAGCTTCGGCGGGCCGTATCTCGGCTTGTTCGCCTGCCGGCTGGCCGATGTCCGCAAGTTGCCGGGGCGACTCGTGGGCGAGACGGTCGACACCGAAGGGCGGACCGCCTACGTGGCGACGCTGCGAGCTCGCGAGCAGGACATCAGGCGAGAGCGGGCCTCCTCGAACGTGTGCACGAACGAGACGCTGATGGCCATCACCGCGGCGATCCAGCTGGGTTGGCTCGGGACGAGGGGGCTGGCCGAGATCGCCATCCGCTCAGCGAGGGCAGCGCGCTACTGCCGCGAAGCGCTGCTGGCCATCGACGGCGTCGAGGCGGCAGCCGCCGCGCCGGTGCTGCGGGAGTTCGCCCTGCGGACGCCCGTAGAGCCCGGAGTGTTGATCGACCGCTTGACCGGGGAGGGCTACTTGGCAGGAGTTGTCATCGACGAGGGCTTCGAGGGCACACCCTATGAGGGGTCGCTGCTCGTCGCCACCACCGAGCGGCGGACGCGGTCGGAGATCGACTCGTTCGCCCAGGCGTTCGACAAGGCCCTGCGATGAGCGCGCCGGGCGGCCGGGCCACGAGCGCCCCTCGCCTCGGGCGCGAGACCGAGCCATCGCTGTTCGACTTCTCGGTGGCGGGGCGGCGTTCGGCCAGTTTCCGTACGAGCGATCTGCCGGAATGGTCGCTGGCGGAGCTGGTGGACGAGAGGTACCTAGCGACCGAGCCGGTCCAGCTTGCCGAAGTGGCCGAGCGCGATCTGGTCGCCCACTTCACTCGGCTCAGCCATCGCCAGTACTCGGTCGATCTCGGCGCCTACCCGCTCGGTTCGTGCACGATGAAGTACAACCCGAAGTCGTGTGACGCGGCGGCAGCGATGCCCGGGTTCGCGAATGTCCACCCGGCCACGCCTCCGTCGTGCTCGCAGGGATGGCTACAGGTCCTTGTCGAGCTCGAGGAGGCGCTCTGCGCCATTACGGGGATGACGGCTGCGACGCTGCAGCCCGCCGCCGGGGCGGCGGGCGAGCTCACGGGGTTGTTGCTGATGCGGGCGTACCACGAGTCGCGGGGCGAGCAGCGTGCGCGGGTCATCATCCCGGATTCGGCCCATGGCACGAACCCGGCCTCGGTCGTCCTCGGCGGGTACCAGGTATCGACTGTGGGGACGAGCGCACGCGGCGGAGTGGACCTCGACCAGCTGCGAGCTGCGCTCGACACCGACGTCGCCGGCATCATGCTCACGAACCCGAACACGCTCGGGCTGTTCGAGGAGGACATCGTCGAGATCGCCACAGCGGTCCACGATGTCGGCGGGCTCCTTTACTACGACGGGGCCAACCTGAACGCCATCTTGGGGATCGTGCGGCCGGGGGACATGGGCTTTGACATCGTGCACCTCAACACGCACAAGACGTTCGCCACGCCGCATGGCGGTGGAGGTCCCGGAGCGGGGCCGGTTGCCGTCGACGACCGGTTGGCTGACTTCCTGCCTGGGCCGCAGCCGGTCCGATTGGAGGATGGGTCGTTCGGGTATGCGACACCCCCGAAGTCGATCGGGCGGCTGCACTCGTGGCACGGCAATGCCCTCGTGCTGCTTCGTGCCTGGGCGTACCTCCGCCTGAACGGGGCCGACGGCCTGGAACAGGTCGCCCGCGTCGCCGTGCTGAATGCCAACTGGCTCCGGGAGCGCCTTCGGGGGGCGTACGACATCCCCTACGACCGGCGCGTCATGCACGAGTGCGTGGTCTCGGCGCACGCACTCGAGAAGGCGACCGGGCTGCGGGCTCTCGACATCGCAAAACGCCTCCTCGAGCTCGGCTTCCACGCCCCCACGGTGTACTTCCCGCACATCGTGGACGAGGCCCTCATGATCGAGCCGACCGAGACCGAGAGCCCCCAGACGCTCGCTGCCCTCGCCGAGGCGTTCCTCACGATTGCCAACGAGGCGCGAGAGGGCGGTTCGGCGAGCGAGGCCAAGTCGGCGCCGAGGACCACGCCGGTCGGCAGGGTGGACGAAGCTCGTGCCGCCCGGCAACTCGTCGCCACGTTCGACCAGCGGGCTGACTCCGGCAGCTGACTCGGGCAGCTGACTGCTGTAGCTGACTGCGGACCCGGGCACGTCCGCCCGGTCTGGGCGGCCGCGCCGTGGGCGTAAGTTGGTGACGTGAGGAGTCTGTGGTGGTCGCGTCGCGCCATCGTCTTGCACGTAGCGCTCGTGTTGGCGGTGCCGTCGTTTCTCGTGTTGGGGTTCTGGCAGCTGTCCCGCGCCCTGTCCGGCAACTTGTTGAGCTGGGCCTACGTGTTCGAGTGGCCGTTCTTCGCCGGTTATGCCACCTGGATGTGGTGGAAGTTGCTGCACGAGGACCAGCCAGTGCCGCGGGCCGAACGAACAGCGGCTGGCGGAGACGGCGGAGACGGCGAGGTCGAAACGTACGATGCTGCCGCGCGACCGACGGCGGTCGCCGCTGGCCACGCGCCCCGCGACGACTTCGACCCGTACGACGAGAGCGACCCGGAACTTGCCGCCTACAACCGTTACCTTGCCAGGTTGAACGCCTCGGACAAGCTCAAGCGCTGGTGACCCGCATGACCATGCCCCCTCGGGCCGAGGCGACACTTCGGCGCTACCGGATCATGTCGTTCGTGGTCGGCGTCATGTTGCTGATCCTCGTGCTCGTGGCCATGCCCCTCCAGTTCACAGCCCATCGTCCCGGCATGGCGAACATCGTGGCGCCGCTGCACGGCGTGCTCTACATCGTGTACCTCGTCACCGCCGCCGACCTCATCCGTACCGCGCGCTTCACGATGGGACAGATCGTGGCGCTGGTGTGCGCGGGTTTCCTTCCGGGCTTGGCATTCTACGTCGAGCGGAGGACGAGCGCTCGGCTCGGGGGCTCCTTCGAGGCGGCCGCCTAGCGGCCCAGGCAGGGCCAAGCTCGGCCCCGTGCAGCGCCCGCCTACCCCAACGACGCCGCGAAGACCGTTGCCAGCTCCTCGGGCACGGCGGTGTCGAGCTGGTCGTAGCGGCAAGAGGCCGGCTCGCGATCGGTCCGCCAGCGAACGAACGTGGTTGCATGGCGAAACCGATCCCCTTGCAGATGGTCATAGGCCACCTCGCAGACGAGCTCGATGCGAAGCGGCTCGAACGAGAGGTCGCGCCCGGCGCTCCACCGGCTCTGACCGCCGGGGACCCGACCGGACGGCGCCGCGTCGGTGCCATCCGGAGACTCGCCCCACGACCACGGGTGGCCCTCCATCGAGTCGAGGCGATATGGGTCGAGCTCAGTCACCAGCTCGAGCCGGCGCTGATCGGTGAACGAGGACGTGACGCCCACGTGGTGAAGCACCCCGGCGTCGTCGTAGAGACCCAGTAGCAGCGAGCCCACGCGTCCGCCGCTCTTGTGCCAGCGGAACGCCCCGACGACGCAGTCGGCTGTCCGCTCGTGCTTCACCTTGATCATCGCCCGCTGGCCTTCGACGTAGGGGCCATCGGCGGGCTTTGCGACGACGCCGTCGAGGCCGGCCCCTTCGAACCGGGAGAACCAGTCGCGGGCAACCTCGGGCGACTCGGTGGCGGGTGTGACGTAAACCGGAGGCCTTGCCGCCGCGAGCGCTTCGACGAGGGCCGCTCGCCGCTGGCGGAACGGCCGCGGCCGGAGGTCGTCGCCCCGCCAGGCCAGCAGGTCGAAGGCGACGAACGCCGCCGGGGTCTCCACCGACAGCTTGCGCACTCTGGAGTCCGCTGGGTGGATGCGGTTCAACAGGGCGTCGAAGTCCAGGCCGGCGGCCCCGGCGATGACGATCTCCCCGTCGAGGACGCATCCGTCCGGGACGTTGGCGAGCACGGCGTCGACGACCTCGGGGAAGTACCGGGTGAGCGGGCGCTCGTTGCGACTGCCGAGCATGACGTCGTCCCCGTCCCTGAACACGACGCATCGAAACCCATCCCATTTCGGCTCGTAGAACAAGCCGACGCGCTCGGGTAGCTCGCGGGCGAGCTTGGCCAGCATCGGCGAGACCGGAGGCAACACGGGCAGGGCCATGAGGCCAGGCTACGTTCGCCGGGCCGGGTCAGGTCCGCCGGTTGACGAGATGGACGCGAGCTTGGTCTCGGGGCCGGATCACGAGCTGGTCGATGTCGACGTGGCTTGGGCGGGTGGCGACGAAGACGATGCACTCAGCGATGTCCTCGGCACGGAGCGGGGTCACTCCCCGGTAGACCGCCGCCGCCCGTTCGGCGTCCCCGTCGAAGCGGACGAGGGAGAAATCCGTGGCGACCATTCCGGGGTCGATCTCGGTGACTCGCACCGGCTTGCCGAGTAACTCCATTCTCAGCACGTCGGTGAGCGCGCGAACCGCGTGTTTGGCGGCGTTGTAACCGGCGCCGCCCGGGTAGGGCTCGAAGGCAGCAACCGATCCGACGTTCACGATTAGGCCGTCGCCGGACTCCAGCAGCTGAGGCAGCAGTGCCTTGGTCATTCGTGCGGTGCCGAGCACGTTGGAGTCGAACATCTGCTGCCACTTCGTGAGGTCCGCTTGCGCCACCGACTCGAGGCCGAGCGCGCCGCCGGCGTTGTTCACGAGGACGCGACAGTCGCTCACAGCCCCGCAGAAGGCGGCTACGGACTCATCGTCGGTCACGTCGAGCGGCAGTGCCCGTGCGGGAGGGCCCAGCTCGTCCGCCAGCGCGTCAAGCGCCTCCCGCCTCCGAGCTCCGAACACGACCTCGAAGCCGGCTCGGGCCATCTCACGTGCCGTCGCCGCCCCGATGCCGCTGGAGGCGCCCGTCACGACGGCCACGCCACGGTCGGAAGGCCCCGATGGATCGGCAGGCATCTCAGCCAGCGTCAGAAAGTCGGCTCGAAGTCGTCGTCGGCGTCGTCGTCGCCCGAGTCGTCGCGGGCGTCGAGCCAGCTGGACACCTTGTCGAAGGCCGACTGGATGCCACCGCCGGCGCGCTCCACGATGCTCGAGAAGCGTTTGCGGTAGTGGGCGAACGCCGCGTCGAACTCGGCGGACGGCGGGGGTTCCTGGCCGCGGCGAATGTAGGTGCCCGACCGGATCCGGTCGTAGTCGCCGGAGGAGACCCAGGCGATCAGCTCTTTGACGCGCCTGACCGGGAAGGGGTGGGTCTTGCCGATCTCCTGCCAGAAACGCGTGTACCGCGAGAAGGGGCTCGGCTCCTCCTGGTACTCGGTGGCCTGGGTGATGAAGGCGTCGAGATTGAGCTGCTTCACGGGCCCGCCGGCCATGCGCATCAGCGTTCGGCAGGGGAGCAGGGGATCGCCGGTCACGAGTGCGGACGCCCGGTCGGCTGTGAGCTCGGCCATGCGAGACCACTCCAGTAGCGCGAAGTACAGGCCCCGGAGGGGGAGCCCAGCCAGCGGTTGGCCGCGCAGGACGCCGGTCAGGATCTTCCGCGTCAGCTCGAGGGTCGTCGTGAGCCCCACGTGGTCGGCGAGTACGTGCCCCATCTCGTGGGCCAGCACCGATCGGAGCTCGTCCTCCTCGAAGCCGGCTACGAGGCCGGACATCACGAGCGTGACGGGTTCGTGGGTGCCGATCGTGAGAGCGTTGCCGACGGGCTCTTGAGTCACGTAGAGCGCGGGGCATTTCGCGATGTCGAGCGTGTTGGCGCACTCGCGCTGGAGCGCCCAAGCCGGGGGCATCTGGTCCTCACCGAGCCGCACGGAGTTGCCCAGCAACAGCTGGCGGTACCGGCGCTCATAGCTGAACTCGGAGATCTTCTTCACGACCGAGTCGAGCATCGGGACCGAGTGCAGCGCAGCGGACGCCGCCCGGTCGGCTGGATGGGCGAACGCCTGAGCGCTGATGCCCTCGTATCTGAGAGCCGGTTCGAGCGTCGTCATCACAGCACCCCCTGTAGCGGTCTTCCTCTGTCTAGTCCACCGGGCTACCGGAATCCTCGCGGCCAGGCGAGCGGCCCGAGGCGAGAGATCTGCCTCGCCGGAGAAGGCCTTGGCCACGTCAGCCTACGACTAAGCGCGCGCGACATAATGGAACGATGCGCCACCTTTCGACCGGCGAGCTCGAGATGGGACTCGACGACATCAGGCAGTCACCGGCCGACCAAGGCACCGTCCGCCTGATCGTGCGCCGGCCCGGAGTCGACGAGCGGGAGACGCCGGCCGAGGCGACGCTCGACTGCACCGAAGGGCTCGTCGGTGACACGTGGCGGGTGCGGGGGAGCTCCAGGACTCCTGACGGCTCGGCCAACCCCGAGGCTCAGATCACCGTCATGAACGCCCGGGCTGCTGCGCTCGTGGCCATCGAAGAGGACCGCTGGAAGCTGGCGGGGGATCAGATCTACGCGGACTTGGACTTGAGCCTTGCGAACCTCCCGGCCGGCACGCGGCTGCGGCTCGGCACCGCCGTGATCGAGGTCTCCGCTCACTTGCATACGGGCTGTGCCAAGTTCACGGCGCGTTTCGGCCTGGAGGCGATGAACTTCGTGAACTCCGAGGCCGGCAAGGCGCTGCGGCTACGCGGCCTCAACGCCCGGGTCGTGACCGGAGGTGTCGTGCGGGTCGGTGATGTGATCACGAAGGAGCCGTCACCGTGATCTCGCTTGACGACCCGAACGCCCGGATCACGTGATGGCGGCTGCTGGCTGGAGGAGCCGACGACTTCGTGTGGCCTCCGGGCGCTGAGAGGATCAGACGCCAGGATGGGGGCGGAGCATTGGCCGGAGGTTCGGCGGTATCTGCATCGAGTGCCACTGGCCGGCGGGCTGAGCGAGGCGGTCCGCGATCGCCCAGAGCGCAGCGGGATGGTGTCCGAGCCCGCAGTGGCTACCGGTCACCTCGAGCGTCTCATGGTTGCCATCCGTGGTGTCGAGGCACGCCTTCCACGGCACGATGCCGTCTGACCTCGAGAATATCGACGTGGACGGAACCGGGAGGGGTTCGTCGCCGGGCGGGTAGGCAGGCCGTGGGAACCCGCGCCGTGCGGCCATCGCACGCATGACGGGCGCGGCGACGCTCTCCTCGGCCGGCACGGGTCGGAACGGGCTGCCGAGCGTCACGACGCCTCTGACCCACTCGGGCACTCGGCGGGCGATCTGGCGGGCGTAGATGCCACCGAGGCTCCAGCCGACGAGGCTGGTGGGCCGTCCGTCATGCAGGCGGAGGTCTGACACCCGGGCTCGCAGGGCGTCGAGCAGCTCCGGTGTCGGGATGTTGCGACCGAGCTCGAACGCGATGACGTCATAGCCGAGCGACTCCAGCAGGCGCCGCATCGGGACGGTCGAGCGGTCGCTCGCCAAGAAACCGGGCATCACGAGTACCGGATGCCCGTCACCACGGGGCGCGTGGAGCAGCAGCCGCCGCGAGGCTCTGAACCACGCGAGCTCGGCGACGGCCCGGGGGATCTCCGTCGCCGTCAGGGCCGGATGGGGCCGCGTGCGACGGGCGGTGCGGGCGGCGGGGGCGGCGGTCGAAGCTGGTTGCTCGACCGCGTCGGTCATTCGAGGAGATGTCGGCATCTCGACTGAACTGTACCGTGGTGGGGCGCTGGGCGGTCTGTCCAGCCGGGAGTCAAGGAGGTGCTGGCGTTGTCGGTTGACCGGATGAGCCCGCTCGACGCCACGTTCCTCCACGTCGAGGACGCGGTGTCACACATGCACATCGCGTCCACCCTCGTGTTCGAGGGCCCGGCGCCGCGTTACGAAGACCTCCTCGCCATGATCGCGGGCAAGCTGCAGCTCGTCCCTCGTTATCGCAAGGTCGTGCAGTTCGTACCATTGAATCTCGGGCGACCGGTCTGGGTGGACGACGCGCACTTCCAGCTCGAGTATCACGTGCGTCACACGGCGTTGCCGTCCCCTGGGGGTGTCGAGGAGCTCCGCCGGCTCATCGGGCGCGTGATGAGCCAGCAGCTGGACCGGAATCGCCCGCTATGGGAGCTCTGGATGGTGGAGGGGCTCGGCGACGGTCAGTGGGCGATCATGTCGAAGGTTCATCACTGCATGGTCGACGGCGTGTCGTGTACCGAGCTCTTGACTGTTGTGCTCGATCTCCTGCCGGATCCGCCGCGACCGGATCCCGCGCCGTGGCACCCGCAGCAGCCGCCTACTCCGGTGGCGCTGGCGCTCGAGGCTGCCGGCGAGATGGCCGTGAGCCCGTTCGAGCAGATGCGGGCCGTGCGCGCAGCGACCCGGGTGCCACGCCACGCCTTCGAGCAGGCGCGCCAGGCCACCCAAGGCCTCGCCGGGTTGGCGGGGCTCATCCGCCCGACCCCGGCCTCGAGTCTCAACGGGCCGATCGGGCCTCACCGCCGTTATGCCTGGGCGGCGACGTCGGTCGACGATATCAAGCGCATTCGCAAGGGCATCGGCGGGACATTCAACGACGTGGTGCTGGCGGCGATCACGGGCGGGTTTCGTCGGCTGCTCGAATCACGGGGCGAACCGGTTGACCGGGTGTTGCGGACGATGGTCCCGGTCTCGGTCCGGCCGAGGGACGATCTAGGTGTCGCCGTGGGCGACGGCTCCATGGCCAACAAGGTGTCTGCCATGTTCGCCGAGCTTCCTGTCGGCCTGCCCGATCCCGTCGAGCGGTTGCACGCGGTGAGCATCCAGTTGGCCAACCTGAAGGAGTCCCGCCAAGCGGTGGCAGGGGAGGCGCTCACGTCATTGTCCGGTTTTGCGCCGCCGGCGCTGCTCGCGCTCGGGGCTCGCATCGCCACGAAGGCGGCACAGC
>Ga0116118_1000889_pt1 | contig 16250 bp, 29 predicted proteins | sample June2015DPH_11_5_FD_89723 | JGI IMG/M metagenome (GOLD analysis project Ga0116118, IMG submission 89723) | Peatland microbial communities from SPRUCE experiment site at the Marcell Experimental Forest, Minnesota, USA - June2015DPH_11_40 | ecosystem: Environmental > Terrestrial > Soil > Wetlands...
CACTTCCGCCGCGGCTCTCCGTTCGGCTTCCGCTTTGGCGTGGGAGGCAATCTGCGCGACGCGCTCTGCCTCTGCCCTTGCCGCGGCCTCCGCTCTGAGCCGGTCAAGTTCCGCCCGCTCCGCTTCGGCCACCTTGCGGCGCTCCAGTTCCGGTTTAAGTACCTTGAGGCTGTCAGCAATGGCGCTCTCCGCCGATAGCTTGTACTCCTGCATGGAAGACGGGTCGTAGCCCTCCAGTTTCTCGATTGCGATGTCAAGATCGACCGTGCCTGAGTAGAGGTACGGCTGGCCCATCTCGCCGATGCGCTTCACTTCATGCGCCAGCCGCGTCTTTCGCGTCTCCTCTTCTTGCTCCCATGCCGTCAACCCAGCGAGAACTTCGGCCTCGATTCTGCCAACCGCCATTATAAGCCGCCGTTTTTCTCCGTCAATGCCGGCGACAAAGCGTTTCATTTTCCCAGTTAGCTCTTTGGCTCTGGCCTCAATGCCGGTGCGCAGCTTTTGTAGGGGCCGCGCAAACCGCTTCAACTCCGTGCGGGCTTTGTCGGTGGAGATGTCGTACTTCTTTGCCTCGGTGAGCCAGTCAGAGCGCATGGTTGCAAGCTGCTCATCAGTGATCTTCCCCGGCGTGAAGAGCAGATCGTCAGCCATGTCGTTCATCAGCGCCAGAGCGGAGCCGGGCGACGGGGCGTCTTCAATCGTTCCAGTTGGAGTCGAGTTCGGGGATTGGAAGAGTGTCTTCACTTTCTCTTGCGTAAATGGCAGCTTCTTCGTGTCCGCATTCGTCACACTGGATGATTCCCGGCTTGTCGTTGAAGAGACAGCGGAACAGTCCGCCGCATTGCGGGCAGGGTTCACATCCGTACATGTTGGCTGTTTCACTGTAGAGGTCAACAATGTTGCTCCCCCGCCGTTCGGACTTGGCGGGGGTTGTGGAGGGTTTTCGGCTTCCACCTTCGTAAACGGATACTGGTCCGGGAATGGCTTGATGTTCTGCCCGAACCACGCTCCGATGGAAGGCGCAGCCAGAAGCCGCTGGTATGTCTCCCTGGGCGTGTAACGTGCCCGGTCGTTGCCGTAGTGGTACTCACTCCCAAGTTCTCCCGCCTCTTTCTGTTTCTTGTTTGGCGGGAACCGGAGCGCAAGGGTTTCAGGGCCGTAAAGACCTTCCCCGAAACCCACTTCTGCGATCTGCGAACTTTCAACCTTGACGTATTCCAATTTGTTCTCCTTAAAGTGGGATGATCGGTATGCCGTTGGAGTATTCCTCCCCGGCGACATAGATCACGTCTTCGATGTTGATGTAGTGCTTGCCGGCCGCGTCCTTTTCGGCGATCTGGAAGTGGCACTCCAAGCCGACGCTCTCCTTGAGCACAGGAAACAGCTTCGTGTCGAAGCAGGACGCCTCATCCACGCCATTGTGCGTTCCAAGCAGCGTCACGACCATCCGGGGCCGCACAGCCTTCATCGCCGGAACATTGCCCTCTGCGGGCCTGGCGGGAAGGCCAGCAATCTCCTTGACGCCCTTTACGGTCACGGTCAGACCATTCGGCGGGATGAATTTGATGCCCCCTGCTTGGCCCTGGGCTGCCCGCTGTGCGTTCGCCGGCGGTTGGCTGGGGGATTGGGTAGCCTGTTTTGCTGTGGAGGCTCCGGGCGGCGTGGAACTATTTTCAGAGGGCAGGTTTGGCTCGAAGTCGGGCGGGACAGAACTGTTCTGAGGGAACTGCGCTCTCCGCTGTGCCGATGCCCTCACTTCCGCTTGGCTCTTTTTGCGCGCCGGGAGATCGCCTTTTTCCTCTGTCGAGTCGATCATCTCTTCGGAGTCGGGGATTCCCAGGATGGCCTTGTAAGCATATTTCTGAGCATAGGTTTGAGAGCCGCCAATGGTCTGTTGATTGAAGACAGGGGTTCCGCCCTTACCTAGCGCAAGTTCAGCCGGAAGTTCCAATGCGTTCTGCATCCATTCCCCGGAATCCCAGTGAACCAAGCGGGTGTAGACGGTTACGGTTTTGGTTTCCAGATCGACTCGTGCGAACTGAGATACAGTCAGGTGGTACTTTGTGAGGGCCGGCCGCACGGCAGAGACGATAACAATGAGTGGCGTATACTTGTAGCCACCGTAGGTGTTCACTTCTCCCTTGACGGCGGGCAGATACTCATTCTGCGCTTCGCCGAGGGCTTTGTTGAGGCTTTGCAGCGCGTAATCAGATGCGATGGTGTCGGGAGCCAACTCAACATATAAGCGGTTGGGTTCCCGTCCTTCGAGGTCAACTGTCTGTTCAAGTGCTTGTTCCATTTCACTCCTTCGGTGGACCCCAGGGCCAGCGGTCCGGGGCATAGATTTGCGCGGCCTCTTCCGGGTAGAGCAGCCGCATTGAGGTTTCCATATCGGCGACGCCGTAGCGGATGATGTACTTCTTGATTCTCGCCATTTGCTTTGCGGTGAGCATCTGTTTTCCCCTTCCGAATACAAAGCTAGACCATCCGGGCGCCGTTGTCAAGAAAATTACAAATAAATTTGACAAGGGCGGTAATCTGTGAAACGATGCTGTGTATGGGATACGTTACCGAGGATCAAGTACGCAAGGTTTTGATGAAGATGGTCGGCGACAGCCAATCCTCGCTGGCAAAGGCTGCGAAGGTGACGCGAAGCACAGTGTCGCTGGCTGTAAGGGGAGCACCCATCCGAGGGAGGCTTCTGAGGTATCTCGGATTCCGCAAGGCCGCGAAACAGTTGTACGAAAGGGTGTGACATGCCTCAGCACTACACGAAGAACACTGTCGAAGCGTCGGCCTGGTGCAACAGGTGCAACCGCATGACGCAGTGGCGGATCGCGGGCGGGAAGCGGTCGTACTGCCTGGAACACAACGAGCCGTACAAGGTGGGGTCCATCAAGCCGCCTGAGCCAGACCCGCAAGGGAAGCTATTCAACGGAGGCCCGCGATGAGCGAGTGGACTGCTGAGTATTTTGTACGGAATCTTTTGCGTGACGCCTTTGTGCGACTGACGCAAGGCGGATGGGCATTGATGGCGAAAACGGGGGCACCGAATCTCGTGAGCGGGGCTCTAACCGCTGATGCGGCATGGGAAAAGGCCGCGCGGATGCTCGGATGGGAGAAGCGATGAGCGAGTGCGCAGTGGGGAAGCGACTCAAGGCCGTGCATGACGCCCTCCAGGCACAGGCGCATGAGAGTGAGCGCGGCAGTATCGCAGCAGGGCTTTACGAGGATTACACTCTGATTGCGCGTCGCGACATGAAGATACACCGGCAGTCGTGCAGCGTGTGCCAGCCGGGACCGGGGGAGGCAAGCGATGGCGAGTGAACTGACAGCGCAGGAGCGGGAGGAGCAGATATCGTAGTTACCTGTCCTGCCTGCGGGTGTCTAACGCCGTTCAGGATTGGATGAAGTAGCGCGGCGCAGCCGCAGGAGGATGAGATGGAACTGACGCAAAAAGAACTGTACCGCGCGCTCGCCCGCCGCCCGGAAGCGCCCGCGAAGAACGGTCCATGCAGCGTGTGTGGCGACAGTGACGGAAAGGGCTACTGTCCGCTTCATAGGCCGGAGCTACCCGCGCCGCGACCAACGCAAGACACCTACATAGTAGAGACGGTTATTGACAATGAAGTTCTAGCCGATCTTTATATCAAGGCGAGTGGTAAGAAGCGCCATACGAATGACTGTTCGACAAGCATAGCTCCCGCCGAAACTCCTGGACCGTGTGATTGCAATACGCCACAGCCCGACGCGCCGACTGAGCGCACGTTCACGGCGGAGCAGGTGTACGAAGCAGCACAGGCCGCTCACACAGCTTGCGGATTCACTTGCGAATGGAGGTATTTTCTGAATAGTATGATGGACCACCTTGTCCCGCCGAAGCCGAAGACGCCGGAGGAGCGCGTGGCGGCAATTCTACGCAGACATCTTTCTGCAAACACTAACTCTTACCATGACGCAATCGCGGCTGAGATAGTGGCGGAACTCGCAAAGGAGCGGCCATGAGCATATTTGGCACACCCTGGAAGCTGATTGGGTCTACAAGCAGAGAATGGGAGCAAATCAAAGATGTTGATGGGAACATTCTCATCGATGAGATTGGCTTTGAATTGGGCTCAGTAATTGTGAAAGCTGTCAATTCCGATGCGGCCAAGCTCGCTGAAAAGACGGCGAACGCACAGAAACTCGCCGGCGAATTGCTGGATGCGAACATGGCTTGGGCGGCAAAATGTGAGGAAGTGGATGCTCTGCAAGCCAATCTGAAGGCGGCAGACACGCGCGTAGACCCGCAGCGCGACCGGCTGGTGGAGGCGCTGGAGCAAACTTATTTGCTTTGCGCAGACGGCTATATGCCAGAATCAATAGAGGCGTTGGATCGCGCATTTCGCAAACCGCAAATACTTGAAGAGGCCCGCGCGGTGATGGCAGAGGAGGCCAAGCGCCATGACTAGATGTGAAGATTACAGAGAGGAGTTGGCGCGGCGGCAGCGCCGCACTTGCTGTTGCAATTGCAAGATGATCCTCTGCGGATGGTGTTATAACCACTGCCACATGACGGCGTTGGCCGCAGGAGATGACGGTTGCGGTATCCGCCCGACATTTTCGGCGCGGCGCATCGAGGCCAAGCAGAAAGGGAGCCATGACTGACAGACTCAAGGGGCACTCAGCAGCACATTCCACAGAACTTCTTATCTCGATGAACGGTGGCGGCTATGTTGGTCGCGCATCTTGCGAGTGCGGAGCCAAGTCACCTCGTCTATATTCCGACGAGCAGCGCAAGCAATGGCACCGTGCGCACAAGGCCGAGGTGCGGCGGCTCGCGGGTCTGGACAGCGCGGCGGACGCGGTAGCAGCCGAGCAGCGGGCGGAGGGGGCGAAATGAGCACACTGGAGGGCGCAATCCTCAAACAGATTCTCGACTATCTCGCGGCTCGGCACATCTTCGCCATGCGCATGAATACCGGCGCAGTCGCCAGCGAATACAAAGGCAAGAAGCGTTTCATGCGGTTTGGAACGCTGGGAATGGCGGATATACTAGCGTTTCCGCAAATCAAGATCAACGGGACTCTGCGCACTGTGTGCAGCCCCTTTCCGGTTTGGATCGAAGTGAAGTCTCCCGAAGGCAAGCAGTCCAAACTCCAGCGCAGCTTTCAGGAAAAAGTGGAGAACGAGGGGCACAAGTACATCATTGCCCGCTCCAAGGACGACGTGGAGGCCGCGCTATGACCGAGCAGCGCATCGTGCCCGCGTCCGAGCTTGCCCGCGATCTGGCGGAGGACCGCAAGCGCGTATGCACCTGCCGAGGCGCGTTTGTCGGCGCAGACGGCAAGGACTATTTCGGTTACGATGCCGGCTGCCGCGTCCACCAGCCGCTGCAATCGCGGTACGTGACGCGGACGGGCGCGGACGTGAGCCTGGCGGACACTTATGTGCAGCACCTAGTCGTAACCTCGACCTGGAGGGCGCGCACATGACCACCGCCTCTATCGCACAGTGGGGAATATGAGGGGGAGAGGATGAGCGATGAAAGCCTTTTAGGTCTACTCCTTCGAGCGCACAAGGAAGCATCGGCGCAAGCTCACGGAGAGGAATACGTGTTTCACAATATCCCTGCCAAATGTGACTATGAAATGGCAGTTCAATCCATCGAGCAAGCCATCACGAAAGTACATTTTGCCGAGATTCGCGTGTATGGGCAGAAAGACAGAAAAGAGCAAGCATGAGGGGGAGATGATGCCCGCAGACAGCAACGGCGCAGCCTGATTCGACTGCGCCGCGCGTCTCTGGCGATTCTCCGCGACCTCCTCTTCTAGGGCGCGATGCCCTGCTTATCCGATGTTCTCCGCTGTCAGTACGTCTGTAGGCTGCATCCCGGTCATCTCGCACACGCCCGCCTGGTAGCTGCTCACATCGTTGCCGTCGCTCGGCGGTGCCCACTTGTTGAGCGCAGCGGCCACGGTGAGGCCCAGGTAGTCATTCTGGAGCAGCGTGCGCATGGCGACCCAACCTACCGCAGGCATGGGGAAGTGGGCGAAGCGGGCTGTCTCCTGGATGCCTGCCGGAATCGTCTCCAGCACGGCTCCGAAGGCAGACTGCCAAGGCGCGAAGTTGAGGTTTCCGGGGTTGTTGTTGCGGTTAGCGCGGGAGCCGGTGACGTAGAAGCCCTCCATCTGCGCTATTGCCTGCATGAACGTCAGTTGCATCACTCCCACCATCCTCCCCTAAGCCCCGCCCGCAGGAGCGCCACGCACAGGCCCGCGCCCACGAGCAGGAACGCGGCGAACTGCGCGTTGTAGGTCATGCGCCGTCTTCCATATCCTCAAACAGAATGCCGTCGCCGTCTTCGAGGCATATTTTCCAACACAGAGGGCAAAGTGAAACCATGTCTTCGGTTTCGTAGAACTCAGATGCCGGCCATAAGCCTTCGCAACCTTCACAAATAGCGAGGCGTCCTCTGGTTAGCCAAACGAGAAAACGTGCAAAAGTCTTCATTGCTTGCGCTCCTTGCGCCGTTTCTCCGCATCCCGCGACCGGCGCTATCGCGGGCGCGGCATCAGTGGTAATGGATTCATCGGGCATCGCCTGCCTTTCGTGTAAGAGAGACTGCGCGGGGCTGCCAGGAATCGAACCTGGGCGAACCGTTTCCGGCCCTCTGCCACTGATGTACAGCCCTTTGCAATTGCGCGGGCCGGGCTAAACCTAACGCTCGTCGATAAGCTGCCTCAGCTACAACCCAACCCGCGCAACCTTTAGGTGGGGAACGGCGGCAGTCCTATGGAGAAATCCGGTGCCGATCAAGGCCCTCTCGGTGACCACAGGCCGTTCCCTCACAATGCGCGGGCCGGTTCAAGAGGCTCGTCACCTCACCGCCGGTCCCGCGCAACCTTGCCCTTTCCCCACGCCGGGCCAGCGCCGAAGGCTACGAGGTCGATAGCCGGGGATTGTGCGGCGGTGTTTCAGGCTCCCAAAGAGAGCGTCCGAGCATCTCGCCCAGCACCATGCCGCCGCACGGAATCAGTTTACTTGATCGCCGCTGCCGCCAGTTTCGGATTCGCCTTGGCGGTCGCGTTCCATGCCGCCTTGAAGTCGCCTCGGGCATCCCGGCCGAACCGATGCGGAATCTGCGCTCCTGCATACCAGCCGGGCGCAATGGCCTTGACGGTCACAGTGCCCACCTTCGCGCCGATGTTTGCCAGCAGGACTTCGATGGCCGCGAACGCGATTGGAACCAGCGGAGCGATGAGCGCCGTCTGTGGAATAGCCGCCAGAATCACCTGGAGGGCCGCTGCCGCGCTTGCAAGGATGGCCGTGCTGTTGCCGGACTGCCAGTTGACGGTGAGCGCCTCCAGCGACTTTGCAGCGGTCGTCAGGTTGGCTGCAAGCGTGGGGTTCTCCGTCTGCTCGATGGCTGCGATGCTGAGGCAAGCTTGAGCAATGGCGTTGCCGTCTGCGGCGATCTGGGCGTCCGTCTGGACACAGGCGGTGAGCGGGGCGGTTGCGGCAAGCACGCTCGCCCAAAGGCAAACGGCGGTAACAAATGCGGTGAATCTCTTCATGGTGCTGCTCCTTTCCGCCGAGGCGGGGTTACTTCGTTGTGGCCGCGTCTACCTGCGCGGGTTACTGCTGTTGCGGATAGCCGTTGTCAATCGGCTCGTTTGGAAGATCGCAGCCGACTGTTCGTAGTTCGAGAGCGTCCTGCTGTTCTTGAGTAATCCCGAAGGCGATGCAACAGTCTTTCCAGCCCTTCGTATAGGCCGCATTGACATCTTCTACAGTCACGTCGTCCATAGCATCCTCACTGGTTCGGGTTACTTCGTTGTGGCCGCGTCTACCTGCGCGGCGGTTGGCGCGTTGCCGTTGTTCATGATGGCCTTCGATGCCGCCACCGTGCCCGCTGGCGAGAGCGAAACGCGATACCAAGCGTAAAGGCCGACTGCGGCCATGATAACGTCCTCAAGCCAGCCGGGGAGTGCGTTGTAGACGTTCATGCAGAGGGTGTGGAAGGCGGGGACTGCTCCAAAAGCTAGTACAGCCGCCGCAAACAGCCCAGCCATGACGTGCGTGAACCCGCCCTTGCTGGCGAACCACGCTTGGATATTTGCTGCGAATCGGCTCCAGTTCATTTCGATTGCTCCTTCGCTGCGCGTTTCCGCGCCGCATCTATGGCGGCTTGCCTTTGCGCCGCAATCCGCGCGAACACGTCCACCGCGCTCAGATAGATAAGATCGCTCATCGCGGCTCCTTGTCTTCGTCACCGCAGTAGTTATCGCAAGAGAGGCACTTCCAGCCAGGACGCCAACCCAATGGAGGCGTGTTCTCCGGGAGTGCGTCAGTAGGCGTCGGGAAGCGCACCATCTTGACCCCGCATATCTCACAGAATGGGGCCGGTCCTGTTTCAGCCTCATCCCACCAAGGAACGAACGGAGCGGCGATGTAACAGGCGCTCATGCCTTTGGCTCCTTCCGATCTTGCAGCCACAATTTGAGTGTAGCCCCTGCGATGCAAAGTAGGCACCAACTCGCGTAGAGTTTCGCAATGAAGATTACGGTGGTCATCGAGGCTCCTTCAATCGTCCCAGCCTTCGTGTCTCATGCCTTCGGCTCCTTCCCGCGCTCGGCCTGATCTGCGGTGTCACATACCGCCAGCGCCGCGTAGAGACAGAATGTTGGCACAGACAACTCAGCTTCCGCCGCCGCCGCCGCAATTCGTATATAAGAAACCCGTTCCACTTTGCGAATACGGATTTCCTTTCTTTTGGTGCTCATGTGGGAATTGTCCCACTTGTCCCGCGCCTTGTCAAGCGCAATCTTTGCCACAGCCGCCACAGCGCCCCGGCTACGGCCACAGTGACCCACGCGGCTGCGCCCACGAGCACCACAGCCATGTATGCGGCCCCCAGCGCGCCCAGCGCGAGCAGGATCACTTGCCCCGCTTGTGATTGCAGTCCTTGCAGATGCCGTGCTCGTCGTATTCGCCGCCGCACTTCGGGCAGCATGGGATCGGCTCTGGCGGCGGGAATGGGTTGACTGGGAACGGCTTGTCTCCCTGCTTTACTTCATCGCTCATGGGTTCCTCAGTATCTGCGCGTCTTGCGCGGGTTGTTGTGAGTCATACGACATGGGCTGCCTGAAGTATGACGGTTTCTTTTTCGGTGTCAGCTTAGGGTGGGAATCTGAAGGTGGGGCCGTAGCCGGAGTCTGCTGTGGCGGGTTTTCGTAATACTTCTGCCAGTCCTCGGTGAGTTTGATGAGCGTTGGTGCCTCTCCGGCAAGGTCCATCAGAGCATCCACTTTCTTCCATACGCCCTGGATCGGCTCGGCAAGCAAAACAACAAGGATTCCTGCTATCGCAGCAACCGATCCCCAGAACTTACGCTTGTTGGCCTTGGTCGTGCGCCATTCTGCGAAAAATGTACGCAACTCATAAGCTATTCCTGTCTTGCCATCGTCACCGTTGAATATCTCCTTGTACATCCTTTCATGCTCTCCTTGGAGAGTGAGGATCGGACACTGATTCTGGTGCCGGGCGATAGCAAGCTCTGTGGCGGCTGCCGCGGCTTCAGCAGAAGCACGGGTCACTGCCTGCTGAACAGCAGCCATAATCTCTTGCTTGTCCGCATCTATGCTCCGTCGCCGCTCCTGCTCTTGCTCTGCCATCCCATTCCCCCAGTTTCGGTTTGCCGCTTCCCTCCGCTGATCCCCGGCTTGCGCCTATACTGGATTCATCAGCAGCGATGCGCGGCGCTGCGTTGACTGCTAATCTGTCGGACAAGTAACCAATGTCGGCGTTATAACGCCTGATGCTATAGTGATTCGATAACAGTTTGTTGTAACTACCGTATCCCGCAGAATCAGCCCTCTTGCGGAGCCATCGACAAAAGCATCTCCACCTTTGACTGTTAAGAGGCTGCCTGGAGCCGTCGTCCCGATCCCAACGCTGGCGCTCGTAGTTACCGTTGTAACCGATGTGTTACCTAACATAATTTGATTGCTTGCGGTGATTGTCGCCCCATACCCTAACGCAGTGCTGTTAGTATAGCCGTCTGCATTGGCCGTCGCGCTGTCTCCAAGGTAGGTGTTGTTAGTTCCCGTTTGCAGAGCAGGAGAGCCTACACCGGCTGTCGTTCCGACTGCTGTGTTATTAGAACCAGTAGTGTTGTCTCCTAACGCACCGTCTCCTACTGCCACATTGTAATTCCCCCCGCTTCCGCTTCCGTAGACTCCATCGAGACTGTTATATCCTACGGCTGTATTCCCTAATCCTGAGGTCTGGTTTGTAAAGGCGCTATCACCTATGGCGACGTTAAACTCTCCATTTATGCTTCTGTACATCGCTCCTTCGCCAACCGCTGTGTTGTACCCGGCTCCCGTATCGAACGTCAAAGCGAAAGCACCTACGGCGGTGTCTTCTTGGCCTGTTGCCATAGATTGTAGCGATTCGTATCCAATTCCAGTGTTGGTAACACCTGTCATATTTCCGTTGAGAGAAAGGTAGCCGAGAGCGGTATTATAATTGCCACTTGAATTTGCAGCCAGTGAAGACTGACCTACCGCAGTGTTATAGCTGCCAGTAGATGAAGACGAAAGTGATCCACCGACGTTCGCGTTCCCTGTCCCAAACCACTTCACCCCAGTAGGGATGGTGAGCGCATTGCCAGATTGTGTAGCTGGACCAGGACTGCCTGCAGTTGAAAGCGAGATAATAGTAGGAAAGCTCGTCATATTCGCTGCACTTATGTGCGGTGCGTTCGCCCATGCCGGAATCTGTGCTTGGCTGCTTCCATTTGTAGTATTTGTAAAGACGTAGGTTGTAGCAGCAGCCCCCGTCGGACCGGGCAAACGTGTGCTCGCTCCCGAAGCCCCGCCATAGAGTAAATCTCCGAGGGTTGTCATGGCATTCGTGATGCAATCACTTGTTGCCGTTCCCGACGTACAATTTGCTGGAGTGTAGCCGAGGCCGGTTGTCACCTGTGAAGAAGAGATGCCGCCGCTGTAGGTTCCAGTAACCTCAAACGTTTCCGCATTTGTCGCGCTGTTCGTCGGCGTTACGGTCAGGCCCACAGAGTTTGCGGTGCTGGTAAGCAGGTTGATACCCGCCTGCGAAGTGTTGCCGCTGCTGTTTGTCTGAAAAGGAATCGTGCATGTAGAGCCAAGTGTGCAGGTCTGGCCGTTGACGGTGGTGGAGGCCGACGATGAAGCGTAAGTGTTTGTGTCCAGCGAGAAGGTTCCCGCTGCCGTCATCTTCACAAACGGTGTACCGGAGGACCAGGAAGGATAGTTCAATGCTCCCCAAGTACCCACTGAGGGAATCGCTCCACCATCTGTGATGCTAGTACCGCTCGTATTGCCCATCACCGCCATGTGGCCTATGGTAACGCCGCTGCCCGGCCCTGTAACTGGATTTGTGAGGGCTGCCTGATAGCCGGAACATAGGCTGCTTACGATACAAAGAGTCGCCGAAGCCGGGATGGAAGTACCGTTGACGCTTGTGCTACTCGACAAAGCCAGAGGCAGATAGTTAGCAGGAATAGGCGTGGATGAATTATAAGCCCCTCCCCACGATGTGCCACTCGTCCAGTATGGGATGCCTGCCACTGTTGGCCAACTTGCCGGAGTGTAGTTCAACGCAGCGGCATATGTCATATCGATTGTTACAGGGGCCAGAGCCGATCCACTTGGCTTCCATGCCGGTACGAACGTGTGCCCGGATGTCCACGAGCTAGGTATGAGGGGCTGCTCTGTATTCGTAGAATCGGCCATCGCCAAAGCATAGGCCGTTATGTTCGTATTCTTGAAGTTTGAAACAGCCCACTTGCCTGTGATAGCGCCGTTACCAGAGCCATCATTAAGCGTATTTGTGTTTGCTCCGCAAACCCCAGTCACTGTGCTGGAAGCATTTACCGTGCAACTAGTGCCCATACTGGAACTGCTTGACAGAGTGGTCGGGAGGTAGGTAGCGGGAATGGGCGTCGAGGAGTTGTACGCTCCTCCCCATGTTGTGCCGCTAGTCCAATAAACGATTCCAGGCGTGGCTGGCCATACCATAGAACCTCCCGTGGTGCAGGTGCCTCCTGCATCGGCAAGAGTTATGGTACTACCAGAAACTGCAAACTCTACACAATGATTGTTAGTCATGCCTGTTTTTGGCAAAAACGCCGCAAACATATCGGCTCCATTTACCCACCCATGCCAATTATTTCCACTAGAGTCATAACCGATCTCGCCGTTTGCGGCGCTGGTATAACCGGAAGCCACAGGCAGCTTCATTTGCGTAGCCGCAGAGAAGTCTTGTAAATAAGCCCCAAAAGTGTTCGCTTGATTCGTCTGGACCACAGTTCCAGGCAGCGAATATGCAGCCGCAAAAGCTCCGCTTGCAAAGGCCGTTCCGTTTGACTTGGTACAGGTGATTGCCCCGGTGGAAGCGAGGGAGCAGTCTCCGCTGAGTGAGAGGGGAGCATAAGCCGTCCCGCCGGCGTTGCCAATCGGAATATAGCCCGCGCCCGGAGCTGTGGAAGGCATCACCGCTGCGTTAGTGGGTGTATAGCCAAGTACCTGTTGCGCGCCCAAAGAGTGATAATCAATCGTCACCGCCGCGCTTCCGTTGAAGGTACCGCTCGGTGCAGCGCCGCCGCTGGTGGCAAAGATGAGCGGATTGGCTGTGATGCCCCCTCCAGAGCATGGCTGCATGGTCCCATCTCCGGCAGTGCAGTGCTCTGCGTCCTTGGTCCCGCTCCACAGAGCCAGAATGTCGGCGTAACTCGGCGTGCGCCACGCGGTGTTTGAACTGTTGCCTACGCCGATGGTGTTGGCACCGGGGTAGGTTGTAGAAATTCCTATTGCCTGCGGAAATCCGTTCACGCAAACATACATTTCCGTGCTGGGCCATCCTGCCAGAAACACAGGTAATGCTCCTTCGCAGGTTGACGGAACAGTGGGATAGTATGCGAGTCCGCCATAGCTAGGGTTAACTACCCACTGCCATGAGAGGTTGTAATAGCTGCACGTGTACACCGTGGCCGGGATGGTTCCGGTGTCCGTGTAGAGAGCGCCCGCATTAGTGGAACCGCACACAGGGGGAGGCGGCGGCGTATTGCCGCTTGACTGCGAAAATGCGCAGCAGACGCAAAGCATCATTGTCATCAAGATAATGACGATACCGAGGATGCGGCCTAGAGTTCTCATGTGCCCCCCTACGAAAACGAGATTTCATACCAGCCGATGATTGTCGGCGTGGGTGAGGTTGAATAGTTGGTCAAGGTGACGCTATACGATGCGCCAGCAGGAACCCAAAAAGAAACTGAGGCATAGCCGGGATCGCCGGAATAGTCGTTGAGCAGCGGCCCATTTGCTTGCACTGTTGCGCCCGCACACACAGCCGAAAGAATGAACCCGTTGCCAGAAGCCCCTGATGTCTGTTCGCCTACCACCTCAACAAATAGGGGCGTTGCAGTGCTGTTGGTATAGTTCGTCCCTGACACACGAGAAGAGCCGGCGAGATTAGAGCTTTGCGTGCAGGCGAAGTTAGATGCTGCTGTGGCTCTTCCTTTGGCGTCGAAGGTAACGCTCGCCGCCACATAGCTTCCCGCAGCCACCCCGCTTGCCGCCAGTGTCGCCGCTGCGCTCCCCGGTCCAGCAGCGGTCACGTCTCCAGTAAGCGCCGTGATTGCATTCTCATCCGCGCTGGCCCATCCCGACCCGCCCGTATCTGGGTCCGTCACGTTGTTATCGGCTGTGCTCACCCAATACCCGTTGCCGCTTGCCATTAAAACGCGAGCGCCTTTCGGATAACCGCCAATGGAGGCTGAGAATGCAGAATTGTAGGGGAACCCTCCGCCAGCGCACATCCACACATCAACGGCAGACATCTGGTACAGGCCGCCGTTGGCATCTTGCATAGATGGCCAAATACCACCCTCCGATAAGGGCGTATCGCAGAGTGGAGGCCAACCGTCAGTCCATGAAGCAGCCCCTGGGGTAATACCAATTTGCGAAGGAATAGGAATAGGGTTGTTTTTGCTGCCAGCGTTGGCCCAAGGGACCACAAGTTGAGAAGGAGCGTTTGCTAGTTCCACATTTCCTCCATTGTGATAGAATGGTTGGGTAGCACAAATCCTTTTGCGGAGGATTCATGCCAAAGTACCGGAAGAATCGGCACTCTATTACCCAACCATCCGATCCAAGTATACGATTGATTCCGCTCACACATGGACAAAACGCCATCGTGGACGCGAAAGATTTCGAGTTTCTTTCGCAGTTCAACTGGACAGCAGTGTGGTCTGATTCCACAAAAAGCTACTACGCCAAGCGCACGTTTTCCATGCACGAGTTGATTCTTGGTCAAATGGCTGATCATCAAAACCATGACACGCTCGATAACAGACGCCGCAATCTTCGTCATTCGACAGTCGCCACAAATATGTGGAACAGGCCAATTCGCGCAGATAATACGAGCGGTTTTATTGGCGTTAACTTTCACAAGGGGAAATGGAATGCGCGTATCTCTGTGAACGGTAAACGTAAGCATCTTGGGGATTTCAAAACTCCCGAAGAAGCTGCACGCGCCCGCGATAAAGCGGTTAAAGAGCTTCATGGTGAGTTCGCCGTATTGAATTTTCCTGAGTAGCATTGTCTCTCATCCTACAACGTAAGGATTGCCTGCTGGCATAAATGGAGCCTGCCCAAAAGGCACTGCTCCATCTGCCCCCATTCCTTTGAATCCAAAGCAAGGCGGTTGCGCATTAACCATCCATCCTCCCACTCCCGCCGGACGTAGAAAAATGCCGCTCTGTGTGATAATGATAATCTCGAATGGCTGCAAGGAGAACTCGAACATATACCGAATCTCCATGTTGCCGAGATCGTTAACGTAAGCTCTTCCGCGTCCTTGCATCCACTCTATGAGCAGCGTGTTGATGGAGTAGGAGCTTGCCCACGAGATATTTGCCAACGCCTTGAGCAGAATCAATTCTCGATACTGTTCATCTGTCAGCACCGTTGCCGGGGTAGTCGGAATTGTTCTCGATACGCCAACGATCCTTCCCCAAATGTCCAGCCCGAAACCTTGCGCCGTCTCCACATACCAGACATAAGCCCAGAAGTTGTCAAAATCCTCAGAGGGATCGACCGCAGCATTGAAAGAGTCAATGAGCGACAAAAGCGTCGGGCTGTTCCCGTACTCGCTCACGACGGTTTGGGGGTAGTTGTTCATACCGCAGTCACCGTAATGTTTGATGCGTCAAGTGTGGGCTGCTGGTCAATCCCCATTGTCACATCGTTGTGCGTGGCGGGATCGATGAGACTTACATAGATACTCAGAAGAACAAGTCCCGGAACCGCTGCGAGCACAGCGCCGTAGTAACTGCTGGCCAGAATCAACGATCCGATTCCAGCGGGAGTGTTGCTGTTATCTCCAGAGAATTGCGCAATAATCGCATTTTGAATCAGTGTCACGTAATCCGAAGGCAGAGTTGCAGTATTGGTAACAGCGACAGCAAAATACACCGGCGTCGGAGCGGGAACGACAAAACTCACTCCGTAGGCCGGCTGAGGGCTTGAGTAGCGCGTATCGTAGACAACGACCGTTTCGACCGATCCTTCGCCGGGAACCGTTGACCCGCTTGGATAATCCGGCCACGCGCTATAGGAGCAACCGCCATCTTTTTCGTTCCAGATAGCTTGCGCGATTGCGCTGGCCTCGCCGCCAACGACCGCAATATAAACCGAGTGTGGGGCAAGAGGATAACTTGTCGGTCCATAATTCACCGTGCTCCCCGATGGGTTGTCTATCACATAGCAGTCAAGCACGCCTGGAACGGCGTACACGTTGGCGAAAATGGCATCTGTGGTGCCGTGGCTATTGAGAGCTACGGAATTTTGTCTCCGCAACTCGAATGCCTGTGAAGTCTCAACATCGGAACCTAGAATGCCAGCGGCAGAATTGGTTATCGTGTCCCATCCCGGTACAGCACGGTAAATCTGCGTTAGTGAACCGCTAGGACAGGGAATCGGCCCCGTCGCCACGTTTGCAAACTCTGCCGGAACTGTTCCACTGGGGCCAATCGTTACCGATCCAAGAAGCTGGTAGACGTTGCCCGATGTGTCCAGAGCTAGAGCGCCTGCCGCGATGTAGGCTCCCGGCAATCCTCCAATGGCTGCAATCACGACTGTGGAAGTCGCTGCTTGCCGCGTCATAAAGTAGATTCTGCCTATCGCATCCTGAAAGCGCCCTTCTGCGTATTGCGGGTCTACCTG
>Ga0116118_1000916_pt1 | contig 15992 bp, 13 predicted proteins | sample June2015DPH_11_5_FD_89723 | JGI IMG/M metagenome (GOLD analysis project Ga0116118, IMG submission 89723) | Peatland microbial communities from SPRUCE experiment site at the Marcell Experimental Forest, Minnesota, USA - June2015DPH_11_40 | ecosystem: Environmental > Terrestrial > Soil > Wetlands...
GCTGTTGGGGGGATATCTGAGGGAGCAAGGGACGGAGACGGTTGCGTTGACACTGGGGTTGCCCACCGATATCGAGATGCAGTGTGCGATCCCCGTCGCCCGCACCCTCGGCTTCCAACACCGTACCGCCGAGATCGCCTCCGACCTATATGCTCAAAACGCCCCTCTTTGTGCTGCCTGGGAACACCTTGCGGCGGGCTTTAATGGCGTAATTTGGTGGGGCCTTCGTAATGATCTGCGAGACCTAAAGTCGGACGTTGTGTCCGGCGTTGCTCTGGACTCCGCTCTAGCGCCTCACCTGTTGTACGGCGGAGGCTCCGCCGAATCTCGCGGGGTGTCTTTCAGAAAAGTCTTGGACTCTTACAACCGATGGGGCATCCGTGCGGATTTGCTTGAAAGACTACTTCGGCGGGAGGTTTTTAAAGATCTCGTTCCGGAAACCATTGCTCAGGTTCAAGCTATCTACGAAAGCTATTCTGATCTGGATTCCAAACGCGCTTGGTGTTTCCAATTACATCATCGGGCACGGCTTCACACCGGCAGTATGGCATGGCACTTCTCGCTTGGCGCATGGCCCGTCCTGCCTGTTCTGGATCGTCAGCTTCTCGCATCTGCCGGCGGGATGCCCATCGCGACGATCGGGGAACGGCGCGCAGAGAACGAACTGCTATGCAAGAAGTTCCCTAAGCTGGCCGCGCTTACCCTGGACCGCAATACGTACGATACCCAACCTCTGAAGCCCCGGATTCGCTATTTGCTTGCGAGCTATCTTTCGCACCGGCTTACAGTTTTCCGTCGACGGCTGTTCCCAGAGCGCAAGCAAAATGTGGAGCGACGCTACTACTACCGAACCTACGATTTCAATTCTCCTGGGTGGGTGGCAGTGCGGAAGGTGGCAGAACCACACCGCGCGCGCACGTTTGATTTCTTTGAAAGAAACTTTCTGCAAGAACTCTTGCCGGGTCCAGACGCTTCCCTGCGCTTCCAGGACGGAATCATTGATGCGTCAGGCCTCAAGATGCTGACCGGGTTCTTCTTGTGGTCCAAGGATCATGTATAGGACGCAAAACGCGATGCGGACTCAGACCGATTTGAAAGCGCCCATCATCGTCACTGAGCTGAAACCTGTGGACCGAGAGAATGTCTCAGTGGTGTATACGTCCATTCAAATAGGCGACGAGAAGAACGAGGTGTGGTATCGGCTGCCAGCAGGCGCTGCGGCGAGTTCAAGCGAGACACTTCTAGCGTCGACTTTGTTCCCGGCGATGCGAGAGGCGAGATCATTGCAGATAGAGAGACCCGTCTCCCCCCGACTCCTGGGAAATGCCCCCACGATTCAAAAGATTTTTCGGACGTGGGACCTTCGCTCACAGGAAATTACAATAGATGCCACACCGGGGGCGATCGCCGGTTCAAACCCAGGCCATGGCGTTGGCTGCTTCTTCACCGGCGGCCTCGATTCCTTTTACACATTCCTCAAACACAAAGAGGAAATTACCCATCTTGTTTTTGTCCACGGATTCGACGTTTCGATCAACGATCTCCCTCTACGTGCACGAGTATCCAAGTCCCTCCAGGAAGTTTCCGCAAAGCTTCAGAAACCTCTGATTGAGGTTGAGACGAACTTGCGAGAGTTCTCCGATCGCTATGTGAACTGGGAGTTTTACCACGGAGCTGCTCTGGCAGCCGTGGGCCATCTTCTTTCTTCGCGGTTCCACAAAATGTTTATCGCGGCTTCGCGGTCCTACGCCGACCTGATCCCCTTAGGTTCTCACCCGCTGTTGGACCCTCTGTGGAGCACCGAGACCACGGAATTCGTTCATGACGGATGCGAGGCCACGCGAATCGAAAAGGCGGCGGTGATTGCGTCAGACGATATTGCTTTGAAACACCTTCGCGTATGTTGGGAAAACCGGGGCGGGGCCTACAATTGCGGACGATGCGAGAAGTGCCTTCGTACCATGGCCTGTCTGAGGACACTCGGAGTCTTGCAAAGGTGTTCTGCTTTTGAATCCCCGCTGAACCTGAAAGCCTTGGCTGATCTCAAGGTCAAACGGATACCTCGCGCTTACTTGGAAAACAATCTGGAAGTGCTCGAAAGATCGGGCGCCGACCCCGAACTGGCTGAAGCACTGCGTAGGTGCTTGAGCGGTCGAAGGCATGCAGGCCTCGCGAGACGTGCGCTTCGCAAACTGGGCTCGAAGTTCAAATAGCGATGGAACTCCTTGTTGAATCCGACCCCTACGGGAACCTCGGAGACATTTCAATGGCGGAAGGAGTGGTCCTTCAGCTCCGGGACCTTCTGCCGGGAGCAAGGATTCATTCAATCGTTCCGCGGAGCGTTCGCACGGCAATTTGGGATGTTCCCGGAGTCACCAGACAGGCCCCCTACACGGTCAGGCCATTCGCAGTAGGTGCGCTTTCACATGTACCGTTTTTTCGGCATAACTCGGACTTCAGGCAGAGCGCTGCTTCCCTAATTACGATGAGCGGCTTGGGTCGTTTGCTTCGCGCCGGGTCACTCTCGCTTTACCTTGAAGACCCCGCTCAAACCACGATCAGGAAACTCGCGCAGTTCTGCGAGCAGTTCGATGGGTTGCATATCGCAGGCGGAGGTAATTTGACGGATACGTTTCCTCGTGAGCTCTTTCGCAAGTGCTGCGTGATACATGCCTTTGCCGAGCAGCGCAAACCTATTGTTCTCACCGGCCAGCAACTCGGGCCGTTCAGGTCGCGGCTGCTTCGCAAAGCCTTGGGAAGGGCATTGCGAAAGGCCAATTTTGTAGGTGTGCGAGATCCGGGCGAATCCTTGACCTTCTGTTCGAACGCGCATCTGGACCAAGGATCTTTTGCTTTCATGGGTGATGATTCACTCGGACTCCCTCCAGCGGATGATTCGAGCATTCGTGAGTTGCTTGAACAACATGGTCTGAGAGCGAATCAATTCCTCGCACTGAATTTACGATTTACCTGGAACGCATTGAAGGATCCGAGTTGCTTTCAAACATTTGGGTCGCTTGTAGATAAACTCGCGGCTTTGTTTGGAATGCCGATCCTGATCGTTCCGATCCAACTCGTCGGTTCGGACAGCGACGTTGCATCCGGCCAGAAGATTGTCGACGCGGCATCCTCGGCGTCTGTCTCGCTGATGCGTCAACATGACTTGACAGCGCCCTTGGTGAAGGGAGTGCTCGGAAGAGCCTTTGGCGCGATCGGGGTGTCGCATCATTTCTGCACGTACGCTTTGAGCCAAGGGGTCCCTGCGGTGTGTATTTACGAAGGCGACTATTACAGGCAAAAGGCGCTAGCACTCGCAGCTTCTTGGGGTGACAACAGGCTTGCTCTGCCGCTAAGGCGATTGGAGCTAGCGACGGCGGCGAGGGACATTGCACGCGTTTTGAAGGATGAGACATTGAGAGCAAAGCTGTTCTCGCTTTCGAAAACTGCCACTCAGAGGTGGCGCGAGTTATTTCGTCAGAAAGTGACAGCGGTATACGGAGCAGCACACTCATTCGACAGACGGTGAGGAACGTTCGGCCGCCTCGCGGACGGGCTGCTCTTCATGCCTACACAGCCACGACACTTTCTTCGGATCTGTGGAACAGTTCGATGGTCACGACGGATGCCGCTGGAAACGCCTTCGAGTTCACCGTCCCCACCGTCGCTAACGGCAAAGTCTACGTCGAAACCGGTGGCAACAACACCAGTGGTGCTTTTGGCTCTACCAGTGTCTCTGGCGAACTGGACGTGTACGGCCTGAAGCCAAACTAAAGATCATCGGCTGATAGCCTCTGCGGCTTTTTCCTGCCCTGCTAGCATTTGGCAATCCAGTTTCACTTCGTGTCATATATATCGCGCATCACCTATTCTGGGTCCCGCAGAAGCGCGTCGGAACTGGGGGCGGCAGAAGCTAGAAATGAACGTGGCGATGAAAGCCGTGCCGGATACTAGGCAGACGCCGCCTTACCCAAAACGTCGATGAAGTGCCCTTCGGTGGCATCGAACACCAAGTATTCGTCCTTGGAGCTAGATGTGTAGTACAGGAGACGTTTCTTGGCTTGTTCAAAGCCTTGGACTGTTTCTACCCAGACCGCGTCCTTGGCAGATGACTTTTTGAAGATATCGTAAGCCCCGTCCATAGCGATGCTCCAATAAGCACAGATTGTTCCAGACTCGACCCGCTTGTCAAACTGAACCCTGTGGAAATCTCCTAACCCACCGCCTGCACCTGGAGATTTCGCAATCGGCAGGGATTGTAGGCGGCGCCGGATGAATGTCAATAGCCAACCAACTTTCTCCACCCCGCGCAACTTCACCTTCTTCAGCATTCCGATCACTTTCATCCACCCAAACGACTGTTCAACGAGTTTTCGTTTTCTCTGGCTCACTCCGTAGCCAGCATGTCGAGTAGTCCGTTGGTCGCTAGGCGGGACCTCGGGAGACTCAACGCTCCAACACGCGGTTCAGGAAACCAATGACTCGCGCGCGCCGTCCGATAAGAAAGAAGCGGCTGGACGGCTTGTGTATCATCCGATCAACCGCATCGAAGATCTGCTGCCGTGGAATCTCGCTGAAGACTCTCGTCACGCTGCGTAACGAACACGCTTTTCGTCAACGCGGTCCCCGGATGGCGCTTACGAATCTTCCCCCTCATCGATCTGGATCAACTGGCTCAGCTTGGCTACTTCCTGCCCTGCTTCTCCCTGGTTGGTAGGCTCTATCGCCTCTCCTCTCGGGCCTTCCTCAGACCCTCTCTTGTACCAACCAGACCTACTCCCCTTCAAATGTGCGAAAGAAATCGTACGTTATCTGCAAGAAGGATGTGCCGTTCTTCACTCGGGCTTTTGGCCGTTGTCGAAATGGATGAGACCGTCGCGGTAATCGATTATGAAATGAAGATTGCGAAGTAGATCAAGACCAAGATAACCGGAGATCTCCGTTTCCTCATTATCTCTTGACCTGGTATCGTCGAAGGAAATCACCCTGATTTTTTTAAAGTGAAGATCCGCAAGCTCCAGCTTCACTTTTCCCGTCGAATCAGCGCTGACTTTTCCGTTGATGCCCTCTAAACGTGCAGACGCCTTATCACGTTTTAACGACGCCCGTTCCCGCGCGAATTTCGGTGCTAAGACGTTATACTTGCTAGAAGCTGCCACCTCGAATAACTCGGGAGGGGAATCGTTTACTCGTGCCGGAATCAGGATCGCACTGCCGAAATGATACATCTGCGTCGATGCAGCCATTTCTGGAGAGGTATAGCGATCGTGAAAGTTCTTGGCGTCGGGATCGCTGGAGTCCATCGCCGCGTTATCCTGGTCTTCGGTGGCTGGTCTCGATGGCAAAGGCTGCAGCTTGAGCTTCGCATGGGGGATATCGACGTCAACAAGATAGGCAGAGAAAAATCCCGCGGCAATCAATCCCTCAAACTGATCGTAGAAGCTCCGTGGAGATGCTTTTTCGACCACCGTCACGTAGCAATTCTGAAAGTCGAGATTTTCAATCTGAAGAGACCGGGCAAAGCCGATGTAAACCTCGGGTGGGTTTTGCTCACCAAGAGCGTCCATGTCGGCCCGGGCGACTGGCTGAACTCCCGCCTCTTCCGCGATCTCGCCGTTGATCACAATCCCTGAAGACACAGTGCTCAGCACGAGTCGTGACCCCACGCCGTTCACATGAACCTCTAAGCCGATGATGTCCTTCTTGGGGCCAATTGGTATCAGTGGCATTTCCGTGCTCTCGGGCCGACTCGCCACCCCACACGTTCTCTCGGGATGTTCGATCTCGTCCCTCATTACCGTGAGTTGGTGCTTGAAACCAGCTTTCTCGACACGACTGTAGTAGTTACTCTGCGAAGCGATCTTATCCTCCAGGGCTTTCACTTGCTCCAAGCGGGAGCGAGTTTCAACCCAGGCGCCGCCAATATCCGGATCAGTCGGGTCAAGACTATGGGCCTTATCGATGGCCACCTTGGCCTTCTTGAAGTTGTAAGTTGCCTGATACAAACGCGCGAGACCAAGATACGATCGGGCATCTGCCGGATCTACCTTCAACGCTGTCAGGAAATCGGTCTCAGCTTCGTGAAGTTTTCCTTGGCGAAAGTACACTTCGCCGAGGGCCGAGTGGGCTGTGCCGAGTGAAGGATCGTGCTCGACTGCCTTCGTGGCAGCGAGATACGCGTCGTTCGGTTTTTTCAGTTTGAGATAGGCGCGAGCGAGTCCCGAGTAGGCAACTGCACGATCGGTGCCGCTGCCAATGATCGCGTTGTATCGCTCAATCGCCTCATCGAATTTTCCCATGCGGTAAAGTTGTTCTGCCTCCTCGAGCGGTGTAAGCGCGACGGGCTTCTCTTTGATCTTCGGAACAGGGGTATTCTGTGAGGTTGCAGGCGGTGGGACGAGCGGAGTAGGCCCCTGTCTCCACAGAGACGGTGAGTCCGCAAAGCCCATTCCAGCGACGCAGAAAACGAGGCAGCACAAAACATGACGCATCATAGACTCCGAAGGCAATCACCAGCAGAATCGGTTAGTCCTCGATATTCATCGGACGCTCAATCTTACGTGTAAATGTCTGATCGCGCCATTCGTCATAAGGCGTATTCGCGGTAATGTGGACGATCTCCGGCACCGAAAGCGCCCATTCGCGCACGGCCTCGAAGTGCCGCTCGTCCCAGTTAGGGTCGGTCGCAAATTTTTGGCCAATTCACTCAGACAATTCAAGTTGGCGAGCTTCACTAGTCTTTTGTGCTGCCCGAGACGGCGGTCCGGAGGGCGTCCGGCTGAGAGTTGAAGGTTGAAGCGGCGGTTCAGGCCCGATTCGATAGAATCAATGTCTTAGCTCCATAATTCTGTCACCCCTTAACGGCTACGTGAAAATGTCACCCTATGAGACGGGAGACATTTCGCTTGAGCCAGAAAGAGTTGCAACGAGTGGCTGTGATTTCATTTTGCGTGAAGGCCACGTCTCAAGAGACTCGTCTGCGAGAGGGAATTCCCCACTACACCTATTTTTCTGGTTGGCTGTTCGTTAGAGCGTAAGCTCCGGCACCCGGCACTGTTCCTGGACCGCAAGACGGTTGCTGCCGGCCTTTTGCAGGATCCGGTGAACGTGGTTTTTCACGGTCTGCGCCGAGAGGTTTAGCTGCGCGGCAATCTCTTTGTTCGTCAGGCCCTGAGCGATCATGGGAACGAGCTCTTGTTCGCGCCGCGTCAGCGGGAGACGTGTGCGAAGGCGGAGCTTGGGCATCCCCGCTGGCTGGTTGGCAAAATGCGCGAACAAGCATAGGCATAATCGAGGCGGGCATACGGCCTCCCCTTGCGCCGCCAAGCGCACGGCTGCGACCACATCAGCCGAGTACGCATCCTTCAAGACGTAACCAACCACGCCGGCACGCACGGCTGCAAGAAACGCCTCCTCACTTTCCTCCATACCAAACGCCACGATCCTCAACCGCGGCGCCCTTCGGCGAATCCTTGGGAGATCATTGAGATCCGGCATTGCAAGTGCAGGCGGATTCAGAAGCAACACGTCCGGACGAGTGCTCGATATCTCTTCGGTCGCCTCCCGACACAGTCGAGCCGCTCCGACGACAGCGAGATCTTGCTCCTGTTCGAAGATGCGGGCGAGCGTGTCGCGCAGCAAGCGGTTCTCGGAAACGATAAAGACCTTCAGCCTCGCTGACACGTATACCCACCTAAGGACAAATCGGTTAGCCTATGATTCAGCAGAGCGAGCCCGGCATAATATTGTCCCGCTACGCTGGGGTCAAGCAGAAAATCCTACGAGCAAAGCGAAGCCTGTGGATAACTCTGGCGCGGCTCCGCAATGTCGGAGGTGGCCATGGCGGCGAGAAGAAGAAACAGCAGGGCGTTGGAGGGGATGTGCAAGTTGAAATCCACCATGCTGTGTAGCAGCAGCCCGGCACACGCGACCACAGACCCGGAATAGAAGGATCGACAAACAGGATTGTCGGCCGCACGGAGATTGGACAACCCACGCCGTGCTAAAAGCGCGACGAAACCAAGCATGCACGCCCCGCCGATCAAGCCAGTATCGGCCAGCAATTCCAGATAGTCGTTGTGGGCATGGTCGACAACGAGGCCGTCATAATAACTCTCGTAGCGGGGGAAGACGGTCTCCAAAGTTCCAAGCCCGGTGCCTGTCCACGGATGGTCGTGAACGATCCGCCAGGTGTCCCTATATATTGACACCCGTCGGTCGCGAGAAATGTCTCCGCGGGTCAAACGCTCAAAGCGCTCCACGGTCCACCCCAATCCTAGCCAAAGGGCGAGAAATCCCGCCACCAGGGCGAGACCGCCGGCCATCAATAGTTGCCTCCTTCGTTCCCCCCTCTTGCGGATCAGAAATATCAACAGCACAAATTCAAAAAGAAAACTGGTGATCCCACCCCGTGAGGCCGAAAGGGCCAGCGCTCCGATGGGAAGGACGCTGAGCAAGATGAGTAGGGGCAGCTTGTCGCGCCGCACTGCGCCATTCAAAAGCATAGCCAATCCGAGAGGACTGATCAGCTCCACAAACCCGGCAAAATGATTGTGGTTTACGAACGGACCAAAGGGCACTACCCCTTGGGGAAGCACTCGAAACCAGTAAAGCTTTCCGTTGTAGGTGAAGTACTGGACGACGGCGAGAAGCGACACAAGAAATCCGAGGGTCACCAAGAACCAGACAAAAGACTTCCACTCCTCCACGGTCTGAAATGATTCAACTGTGAGGAAAAAAAGCAGAAGATAGGCTCCCGCCTTAAGCAACTCGATCTTGGTCGCGTAGGGATAGACGGAGAGTCCGACGAGACGTTGCGCCAGCACGAATCCTCCGAAACTTAGCAAGGGCAAATAGAGCCAGTTCCAGCGAATTTCTACCTGCTGCCGGTAAGTTGCCAGAATGCCCCATAGGAGAAAGAGTGAAGCCGCCCCAATCTCCAAGATGGTTGCCGACCAGAGCTCCACCGCCCCGTGTGCCAGAACAGAGAAAGCCACCAAACTGCAGATCCCCACCCGAATCGGTGTCATCGAGGGCTTTCCTTTGGATCTCCGGGAACCGGAACCAGGGACACATCGTCCACCCAAACAGTCCCACGAAGCTTGTTATCAAACTTCCAGCTAGGGACCCGCCGGAGAGCGATGGTCAGCAAATGCGTCTCTGGGCCAGTTACCAAGTCCGCTTCGACGAGCGACCAGGGATGACTCCCGACTAGATCCGGGCTAAGAATCTGAAGTGCAGCGGGGTGGAACGCGTCATCGATTGCAAACCGGATACCGCTATCCGTTGAGATTCCCTCAAGGCGCAAGTAGGCTGCGAAACGGTAACGGTGACGCGGCTCGACGGGAGAGAATTGCCACAGATTTTGAAAATCCAGATTCGCACTGCCATCGAATGTGATTCGGAGCGCGCGCCTCCCCGTGTGAACCACATCGCTGTCGGAGCTGAATGCAGCACCCGAGACAGGATCCTCCCGCCAATCAAAAGCCCCGTTCAAGAGGTCGTGCTCAAATCCGCCGTTGAAAACAAGCGAAGAGTTGCCGCCTTCATCCTGTGGCCAACTGGTTGCTCCCAGCGCCTGCCGCCAGACCCGCAGGGCGTCCTCCACGCGCTCCTGACGGATCAGTCCGTTTATAAGGGGCACAACCTGCGTCATTTGGACGGTTTGTTTCAAGCCCAGCAATCGATCCCACACGGTGAGCGCGGCGTCAGTCTGATTCTGGGTGAGGAAGTAGTCCAAAGCTATTAGATAGTACGCGTTCTGGTTGGGCAAAACTTCGGTCAGAACCCTGGGAAGATCGTTACTGGCCTTGGAACATTCGGAAACAGCTTCGACGGTAAGATCGGGATCGGTCACTAAGGCGCGGCGTATTTCGGCGAAAGCCTCGGAATTATCCTTTCGTCGGAGGAGGTAATTGCCGTACCGCCATGCCACGTCAGAGGAGATCGGATGAACGGACTGAGCCCTCTTGAATGCTTCCAAAGCGCGCGCCGGCTGACCAACGGCCTCATAAGCATCCGCTAAATCCATCCAATATATATCGGATCGGGGATTTGCTTCCGTAGCCCGTTGGTAGTAGCCGACGGCTCGAAGAAGATCGCGCCGCTCGAAGTTCCACTTCTCGTACAAACCCAAGCGGTACCAATATTCAGCGTTGGTCGGCTCCAGGTTAGCAGCACGCAACAAACGGTCGGGATCCCAAGAGGCGTCCCAGTGTGCAGCCAGCCAAACCTTGCCTGCTACAAAAGCTAGACTGCCGGCGATCAGAAGAATTCCAACCAAGAACGACCATCGCGCGCGGGCGCCCTCGAGAGGAATGTTCATGCAGGATGAATCTGCTACAGGTGAGGTGCGCGGTGCAACGGCAAAAGAAAACGAGACTAATGACTCGACGTATCGCGTTCAGACTGGCAAGTTCCGACAGGCGAGTGTCTAATCTGAAGGGGCTGCCCGATTCGTGAGTCGGAAAACGATCGCGATGTCCTCTTCGCTTTCGATCGGCGGGAGCGCTGGGTCGGGAGTACACTAAAACTCCAAGGGAGGTTGGCATGTATGGTTAATCGCAGGCAGAGTCTGCGAAGGGTCCTGATCAGGCCGCCTGTTGTTGCGTCAGTGGGAAAATCAAAGAGCGACCTCGTATTCGATCTAAGCGAAGGAGGGCTCTCGATTTATGGTCGTGTACCACCGAGCGGCAAGGGAGGTATTCAAATAGAGTTTCACCTTCCTGGAGACTTCGATTCGATAAAAACTCAAGGAGAAATCGCTTGGGCAAGTAAATCAGGAAACCTGACGGGCGTGCGTTTCATCGGTTTGTCGGACAAGTGTCGGCTGCAGCTGAGAAACTGGATGGCAACCAGACTGCCCCCTGCGCCGCCGTACGGCGCCGATTACAGAATCAACCGGCCCAGTCTTGTATCCCAATTCATCTACGCACTTCGAAAAGGGGCCGAGCGCTCAAACCATCCAAGCAAACCGGCCCTCGCGATTGGGGTTTTGGTGGGCGTGATGTTTTTGTGTGGGCTGGGGGCTAGACACTACTATTACAAGTCAGTTGAGAACGGGAACCGAGCGAACGCCGTTACCGCAATACCTCCAACGCGACTCGATGTGCCGGACACATCCGCGAACGCGTCGGTAGAAACCGTCCCGCCTCCGCCAATTTCAAATTCGTTGGACGCTCCTGGTTTTGTGCTCCAAGTGGGGGCGATGAAACAGGAACGCAATGCGGATGCGCTATCGAATTCCCTGAAGCAAAGGGGTTTTCCAGTGATTGTGTTCAGACGCACCACCGACCCATTCTATAGAGTTGCTGTGGGTCCATACCCCGACATGTCCTCCGCGGTTCGGGTGAAGAATGAGCTGAAGGCGCAGAATTTCGAAGGCATCGTTAGGCGCTGGGTACCTGAATAGAGTTTCTGACATCGTCCGCTAGGTCCGTCGGCCCCACACGCAGAGAGGCTCCAGACCGGCGACTGCTGAACTGGCCATGAATGTGTCAGGGAAAACGCGAGTATGCCTGACCGCAGCGACATCCACACCGCCATTCGCCTGCAGGATCGCTTCGCAAATGCGACTCGCTCCCTCTTTGGACAAGCCCGATCGCTCACGGCGCATCCGGTTTCAAAAGAGGCCACACGCGACTACAGAACAAACACTCGAGTGGGATCATCTTCCGCCGGGGTGCCGGAGAGCATCGTCGGTCTGAATGGTCTTTGTCTCAGTGCGCGTAGATAATCACACGCCCATCGTATGTTGCCAGGAGGACCTTTCCGTCCGCGATCTCCGGCGGACAGAACTTGTCGTACGTATAGCGGGTCTCCCCGGGCCGTGGGTTTCCCGGCGTCGTGCTTTGCCACGGAAGTTTCATTTGTGGGTTGCTGTTCGCGTTCGTCCCATCGAATGAACGCCCGCGCAAAAACTTTCGGCTCCCCCTCGGGGGGAGCACCACCAGGCCGGTGCTTCAACCAATGTGCGAAAAACTCCGGACACTATCGCCCATAGACACGTTCATCTGTGAAAACTTGTTAACGGTCGCTATAAGCAAGGGATTAACTACTTGCATCGATACGTTTGTTTGGTATATTAGCGATCAATCTTTGGAGGACGAAGCGTCACAGATCACGCGGAGTAGTACTGAGGGGTTGCTTCGTGGAAAGTGGGACGAAGGTTCTCGTAGCCTGCTGCAATCGGCTGTTGAGGGAATCAATCGCGCGCATCTTAGCCAAGAAGACTGACTTTGAGAGCGTCGAGATGCAAGCGATGGATTCCACATCCCGTGCCGAGATCGTTGACTCACGCGCCGACGTACTTGTCCTCGATTCACTGGAGTTTCTTCTCGAGGATCCGCCGTTGTTTTCCGAAACTGGCACCCATATCCGCGTGATTAAATGTGTCCTGATTGCCATGGAGGATGACCAGGACCGCTTCGTGACGGCGATCCGCCGCGGCGCGCTGGGATATGTTCTACAGGACGCATCGGCGGTCGATGTTCTGTCGGCAATCCGCACGGTGGCAGAGGGAGAGGCTGCATGTCCGCCTCGGTACACTCGGCTTCTCTTCGACTTAGTCGCAACGCAGGCTGAAGAGTTGCCCAATAGCCGGAAGCATGCACAATGGGGGCTCACTTGCCGGGAACAGCAGCTCATTCCTCTGATAGGTCGCGGGTTAAGGAATAAAGAAATCGCCAATCATTTGGGCTTGTCGGAACAGACCGTGAAGAATCACGTCCATCGGATCCTACGCAAGATGGGTGTGTCGGATCGCCTAAGTGTGTCCGAAGCCTGCCAGATTCGCGCATTCGGCTCAAGTACCAAGAGCACTGGGTACGCGGATTAGGTACGGCGGTACTCGAAAAAACACGGTACGAGATTCATTATTTTAACTCACCGGGTAACCAAGTCCTCGCCTCATTCCTTAAAACCAAATTGAACCTTTCGCTGCGGCATCTTTTTTCGGATAGTCGTGCTCAAGGGGAGGATTCTATGAAGCCCATCCGGGTCTTGGTCGCTAACCGCCCGCGATTGATACGCGAACTCGTCATGGCCACTATTTCCGATCAATCGGACATTGAAATCGTGGCTGAGATCGAAGAGGAATCCGAAATCGCGGGCGCGGTCGACGATGCGCAGCCAGATTTTCTGATCGTAGCGCTCGACGGACACGATCGGCTGCCCGACTTCTGCCAATCGATTCTGCAAAGTCACCCACAGCTCAAGGTCATCGCGATCGCCCCCGACCGAAACAGCACCGTCTTTTATTGGGCTTCACTCCGAGTTCAGTCAAATCAGATCGAGGCATCCGAGTCGGGCGTGCTGAATGCATTGCGCGGCAAGATTCAGCCTGCCGGGAGAGTTCAATGAGGCGGGAAAGAACGAGAGCGCAAACAAGGCCCCTTCCAATGGCCGGGAAGAGCGCGCTCTGCGTCGGCTCGATTCTGATGCTTATTTTCCTATGCAGCGCCGTGGTCCGAGCGCAGGATCGACAGCCGACTTCGGTGTCTTCGTCCGAATTGGGTCAAGAAAACATGAGTCTCGTCGCGGCGTCTGCTGCCGATATCAAGGCGGCGCTGGTGAAAGACGCTGGACTGATCGTGGAGTTGAAGCGCTGGGTCGCGAAGGACGCGACCGATCACGGACAGATCATCAGTGAATCGGATCTGACGAACGACGCCATCTTCGACCGGCTGGAATCGGATGTGCGGTTTCGTTCCGTCGCGACATTGCTGCTTCAGCACTACGGCTACTTGGTTCCGAAAGTGAATCCAGATTCCCAGATCGGTAAGGAACAAGAATTGCTAGTTCAGGAGCGCGTCAAATGGCTTGCACAAGACCAAGAGCAAGAACTGGCGGCTGCCCGGCAGCGGGCTTCTCGGAACTTTGAAGAAACAAGCGTTTGCGACCCACAACTCGACAAGAATTGTTACGCCCCGCCGATGCGTCCATCTCCGGCGCAGGGCCCCGGGGGGCAGTCTCAGCCGGGAATGCCGCCCTCCAAAACGAGTCCCAATGAGCTGCCTCCACCGAATCTTCCACAAGGAAACGGAGGCCCGCTCGAGCAGGCGCAGCTCATGCAGAACGGCGACCAATTTTCCGGAGTCCCTACCCAGTCTCTCGTTGGGACGGCCTACGACTCGGGAAATTCTTTGAACAGCCTCGGCGTGAACCCGTTCGGACCGCTCACGCCGCAGCCGGGTGCGAGTGCCTCGAATGGACAATTCGCCTCGCTGTTTGCGCCAGAGAATTCCGAAGACCGCGATTCCATCCAGAATCTGCTGACGAACGGCTCGCCCGCAGCTGGGGCGAACGCCTTTCGTTCGGAAGGAAATCAAATTAACGACAGCGAAGCGAACCCATCCTTGACTCCCGGTATCTCGACGCCTACGCCGATGCGGTCGCAGCGCTACCGGAGTCAAGCGCTTCTCCAGCCGGTGGAAATGACGCGCGCTCCGGACCCCTACGGCGACATTCCTTCGCTCTATGACATGTACTTGCAGGCAGCACCACATCCGAGTACGCCCACGCGCTTCGGGATGGACATCTTCGACAACGGGACGCGCGACGCACAGTTGATTCCGATGGATTTGCCGGCGGGGCCTGACTACGTCGTGGGACCGGGAGACGGGCTATCCATCGACTTGTGGGGCGGCGTTTCTCAGCGACTCTATCGCACGGTGGATCGAGAGGGCCGGGTGAGTCTGCCCGAGGTGGGGCCGGTCCTGGTGAGCGGCAAGAGTCTCGCGGATGTGCAGCAGAATTTGCAGCAGGTCCTGCGAAGTCAGTTCCGCGATGTTTCCGCGGATGTATCCCTCTCCCGCTTGCGGACCATTCGAGTCTACGTGGTCGGCGACGTCGCGAATCCCGGCGCCTATGACATCAGTTCACTTTCAACTCCGCTGAATGCGCTGTTTGAAGCCGACGGGCCGACACCCCGGGGATCACTTCGGATTGTGAAGCACTATCGAGGCAATCAGTTAGTACAGGTCGTGGACCTCTACGACCTGCTCCTCCACGGTGTGAAGGGGGACATAGAGCGACTCGACAATGGCGATACGGTTCTGGTGCCGCCGATCGGGCCACAAGTGACGGTAGAAGGAATGGTTCGCCGTCCGGCGATTTATGAGCTGAAGGACGAGAACGATCTGGACAGCGTTCTCAATCTCGCAGGTGGGCTTCTTCCTACGGCCGCCCTCCAACACATCGAAGTTCAACGAATGGTGGCTCACGGACAGCGGACGATGATGAGCCTCGATATCCCCGACGGAGCAGATTCTTCCGAGGTGACGCAGAAGCTCTCGTCGTTCGAGATTCACGACGGGGACCGAATCCGGCTGTTTCCCATCGCGCCATATAACCAGAACGCGGTGTATCTCGAAGGTCATGTCCTTCGGCCGGGCCGGTATTCCTATCGTGCGGACATGCACGTGACCGACGTGATCTCATCCTATAAGGACCTGTTGCCGGAGCCGGCGACGCAATATGCGGAAATCATCCGCCTAAACGCGCCGGATTTTCACCCGAGTGTGGAGGGGTTCGATCTGGCGGAGGCGCTTGCTGACCCCTCGCATGCACTGCTTCTCCATCCGATGGACACCGTTCGAATCTTCGGCCGTTACGACTTCGAGAATCCGCCGACCGTCTCGGTGCTGGGTGACGTGCGCGGACCAGGAACTTTCCGGACTTCGGGCCAGATCCACTTAAGCGATGCGGTTCACTTGGCTGGAGGACTCTCTCCAGATGCCCAGACCGGAGACGCGCAGGTGTTTCGGTATTTAGCGGATGGCAAGCTAAAGATCTTCAGTGTCAGTCTAAGCCAGGCTCTGGCGGGCGATCCGACAGAGAACATTCCTCTCGCTCCGCGGGATCGCGTCCTAATTCATCGAAATCCGGACGCCGAACAACCCGCGACCGTCTACGTTCAAGGCGAAGTCGGAAAGCCGGGCCGCTACCCACTGACGACGAACATGACGGTCGCCGATCTGATTCGGGTCGGAGGGGGA
>Ga0116118_1000924_pt1 | contig 15860 bp, 7 predicted proteins | sample June2015DPH_11_5_FD_89723 | JGI IMG/M metagenome (GOLD analysis project Ga0116118, IMG submission 89723) | Peatland microbial communities from SPRUCE experiment site at the Marcell Experimental Forest, Minnesota, USA - June2015DPH_11_40 | ecosystem: Environmental > Terrestrial > Soil > Wetlands >...
CAAGTCGCTACGTGAGATTTGCGGCGGGCTGGCGGCCAGCGAAGGCAAACTGCGACACTTGGGCTTGCCGGAGGCGCCGCCACGTTCCACGCTGGCCTATGCCAACGAGCACCGGCCATGGCAACTGTACGAAGATGTTTTCCAGCAGGTGTTGAGCCAATGCCAAGGCTTGGCGGCCACGCAATCTGGCGGACAGCGCAAGTTCCGCTTCAAGCACAAGCTGATCAGCATGGACGCCACCGTGATCGATCTGTGCGCCAGCGTCTTCGACTGGGCGCGTTTCCGTCGCACCAAAGGGGCGGTCAAGCTGCATCTGCTGCTGGATCACGACGGGTTTCTACCCTGCTATGCGGTGATCACCGAAGGCAAGCAGCACGAAGTGCGGGTGGCGCAGCAGTTGCATTACGAGCCGGGGACCCTGCTGGTGATGGACCGCGGCTACAACGACTACACATGGTTTGCCGACCTGACCCGGCAAGGCGTGTACTTCGTCACCCGGATGAAAGACAACGCCGATTACATTGTGGTGGAAGAGCGGGAACTGCCGCGCCGCAAGGGCCTGCTACGCGACCAAGTCAGTTGCTTCTATAAGCAGGCACGCGACGGGCAGGAATGCTATTTTCGCCGCGTTGAATTTTACGACGAAGAGCAGGATCGGGTTCTGGTATTTCTAACCAACCACCTGACGTTGGCCGCCGCCACCGTCGCCGCGGTGTATAAGCAACGCTGGCAAATCGAGCTTTTTTTCGAGAGCTCGACATGGTGCACTCCTTTGGATGCTATGTAATTTCAAGAGCCAGTTGCACTGAATCGTCCGTTGGTGGGGTTGTTGGAAGGTTCCGTTCCTCGACGCATAAGTCGACGTCCGCTCTGCGCAAAATCCAGGGTGCGCCCACGCAAGCCTGGGTCGCCGGCAACTGTTTCAACCGAATCAGCCGTAAGACTGTAGTCTGGGTGACCCCGAGGACGACGGCGACTTCGCTGACAGACATTTCGCCGCGGGACTGCCGTTCTCCCTTACAGTAGACCGCAATCGCATGGTGGTTGCGCAGCGAGCATATACGCTTCGCGGTCCAACTCTGTCCGTGTGCCGTGTGGCGTTGATTTCGATTCAGAATCGCGGCGATCCGCACGTCTGGCTCGATCCGCGCCAGCACGCGAATGATCTCCACGACATCATCGTCAGTGACATACCGATGCCGACCGGTGCGAATCTTCTGGAACTCCAACTGAGTGTGATCCCCGCCTTGCCAATGCAACACCAAGCGTATTGTATCGTCCTCGCCCGTGGCGATGATCTCTTTCAGCGCAATGCGAAGGAGGCGTTTCTTGTGCTCCGGCGAACTGCACGGATCATCCCAGAGTCTGGGAAGATCCCGCGAGAGGGCCAGCAACTCCCGTTTCTGTGAGTCGCTGAGTGTGCGCTCGCGAGTCTCTTGTAACCGCAAGAGCTCGGTTTCGAGCTGCGCCTCCGTGGTCAGCGTTTGATTCCAGCGGCGTTCGAGTTCCGCCGCCACGAGCCGATTCGAAGGGTCCACCGCATCATATTGGCGTCGCGCGCGTGCTACCTCATAACGCGCGTGCTCTAACGCCAACGCCTTCTGCTGAGTCCGCTCGTCCCTGCCGCCCTGCAGAGTCTCGATCGCCTCAATGGCCGCTTCGATGCCGAATGGCGTCAGGCATTGCAGCAGTTGTTGCGATACTAAGCGATCGGCACGGAGCCCGCCGAACATTACGCAACACACATGATCGCGATTGAGCAGGTATCCCGAGCACTGATACCGAATCACACCTGGACCGGGATATTGCGCTAGCAACTTGGCGCCACAATGACCACAGCGCAGCAGTCCAGCCAGCAGAGCCCCGCCGTGTTTGACTGGTCCACGCGCGGCGTCACCTCTCGCATTGTCGTTATGTGCGATCATCGTCTGATTGCTCTGATACACGTCCCAGTCAATGTAGCCCTCGTGATGATCCGTAATCAATACCGCCCAGTCTTCGCGGCGGTGCTGCACCTGCCGGAGAACCCGCTTCTGTCCGGCCTCAAGCCTAGTAATCGTCTTGCTGCGCCCATACGCGTACGCTCCCGCGTAGAGCGGATTCTTCAACACGCTGAGCACCGCATGGTACCGAGCGGGCTGCCAGACAATCTCTCGCGCCTCTTCTGGCCCACGAGCGACCGGCAACTGCATCTGCTGCTGGTCCAGCCAGAAATAGACCTGCCGTACGCTGCCCAACTCCGCAAACTTGCGAAAAATTAAATCGATCGTGGCCCGGATCCTGGCATCAGGATCTTTCTCGATGCGGTCGTCCGGTCTTTTAACGTACCCGATCGGGACCCGTCGAACCAGAGCGCCCCTCCGTGCCTTCTGCAGCAGCGCCGCGTGCGCACGCTCGCGGAAACTGGCGACTTCCATCTCGCTGATCGTGCCCTTCATGCCCAACAGCAAGCGATCGTTCGTGAGTCTGGCGTCATACACGGTCTCGGCGTCGATCAGCAACGCATCGACAATGCTACAAAATTCCAGCAAGGTATGCCATTCCCGGCCATTGCGCGCCAGTCGCGACGCCTCAATGCTGAAAACGGCGCCGACCTGCCCATCACACAGTGCCCGCAAAAGGCGTTCAAAGCCGGGGCGGCGTGTTCCGGATCCCGAGATTCCGAGATCTTCATCAATTACGTCGATGTCTTGCCAACCCAGCGTGCGAGCACGCTCAACGAGTGCGTATTGGCGGCGTTGGCTTTCAAGATTGTGCTGCACTTGACCAGGCGTGGACTGACGGATGTACACACAGGCTCGCCGGGACTGATGATCAGCGGTGATCTTGTTCATCGCTCTCCTCTTCGCGGATCACTTTGGCCAGCGCCTGCATCCACTGCACCATCGCCTGGCGTAGCCGCTCCTGCACATCCAGTGGAAGTCTCACGGGGGGAAGGGCGAGAGGTTCTTCGAAGAGTTGTCTTTGGCGTCTTGCTCGGGGCTGTGGCATCGTGATCCTCCTCATTCCCATTGTGCACAGGCGAGAAGAGGCAGGTCACGGTGAGGCGGCGTAACTCGAGCAGCACGCGGACTGGCAGGCGCGCAGTGGAGACAATCTTCGCGTACGCAGCCCCGGGATGGGTCATCCACGCAGGCACCGCCAGTGGCCTGCCGTCAGCCCGTAGGACGACATAGTAAGTCTCGTCGTCAAGCTCGTAGTGCCTGACCACCAGCAGGCTCTGTGTACGCAAGGGATGGAAGCGATAGTAAATCGTGACTTCAGCAGGGCGCTGTTGATGGGCAGTATGTCGTTCAGTTGTTCAAGGCTCTCAAACAGAATCTCCGGGTGAAGACCTTCGTGGGCACAACGGCCAATGCGTTAAAGACCCAAATCTGGGCGGCGTTGATCGCCATGTTGCTGATCAAGTATCTGCAACTCAAAGCCACCTTCGGCTGGTCGCTGTCGAATCTGGTGGCCCTACTGCGGCAGCAGTTGTTTGTGTACCGCGATTTGTGGGTCTGGATCGATCACCCCTTCCAAGCCCCGCCGCCCATCGAGGCCGTACCTGAGCAACTTGCGCTCGGCCTGCGGTAGCTACCGAGAATTGGACAGCAACACGATCTCCAGGAGCCGGCCTTGGCTAAATTAGCAGTTTCGGGCGGTGCAATCTAGACAGCATCTATCAGGACAATCGATTCCGGAGGGGCTAACCTGCTTTGTGCGAAGGCGGGCGCGGGAGTTTATGTCGCGTATTTTCAGTAGGGCTGGGCCGGATTCTTAGCTAATTGGGACAGTAATGATAATTGCCTAATCGCGTGGATTGGCTCCGGGAGATGCGGTAATGTTTTTTGTTCAGCTTCCGAGGCATAGCGAGAGATATGCGAGCAGCGTTCTATACAGAACAGGGTCCGGCACGCGATGTGCTGCGGGTTGGGCAGCAGCCGACACCAGAGCCGGGCCCGGGCGAGGTGAGGGTCAAGCTGCGAACTTCAGGGGTGAATCCCTCCGACTGGAAGGTACGCCGGGGTGGGTTCGGACGTGGGTTGGTCGCTCCGTTAATCATCCCGCACAGCGACGGTGCAGGCGATGTCGATGCCATCGGCGCAGGTGTGCCAGACCGTGTCGGCGAGCGCGTTTGGATCTGGAATGGACAGTGGAAGCGACCGCATGGCACGGCCGCTGAGTATATTGTTTTGCCGAGCACCCAGGCTGTTCATCTGCCCGATAACGTTGATTACTCCGTGGGCGCCTGTCTCGGCATTCCGGCCCTGACCGCCATTCAGGCGGTTCGACTGGCGCAGGTCGAACCGGGTTCATCCGTCCTAGTCACCGGAGGCGCCGGCTCTGTTGGTCACTATTCCATCCAGCTTGCAAAGCGGCGTGGTGCGCGCGTCATTACCACCATCAGCAGCGACGCCAAAGCGGCACACGCTCGTGCCGGGGGAGCGGACGAAATAATCAATTACCGCACCGAGGATGTCGCCGAGCGGGTTAGACTGCTCACCGCGGGCCGTGGAGTCGATGCGGTAATCGAAGTGGATTTCAGCCGGAATGCCAAGTCTTATCCGTCAATACTACGGCCACACGGTACGGTGGTGATCTACGGCAGATCAACAAACGAATCGACGTTGTCCACCGCCTGGCTCATGCAGGGCAGCATCACGCTTCGCTTTTTCCTTGTCTACGATCTTTCGGCGGCTGATCGGGAGGCAGGCATCGCAGAACTCACTCACCTGTTGAGGAAGGGCCTGCTTCTCCACACTATAGCCCGACATATGCCGCTCGATAATATCGCCGAAGCCCACGACATAGTCGAGCGCGGTGACGTCATCGGCAATGTGGTGCTCGACATCGCTTGAATTGGCAACCCGAAACCGCCAGTCTTCATGGACACAGCAACGCGGTCACCCACGGCAGACCTTCACGCTTGACAATCGAGGGCGCGGCGGAAATCCCGGCGTGGCTAATTGTCTAAGCCGATTTCGGTTATACTGTTCGGCGCCGGAAAGCCAAAATGGAAATCCTAGTTTAAACAGCAGGAATACGCACCGGGACGCATTCTAGCGGCGACACGGAAGCTGCCTATTCCCAAGTGGATAAGATTGTCCGATATCTCCGAGCAATCGAGGTGGGGCATACCATGGAATGGATAATCGGTACTCTTACAATGTTACGGCGTACCGTCGCTGCGATTGCGCTCGCGATCGCTCTGACGGCGTCTGTTTCAATGGGTTTCGCGCAACAAAGTGCGCCGCCCCAACCCGCAGCCAATGCCACGGCGCAAGCGCCCGCCTACCCGGCGGATGTTTATCCGGATTCCGGCTTCAGACTTCCCTTGCCTAAGCGCGACGAACTAGATGCCGCCGGCAAGAAAGTCTATGACGACATTGTGGGTCCCGGCAACCGTTCCATCGCCGGTCTGCGGGGACCGCTTGGTGTGCGCGTGTACAGCCCGCGGTTGGGCGAGCTCTCGAGCGCTCTCAGCCAGTATCTGCGCTTCGAGTCGGGGTTACCCGCAGGTCTCCGCGAGTTGATCATTCTGACGACGGCGCGAGAGCTTGATAACCGGTTTGAGTGGACCGCGCATGAGCCTGTAGCGATACGTGCAGGCCTCAGCACGGCTGCCATTGATGTTGTGAAGTATCGCAAGTCGACCGTCGGCCTTCCCGAAGAAGAAGCGGCCGTGATTCTGTTGAGCCGGCAGATTTTCCAGAAGCGCAAAGTCGATTCGGATACCTTCGCGCGGGCGCTCAAAGTGTTTGGCAAGCGCGATCTGGTCAATATTGTTTCGCTAATGGGCGTTTATTCCGCGACTGCCATCCTGATCGACACATTCGATATGCGGCTGGGCCCGGATCAGGCGCCGTTGCTGCCTTTGCCGTAGCAGCGGAAGAACGCGTAAACAGGAGTCTCCAATCCGCACGATCGCCGAACACTATTTTTGCCGGCAATCTTGACAGTGGCGGCCTCGTAAAGGGATAGTGTGGTAGCAAATCGATATACGTTAAGGTGAGCGGTAATCGCACGTCCAAGATGACTCTCGGAAGATGCGACGTTCGCTATACGCATCGAAGGAGTCCACATGTGCGTTCCGGCTCAATCCCAGCCTCAGGATCGTTCTTCCGGTTCGAGCGAAATCGAAGCTTGGCGTCAGAGCGCTATCCGGAAAGCCACATGGCGATTGGTGCCACTTCTCACGGGTAGCCTACCTCTTTTAATTACATCGACCGGACCAATGTGGGCTTTGCGGCTTTGACGATGAATCGAGACTTGGGGCTGACCGCCACCCAGTTCGGCTTCGGCGTTGGTGTCTTCCACATCGGCTATTGCCTGTTCGAAGTTCCGAGCAATCTTTACCGGGAGGAGGAGAGTATTTGAGATGAAAGCTTGGGAAGTTAGTCCGTTCACCACAGAAGCGGCGGCCGGCAAGCTGAACTTTGCATCCGAAGTCCGGATTGCGGATTGCACGCTGCGAGACGGCGAGCAGCAGGCAGGTATCGTGCTAACGGCGGAGGACAAGGTTGAGATCGCTCGTGCGCTCGACCGGCTCGGGGTCTACGAGATCGAGGCCGGAATGCCAACCTCGTCCAAGGAAGATCGCACTGCAGTAGAAGCGATTGCCGGAGCTGGTCTGTACGCCAAAGTCAGTGCGTTGGCACGGGCGCGCCGGGACGACATCGATGAAGTTGCCGCTTGCAGGGCGTGGGGCGTAAGACTCAGTTTGCCGATCAGCAATATTCAACGCCTGAATAAGTTGCATCTCGATGACGCGCAGTACCTCAAACTTGCTTTGGAGATGACAGCGTACGCCAAAGAGCGCGGGTTGGTTTGTATCTTCAGCCCGTACGACACAACGCGGTGCGATTTGGCTTTTCTGAAGCAAGTATTGGGGGAGCTTGGCCGTCAGGGCACAGTCGACCGCGTGCGCCTCGTCGATACGACAGGGTGCGCGACCCCGCACGTTGTGCGGTATCTGGTCGCGGAGATGAAGCAGGCAGCCGACATCCCCATTGAGGTCCATTGTCACAATGATTTCGGTTTGGCCGTCGCAAACACGATAGCAGGCGCGGAAGCCGGAGCCGAATATCTCTCGGTGACAGTCAACGGAGTTGGGGAGCGGGCCGGAAATGCTTCCCTTGAAGAAACCATTCTCGCGTTAAAGCTTTTATACGGCGTAGAAGTTGGCATCCATACCGAGCAACTCTACCAAATCTCGCAGCTGGTGGAGGCGCGAACGGGAATTGCGCTTCAAGCACACAAGGCTGTGGTTGGACGCGGGGCCTTTGCCCATGAATCGGGCATGGTAGTAGCCGGCCTGCTCAAGGAGCCCTTCACGGCAGAGTGCTACATTCCGGAACTTGTCGGTCAAAAACGTCGCGTCGTGCTCGGTAAGAAATCCGGCGCAGCTTCCGTGGAAGCAAAGCTGAGGGAACTGGGACTGGACGCTACGAACGAGCAGGTGCACCGGATGCTGGAGGCTGTAAAGCTAGAGGCGATCAAGACAAAGCATCCGCTTGATGATCGGCAGTTTGCGGCGATTGCGTCTTCCATTCTTGATGCGTCTGGCATTGTGAAACTTACATAGCCACATCCGTTGATCTCTAAATTAACCTGGGAGGGTGGTCTTCATGACGAGCGTAGGGACTCCAGCACCAGCGTACCCCGGCCTTAATGCGGCCACAGAGGAGTTGAAATCGCTGTTGGGCAAACGCGCGACTACTGCGGCGGCGGTTCGCGAGCAACACAGCCACGGTGAGTCGTATCACACTCCCGCAGCTCCCGATGTAGTCTGTTTCCCGCAGAATACTGAGGAGGTCAGCGAGATCCTGAAGATCAGCGCCAAGCACCAGATTCCGGTAATTCCCTTCGGCGCAGGAACCTCGAAAGAAGGTCACGTGCATGCGGTGCGGGGTGGCATCACGATTGACATGCGAGAGATGAACAAGATATCTTGTTCATCTCTCGCATGTCAATCGTGATGCCACCCCGCACCGCATGCACGTGACCTTCTTTCGAGGTTCCTGCGCCGAAGGGAATTACCGGAATCTGGTGCTTGGCGCTGATCTTCAGGATCTCGCTGACCTCCTCAGTATTCTGCGGGAAACAGACTACATCGGGAGCTGCGGGAGTGTGATACGACTCACCGTGGCTGTGTTGCTCGCGAACCGCCGCCGCAGTAGTCGCGCGTTTGCCCAACAGCGATTTCAACTCCTCTGTGGCCGCATTAAGGCCGGGGTACGCTGGTGCTGGAGTCCCTACGCTCGTCATGAAGACCACCCTCCCAGGTTAATTTAGAGATCAACGGATGTGGCTATGTAAGTTTCACAATGCCAGACGCATCAAGAATGGAAGACGCAATCGCCGCAAACTGCCGATCATCAAGCGGATGCTTTGTCTTGATCGCCTCTAGCTTTACAGCCTCCAGCATCCGGTGCACCTGCTCGTTCGTAGCGTCCAGTCCCAGTTCCCTCAGCTTTGCTTCCACGGAAGCTGCGCCGGATTTCTTACCGAGCACGACGCGACGTTTTTGACCGACAAGTTCCGGAATGTAGCACTCTGCCGTGAAGGGCTCCTTGAGCAGGCCGGCTACTACCATGCCCGATTCATGGGCAAAGGCCCCGCGTCCAACCACAGCCTTGTGTGCTTGAAGCGCAATTCCCGTTCGCGCCTCCACCAGCTGCGAGATTTGGTAGAGTTGCTCGGTATGGATGCCAACTTCTACGCCGTATAAAAGCTTTAACGCGAGAATGGTTTCTTCAAGGGAAGCATTTCCGGCCCGCTCCCCAACTCCGTTGACTGTCACCGAGAGATATTCGGCTCCGGCTTCCGCGCCTGCTATCGTGTTTGCGACGGCCAAACCGAAATCATTGTGACAATGGACCTCAATGGGGATGTCGGCTGCCTGCTTCATCTCCGCGACCAGATACCGCACAACGTGCGGGGTCGCGCACCCTGTCGTATCGACGAGGCGCACGCGGTCGACTGTGCCCTGACGGCCAAGCTCCCCCAATACTTGCTTCAGAAAAGCCAAATCGCACCGCGTTGTGTCGTACGGGCTGAAGATACAAACCAACCCGCGCTCTTTGGCGTACGCTGTCATCTCCAAAGCAAGTTTGAGGTACTGCGCGTCATCGAGATGCAACTTATTCAGGCGTTGAATATTGCTGATCGGCAAACTGAGTCTTACGCCCCACGCCCTGCAAGCGGCAACTTCATCGATGTCGTCCCGGCGCGCCCGTGCCAACGCACTGACTTTGGCGTACAGACCAGCTCCGGCAATCGCTTCTACTGCAGTGCGATCTTCCTTGGACGAGGTTGGCATTCCGGCCTCGATCTCGTAGACCCCGAGCCGGTCGAGCGCACGAGCGATCTCAACCTTGTCCTCCGCCGTTAGCACGATACCTGCCTGCTGCTCGCCGTCTCGCAGCGTGCAATCCGCAATCCGGACTTCGGATGCAAAGTTCAGCTTGCCGGCCGCCGCTTCTGTGGTGAACGGACTAACTTCCCAAGCTTTCATCTCAAATACTCTCCTCCTCCCGGTAAAGATTGCTCGGAACTTCGAACAGGCAATAGCCGATGTGGAAGACACCAACGCCGAAGCCGAACTGGGTGGCGGTCAGCCCCAAGTCTCGATTCATCGTCAAAGCCGCAAAGCCCACATTGGTCCGGTCGATGTAATTAAAAGAGGTAGGCTACCCGTGAGAAGTGGCACCAATCGCCATGTGGCTTTCCGGATAGCGCTCTGACGCCAAGCTTCGATTTCGCTCGAACCGGAAGAACGATCCTGAGGCTGGGATTGAGCCGGAACGCACATGTGGACTCCTTCGATGCGTATAGCGAACGTCGCATCTTCCGAGAGTCATCTTGGACGTGCGATTACCGCTCACCTTAACGTATATCGATTTGCTACCACACTATCCCTTTACGAGGCCGCCACTGTCAAGATTGCCGGCAAAAATAGTGTTCGGCGATCGTGCGGATTGGAGACTCCTGTTTACGCGTTCTTCCGCTGCTACGGCAAAGGCAGCAACGGCGCCTGATCCGGGCCCAGCCGCATATCGAATGTGTCGATCAGGATGGCAGTCGCGGAATAAACGCCCATTAGCGAAACAATATTGACCAGATCGCGCTTGCCAAACACTTTGAGCGCCCGCGCGAAGGTATCCGAATCGACTTTGCGCTTCTGGAAAATCTGCCGGCTCAACAGAATCACGGCCGCTTCTTCTTCGGGAAGGCCGACGGTCGACTTGCGATACTTCACAACATCAATGGCAGCCGTGCTGAGGCCTGCACGTATCGCTACAGGCTCATGCGCGGTCCACTCAAACCGGTTATCAAGCTCTCGCGCCGTCGTCAGAATGATCAACTCGCGGAGACCTGCGGGTAACCCCGACTCGAAGCGCAGATACTGGCTGAGAGCGCTCGAGAGCTCGCCCAACCGCGGGCTGTACACGCGCACACCAAGCGGTCCCCGCAGACCGGCGATGGAACGGTTGCCGGGACCCACAATGTCGTCATAGACTTTCTTGCCGGCGGCATCTAGTTCGTCGCGCTTAGGCAAGGGAAGTCTGAAGCCGGAATCCGGATAAACATCCGCCGGGTAGGCGGGCGCTTGCGCCGTGGCATTGGCTGCGGGTTGGGGCGGCGCACTTTGTTGCGCGAAACCCATTGAAACAGACGCCGTCAGAGCGATCGCGAGCGCAATCGCAGCGACGGTACGCCGTAACATTGTAAGAGTACCGATTATCCATTCCATGGTATGCCCCACCTCGATTGCTCGGAGATATCGGACAATCTTATCCACTTGGGAATAGGCAGCTTCCGTGTCGCCGCTAGAATGCGTCCCGGTGCGTATTCCTGCTGTTTAAACTAGGATTTCCATTTTGGCTTTCCGGCGCCGAACAGTATAACCGAAATCGGCTTAGACAATTAGCCACGCCGGGATTTCCGCCGCGCCCTCGATTGTCAAGCGTGAAGGTCTGCCGTGGGTGACCGCGTTGCTGTGTCCATGAAGACTGGCGGTTTCGGGTTGCCAATTCAAGCGATGTCGAGCACCACATTGCCGATGACGTCACCGCGCTCGACTATGTCGTGGGCTTCGGCGATATTATCGAGCGGCATATGTCGGGCTATAGTGTGGAGAAGCAGGCCCTTCCTCAACAGGTGAGTGAGTTCTGCGATGCCTGCCTCCCGATCAGCCGCCGAAAGATCGTAGACAAGGAAAAAGCGAAGCGTGATGCTGCCCTGCATGAGCCAGGCGGTGGACAACGTCGATTCGTTTGTTGATCTGCCGTAGATCACCACCGTACCGTGTGGCCGTAGTATTGACGGATAAGACTTGGCATTCCGGCTGAAATCCACTTCGATTACCGCATCGACTCCACGGCCCGCGGTGAGCAGTCTAACCCGCTCGGCGACATCCTCGGTGCGGTAATTGATTATTTCGTCCGCTCCCCCGGCACGAGCGTGTGCCGCTTTGGCGTCGCTGCTGATGGTGGTAATGACGCGCGCACCACGCCGCTTTGCAAGCTGGATGGAATAGTGACCAACAGAGCCGGCGCCTCCGGTGACTAGGACGGATGAACCCGGTTCGACCTGCGCCAGTCGAACCGCCTGAATGGCGGTCAGGGCCGGAATGCCGAGACAGGCGCCCACGGAGTAATCAACGTTATCGGGCAGATGAACAGCCTGGGTGCTCGGCAAAACAATATACTCAGCGGCCGTGCCATGCGGTCGCTTCCACTGTCCATTCCAGATCCAAACGCGCTCGCCGACACGGTCTGGCACACCTGCGCCGATGGCATCGACATCGCCTGCACCGTCGCTGTGCGGGATGATTAACGGAGCGACCAACCCACGTCCGAACCCACCCCGGCGTACCTTCCAGTCGGAGGGATTCACCCCTGAAGTTCGCAGCTTGACCCTCACCTCGCCCGGGCCCGGCTCTGGTGTCGGCTGCTGCCCAACCCGCAGCACATCGCGTGCCGGACCCTGTTCTGTATAGAACGCTGCTCGCATATCTCTCGCTATGCCTCGGAAGCTGAACAAAAAACATTACCGCATCTCCCGGAGCCAATCCACGCGATTAGGCAATTATCATTACTGTCCCAATTAGCTAAGAATCCGGCCCAGCCCTACTGAAAATACGCGACATAAACTCCCGCGCCCGCCTTCGCACAAAGCAGGTTAGCCCCTCCGGAATCGATTGTCCTGATAGATGCTGTCTAGATTGCACCGCCCGAAACTGCTAATTTAGCCAAGGCCGGCTCCTGGAGATCGTGTTGCTGTCCAATTCTCGGTAGCTACCGCAGGCCGAGCGCAAGTTGCTCAGGTACGGCCTCGATGGGCGGCGGGGCTTGGAAGGGGTGATCGATCCAGACCCACAAATCGCGGTACACAAACAACTGCTGCCGCAGTAGGGCCACCAGATTCGACAGCGACCAGCCGAAGGTGGCTTTGAGTTGCAGATACTTGATCAGCAACATGGCGATCAACGCCGCCCAGATTTGGGTCTTTAACGCATTGGCCGTTGTGCCCACGAAGGTCTTCACCCGGAGATTCTGTTTGAGAGCCTTGAACAACTGAACGACATACTGCCCATCAACAGCGCCCTGCTGAAGTCACGATTTACTATCGCTTCCATCCCTTGCGTACACAGAGCCTGCTGGTGGTCAGGCACTACGAGCTTGACGACGAGACTTACTATGTCGTCCTACGGGCTGACGGCAGGCCACTGGCGGTGCCTGCGTGGATGACCCATCCCGGGGCTGCGTACGCGAAGATTGTCTCCACTGCGCGCCTGCCAGTCCGCGTGCTGCTCGAGTTACGCCGCCTCACCGTGACCTGCCTCTTCTCGCCTGTGCACAATGGGAATGAGGAGGATCACGATGCCACAGCCCCGAGCAAGACGCCAAAGACAACTCTTCGAAGAACCTCTCGCCCTTCCCCCCGTGAGACTTCCACTGGATGTGCAGGAGCGGCTACGCCAGGCGATGGTGCAGTGGATGCAGGCGCTGGCCAAAGTGATCCGCGAAGAGGAGAGCGATGAACAAGATCACCGCTGATCATCAGTCCCGGCGAGCCTGTGTGTACATCCGTCAGTCCACGCCTGGTCAAGTGCAGCACAATCTTGAAAGCCAACGCCGCCAATACGCACTCGTTGAGCGTGCTCGCACGCTGGGTTGGCAAGACATCGACGTAATTGATGAAGATCTCGGAATCTCGGGATCCGGAACACGCCGCCCCGGCTTTGAACGCCTTTTGCGGGCACTGTGTGATGGGCAGGTCGGCGCCGTTTTCAGCATTGAGGCGTCGCGACTGGCGCGCAATGGCCGGGAATGGCATACCTTGCTGGAATTTTGTAGCATTGTCGATGCGTTGCTGATCGACGCCGAGACCGTGTATGACGCCAGACTCACGAACGATCGCTTGCTGTTGGGCATGAAGGGCACGATCAGCGAGATGGAAGTCGCCAGTTTCCGCGAGCGTGCGCACGCGGCGCTGCTGCAGAAGGCACGGAGGGGCGCTCTGGTTCGACGGGTCCCGATCGGGTACGTTAAAAGACCGGACGACCGCATCGAGAAAGATCCTGATGCCAGGATCCGGGCCACGATCGATTTAATTTTTCGCAAGTTTGCGGAGTTGGGCAGCGTACGGCAGGTCTATTTCTGGCTGGACCAGCAGCAGATGCAGTTGCCGGTCGCTCGTGGGCCAGAAGAGGCGCGAGAGATTGTCTGGCAGCCCGCTCGGTACCATGCGGTGCTCAGCGTGTTGAAGAATCCGCTCTACGCGGGAGCGTACGCGTATGGGCGCAGCAAGACGATTACTAGGCTTGAGGCCGGACAGAAGCGGGTTCTCCGGCAGGTGCAGCACCGCCGCGAAGACTGGGCGGTATTGATTACGGATCATCACGAGGGCTACATTGACTGGGACGTGTATCAGAGCAATCAGACGATGATCGCACATAACGACAATGCGAGAGGTGACGCCGCGCGTGGACCAGTCAAACACGGCGGGGCTCTGCTGGCTGGACTGCTGCGCTGTGGTCATTGTGGCGCCAAGTTGCTAGCGCAATATCCCGGTCCAGGTGTGATTCGGTATCAGTGCTCGGGATACCTGCTCAATCGCGATCATGTGTGTTGCGTAATGTTCGGCGGGCTCCGTGCCGATCGCTTAGTATCGCAACAACTGCTGCAATGCCTGACGCCATTCGGCATCGAAGCGGCCATTGAGGCGATCGAGACTCTGCAGGGCGGCAGGGACGAGCGGACTCAGCAGAAGGCGTTGGCGTTAGAGCACGCGCGTTATGAGGTAGCACGCGCGCGACGCCAATATGATGCGGTGGACCCTTCGAATCGGCTCGTGGCGGCGGAACTCGAACGCCGCTGGAATCAAACGCTGACCACGGAGGCGCAGCTCGAAACCGAGCTCTTGCGGTTACAAGAGACTCGCGAGCGCACACTCAGCGACTCACAGAAACGGGAGTTGCTGGCCCTCTCGCGGGATCTTCCCAGACTCTGGGATGATCCGTGCAGTTCGCCGGAGCACAAGAAACGCCTCCTTCGCATTGCGCTGAAAGAGATCATCGCCACGGGCGAGGACGATACAATACGCTTGGTGTTGCATTGGCAAGGCGGGGATCACACTCAGTTGGAGTTCCAGAAGATTCGCACCGGTCGGCATCGGTATGTCACTGACGATGATGTCGTGGAGATCATTCGCGTGCTGGCGCGGATCGAGCCAGACGTGCGGATCGCCGCGATTCTGAATCGAAATCAACGCCACACGGCACACGGACAGAGTTGGACCGCGAAGCGTATATGCTCGCTGCGCAACCACCATGCGATTGCGGTCTACTGTAAGGGAGAACGGCAGTCCCGCGGCGAAATGTCTGTCAGCGAAGTCGCCGTCGTCCTCGGGGTCACCCAGACTACAGTCTTACGGCTGATTCGGTTGAAACAGTTGCCGGCGACCCAGGCTTGCGTGGGCGCACCCTGGATTTTGCGCAGAGCGGACGTCGACTTATGCGTCGAGGAACGGAACCTTCCAACAACCCCACCAACGGACGATTCAGTGCAACTGGCTCTTGAAATTACATAGCATCCAAAGGAGTGCACCATGTCGAGCTCTCGAAAAAAAGCTCGATTTGCCAGCGTTGCTTATACACCGCGGCGACGGTGGCGGCGGCCAACGTCAGGTGGTTGGTTAGAAATACCAGAACCCGATCCTGCTCTTCGTCGTAAAATTCAACGCGGCGAAAATAGCATTCCTGCCCGTCGCGTGCCTGCTTATAGAAGCAACTGACTTGGTCGCGTAGCAGGCCCTTGCGGCGCGGCAGTTCCCGCTCTTCCACCACAATGTAATCGGCGTTGTCTTTCATCCGGGTGACGAAGTACACGCCTTGCCGGGTCAGGTCGGCAAACCATGTGTAGTCGTTGTAGCCGCGGTCCATCACCAGCAGGGTCCCCGGCTCGTAATGCAACTGCTGCGCCACCCGCACTTCGTGCTGCTTGCCTTCGGTGATCACCGCATAGCAGGGTAGAAACCCGTCGTGATCCAGCAGCAGATGCAGCTTGACCGCCCCTTTGGTGCGACGGAAACGCGCCCAGTCGAAGACGCTGGCGCACAGATCGATCACGGTGGCGTCCATGCTGATCAGCTTGTGCTTGAAGCGGAACTTGCGCTGTCCGCCAGATTGCGTGGCCGCCAAGCCTTGGCATTGGCTCAACACCTGCTGGAAAACATCTTCGTACAGTTGCCATGGCCGGTGCTCGTTGGCATAGGCCAGCGTGGAACGTGGCGGCGCCTCCGGCAAGCCCAAGTGTCGCAGTTTGCCTTCGCTGGCCGCCAGCCCGCCGCAAATCTCACGTAGCGACTTG
>Ga0116118_1000935_pt1 | contig 15768 bp, 10 predicted proteins | sample June2015DPH_11_5_FD_89723 | JGI IMG/M metagenome (GOLD analysis project Ga0116118, IMG submission 89723) | Peatland microbial communities from SPRUCE experiment site at the Marcell Experimental Forest, Minnesota, USA - June2015DPH_11_40 | ecosystem: Environmental > Terrestrial > Soil > Wetlands...
GAGGCCGAAATAGTCTTCGCGGATTTTGCGGCCGGTGGAGAAAACCGGGCGCCCCACTTGGTCAGGTCGGTCGGCGCTGTTCACGCCAATGCCGGTTTGTTGCACCCCCGAGTAAACCGAGAAGGGCAGGCCGCTGGCCAGCGCTGTGATGTTCAGGAATTGCCAGCCGGAAGTCACCTTCCGCCCCAGTGGCCGCAAAAAGCTAACGCGGTCGAAGGGTAGTTCCTGGATGAGGCTGAAAGAGACCGCGTGCGTGATATCGAAGATGGAGGGGCCTTTTTCCGCACCAGGATTGCGCGGATCCTGCGGCGGCGTCTGGAGGATGGCGTTGGAGCCCGAGGCAAAGAATCCTGGCGATGGGGTGCTTGAATCGTCGAGCGATCTCGACCAGGTGTAGTTCGCCTGGAAACCCAGCCCCGCGCGGGGAGAAGTCTTCGCCAACCCAGCCTGGAAGGAATGGAAGGTGGAATGAGAGCGCGTGCTCATGAGGGTGACGGGACCAACCCCGCCCACCGCTTGCCCTGTCGCGTCGAAACGCGTAAAGGGCGCAAAGCCGGCGATGGCGCCACCGTAGCCATTGACATTAACCAGGTCGGCAAGCTTCACCCCGGCGGTCCCCACGTAGGCGGCGCTGAACTTCAGACCTCCGAATTCGTGCTCCAGACCCGCCGTGTAGGTCTGGATGTAACCGTTGCGGAAATCCTGGGCCATGCCAAACAGCGGGTAGGGACGAAACGGCTGTCCGGGGGCTTCCGCAGCCAAATCCTCGGCCAATCGCACCACATCAAGTTCGGTATTGGGAGCCAAGTTATCGGTGGGCTGGCCGGGCGTAAATACGGGCTGCCCCTCGGGAGTGAGCATCACCGGGAGTTTCAGGGTAGTTACCTTGTTCTCGAAGGGGACCGGCGTCCCGGGCATGACAATGACTAGCGGCGTGACCACAAACGGTGTGCCGCCCGTCATGAAGTTGTCCATCCAGAGATTCATCAGCACCGTGGTGATGGCCCCTCCGGCGTGAAGAACGGTCTTATCGGTAGCATTCCAATCGAGTGACAGTCGCGGTCCCCAGCCGTGCCAATCGAAGCTGTAGGGCGGTTGTGGGTTTACCAAGAACTTGAGTTGTGCATCGGAATCCCAGGAACGCGCGGAACTCCCGTCAGGCCCGACAAAGATCGACCCCTCGGTAAGTTTGTGGCCGGCATGAAGGCGAGTCGTCACTTCGTAGCGCAGGCCGTAGTTGAACATCAGGCGAGGAGAAATCTTCCAGGCGTCCTGAAAGTAGAAATTATAGGCCTCACGCCGTACCGCCACTTCTCCGATATGGCTCCCTTGGGCAAACATGGGTGGAGCAACGGAGGTCGTGTAAGAGTGCGGGGCGCCGGTCAGGAAGCTGGTCAGCGTATCCGGCAGTTGGTCTCCGATATGAATATCGTGGGCGCCGCTCAAGGAAGGTATGTCCTCGAGCGCGTAGGCAGGCCCACCCCCGAACGTATAGGCGCCATTCGGGCTCATCCCGAAAAGCGTTGTGTCGCGGTTGAAGCGCGCCTCGGCGCCCCACTTGAAAGTGTGCTTGCCATGCCCGTAAGTAAAGTCCTGGCGGGCCTGGAAGAGGTTCGTGAAAGCCGCCATGACGGCCCCTGCCGCGGAGTTGAACGATTCGTACAAACCGTCGGCAAAGTTCAATCCGGGCTGGGTCTGATTGAGCGTGGGGTATTCGGGAGTGGTGCGAATGAACCCGAAGGACGACTCGGAGGTCATCTTCTGCGATACCGAGCGGGTGTAACGCAGCCCGAGGTTGCGCTGGTGGTTGAAGAAGGTCACCCCAAAGCTGGGGTCGAGTGCCGTCTGAGCCGGATTGGTTGTAGGCCCGGTGAGGTTGTCGAAATTGAAGCGGGCAAAGAATTGCGCCTGGTCCGAAATGCGGTGGTCAATGCGGATTGAGAACTGGTCGCTGTTGGTCACGACTCTGGAAGAAATGGCATAGGTGCGCGCGCCGTAGGCTCCCTGGGGATCGTCCGGCAAGGGGTAACGCGCCAGCACTTGCGCAACCTGAGGATTGACCGGAACCAGCAGCGTGTCGCCGGGGTAAGCGCTGCTGTCGAAACCCTGGCGTTCGGCGAGCGTGGGGACCGGAAAGACCTGGGTGGTTCCCAACACTTGACGGAAACCCTGGTACTGGCCGAAATAAAAGGTTCGACCGCGGCCGTCGTAAAGACCCGGCAATACTACCGGCCCTCCATTGGTGAAACCGAACTCATTGCGGGCAAAGGGTGGAATGCGCCCAGGCTGAGCCAGCGAGCGCCGGTCAAAGAAGTTGCGCGCGTCAAAGGCGGCGTTGCGCACGAATGAGAAGACTGCCCCGTGGACCGCCGAAGTGCCTGACTTGGTGATAACATCAGTGTAGGACGCTGCCCCTGCGCCGATCTCCGCCGGCATCACCCCCGAGTTGGAACGAATCTCCTGGATTGCTTCCACATTAAAGTTCGGGAAGGTCGCGCCGCCCATTTCGGGGTCGCTGATGAAGATGCCATCCATGGCGAAGACGGCGGTGGTTCCCCGCTGGCCGTTGACGGCAAACTGCTGAGTAAAGTTCGAGGAACCGTTGGTGTCGGTTTGGGTGCCGCCCGCGAGCAGAAGCAGTTGGCTGAAGTCGCGCTGGTTGAGCGGCAGGCTCGAGACTTCTTTGCTCGATAACCTCTCCCCACCGCTTCCATGCGGGCCAGCGGCAGCAGCCTCGTTGAGCCCCGTCCCTCCTGCCGCGGGGCTCGAACCTGAATGCCCCTTGGCGCGCAAGAGCAGCCGCCGGCCATCCGGCGAGATGTCGAGCCACACCGCAACATTCTCGCCTGCGCGGATTTCCAGGAGCGGCTCGCTTCTTAAAGCTTCTCGCTGCCAATGCACAGAGACGTGATAACTGCCGGCTGTTATGGCGTCAAAAGCGAAGGCGCCGTTCGAGTCGGCGGTGGCGTAAACAACACGCTCGCTCTCGACGGCTCGCAGTTCGACCTGCGCCCCTGGCAACGCGTCCCCCTGGGCGTTGCGGATTGTTCCGTGCCAGGAGGCCGTTTGCGGCGCGGCATAAACCGTCCCGAGAAACATAGCCAGCAGCAAACTGGCCGCATACCTCCGCAAGCGTGTAATTGTTTTGGTCGCTCGCGCCTTCAAAGAAATAACTTCCACTTCTTCGGGTGGGTCCACATCAAGGGATCGGCACTCGACAAGCGTGGGGGATTACTTTACGTAAACGCAATCCTATCACGCCTTGTGGCCAAACCATGGGCGAAATCTTCAACTTAAGAGTCAACGCTCGCCCGCCATGCTGTCATTCTGAGTCCTTCGCTGTCATCCTGAGTGGACATGGGCCTTCGGCCCGCCCAAAGAGATGAAAATCATCGTCGTCGTCCTCACCCCCGCGTAAAGCTTGCCCTGAGCTTGCCGAAGGGCGAGGGTCGAGCTGAAGAACTTCATGCTGACCGACTCATCATGAAACGCCTGTCATTCTGAGCTCGTCGGTCCATGAGCTGACGGAGACGAAGAATCTCCGCAGTCGTCTTTTGCGCTTGGCTAGTGGAGGCTAGATATGTAGCGTAGTATTAGGCGGGCGAGCCGCCAAGTGTATCAAAATGACACACCTATACGCTTTCCCATATATATCCCAGCATTCTTATAGCCCCTTGAAAACACACGGGAACATGATGTCGCTGGCGCAGAATACTTCAAAAAAGCGAGACGCACGGGAAAAATGGAAATCCCGCCCACATCAGATCAGAAAGAGTTGGATTCCCGCTTTTGCGGCGGCGCAGGATGCAGCGGTCCGTCTTCAGGCGTGCGCGTCGGCGTCGCCGGTGGGACTGTGCACATACTCCCAGCCGAAGCGTCCTTTGATACAGAGGTTTCCCCTTGTGATGTCGTGGTCCAAGGGCGAAGTGGCTTTGACGATCCTGTTATCTTGAACGTGAAGTCTAATCGTGCACCCCACCCCGCAGTAAGGGCAGATGGTATCGGTGCTGGTCTGCTTCGATTCATCCCATGTTCCGCCTTGCCGCATTTCATATTCTCTGGAAAACATGAGCGCCCCCGTGGGGCACACTGCGATGCAGTTGCCGCAGTATACACAGGCGGACTCCGGTAACGGCACAGCATATTCAGTCGAAATGCGCGCGTCGAAGCCCCTGCCGGCGACGGCAATGGCAAACGTGTTCTGAGCTTGCGTGCCACAGGCCTGTACGCACTTATAGCAAAGAATGCACTTGCTGTAGTCGCGCATGTAGAGCTCGTTGTCGATCTTGACCGGCTGCGCCACTGTAGCGGCATGCGATCCATCGGTCGGGGTGTGGCACCCCGGGAGCGCCGCATCCCGATCGGCCCGTGGCGCAGCGCAAGGACCGAATCTCTCCGGATGAGCGCCGTACTGGACCATATACGCCTGGATCTGCGGCGCCGTCGAGATGTCGATGGACGAGCCCAGGAACTCCAGGACCAGCCGTCGACTGAGCCGCACCCGCTCCGTGTCCGTTCTCACCACCATCCCCGGCTCCACTTTGCGCGAACAGGCAGGGACAAGCGGACGCGAGCCCTCGACCTCGACCACGCAGATTCGGCACACATTGACCGGGGTGAGAGTCTCGAGAAAGCAGAGAGTCGGCATGTCGATCCCAAGCTGTCGAGTCGCTTCGAGAAGGGTCGTTCCTTCAGGAACCGAAACTTTGCGGCCGTCGATGGTAAGGTCCACCCTTTTCCGCCGCGGAGCAAGTGGGATCACCGGTAGCGGACCGGGCGGCATTGGTATGATCCCCGGCATAGGATGAGGTGGAAGGGCGGACGGCGTCGTGTCCTGCCTTTGTTGGTCGCTCATGGGGTTTGCTCCTCGAATCCTTTGAAAGCGCTAAGGGGTCGGCTGCTGGAACAATTGCCAGCGGCGCAAAGCTGACTCGACAGCGCTGGAAGCCGTTTGCCCTAACCCGCAAATCGAGCTGTCCCGCATCACCTGCCCTATCTCGCTCAAGCGCAAGAGCTCTTCATCCGCCGAGCCGAGCGGATGCCCGCTGATCAGGCGCTCGAGCGCCTCCTCCTGCCTCACCGCGCCGATGCGGCAAGGAACGCACTGGCCGCAAGATTCATCGCGGAAGAATGCTGCGATGCGCAGCAGGATCTTCCGCAGGTCGATGCTATCATCAAATAGCATAATTACGCCGGAGCCGAGCGCGGCGCCGATGGCCCGTGTGCCCTCAAAGGTGAGCGGCGTGTCGAGTTCTTGCGGCGACACTACAGTGCCCGCCGCACCACCCAGCAGCACGGCCTGAAGACGCCCGCTCCCACCGACTCCCCCGGCGAGTTCGATGATTTCCCTCAGAGTTGTCCCGAAGGGGGCCTCATACACACCTGGTCGGACTACGTGGCCCGAGACGCAAAAGAGCTTGGAGCCCGTCGACCCGAGTGTGCCCACCGCCGCGAACCCTTCACTACCTTCCCGCACGATCTCGAGTACATTGATCAGCGTCTCGACGTTGTTCACCACGGTGGGTTTTCCGAACAGTCCTGCCTGGGTCGGGAAGGGCGGTTTGCTGCGGGGTTCCCCCCTGTAACCCTCGATGGAATTAAAAAGCGCGGTCTCTTCTCCGCAGATGTAGGCTCCAGCGCCCATGTACATCTGAATGTTGAAACGAAGGCCCTGGCCGAGAATATTGCTGCCCAGGAAGCCTCGGCGGTGGGCAATCTCGATGGCCTGTGACAGCCGCTCGGAGGCCAGGGGATATTCGCCTCGGACATAGAGGAAGCTTTGCTCGCAGCCGGTCGCGAACCCTGCGATGGTCATCGCCTCGATGAGCGCGAAAGGATCGCCCTCCATCACGATACGGTCTTTAAAGGTACCCGGCTCGGACTCATCTGCATTGCACACCAGGTAGCGCGGACGATTCGCCGGGTCCCATTTTCTCCCGGCCGGAAACGCCGCACCACCGCGGCCGACGAGCTTGGAGGCAACCACTTCGCGCACCACCCAATCCCATCCCATTGCCAACGCCGCGCGCAGCGCCTCGTAACCACCATGCGCCCGATAATCGTCCAGGCTTCCGGGATCGCTGCGGCCGATACGGCGCAATAGCCTGAGCCCTGGCTGCCCGGCCTGCGGCACCGAAATCTCCGCGCGAAAGGAGTCCGGCGTTGTCTCGACGGGTTCCTGTCTCTCACCGCACATAACGTCGATGAGGGCCGCCGGTTCCGCCGGGGCAATTACCTTTTCCCATGGCCGCTCTCCAGCAACTGACAATAAAGCAGCCGGCGCTCGCTCGCACAACCCCAGACAGGAGGTGCGCAACCAAGTTGTTTTCCCATCCGGGCCGGGCGACCCAGCAGGCCCCAGGGCCCGCTCCAAATTCTCGCAGAGACATTGGGCGCCTCGAGTCTGGCAGGCGATGTCATCGCAAACATGGAGGACCCGGGGCGGGCGTGGCGTGGTCGAGAACAAGCCGTAAAAACTTGCGACGCCGAACGCCTCAGCAGGCGGGATGTCGAGCCGCGCGCTGACATAGTTCAGCGCGCCGGGACTGATCCAGCCCACCCGCCTCTGGATGACATGCAGAACCGGAAGCAACAGGTGACGACGCGCGCGGTCAGCATGCCCTCCAAACGCGAATCGCCCCTCCAGTTCTATATGACGCTGGCCGCCACTCCATCCGGACTCGGCCTTCCCCAAGACCGAATCGACGGCCTCACGCTCTTCGCGCGTCGGCTGCTCTGCGGTCACGTGAATATCCACTTTGGTCTCCTATCTTGGACGAAGCTTCCAGTGGCACGGGCGTCCCGCCTCTGACCACAGCCAGGATGGCCGTGCCACGGCCGTGCTACCGTGACCCCACCTCCAATGCCGGAAGTTTATCAATACGGATGGCCGCAGCCTTGTATTCAGAGGTGCCCGACTTCGGATCTACCGCATCAATAGTCAGGAAATTAGTCGGCACCTCGTCCGGGTGGTTGTAAGAGAGGAAAGCAAGGCCAGGCCGCAGCGATGTGTCATATCGAACACAGGCCTCCACTGCCCCCCGGCGTGAGCTAATGCGGACGCGTTCTCCATCGGCTACGGCGTACTTTGCCCCGTCCTCGGGGGAAAGCCCCAGCGCCTCCTGCCGGCGCAGGGGCGAACGGTAACTCGCTGTCTGAACTCCGGTGTTGTAGCTATCCAGACGCCGTCCGGTGGTCAGCCGGATCGGGTAGTTCTCATCAAGAACGTCAACCGGTGGCTCAAATTCAACCACGCTGAACTGTGCCCTCGGCCCTTCAAGCGGCTCCTGCCAGAGGCGGCTGTGGAGGAACATCTCGCCCGGATGGGACTCGTCATAACAAGGCCACTGGATTCCGCCTAGGGCTTCCAGACGGTCATAGCTCATCCCTGCATGCATCGGGCTGAGCTTCCGGAGTTCATTCCAGACGTCTTCCGCACTGGGACGACCCCAATCGTGACCCAGGCGCCTGGCAAGCTCGCAAACGATTTCCATATCGTCACGCGCGCCCGGCGGCGGCTCGACGGCCTTGCGGACTCGCTGAACCCGCCGCTCGCTGTTAGTGACTGTCCCCTCCGATTCACACCAGCCTGCGGCGGCCGGCAACACCACATGTGCCAGCTCTGCGGTCGCCGTCAGGAAGATGTCTTGCACCACCAGGAAGTCCAATCCGCCCAGCAAGCGCTCGCAACGGTGCTGATCGGCCTCCGAATGAACGGGATTCTCGCCGAGGCAATACACTGTTTTCAGCTCGCCGCGCTCCATGGCCTGGAACATCCCGCTCAGATTAAGCCCTCGTTTTGGAGGTATCTTCACGTTCCAGGCGCGTTCGAACTTCTGGCGTAGCTCGTCGTTCTCGACGTGTTGGAATCCGGGTAATCGGTCGGGCAGGGCGCCCATGTCACCCCCGCCCTGCACATTGTTCTGGCCCCGAAGAGGATTAATGCCAGAACCGTACCTGCCGACGTGCCCCGTGAGCAAGGCCAGATTGATCAGGGAGAGCACATTATCAACTGCGTTATGGTGTTCTGTGATGCCCAGCGTCCAGCACAACTGCGCCCGATGGGCGCGTGCGTAGGCATGAGCAAGATCACGAATCAGAGTCGCCGGCACGCCGGTCACGTGCTCCGCGTACTCGAGAGTGAAGCGTTCGACATGGGCGCGATAGGCGTCGAGCCCGGCGGTGGCCCGCTTGATAAAGGTCCGATTCTCCAATCCCGAAGCGATGATTTCCCGACCGACGGCGTTGGCCAAGACGATGTCCGAGCCCACGTCGGGCCCAAGCCACACATCCGCCCAACGCGCCGAATCGCTCCGGCGCGGATCGACGACCCAGAGCCGGGCGCCCTTGCGAATTCCCTTCAACACGTGGTGAAAGAAGAGAGGATGGGCCTCACGAGCGTTCGACCCCCAAAGCACGATCAGGTCCGTATCTTCGATCTCGAGATAGGAACTGGTGCCGCCACCCCAACCAAAAACCGCCGTCAGACCGACGACGCTAGGGGCGTGTCAAGTGCGGTTGCAACTGTCGACGTTGTTCGTGCCCATGACCACCCTGGCAAATTTCTGGGCCAGAAAATTCAGCTCGTTGGTGGTCTTCGAGCAACTGAACATGCCGAAAGCCTGCGGGCCGTATTTCTCCACCGAGCCGCGAAAGCCAGCGGCAGTGCGGTCAAGGGCTTCTTCCCAGCTTGTGGGCCGCAATCGGCCATTGTCACGAACTAGTGGGGTAGTAAGTCTGGGTTTGCCGGAACCTGCCATCGATTGCCACCTCCCCTTCTTGCGTTGTACGCGCGCTACTGAAGGCGCTAATGTCCCCTGGCCTTGCTGATCTTTACCCACATCTTAGGCCGGACACAAGAGCCGGAAGTCGGAATCCCAGCCCTCTCCCTGGGGAGAGGGCAAAAACTCTTCGGACCTCCGGGGCTTAGCCGTGATGTTTGCGACAACCGCAACGCGTCACGATACGGATCTCGCCTCGATGGCATCCAGGATGCTGTCGACCGCCGCGAGGAGATCGGGATCTTGCACCGCCATCCCACGGCGGGAGGCCCGGCGCAGGGCAAGACTCTCCGGAAGACAAGCCAGGACTTTCAGATCGCTCATGCCCTGTTCGATCAGCTCTCGCTCTTCGGGATCTCGAACCTTGTTGCCCACGACGAACAGGCGAGAGAGGCCGATGTCCGCGGCCAAGTGCTGAATTCGATGGGCTGTTTCCAGGGAAGATTGGCTGGGTTCGACCACTATCAAAAGAGCGTCTGCGCCTCTTGCCGTCGCTCGCCCCAGATGTTCCAGCCCAGCCTCGCAATCCATGAATACCCATTCTGAGCGCTCCAGCATGACGTGCTGGAGCAAGTTCCGAAGGAAAGCGCTTTGCGGGCACGCACAGCCTCCGCCCCCCTGGCTGATACTGCCCATCACCAGGAGCCGAACGCCATGGTCCTCAAAAGAGAACCGCTCCGGAATATCGTCCACGCGAGGATTGAGCCGGAAGAATCCCTCCAGCGATCCGAGACGCTCCTCAATCAAATCCTTCATCCCGACTAAGGCTGGCGGGGCAGAGGGAAAACCGAGGGCCAGATGGAGGTTAGGATTTGGATCGGCGTCGATGACCAAAACCGGATGTCCCCGTGCGGCCGCCTGCCGGGCCATCAAGGCCGTCAATGTGGTTTTGCCAACTCCGCCTTTGCCGCTGAGCGCAATTTTCATGACATTAATCTCATAACGCACGGGAGCCGCAACTAAAAGCAGATTCTTCGCTACGCTGCGCTTCGCTCAGAATGACATCCTTCCTTGTGATGTCCTTCAATGCTTCTCACGTGCCAGGACCAGCCGTTCGCACAACATGCCGCCGAGATGCGCCAGCATCTCCAGGTGGTGGTAATGGCCGGCGGACTTGTCAAACAGGACCTGCGCCGAGTCAGGGAACTCTCCTCCTCCTGACCAGTAAACCACGGCCAGGGGTATTCGGGGCAGCGCCCAGAAGCGAAACGCAGCGTCCCCCATCTCGAGAGGTTCTCCTCCCAGTCTTTTTGCGATAGCACGGAAATCTTCCGGGTTTTCGCGAAAGCTCCTCACCAGCAGGTTTCCGCTGTAGGACTGAAAGGCCTGCTCATAGAAGGAGCCATGAGGCAAGTTGCGCAACGAGACCCACGCATTTTCTAAAGGCGCGCCATCCGCCAGGAGGAGGTACTGAAGAATTAAGCCCTGGAACGGCCCGGGGCAAGGCTGGCCTTCCTTCTCGCGAACCGCCAAGTCCGGCCATGCTATCAGGTAGGAACGATCCCAGAAGCGGACCTCGAGGCAAGTCTTCCCCGCTACGGCTTCACACGTTGTGCCCGACCACAAGGCCACTTCCGCAGGGTCGCGTCCCCGGAGCGCCTCTTGCGTCTCCTGCAACTGCTTTTCAAGGCTGGCAGCCCAAGTGGGATTCACTCGCATCGGTTCGCCGTAACGTCGCTGGCTGTCAGCTATCAGCTCTCAGCTTTCAGCGAACTCCTAGCCAATGGCGGTTTGCTAATAGCTGTAAGGTCGACTCGCGGGGTTCATGTGTGGCGCAGATATGAAAGACAATGCCTGCACCGCCCGTGAGTCCGTTACAACCGACCCCTCACCCGTCCCGCGCCGGCTGGTGAAAGCGCCGGTCGCGGGACACCCTCTCCCCAGGGGAGAGGGCTTCTACTTCCTACATTCTCCTCTCTCCCGACGAGAACGCAACGACCCAATTCCGGCGGGTGGCGCCGACATCGATTTTTATGTCGGCGCCCCTGAACAATCCAGGCTAAACGTGGGTGGCGCAGACATAAAAGGCAATGTCTGCGCCACCCCGAAGTCGGAAATACAGCCCTCTCCCTTGGGGAGAGGGTGGCGAGCGGAGCGAGCCGGGTGAGGGGTTACTTCGTCATCTTCGCCCATCTGATCCCTCCTCAGCGTGCAACTGACCCCTCACCCGTCCCGCTCCGGCTGATGAAAGCGCCGGTAGCGGGACACCCTCTCCCCAAGGGAGAGGGCAAAGACCCAATTCCCCGCCATTCTCGTCGGGAAATGGGCAGATCGGTCGATTAAGCGCCTACCGATACACCCTGCCAAGTCTTGTTGGCGGTGTACATAGGAGGCGCAAGCTTGAGTTCCGCACGCTTTCGATCCAGATGCTCGATGATCTGGGCAGCAGCCTTGACTGGGTCGGCTTCGAAGAAGAATTTCCCGCCCAGCATCTCTTCCACATCGTCGGTGAGGAACTTGTGCACGGCACGGCTGCCCAACACGGGGTGGGGGGTGCCGAAGTGAGTCATCACGCCGGAGGCCACAAAGTAGAACCCAATAGCCACTGCCTTTTCCGACATCCATTCGGGCGCCGAGCCAGCTACCGGCAGTTGGGAAAAATCCTCTCCCAGACCCCCCTCACCCACGATCTCAATAAGCGTGGTCAGGATGCGGGAATTGTCCACACAAGCCCCAACGTGCAAGACGGGAGGGATCCCCACGGTTTCACAGATCTCTCTCAATCCGGGCCCAGCGCTCTCATAGGCAGCTTCGGGACGAAGCAACCCGCACTTGGCATCCGCGATGGCGGCGCAGCCTGTGCTGACAATCAACACGTCGTTCTTGAGCAGTTCCCGAGTGAGGGTGAGGTGTGCCCAGTCATGGAGCGTGTTCGGGTTGTTGCATCCCACGATCCCGACCGCGCCTCGCAGTCGCCCGTCGATCACGGCGTCGTTCAGGGGACGGAAGGTGCCACGGTAGCGGCCTCCCAGGAAGCGAAAGACCGATTCCGTGGTAAAGCCGGCGATCAAGTCCGAGCGGTGCTCGGGGATTGTCACCTTGCGCGGGTCACGCCGGGAATAATTCTCCACGGCCCGCCCCACGATCTCCTTCGCAACTTCCAACGCCCGCATTTCATCGAAGTCAATCTGTTCAACCCCGGGCATTTTAGCTTTGGGGGAGGTTGAGACCAGTTTCGTATGGAAGCAACCGGTCAGGCTGGCCAGGGACGGCATGACGCACTGCACATCGACCACCATGAGGTCAACCGCACCCGTAATGATGGCCAGCTCCTGCTGTAGGAAATTCCCTGCCACCGGTATACCGTGGCGCATCAAGATTTCGTTGGCGGTGCAGCAAATCCCGGCGATGTTGATTCCCTTGGCGCCTTGCATCTCGGCCATCTTCAGAAGTTCCGGATCGCGACTGGCGGCCACGATCATCTCCGAGAGGACGGGCTCATGGCCATGCACCACGATATTGACGGCGTCCTTCCTCAGGACACCCAGGTTGACCGCGGCGCGCAGGGGTTGGGGAGAGCGAAAGAGGACGTCCTGCAGATCGGTAGCGATCATGGAACCTCCCCAGCCGTCCGCCAGCGAAGCGCGGAATCCCTGCATGAGGATGTTCCGATAGTCCGTGTCAACTCCCATGGTGCTGCGGTGCATGATCTCGACGATCTCTCGGTCGATTCCGCGCGGGCTGATCCCAAACTTCCGCCAGAGCTCCTGGCGCCGGGCAGGGGCCCGCGAAAGCAGGGTGAGCTCACCCTCCTGCTGACCAAACATGTGGAGCGCATGCTCTGCCACGGCTTTGGCTATCTCCGCATCACTGTGCCCATCGGGGGCAATGCCGAATTCGGCTGCGATCTTGCGCAGCTTAATAGGATCCTTGAGGGCATAGCCGCCTTTTCCCTCCGCTGCCAGAAGAAGCGTATGGGCTACATCGCGGCCGTGATCGGAATGGGCAGCCGCTCCACCTGCAACCATGCGCACCAGGTTGCGGGCCACAATCGTATCGGCATCCGCTCCACAAGTACCTCGACGCGGCTCGCCGCCGAAGGGATCGATGCGGCAGGGTCCCATATTACAGATTCGACAACAAACCCCGAGCTGACCAAAGCCGCATTGCGGCTGCTGCTCATCCCAACGGTCCCAAGCCGTCTCGAGTCTCTGGTCGTGGGCATGCTCGAGCATTTCCTGTGTAGCACGATCAACGCTCTTTTGATTCATTGCAGCCTCGCTTTTTCTCGCTCATCCCTTCGTTGTCCGACAATCCTGAGCCGAAGGTGAAGTAGCGCCGACCTTTAGGTCGGCAGGTGCCGGCCTGAAGGCCGGCGCTACAGGTCAAGTGCCCCTAAACCGTGGCGACTTATGCCGCCGCGGCAGTGCCAGAGCCTGCCCTCTGGCGATAAGCTTTTAAGTAAGCATCGCTGTAAATCTCCATGCCGAGCAGGAGTTCAGCCGTGGCCACCGCCGCCCGTAGTTCCTCGTCGCAGACATCCAGGATCGCCGCATCCACTCCCATAGCCATTGCCATGACCATGAAGGTGCGATTGATGAGTTTGCGCTCTTCCGCTTTGGAGGAAACGTTGCTCAGGCCGATGGAAATGTGGCATGGCGGATCGGAAAGCATGGTCATCTGCTGAATGGCATTGAGCACATTCTTGGGCTGGTCCTGCATGAATTTCACCGGCATGACGATCGGGTCGAGATAGATCTGCGTAGTGGGGATACCGGCTTCCACCGCCGCCGCGAAGATCTTGCCGCCCAACTCCAGCCGTCGGTCCACGTCCTGGGGGCTTCCTCTCTCATCCATCACCACGCCGATGATCCCCGCTTTGAATTCGGACGCCAGCTCGAGAAGCGGGACGAGCTTGCTATCCTCAGCGGTAGTACTGTTGAGAATCACCGCCCGCTCCCCAACCGTGTCTCGATAGGCTTTCAGCCCTACGCGGAACATGTCGGCGCGGGGGCAGTCAAGCGAGAGCGGCAGGGCTGTGGATTCCGCCGTCGCTTGAACCAGCCAGGCATAATCTTCCAGCTTGCGCGACGCTGCCCCCATGTTTACATCCAGGTAATCAGCGCCGCCTGCCTCCTGCCTGGCCACGCGATCCCGGATCACGGTTTTGTCATGTTCCTGAATTGCCCGGCCTACGTCCTTGAAGGAACCGTTGATACGCTCACCGATCAATATGATGCTCATAGATTTTCCTCCTGGAGATTAGGTCTCCGCCCTCTCCCCAGAGGAGAGGGTGTCCCGTGACCGGCGCCTTCGCCAGCCGGCGCGGGACGGGTGAGGGGTCACTTGCACAGGGAGAACCAACACAAAACTAACCCCTCACCCGTCTCGCTACGCTCGCCACCCTCTCCCCAAGGGAGAGGGCTGTCCTCCCTGTGCGGAGGGGCAGCCTTTTAAGCCGCCGCGCTAACCGACGCTCCGGTCAGTTCGGCGATGGTTTTCTTGACAGCATAAACTGCCTCGGGATGACGCAGAATGAGAAGATCGCCTCCCGCCACCAGGCAAGCAACGGCGGTTCCGGCCTCCCAGAGTGGCGCCCGCTGGCGCAGCGGACCCCAATCGGGAACCTCCTCCTCTGAAACCCGAGCCTCTTTGACGCCCCAAGCCTCGATCCCGATATCACAGAGGATCGGTTGCGACAGCATCCTATCCCCCTTCAAACCAGCCAGCCGGCCCCGCTCCATTACCGAATAGATGTACTCCAAACCATATCCGAGGGCTGCACAGGTGGGGTAAATCACAATGTTTTCCACCGGGAAGCCCATGTCCTGGGCGAGGATGTTCACCTGCTTGGCCATGTTGATGTCGCACGGGGATTCCGCAATGAGCTTGTGTTTGTACGCGGTGCACACGGCAGTCAGAGTCTTGTAATTGTCCTCGGTGATGCTTCCGAGCAGGCAGTTTTCTCCGGCTGCTGCCTCCGCCACTGCCGGGAATACCTCGTTATCCTTGTCTGCATTCCCCGTACCCCAGATGATCAGGGGAGCCGGGATTCCCTGTAGAACCGCCTTTACCGTTTGGGCGGCTTCGGCGGGAGAGCGGTTGCCGTGCTCAGGGCTACAGCCATCCAGGCGCAGGCAAATCAAGTCGGCCCCCAATTCGAGGCACTTCCGTGCCCAGCGCACTGGATCTCCCAAAGCATCGCCAAATGGCTCCTTTAACAGGTCCGGCCACTCTTCCGGGTAGATGTCGCAAATCTCCATGGCAACGGCGGGCATGCCGCACGGTCCCTCAAAATCCAAAAAAGGGAGTGTCGCTGATCCTCCGATGGTGACAGTAAAAGCTCGAGTTCCCCCAGCGGCTTGAGTTGCCCCGATGGTCACTGAATTGACTCGCCCACCCCAGGTTTTTTTCGCGTCTGGAACCATTTGCTCTCCTCCTCAAATACTGAACAGGGTAGGGCAAGCCCTACCCCTACAACTTGTAGGGGGACGGCTTGCCGTCCCCTTCAGCAACCTCCTGAAGCGCGGCAGCCGTGGGTGACAGAGCCGCCTCCAAGATTTCTCGCACGGCTCTTCGGGCTGCTGAATCCGCCGCCAATTGGGTCAACGGTTCTCCCTCCCGGCTGAGCTGGCGCAAGCGGCTGTCCGAGGGGACCACACCCACCAACTTCAGGCCCGTTTGTTGCGCTTTTGCCTTGATCCGACCCTCGTCGGAAAGATCGACGTCGTTGAGAACCAGATATTGCTCTCCGATTCGCAACGCCAACTTCTCAGTCAGTTCGTGAACTCTGAAAGCCGCCTGAAGGGAAACCGGCAGGCCGTTGCTGACAATCAGAAGCACATCGACGTCCTGGGTTGTGCATCTGGATAAATGCTCCAGGCCCGCCTCGTTATCCATCACCACGTACCGATACGCACCACGGAGGCGGTCAATGCATCGCCGCAAAACGTTGTTGACCGCACAATAGCAGCGCGGTCCCTCGCCTGCACCCATCACCAGCAGATCGACTCCGCGCCCCTCCCACAGGCATTCTTGAATCCCCATC
>Ga0116118_1000972_pt1 | contig 15523 bp, 18 predicted proteins | sample June2015DPH_11_5_FD_89723 | JGI IMG/M metagenome (GOLD analysis project Ga0116118, IMG submission 89723) | Peatland microbial communities from SPRUCE experiment site at the Marcell Experimental Forest, Minnesota, USA - June2015DPH_11_40 | ecosystem: Environmental > Terrestrial > Soil > Wetlands...
CTGCGCATCCCGAACATGTTCGATGCTGCTGTGGCCGGCGAGTTCCGAGCGATGTTCATCCAAGGTGAAGACGTCGCCCAGTCGGACCCGAACACCCAGCATGTGAAAGCAGCGCTGTCCTCTTTGGATCTGCTGATCGTGCAGGATCTGTTCGTGAACGAGACGGCGGCGTTCGCCCATGTGTTCTTCCCGGGCACATCGTTCCTGGAGAAGGACGGAACCTTCACCAACGCTGAGCGTCGCATCAACCGGGTCCGGCCGGTGATGGCACCGCGCTGTGGCAAGCAGGAATGGGAGGTGGCCTGCGAACTGGCCACGCGGCTCGGCTACCCGATGTCATACCCGTCCGCATCGGCGATCATGGACGAGATCGCTGCGCTCACCCCGACGTTCGCCGGCGTGTCGTTCTCGTTGCTGGATACCGTCGGGAGCGTGCAGTGGCCGTGCAATGACGCGGCTCCGGAGGGGACGCCCGTCATGCATGTCGGCTCGTTCGTCCGGGGCCTCGGCCGTTTCGTAGAAACCCCCTTCATTCCCACCCCCGAGCGCACCTCCCGGCGCTTCCCGTTGATCCTCACGACCGGTCGGATCCTCAGCCAGTACAACGTCGGCGCCCAGACCCGCCGGACCGACAACGTGGTTTGGCACCCTGAGGACGTCCTCGAGATCCACCCGTTCGATGCGGCCGAGCGGGGCGTGGCCGACGGTGGGCTGGTTGAGCTGTCGAGCCGGGTCGGCACGACTTCGCTCCGGGCTGTGTTGACCGAGCGGGTCCCGGTTGGCGTCGTGTACACGACATTTCACTACCCGGTGACCGGCGCGAACGTCGTCACGACCGAGTACTCGGACTGGGCGACCAACTGTCCCGAGTACAAAGTGACGGCGGTGCAGGTGCGGGCGTTGGTCACTGCCCGCAACGGTAAGTCGCGCTCGCTGCCATCGGACCAGCGGGTCGCAGCCGGGCTCGGCGGCGGGGGCGGCTCCGGTGGCAGCTCGAGCGGCGCGCGGGATCCGGCCCGCGTCCTCGAAGGCACCGGTGTTTCCGCCGGCACGCACGTCTCGCCTGTCTCGTCTGTCGCGCCGGAAGCGCTGCCCTAGCTCGGTCGTGGAAGCGGGCAAGCAGGCCGAGCTCATCCGGATGGCAAACCAGATCGCCGGCAATTTCGCCCATCATCCGGTGGAGCAGGCCGCGACCGAGGTGGCATCACACCTCCGGTCGTTCTGGACGCCATCGATGTTGCGCGACCTGACGGCGCTCGCGGCCGGCGGTTCAGGGTCTGATGGCTCTGAACCGCTCGACCCTGTCGTGATCGCGGCTGTGAGACTGCTCGGCTGACGTCTGCTGCATACCCACATCACATCGGTCGTCCTGTTCGTGGTCCTCGGCGCAGGAGTGTTGCACGCGGTCTGGAACGCGATCGCGAAGCATCTCGACGATCAGTTCTTCGGCTTCGCCTGCATCGGCGTGGCGTCGACGGTGGGGGGCGTCGCCGTGCTCCTTGGGACTGGGCTCCCGGCTCCGGCCGCTCTCGGTTACGTGGTGGTCTCCGCGGTGATCCACGTCGCGTACGAGTACGGGTTGATGAGCTCCTACCGCCTGGGCGCCTTCAACCAGACGTACCCGATCGCCAGGGGGACCTCGCCGCTTGTAGTGGCAGTAGGGGCGTGGTGGCTCGCAGGGGAGCACCTCGGCTTGCTCGCCTGGGCCGGCATCGTGACCTTGGCGGTGGGGCTCATGAGCCTGGCGTTCTCGAGTGGGCGCCCGGGGCGCCAGGAGGCGCCGGCCGTTGTGGCCGCGGTGCTCACCGGTCTCACGATTGCCGCCTACACCCTCGTCGACGGCCTCGGTGTCCGCCGATCGCACGACCCCTACGCTTACGCGGCCCTGCTGTTCGCGCTCCAAGGCCCCGTGTTCCCCATCGTCGCTGCGTTCCGGCGTCCGATCGCCGCCTGGCGCCGGCTGCGGGTCGTGAGCATCGGTCTTCTGGCCGGGCTGCTGTCGCTGGTCGCGTACGGGGCGGTGCTGTGGGCACAGACCAAAGCTCCCTTGGGCGAAGTGGCAGCGCTGCGTGAGACGAGCGTGATCGCAGCTGCCATCATTGGCGCCGTCATGTTAAGGGAGCGATTCGGTGCGCGGCGGCTGGCCGCGGCGGCACTTGTGGCGGCCGGGATCCTGCTTATCGCCGCCTGATGGCAGCCCGGCTTGGCCACGACCGGTTGGCAAGTGTGCCTTGTGGCAACGCCAGTGAGTGGACGAGGGCCAAGCGGTCCACCACACTCGACAGCTGGCCCGCCTTGGGCGGGCGACGGCGGGACCGTTCCAGCACCTTCACCACGATGGCCATCACCCTGTGACCACGAGCCGACTCCGCGAGGTCGTCCTGTGCAGTCTGAAGCTCGGGACGGTCGCGTTCGGTGGTCCGGCCGCGCACTTGGCGATGATGCGAGCCGAGCTCGTCGACGCACGGGGCTGGGTGAGCGAGCAGGAGTTCCTCGACATGATGGGCGCCGCAAGCTTGCTGCCCGGACCCACCTCGACCGAGGTCGCGATCATGTTGGGCAAGCGCCGGGCGGGTTGGCCCGGGCTCGTGGCGGGTGGTGCGGCGTTCATCGTTCCGGCACTGCTCATGGTGATCGCTCTGTCCTGGGTCTACGTGCGATACGGGTCGACGGGACCCGGAAGCCACGTACTGGAGGGCGTCTTGCCCGCGGTGATCGGCATCGTGGCCCAGGCGATCATCGGGCTCGCAGGCCGGGCGCTGTCGACCTGGACGACGCGAGCTATCGGCGTGGCCGGCCTCGCCGCGTACCTGCCCGGCCTGAACCCGTTGCTTATCCTGGTCGGCGGGCTGCTGGTGAGCATGCTTGTATCCGAGATCGCCTCGCGGCCCGGTCCGGCGTCGCTCCACAGCCACGCGTCACCGGCGATCCTCGCGATCTTCCTCGAGTTCTTGAAGCTGGGATCGATCGTGTTCGGTTCGGGTTACGTCCTGTTCGCATACCTGAGGGACGACCTCGTTCACAGCCACCACTGGGTGACGCTGCACCAGCTGCTGGCAGCGACAGCGATCGGCCAATTGACCCCCGGGCCGGTGTTCACGACCGTCGCGTCAGTCGGGTACGTCCTCGACGGAGTGCCGGGTGCCTTGGTCGCGGCAGCCGGCATCTTCTTGCCGTCGTTCCTGCTGGTCGCAGCCGCGATGCCAGTGATCGCCCGGGTGCGGAGGTCGAAGCGGGGCGCAGCCGCCTTTGACGGCCTCAACGCGGCTGCCCTCGCTCTCATCACTGGCGTGACGATGGAGCTGGCCCAGGGAGCGCTCGTCAACTGGTGGACGGGGGTCGAGGCGGCCGTGGCATTCGGGATTCTGATGAAGTGGCGGGTGAACTCCGCATACCTCATTCTCGGCGGCGCGATCATCGGGTTGCTGGCCGGGCTGGCGTAGCGACGCAGGCATAGCTGCGGCTTGCTCGGGGCGATGGATTGCGGTAGCGGCGTCCGCCCTCCCGGGCAGCTTGCTCGGGGCCATCCCAAACCCAAATGGAACCGGCCAGGGAGCCGGCCAGGGAGTCGGCGGCCGATTCCGTGGCCGTGACGCCGGTTAGGCGATCCGATTGTTCGCTACTTCTGACCCGACGTACCGCCTGCCCCGAGCGCGGGGCCGCCGCCGCCACTGCTGGAGCCAGCGCTGCCGCCGGCATTGCGCCCAGCACCGCCACCCCCACCGCCGGCGGCTTCGAGCACGGTCTTCAGCATCTGCGAGGCGCCCATCAGGCCGGCAGACTCATACGGGACAACGAGCTTGGCGTTGTTGCTCTCGACCAACCGTGAGAGCGTGTCGAGCTGCAGCACTGCCAGCAGTTCCGGCGTCGGCTTCGAGGTCAAGATGGCGTCGTACACCAGCTGCACCGCTTGCGCCCGACCTTCGGCTTCCTGGATCAAGGCGGCCTTGCGGCCCTGGGCTCGCAGCGTGACGGCTTCCTTCTCACCCTCGGCCTGGCGGACCTGTGCCTGCTTTTGGCCTTCGGCCGCGAGGATCGCCGCCTGCTTCTGCCCCTCGGCCTGGTTGATCGCCGCCTGGCGTTCGCCCTCAGCCTTGAGGATCAGTGCCCGCTTCTGCTGCTCGGCCTCCTTCTGGAGGCTCATGGCCGCGAGCACCGCTGACGGTGGCAGGATGTCGACGATCTCGATCCGGTTGATGCGAACACCCCACTTCTCGGTGACCGGGTCCATCTGGTTCTGCAACTCGGCGTTGATGCGCTCACGCTCGGTCAGCGCCTCGTCGAGCGTGAGCCCGCCGAATACGGCACGGAGGGTGGTCCGGGCCAACTGGAAGATGGCGACCTCGTAGTTGCTCACAGAGAACAGAGCCGCCTTCGCGTCGATCACCTGGCTGAAGATCGTGGCGGAGACGAGGACACTCACGTTGTCCTTGGTGATCACGTCCTGCTGGTCGCCCGTGCGCGGCGTCTCCCTCACGTCCACGCTCTGGATCTGGTCGAAGAAGGGGATGAGGAACGCCACGCCCGGGTTCCTCACGGTGTGGTAGCGGCCGACGCGCTTTTGCACTCCGACGTAACCCTGCTGGATCAGGCGGATCGACCGGTAGAAGGCTGACAGCACGATCAGGGCCAAAACGACCACGATCACGGCCAGGGCAATGGAGCCGGCAGCGGCAAGGATCATCGAACAAATCTCCTTAAGTGGTGTCTTCGGGTAGTTCGAAGGGCGACAAGCCGAGGGCGGGCATGTCCTGCACGACGAACGTCGAGCCCTGCAGGTCCAGGATCATCACAACGGTGCCCGGGGCGATCGTCTCGTCGTTGTTCGAGACGGCCTTCCACGACTCACCTTGGATGCGGATCTTGCCGGGATGGGTGACCCTGCCGACGGCTTCGACCACGACCGCCTCTTTCCCGACGAGACCCTCGGCCCCCGATACGAGCTGCTCGCCTCGAGACATCGCTCTGGCCACGGTCGGCCGTATCAGCACGAGGCCCGCGATGGCGGCAGCGACGAACACCGGAATCTGAACCACGACCCCCAGGCCGGCGATCGCCACCATGGCGGCGAAGAGTGCGCCTAGCCCGATGAACATGGCATAGAACGCGCGATGTCCAAGCTCAACGACCACGAAGACGGCTGCGATGAGCAGCCACCACGCCGCCTCACCCATCGATCAGCACCATTGCGCTCGACCCCTTGCTCCTAGAAGGAGGCTATCTCTCATGTGACGATCGCGTAGCGCAGTGTTACTGAGTAGTGCCTGGCCGCGGGCAATGCTCCTTCGCCGGCGAGTCCACCGGTGGCATGGCAGGCTTGGCCGATGGTGGCGGAGGTGTCGTGGCACCGGGGAGGTAAGGAGCTGGCGCCCAGTGCAACGCTCGCAGCGTTCGAGTCCGCTGCCGAGCGGGGCGCCGAATGGATCGAGGCCGATGTCCGCGCGACTCGCGACGGCCGGCTCGTCTGCGTCCACGATCCGTGGCTGCCCCGGATCGGCGGGATCGCCGACCTCGACTACGAGGCGCTCCCACCCACCCGGCGGGCCGAGGTGCCGACGTTGGAGGAGTTTCTCGCTGTGCTTGACGCCGCTGAAGCGCGAACTGGTCGCGCCGGCCTCCGGTCGGGGATCCATCTCGACCTGAAAGGGACCGGCCGTGAGGTGACTGCCATCGCGGCGCTGAGACGAACCGGCCGGAGATTGCTCGTCACCACTTTGCACGACGAGAACGTCGTGGTCCCGAGGGCGATCCCTCCTGACGTGCCCGTGTGCCTGTCCCTCGGCCGGCCCGGAACCGGGCTCGGCATCATAGGCAACCTCCGATTACGCGCCTCTGAGATCTGGCCGTACCCGCGGCTGCGGCGCTGCGGGGCGAACGGGATCGCTGCGATGTACCTCCTGGCGCGCCCCGGGTTGCGACGCTGGTGCCGCAAGCGGCACATGATGGTCCTCGTGTGGACGATCGACAGCACGGTCGGCCTGCGGCGCTGGCTGTCCCCGCGCGACGTCGACATCGTCACGACCGATCGACCGGTCGTGGCACTGAGGTTGCGGGACGGACTATGACTCGAGCGATCCCCGTATACCTCGAATTCGGAGCGAAACGCGTCTTCGCCGGCGCCCTCGAGTGGCCCGGATGGTGCCGATCAGGCAAGAACGAGGAACAGGCGCTCGCAACCCTGGAGACGTATGCCGACCGATACCGAGTCGTCGCCGAGCTGGCCGGCTTGGAATTCCTGGCTGTGGGGGAGGGTCTGGAGCCAGCGGTATTGGAGCGGCTCGATGGCGATGCCACGACCGACTTCGGCGCTCCCGGCGCGATTCCCACCGCAGATCTGGCACCGATGGCGGCCGAGGATCGGGCGCGGACTGCTGCGTTGATGCGGGCATGCTGGGACGTGCTCGCCAGCGTCGCCGCCGACGCCCCGCCGACGATGCGCAAGGGGCCCCGGGGCGGTGGGCGGGACCGCGATGCCATCGTGGAGCACGTGCTCAACGCCGAGATTGCATATGCCCGCCGGCTCGGCTGTCCCGCTCGCACGCTCGACGCTTCAGACCTCAGCTCGGTGCGAGCATTCCGCCTCGAGCTCGCCGACGTGATCGCCGAGGGCTCGGCGCCTCCAGGGGATCCACCTCGATCACGCGGTGGCCGCCCGCCAGCCGAACCGTGGCCGCCTCGCTACGCCGCTCGCCGGATCGCTTGGCACGTCCTCGACCACGCTTGGGAGATCGAGGACAAGAGCGAGTAGCTCACTTGCCCGGTTCGGCGCCCGGCTCAGTACCCGGTTCGGCGCCCGGCTCGGCCTTCCGCCGGCTCGGGGCAACCCGGCGCCCCTCCCCGGCCTGCTTGGCGAAATGGGGTGGCCAAGGTGCGTCGCCGAGCCCATCCGCCTCGTCACGCGCCGCCAGCTCCAGCAACGCCGACAGCTCATAGCGGACGTCGTCGATACCGGCGCCGGGGTCGCCTTTGCTGGCATAACGGGCCGGCACCGTAGCGATAGTGAGATCGCTCGGCTCGGCGTCGGGAACCTCGTCCCAGTCCAATGGGCACGACACCCGTCCCTCCGGATTCGCCCGCACTGAGTACGCGGAGGCCACCGTGCGGTCGCGGGCGTTCTGGTTGTAGTCGATGAGGACGCGTTCGCCGCGTTCCTCCTTCCACCACTTGGAGGTTGCGATGCGCGATAGGCGGCGCTCGATCTCCCTGGCGAGGGCGAGGGCCGCGCGGCGTACATCGGTGAAGTCCCATCTCGGTTCGATGCGAACGTTGATGTGAATGCCCCGTGAGCCCGACATCTTCGGAAAACCGACCATCCCGTACTCCGACAGCAGCTCCCGGCATTCGAGGGCCACGCGGCGAACGTCGTTAAAGGCGACGCCAGGCTGGGGATCGAGGTCGATCCGCAGCTCGTCCGGATGGTCCACATCGGTCCTCCGGACGGGCCAGGGGTTGAGGTCAAGACAGCCCAGATTCACGGCCCAGAGCAGGTGCCCGACGTCTTGGGGGCACAGCTCCTCTGCACTCCTGCCGCTCGGGAACTGCACGGTCACCGTCTCAAGCCATGGAGGGCGGTTTGCCGGCACGCGCTTCTGATAGAAGAACGAGCCCTCGGCACCGTCGGGATAGCGCTTGAGAACCGTCGGCCGATCATGGACGCCTCTCAGGGCACCACGGCCGACAGCGACGTAGTACTTCGCAAGGTCGAGCTTGGTCTCGCCTCTCGCGCTGAAGAACACCTTGGTCGGGTTGGTGATCTCGACGGTGCGGCCGTCGACGTCGACGCTCACCGGTGGTTCGCGCGAACCGCTCGCTTCGTGTCTCTCGCCCCGCTCTCGTGGCGTTCGCCGGCTGGTCGAGCGGGGCGGTCCGCCATCGGGGCTCATCGACGCATGCTCGGACGTCTCCAGGCGCAGGAGCTCAGTAGTGGGCTGATCAGTTCCAGTGCCGCTTGCGGCGACCCGACAACCTGACACCGACCGCCAAGCCGAACAGTACGACTCCGGCCACGACACCGGCGGTGCCCTTCTTCCACAGCTTCTTTGTCGACCCCCCGTGCACGTGCCCGGGGAGGAACGATGGCAGTGAGTGCGCCGGCACCGTCAGGTACACAACGCCGACGGCGATCGCCGCGATCGCGCCGATCAAGAGGATGATTGCGATGACACGCCGCGCTTTGCGCATGCGGATACCATAGGCGTGCCAGGGAGGTTGACGTGTCTCAGTAGTCCGAGCACGAGAAATTCAGCGGGGTTCAGCCCCGCGGGCTGGCGTCGGCGCACGTTCGGGCGGCGTCCCGGTCCTCGCCTCGAGATGACGGAGCACCTCGGAGAGCAACACCGTCACGTCGTCGTCGCTCAACGCCTTCACGAGCTGTTGCCTCGGGTGTTTGCGGCGCCTACGGGGCGAGCTCGGCGACGCCCTCCAGCAGACGGTCGACGTCGGAGCGGTCGTTGTAGTGAACGAGCCCAGCCCGCACAGCGCCCCCGCTGGCTCGGATCCCGAGCGCGGTGGTCAGCTCAAAGGCGTAGTTGTCGCCTGACCATACGTTGACCCCTCGGCTGGCAAGGTGTTCCGCAACCGATCGCGGGGTCCGGCCTGCGACCGTGAAGTACGCGGTAGCGGTCCGTCGTCGGGCCTTGCCGTACGTCGTCACGTGCGTCATCGCCTCGAGCCCACCGAGCAGGATCTCGAACAGCGCCGCCTCGTAGGCCTCGGCGGCTGCCATCGAGGCGAGCACCCGATCCCTGCGAGAGCCCGTCGACGCAGGGTCCAGTTCGCAAAGGTGGTCGACAGCCGCTGTCACGCCTGCGAAGTCGGCGAACGACGGCGTGCCCTGCTCGAAGCGCTCCGGCACGTCGTTCGGAGATGGTGCGAGCTTGTCAGGGTGCAGCGTCCCCAGTAGGGCGGGATCTGCCACGACCGTACCGATGTGGGGACCTGCCCACTTGTACGCGCTGGTCGCATAGAGGTCAGCGCCGAGCTCGTCGATGTCAATCGGTCCGTGAGGCGTTGCGTGCACGCCGTCCACGTACGCGAGCGCTCCGGCTGCCCGGGCTTTGGCGGCGATGGCAGGGACGTCGGGTCGCGTGCCGAGCACATTGCTGGCGGCAGTGACGGCGACGAGCCGGGTGCGTGGTCCGATGAGCTCGTCGTACTGCTCTACCGGCAGCTCCCCCGTCCGGACATCGACCTCCGCCCATCTCACGACGACGCCGACCCGCTCGGCTGCTTGCACCCAGGGGCGGATGTTGGCGTCGTGGTCGAGCCGTGACACGACGACCTCGTCACCTTCCTGCCACTGCTTGGCGAGGGTTGCCGCGAGCCGGTACGTGAGCGTCGTCATGTTCGGCCCGAGGATGACCCCCTCTGGCTTGCCCCCGACGAGATCGGCGACGGCTTGACGGCACTCGGCGACGATGTGCCCGGACCGGGCGCTGGCGGCGAAGGTCCCTCCGAGGTTGCCGAGCCCACCGCGATAGGCCGCCGCGATGGCCTCGATGACCGTGTGCGGCACCTGCGTACCGGCGGCGCCGTCGAGGTAGGCCCTTCCGTCGGCGAGCGCCGGGAAGCCCGCCCGGATGGCTGCGATGTCAAGGGGCATGGGTACGAGTCCTCCGGGTGTTCGGTCGAGCGTCGCCAGCGGCAACGAGTCTTACCGGTTCTGCCACGGAGCGGTCACCGCGGTCAGCTCGGCGTCCCACCCGGCGGACTCGCCTCGTCCCGGTTGCCACCCATGGAATCGAGGTGGTGATCGAGCGCGTCGAGGCTCGACTCCCACTGTGCCCGGTAAGGCGCCAACCAAGCGTCCATCTCGCGCAGCGACTTGGGTAGCACTCGGTAGAGGCGGCGCTGACCCTCCACACGGGCTTCGACGAGGCGTGCCTCCCGCAGGACTCGCAGGTGCTTCGACACGGCCGGCTGGCTCAACCCCAGGGACTGGACCAACTCGCCGACCGGGCGTTCCCCGTCTCGCAGGAGATCCAGGATCTTGCGGCGGGTGGGCTCCGCCAGCACCTCGAATATCAAGCTCACGCAAAAGTATGCTCCATAAACTATATACGCTGCAAGGCATGTATAGCCGAATATAGACGGACAGATGCTTTCTGTTGACAGAGAGATTAAAATGACAGACACTGTCTAATGATGCAGCCTTTCGCCCAAGAGAAGCAGAAGAACAGGACGAGCCAGCGGTGGTGGGCGTTGATTGCGCTTTCCGCCGCGGTGCTGGCGGTCGGGATCGATCTGACCGTGCTGAACGTGGCACTGCCCACCTTGGCGAAGGCGTTGCACGCCTCCACCAGCCAACTCCAGTGGTTCGTGGACTCCTACAGCCTCGTGCTCGCGGCACTGCTCCTTCCGGCGGGGCTGCTCGCCGACCGCTTCGGTCGCAAGCGCTTGCTTCTGGTCGCACTGGTGGTCTTCGCAGCGAGCTCGGCAGCGTGCGCCTACGCCGGTTCTCCGGTGGCCCTCATCGCTACGCGGGCAGTGTTGGGTGCCGGCGCCGCAGTGATCATGACGGTGTCGCTGTCGATCCTGGCCGTGTTGTTCCCCACCGACGAGGAGCGCCAAAAGGCGACTGCGGTGGTCATGGCCTGCACCATGGTCGGCTACCCGCTCGGCCCCCTGCTCGGTGGCTGGCTGCTCGACCACTTTTGGTGGGGGTCGGTCTTCCTGATCAATGTTCCGGTCGTCGCCGTGGCACTCGTGGCGATCGCGGTGCTCATGCCCGAGTCCCGCAGTGCCCGGGCGCCCCGCCTCGACGCATTCGGCGTGGCGGTATCGAGTCTCGGCCTGATGGGTCTCACCTACGGCGTGATCCAAGCCGGGCAGGACGGTTGGGGAAGCACCCGTGCGGTAACTGCACTCGTGGCCGGAGCCGTTGGACTCATCGCCTTTGTCGCCTGGGAGCGTCACCTGCTCAGGCGAGGTCGGGAGCCCTTGGTCGATCTCGGGCTGTTTCGATCGGCTCGATTCACGTGGGGCACGGTGCTCGCCACCATGGTCTCATTCGCCATGTTCGGACTGCTCTTCGTGATGCCCCAGTACTTCCAGAATGTGATGGGGCAGAACCCCTTGGGTAGCGGCATCCGCCTGCTACCGATGGTCGGCGGGCTCGTCGTCGGCGCGGGTCTCGCCACCCGGCTGCAAGAGGCCCGGACCCGTGGCGGGGCGGCGATGCGGTCTGGGCCTAGGGTCGGAGCGAACATCGTGGTGGCCATCGGATTCGCCGTAATGGCCTCGGGGCTCTTTCTCGGGGCCGGGACCGAGGTTGGCAGCGGCACTGCTCGGGCAGCGCTGTGGTTTACCATCTCAGGCTTCGGACTCGGCTTCGTCCTTCCGGCGTCCATGAACGCCGCGCTCGGCGCGCTATCTCCTGAGCGAGCCGGCATCGGCTCCGGTCTGATCATGGCATGTCGGCAGGTGGGCGCCACGATCGGCGTTGCGCTGCTGGGGACCGTCCTGAATTCGGTGTATCGCCAGCACGTGGACGTCGGCGGCCTTCCGGCGGCGGTCGCTCAGCTGGTACGGGAGGGAGTCGCCAGTGGGATGGTGGCTGCACAGCGATTGGCGGACGCCGCGCTCGGGCGTTCCGTGCAGTCCGCCTTCGTCACCTCAATGGACGTCATGCTGGTGGTGTGTGGAGGTTTCGCTCTCACGGCCATGGTGCTGGCTCTGGTCTACTTGCCGCGGCGCGAAGCGGCTGCGTCTGCGGCAAGTCCGTCGACTCTGGATCCGTCCGTGGTCCCGCAGGTTGGTGTCGTTGCTGATGACTGAACCTCTGGCAGGCCTGCGGGAACGGAAGAAAGCCAAGACGCGCCTCGCCATCAGGGAGCACGCCATGGCCCTGTTCAGGGAACAGGGCTACGACCGGACGACGGTCGAGCAAATCGCTGCGGCGGCCGAGGTGTCGCCGAGCACCTTCTTCAGGTACTTCCCGAGCAAGGAAGAGGTCGTGCTCCAAGACGACTACGACCCGCTCCTCATTGCTGCGTTCCAGTCCCAACCGGTCGACACCCCGCCGGCGAAGGCGTTGCGGAACGCCATGTACGAGGTCTTCTCGTCCATGCCCGACGAGGAACGCGCCCGGGAATTTGAACGCGAGCGATTGATGATGGCAGTACCCGAGTTGCGGGCACGCATGCTCGCCCAGATCACCGACATGATCCAGATGTTGGCGGAGGTCGTCGCCGAGCGCGTGGGACGTCCCGTCGACGATTTCGAGGTACGGAACTTCGCCGGCGCCCTCATCGGGATGGCGCTCGGCATCGAGCTGACGTATCGAGACGGTCCCGTCGGCGACTACCTCGAGCTCTTCGATCGTGGCCTGGCCCACCTGGAGGCCGGGTTGCCGCTGTGACCCGCGCCGGGCGGTGGGCCGATTCAGTGTCTGAGACCGAAATGCACATGCACTACTGGCACATGATTGGCCCGTTGGCTGCAGCAACGGTGTGGGTTGGCGCTGAGTCCCGTGTAACCGGGCGAAGCGGGCCCGGGGCTCTCGTGAAGCATCCCCTGAATGCCAAGGGCGCCAGCAACCGCCAATCCAAGCAGCAGTCCCTTAATAGCTGTCCGTAGACTCGTCAGGCGGGGCTTCGCACCGCGGTTCCCGGAAGACCCTGAAAGTTGACCCCAATGAGACGACCCCATGGTTTCTCCTCCGCCCCCGAGGATAGCTGTCCGTGGACTCGTCAGGCGGGGCTTCGCACCGCGGTTCCCGGAAGACCCTGAAAGTTGACCCCAGCGCGCCACTGGCCTGAGCGTTCGCCCAGGCCAGTGGCACAAAACTCTGGTGGAGGTGGCGGGAGTCGAACCCGCGTCCTCCGGCTTCTTGATGGGACTTCTCCGAGCGCAGCCGGTGGAGAGTCTCGAGGCCCGCCCCGCCGCCGGCGTCCGGGCGAGCCTCCAGCCGACAAAGTTGTCCTCATGCGACGTGTCAGCACCGCCGCTCGAGTAAGCCCCACAAGATGACGCCTGCTACCGACCCGTGGGGCTGGGCCGGACAGACGTTGCCGTTATTTAGGCGGCAAGCGCGAGCTGGTGCTCGGCGTTTGTGTTGGTTTCCGGCTCTTTAACGTGGCTCCGGAGACCACGGCTCGCTTCTCCCACCTCGACGACCGAAGTCGAAGCCTGTCACCCCCAAGGGTGTCACGGTGCGCCATCAGGTACCCGGCCAGCCCGCACCACTAGCCGACTGGACACCATCCAGGGTACCGGCGAACGGCGCGACCTGCACCTCGCGTCGGGCGATCGGTCCGAGAGTGCGGACACAGTCCGCCCTCGCTGCGAGCTGGCGGCCGGCGGACAGCCACCGAGACTGCTCACCGATGCCCGGACGCGGAACTCGGGGGGGATTCGGCCCCACCAGTTCGCAGGCTTGTTACTCAGGCGCTCATGGCGCCTGGACGACTCAGCTGATCGTGCCGGAGACGATCGTGAGCTTCTTCAGGCCGTTGGCGCTGTTGCAGGCGCTGAGGAGTTGATTCTCGGTCTGCTTCACGACGGCCGTGGAGCTGCCCGAACCTGCATACGAACCGGTCTGGGTGGATTTGTACTTGATGGTCGGGGGAGACGAGCCCGCGATCTTTCCACGCGACAGCGTGAACTTGGTGTTGGTGATCTTCGTCGTGGTCGAGCTGGTCCACTTGACCGTTCCGATCGGGTTGGGGACTGAGGCCAGCAGGCTCTCGCAGCTGTAGCTGCCCGTGATCGAGCCGGACACCTTGCCGCTCTTGACGGTGGCTCCGCCTTGGGATGTGTTGCCCGTGCAAGCGGAAGCAGTGACTGAAAGTGTGATCTTGATGTTCTCCGGGGTAGACAACTCCAAGCCCTTCGTTGGGGCAGCCACCTGCGACGCTGTGATCTTGCCGGCGATCTTGCAGGACACTGTGCCGGTCATGGTGACGGACTTGTGTGGGCGCACGGAGGCGTTGGCTGCAGTCGTGCTCAGAGCAACCGAACCGAGTGAGAGCGCGACGAGCGAGAGCGCGAGAACGTGCTTTCGAATCACGAGTGGGTTCCCCCTTCTTGCGGCGTGCACCCGCCGCCCGTCCGGCAGCACGAAGGCAACAACACCTATAACTATTCTGCCGGTAAGTTACGATTCAGTCAAGTATGGCGCGAGAGAGTTCTTCGCGAAGTTCCGGTTTCGTCACATTGCTGCCAAAGGGCTTGCCGCAACGACAATCCGGGCAATCGGTTTGTCAATGAGAATGCCGATCAGCAGCGGGCACCCCGTTGAGCCGGCTGGCCCGGGTGTTATCGGACTCGACCCGCGCCGCGAAAGTGTCGTCCGGCGAACACCAACGCGGCGCGAGTGACGATCGGGAATGAGCCATCTAGCTTGAGCCGTGCCCTATCGCCGGGACTGGTACTCCTTGATCACCCGCCGTGCGTCCAGCTCGGCGTCCCGGGCGGCGATCGCATGTCGCTTGTCGTAGAGTCGCCGGCCCCGCGCCAGCGCAATCTCGACCTTGGCCTTGCCGTCCTTGAAGTACACCGAGAGCGGTACGAGCGTGAGCGACTTCTGTGCCACCTGACCCGAGAGCTCGTCGATCTGCTCCCGGTGCATGAGCAGCTTGCGCGGTCGGTCCGGATCGAAGCGCCCGTAGCCAGACGCGTACTCGTACGGTGCGACGTGAGCCCCGAGTAGCCAGGCCTCACCATGGTCGATACGGGCGTAGGCGTCTTGCAAGGCGACGTGGCCGAGGCGCAGCGACTTCACCTCGGCACCGAGCAGAGCGAGGCCGCATTCGTAGGTCTCGAGGATCTCGTAGTCGTGACGGGCACGCCGGTTGGAGGCGACGCGATGGATCCCGGCGAGCTCGTCGGCGCGAGCCCGCGCTTTGCGTCCGGATCCCTTCGCCATCGTACGGACGCTACTGGTGCGACTACCAACAGGCGGACGCCGCTGCCGCCGACGCACTGCTGCGGGCCCGGGACCGACGTGCCGGCAGGGCGGCGCGGTATGCGAAACGTGCTCGCGGTGGGCAGCTTCCGCACGCCGCGTCGGCGGCCCTCCGTGCTCGGCCAGGCTCGTAGAGGTCATGATCTAGGCATGTTGGAGGAGATGCCAGGGCACGACGCCACGTCCGGCTCTTCGCTGAGGCTCACGAGCGCCCAGCTCGCCACGATGGTGGCTCACTGCATCCGCTGCGTGCCCGAGGAGGGTTGCGGGCTGTTCGTCGGGGACGAGCACGGAGTCGTGCTGTCAGTGCATCCGACCCGCAACGAAGCCCGGTCTGCGCAGATCTACAGCGTCGACGCCCACGATCACCTGCGGATCGATCGAGAGGCCGAGGACGCTGGTCTGTCCATCATCGGCGCGTTCCACTCCCACACTCACACCGATCCGTGGCCATCTCCGACTGACGTGCGCCAGGCCCCCGACCCCACCTGGCACTACGTCGTCGTCGGCCTGCGGCACGAGACCGCCTCCACGAGGTCGTACCGCATCATCGACGGGAACATCTTCGAGGAACCGGTCGTTGTTGTCGACAAGTATAATCCGACCTAAGTAGTCAAC